>Ga0306869_1000225_pt1 | contig 30868 bp, 19 predicted proteins | sample AntRauTorckE6833_FD_190421 | JGI IMG/M metagenome (GOLD analysis project Ga0306869, IMG submission 190421) | Saline lake microbial communities from Rauer Islands, Antarctica - Metagenome Torckler E6 #833 (v2) (version 2) | ecosystem: Environmental > Aquatic > Non-marine Saline and Alkaline >... | reverse complement strand
GGCTCGTAGTGCTGACACCATTAGGGCAAATGGTTCAGAGTTTCATGATGTAAGGATCCGTGAAGGCTCACCAGTGCGAGGTGGATCGTTTGATGCGGCGTGGTTGTATCGCGATGCGATTACAATCAATTCAACCCAAATTGATGACGACCTGACTGACTTCCCGGTCTATCTCGATTTGGCAGACTTTGGAGCAGACTTCTTCGCGAACATTACCGCTAGTGGTGGTGATATTAGAGTCACGCAAGGTGACGGGGTGACTGAGGTGCCACGAGAAATTGTAGACGTTGACACTGGTCTTGAGACCGGCGAAATGTACTTTAAAGCACCAACCTTAGCGTCTACCACCAACACGACTTTCTATATTTATTATGGTAATCCAGTAGCAGTTGATTACGCTATTGATGCGTCACTTGGAGCCGAGAACGTGTGGGACGCTGACTTCCTAGCGGTCTACCACATGGAAAGTGAAGATGCAGTCGATTCGACTAGTTTTGATCGCGATGCGACTGGGGTTGGAAGTCCAGCACCCACGACTGGTTTTATTGGGGGAGCAGTCAACATTACTGACGGAGGTGGTGATGATTACATTGACCTCAACAGTGATTTAACAGAGCTTAATGGGCAGTCCGAGGTGACTATTTCTACGTGGGTAAATGTCGATGAGGATAGTGGGGATGATGTGCTCTTTGCCACCCAGATTGGTAATCCAATCTTATTGTGGGACAACATTGGTGGAAGCACTAATAACGATACGTATACATTTAGTGTTGGTGGTACTGGCGGCAGTAACCGGGTTGACGCCGCACCTACTGGAATTTCAGCCGGTGGCACTTGGCAGTATGTCACAGCATCTATGCAAGGCGGAGTGAGAAATATTTATGTAGATGGTGCGTTGGCTAACACTCGCGGTGGAGCTGAGGCTACCATCCCAACTAACACTGGTGGATCAAACATTGGTCGCTGGCAAACAAGCTTCGACTTTGGTGGAATTGTTGATGAATTTAGAATTTCCAGCGTCGAGCGTCCTGATGAATGGATCGCTGCTGAGTTTGCCAACATGGATGATACCAGTAGCTTTTACACCCTGACATCTGGTATTGGGGCCCAAACCAGAGCCTTTGCTGATACTAACGCAACTATCAGCAATGACTTGGTAATTGAAAGTGCCCGCGCACAGTTCCCGACAGGCAATTTGTTTATCGGTGGTTCGTTCGACAACAATAGTGCGTTCACAAACAGTAACGGAGCGGTCGTCTTTAACGCTACGACCACTGGGCACACGGTCGCTGCTAGCAGCTCAGCTTTTTATGATCTGACGTTTGACGGTGTAGGTGGAGGCTGGAATATTATCGAAAACGCCACTGCCACCAATGCGATTGAGTTATCAAATGGTGATGACTTCACGGTCGATCCTGGAATTACATTGGAATCAACCGGTACATTCTTTACTCAGCTCAATAATGCATCGACCACGTGGACTGGCTCAACCTTGCTGCTCTCTGGACCTGATCATGAGATCAACGATAAGGCAGGCGATGGTGATGATTTTGCCACGCTTAATACTCCTGGTGATACCGATATCCGGATGTGGAATTCAACTGCTGCGGTGTATGACACGCAGGATACCGGCTCAATCTACTCCCAAGACCATGCTGCAGTAGATGGTGATCTATACATATTTGGTGATTACGAGCGATCGACTGGTGTCGAGCACTGGAGCTACGCCACTGACTTTGATGGGACTGATCTGACTGGTGGTAGTGAACGTCAAGCGAACGTACGGATTGTCAACGGCGGGCGAGTGGCATTTGCGAGTTCGACTCTCAACATGATTGGGGCGGCAGTGGCCTCAACGACGGTTGATGCGCAAAGTGGTTCGTATGCCCTTGAGCTTTTGGCGGCTGGTCTGTCAGGAGAATACTTCACCATGACTGGAGGTGATGCGGCTGGTCTACAGCTGCTTGGTTCAACAACGGTCACTACGCTGGCTAATGCCGAGTTTACTATCCCGGGCGCTTCATCGGCTATTACACTCGGTAGCACCACAATCGACCATAATCCTGCTTCTCAATTCTTTGGCATTGATTTCGTGACCGGTGGCGGTAGTACCAACGTAAATTTGGTGGACACTCCAGCCTCATTCTGGTGGTTCCGTGATGGGGCAGGTGATCGATACGGTGAAGTGTTTGATAATGGTGACGGTAACCCCGGTTCTGTTCGGTGGGATGATAGTAATTATCAGATCGACATATCTGGTGTGGTGTACGCAAGCGATCAGACTACTCCACTAGGAGGACCAACCTGTGATGGGAGTACAACTAATGTGCGAGTAGTCGTCGATAACGGTACCTACACAGACGCGGTGAGTTGTGATGGTGTAACTGGTGCGTATAACTTTAGCAACGTGTCCTACATTGGTGATCCGACACTGCGTGTGTATCTTGATACAGCTGGCGGTAATCACGGTACGGTAATCACCAAAACCCCAACTGCAGATATTACTGATATGGACGTCTATGCAAACCACCTGATTGCACGACATGAGCTTACTGCACCAATCACGATTGCTGATATTGCTGAATACGACGGATTAGATGATGCAGACCTCCGGTACACTGCGACAACAACTGGCACCCCGTCGCTAGTAACAGGTGGCGACACGGCACTATACGTGTGGCCAAACAAGACGTTCATTCCCGGTGGTACTGTAACCTTGACCGGAAATGCTGGGGCAAATGATTATGAAGGCACGCTCGAGCTTGGAGCCAACGCCACTTTTAGTGGAGCCTCTTCCACGCACACACTAGCCGGATCGTTACTTGCAGCTTCTGGGGCGACGTTTAACATTGCTTCATCTACGTTTGTATTTAATGCTTCTACCACTGGAAAGGTGATCAATAGCTCATCAACCATTGCCTTTGATGAAGTGCAGTTTACCGGTACGGGTGGTGCCTGGAGCCTTGATAGTAATGTAACAGCAACAGACGACGTTACTGTCGCCGCTGGAACCCTGCAAGGTACCGGCGATATGACGTTGTTTAATGGAGAATTATCTGGTGACGGGTCGATCGACATGACTGGCGGCACGATTGCAATTCATCAAACAAACACGTTTGGTGGCGTTAATCCTTGGAGCTTTAATAACTTGACGCTTGGTAGTGGTGCAGTAGCGGGTGTGACAACACCAGCTAGCAACGCTACTACTACCGTGCAAAATGTCTTCACCATTAATGCTGCTCATTTCTATGACGCTGGATCGAGTGTGATTAATTTAGCTGGTAACGGAACGGTGTTTGTCGAAACTGGTCAGTTCCTAGAAGACACCAGTACTGTGCAATATAGTGGCGCGACCCCAACTGTGCTGGTAACGGCGTACTACGATTTATTAATCGACGATGCGGTGACGAATGTAGCTGCAGTAGCGCCACCAACTGGGTTGCAGATACTTAACGATCTCACTATTGGTGAGCTTGGTACGGCGAGTCTCAACCTAACCACTAATGACCCACTAACAGCAGTAGCTGGTGACCTAACGATTGGTAGCGGCGGTACCTTGATCGGGAGCGATAGTAATACGTTGCAGGTATTTGGCGACTGGTCAAACGCTGGTACCTTTACCGCAAATGACGGTACCGTGGCGCTTAACAGTCCGGATGCTGCTAATGTTACAGCCGGCGGGTCACCATTTGCCACGCTGTTGCTTAACGGAACTGGTCCCTACACCATACTGACAAACGCGACCGCAACCGAAGTCTTTAATCTGAGCTCAGCCACTGATTTCACTCAGCAATCAGGTACCACGCTAGCGGTCGGTGGTCAGTTTATTAACCAGACCAATGGTTCAGATACAGTCTGGACCGGCACGACGCTGTCGCTGTATGGCGGTCAATCGTACGAAATAAATACCAAGATTCAATCTGACGATTACGAGGTTGTGGAGGTGGCAGCGAATACGCACCCAAGGGTCTGGAATAGTAGTATGGTGAGTGTCACCACAGCTGCCGACGCTTCATTGTACGCAATGGATCATGATGACATAGCCGGCAACCTCTATATTTATGGTGATTACATCAATGACAGCTTTACTGATAGCTGGAGCTATGAGCTCGACTTTGATGGTACGGCTGTGACACCACGACAAGCCGATGTGTACATTGAAGGCGGTGGTAGTGTGTTGTATACCGACGGAAGTCTCGGGGTGTTTGGAAGTAGTAGTGCAACGACTACAGTGCAAAACTTTGGGGCTGGTACGTACGATTTGACGATTGGTGGTACAGCCTCCACTTCATGGCGCTACGCAGAACCGCGTGACCTAGGGTCAGCCGGTATTGCATTTACTGGTACACCAACCGTAGGGGACTTCTCATTCCTCGATCTACTGGTTGAGAGTAATAGCGCATCAGCTGTTACGGTGGCTGGTTCGGTGATCGATGCTAATCCAGCCAAGACCTTTACCAATGACACGTTCAACTTTGCTGGTGGTGTAACAGGAGCGATAAACGTGACTGCTACGGGCGCTTCGGTCAGTTCGTGGCGCTTTACAAATGGTTTAGGAGCTATCGAAGGTGAGGCGTTTGATGCCGACAATGGAGATCCAGGTGAAATTGTCTGGGAGGACTCAGCACAAGAAATAACCATCGCTGGAAACGTCTACAGTGATGAGGGTAGTACCGTGTCGGCAATCTGTGATGGTTCAACTAACAACATTGTGTTGCGGGTGGCCGGTCTCACAACGTACAGTGGTAGTTGTGATGCTGGGACTGGTGCTTACTCTATTCCAACTGTGGCCTTTAGTGCGAACGATGCGTTGACGTTATATATAGACGGGGAGTCAGTGCAAGCAGCCAATGTGTCCATTGATCCAGTGTCTAACATTAGTAACTTTGACCTGTACGAAGACCGCGTGATTGTTCGGCACGAAGGAGCAAATCCAATCACCATTGCAGACATGACTGTCTGGGACAGTTCTGACGATGCAGATATTCCGTTTACAGCGTTAACTGGTGCACCTGATTCCTTAACGCTGCCAACTGACACCAAATTGATCGTCTGGAACAGTAAGACTTTTGAACCACAAGGAGATGTAACCGTTGGCGATTCTATTGAACTGTTTACTAATGCCCAGTACCTAGCGGCAAATACCGAAACCCACAGCGTTGGTGCCAGCTTTGTGGCCGGAACCGGGGCAGTACTGACAGCAGCTGAATCAGAGTTTATCTTCACCTCAACCGCTGGTGGACAGACAATCGATATCAATGAGGCTGAGTTACACACCGTGTCATTCACTGGAGCTGGCGCTTGGGCGATCACTGATCCGACCTTTGTGTCTAATGGCGACGTGACAATAGCTGCCGGATCAGTCACACTACCAACTGGTACCTCGACATTGGCTGGATCGTTTGATAATACCGGCGGAAGCTTTGCTGCTAATACCGGAACGTTGATCTTTACCGCCGCTGACGCTGGAAACACAATCGAATTTGGTGGATCTGATGGTAACGAAGTACTGTTTGATGGTGTTGGGAGCTGGTCATTTATCGATGTGAGCGCGACAACCACCGCCTCATTTACCGTTGCGACTGGTACGGTTGCACTACCAAGTGGCACGCTGGTGGTTGGTGAAGATTTTGTCGTCACTGACACTATCACCCACAGTGGAGGAACGGTGCAAGTGGTTGGTACAGCCGGCGGAAATGTAGTAACTCTCAACGGCAACGACCTCACTAATTTAACGATTGCTGCGCCAGCTGGTGACTATACATTAACCGATGTATCAGCTGCCTTGCTTGGCGACCTGACTCTTACTGGCGGAAGCTTTACGGTTGGTACTGGAACGGTAGCAATCGGGGGATCGTTTGATGCATCAGGTGGTACGTATAATAATGGTAATGGTACGTTACTCTTTAACTCAGCCGATGGAGGTGAGTTTATCGATCCGGGCGCAAATGATCTGTACAACGTCGTGATCGCCGGCACTGGTGGCTGGAATATTGTCGATAATGCTACGACAACTAATAATTTTGCCCTCACTGACGCTGGTACTTTTACTCTAACGTCTGGGTCAACCCTGTACGTTGGTGGTGTGTTTGCAAATAATGTTAGTGCACCAGCTACTACATGGACTAGCACCACACTAGTACTTGATGGTAGTAACGAGTACGAAATAAATAACAAGTCAACCGGCTTTGAGTTATACGGAGATCTGATTCTAGGAGAAAACACCGACATCAGTAGTTGGAACTCGAACGCAGCGTCCGTCGTCGTACCAAACACCTCGTCTTGGTATTCACAAGACCATGGTGCCTCAGACGGAGCGCTTAATATTTACGGTGACTACCACATCGGTACCACCACTGAATACTGGAGCGCAAACACTGACTTTGACGGCACCGCCATCGGGTTAGCACGAGCGGTGAATGTCTCAATAGCTAGCAGTTCAACGGTATCGGTCGACGGTGGTTCACTCCAAATTATTGGTACACCAGCCGAAAGCACCACCCTGCAAAACCAGGGATCTGGTACCTATACCTTCGTCGCTAACGCCGGTACGCTCAATGCGAATCATTATGACTTCTCTGATCTCGATGCAGATGGGTTGCAACTAGCTGGTTCGATTGCCGTACCTTCGCTTAGTAACGGATACTTCACGCAAGCCGCTAACGGTAGCAATCTAATTACGCTTGTCTCTGGCGTGGTTAACAATAACGCATCACTAGCGATTACAGATACTGGGTTTGCGACTGGTGGATTCACTGGTGGTGCAAACGTCACGCTCGATGCAACGACGACCAATAGTTGGAACTTTACTGGCGAGATAGGAGATTTCTGGGGTGAAGATTTCGACGTAGACGGCTTTGATGCCTGTAGTTCAATCCGCTGGGATGATAGTGATTGTCTCTTGACCGAACAAACCAACTACCGCTGGCGAAATGACGATGGTGGTGAAGGAGCCCCTGATAGTAGTTGGTATGACACCGATTGGTCAGACCGACAGCGACTGCGTGTGATTAATAACGACGATGCTGCCTACACGAATGCTGCCGTGAAGCTGACCGTTCCCTACGACGCTGATATGCAATCAGACTTTGAAGACTTGCGGTTTACCGACAGTGATGGAGTTACACTCATTAATCACTGGGTTGAACGGGTCACAACGGCTGATAATGCGATTGTCTGGATCCAGATTCCGAACCTAGCTGCTGATGCTGTCAGTGAGGTGTATATGTACTATGGCAATGTGGTAGCCGCTGATTCAAGTAATGGTGACGCAGTGTTCGAGACGTTTGAAGACTTTGAAGATAACAATATCAGTGAATACGATGGCACCCCGGGTGATCTAGCGCTGTTCTCTACCAACAGTACCTTTGCGTACGGTGGTGGGTTTGGACTTGATACTGCCGGCAATGAATCCGGACGTACCACCAACGGAATTACTCGCACTGATATCTCGACCGAGCAAGGACAAAGCATCCGCTTTATGCAGTACATTGACACGACGGCTGGCTCTGGTGATGAGGTCTGTACGATTTTTGCCTCGGTTGGTGTGCCGGCTGATCGTGATAACTACGCCGTCTGTGTTGATCAAGTTGGTACTGACCGAGTTTCAATCGCCAAAGATGTTAAAGATACTGAGCTATCGGGCACGATTCTTGGTACTTCCAATTTCACTTCACTTACCACTGGGTGGTACGAGATATTGATTGACTGGGAAACCGACGATTCAATCGATGTGGTGGTACGACAAGACAATACAGGTACGGTCGTGGCAACTACTACTGCGACTGACAGTACCTACACCAGTGGTGGTATTGGATTTGCCTACTGGTTCCAAAACGGGGGTTGGGATAGCTTTGTAGCGTGGCCGCGAACCGAAACGACGCCAACCGTCTTCTTTGGTGACGAGCAATCAGACGGTGGTGCTACCTGGGCTGGTATTCAAAACACCCCAACTGGTGGATTTGCCTTTGGCGACACGGCACGACTGCGGGTTGCAATCGAAAACTCAGGGCTACCAATTGAAAATCAACGATTCCGACTCGAGTACGCACCGAAACTAACGGCACCAACGTGTGAAGCGGTCAGTGTTGCAAACTTTGACCCCGTACCAAATGCAGCAACTTGCGGGTCTGACGCAGTGTGTATGAGCACCTCACCAAACGTTAGTGATGGTGACGTAACTACAGATCATCTTGTTACCGATGGTGGTGACTTTGTCGGCGGCGCGGTGGTCACCAGCCCAAACAATCGAACTGCCAATTACGACCTTGGACAAAATCGATATACCGAACTCGAATATGCGCTCAATCTGACGGTAAACGCTGCTAATGACTCGTACTGCTTCCGCGTAACTGATGATGGAGCCAGTCTTGATTCGTACAGCAACCTACCCGAGCTGACCCTCGCGTTTGATCCAGTGATTACTGATGTCACCCTTAATGATGGGCTTGATATCGCCTTAATCCCTGGTGCTACAACGACAATTACCGCTTCGAGTACCGTGACTGACTTTAACGGCGTGGCAGATTTAGCTAATGCGACGACCACCTTCTATACCACGTCTGCTGGTGCGCTCTGTACTCCCGACGATAATAATTGTTACGTGGCAACCAGTTCGTGTTCGTTCACTAACTGCACTGGTACGTCTTGTTCATTGCAGTGTACGGCACCATTTGCGTTCCATGCTAACCCAACCGATGGGGTAAGTGATCCAGACGAGTGGTTTGCCTTCATGGAAGTGAGTGACCTGGCCGGAGGGGTTGATCTTGAAGGTTCTATTGGTATCGAGCTACTCACCATACGGGCACTTGATGTACTAAACGATATTGCGTATGGCGCGGTAGACATCAATGAGGATACCGGTTCGTTTAATCCTAATGTTTCCTTGGTCAACATTGGAAACGAACCAATCGACGTCACTATCGGAGGATCAGACATGACCGACGGCGCAGCGTCAGTGATCTCAGCCTCACAACAGCTATTCGCCACCTCGACGTTTAATTACGCTACGTGTATTGGTTGTCAGGCACTCTCAGTTGTGGGGGCTGAGGTCGAAGTCGACCTTCCAAAACCAGTGGTGAGCAGTCCGGCTGTAGCAGACGAAATCTATTGGGGAATCGAGGTGCCATTTGGTACTAACAGTGCAGCCCACACTGGAGTTAACAGCTTTACCGCCATCTCGGATTAACCTATGCATTACTCGACAATCATACCCAAGAAGCGTGCTACGATACAGGTAATGTTCAATCAGTTCTTTGTGGTGCCAATACTGCTTGTGACACTTGTGTTGTCACTTGGTGCGCCACAGCTAGCTATCGCACAGTCAAACGACCGAGAGGCACCAGAAATTGCTAATCTAGAGATTACCGACATCAATGACACCAGTCTCACCATTACGTGGGAGACTGATGAGGACGCAGATTCGGCGGTAAACTATGGACTGCAGCCAAATTATGGTATTGCCCGTATTCCGCTTAGCGAAGATGATGAGCGAACCGCACACTCGGTGACACTTGATAACCTTGAACCAGGGCGGACGTACTACTTCCGCGTGGTATCAGCAGACGAGAATGGTAACCAAGGTATCTCGGCTGATTACCGAATCGTGACCGCAGGGACACCACAAGCTGGTGATGGAGCTAATAATGGCGATGGACCTCAAGACGGTACCGGAGCAGGGGAGGGTGACAGTCCTGATCCTGAATCACAGATCACTACAGACGAAATCAACGATTCTACTGCTACATTACGAATTATCGAACAAATCAAGAAAATTACCGACCCACAAGAACTACAAGAGATTGTTAACGAGACCGTGAAAGCCGTCCAGGGAATTACCGAAGATCTCACCATCGTCGGGCCACCAACCGTGATTCCTGAGACGACTACCGCAGTGGTAAAATGGACGACCGACCGAGTAGCTAGCTCAGAAGTAGTATTTTCGCCCACTAATAGCTTCGATGGGGCTAATTATGAATTTTCACAAAACTCAACCGGTGCTGATACCACTGACCATGAAGTCCGACTGATTGGCCTTAATGCCTTTACTGAATACAGCTTTCGGGTGATTTCAACTGATGAATTTAACATCACGGGAGAAAGTCGTAATTTTACCTTCCAAACCAAGGCTACAGCGCCTGAGATTCGTAACTTACGGGTGGTGAAGGTTGAAGAAAATGCTGCAACGCTAGCGTGGGACACCACCGTTCCAGCAAAAGCGTTAGTTGAGTATCAAGATCAGACCACCGGTGCGCAGAACTCGGTTGGTCGACCTACGCTTGCCACCACACACCAAATGCGGTTGGCCGACTTGACGCTTGGAACACGGTACGTTGCCTTTGTTACTGCTGAAAATTCTGGTGGTGATCGTGAACGTAGTCGACCAATTCAGTTCATTACCGTGCGTGACATCGCTCCACCAATTATCACTAATGTTACTAACGAGTCGACCTTGTTCCCCGGAAGTGAATCGCGTATTCAAACGATTATCGCGTGGGCAACTGATGAGCCGTCATCTTGCTTGCTGACCTATCAAGAAGGGGTTGCTGGTGGTACTGAACCATTCACCATTGAGAAAGATGTAGTGCAGTACAACAGCTCACACGTCGAGGTGGTGACTGATTTTGCGCCAGCCACAGTGTACCAATTCTACCTAACCTGTACCGATGAGGCTGGCAACAGTATTCAATCAGAGAACTTCGTATTATTCACCCCCATCCAAGAAAAGAACATCATTGATTTGATCCTTGAGAACTTTGAGTCGACCTTTGGCTGGGTACAAAATATCGGCGGATAAGAATAATTATGGCGAACTTCTTTACAAAACTACAAACAAACTTCCTCACCGTACTATTTAGTACGTCTCGGTCGTCTGTTTTTGTTTTGCGCGAATTTCATCCAAAATTATCCTCATCCGCTCGCAGCGTAGCCCATGTCCTGTGTAGCGTCACCTCTAATTATTCATCCTCTTAGTTTATGGCAAAACCTTTTATCGTAGCGCGTGATCTATCGATCATCTATAACCAGGGCAAATCGAATGAGTTTCGAGCTCTTACCGGTGTCAATACCGACATTTTTGAAGGTGAATACATTATTTTGTTTGGCCCATCTGGTTGTGGTAAGTCGACACTCATGTATTCAATTCAAGGTTCACTCCCGCCGGGGGAGGGAACTTTGCTCGTAAAAGGCGACGACGTGTACGCCTATCCACCCTCAGAGCGAGTGTATTTTCAACGGCACGTGATGGGTATTATCTTTCAACAGTTTAACTTGATCATGTCTCTGTCGGTGCTTGATAACGTGGCGCTACCGATGATCTTTTGTAATGCAGATAAAGCCACCAGAAATCGTCGGGCTCAATCATTGCTTGATCGATTTGGGGTGGGGCATGTCTCACACAAAATTCCAGCCATGCTCTCTGGTGGGCAGCAGCAGCGTGTTTCGGTAGCTCGGTCTATGGTTAACGATCCCAAGATTCTGTTGGCTGACGAACCAACCGGTAACCTTGACTCCGTGTCCACGCAACAGGTAATGGATAAGATTGACGAAATTAACACCTTTGATAGGCGGACTATTATTATGGTATCTCACAACGCAGCGCACTTAAATTATGCGCACCGGGTGTACTACCTTAAAGACGGGCAGGTGGTACGCGAGGTGGTTAATCCACAACGGAAACAAATAAAACCAGTTCGTGAAGGAGAAACAATTGTCACTGAACTCGAACAATTAGCTCGATTGTATCCATATGACTCGGTAGAAACGTGGCGAGTGAAAAGTATGGTGAATTTCCTCACCCAAGACTATACGTTTGATCAGATTGGGCGCCTTGAACATGCAGTAGACTTGTATTTACAAGGAAAGATCGAGCGAGCGGCTTTTATTAAAAGCCTCACTCTTCCATCTGAGCGAGGAGGGGTAGAGATATCAGAAAAAGAAGCCCGGCGTATGGCAGGGGTGGTCGAGAAAGTAATTGATACAGCTGACGATATTCGACGGTTTCGAGCACGAAAAGACAATGATTCGATTTTCTTCAATCAGGATAGGCTAGCTGATCGATTAAAAGAACATCTAGTCAAACAGCACCATATCAAACTCAGTAAACAACAAGAGACAAACATGACTGAATTGATTGCTGACCGAGTAACTGGTGTAGTTAAGCAGACTGAACTCAATGAGCGGTTGATGAAAGGTATCCGATCCAAAGGGCTCGGGCTTAGTGAACCAGAAGCGGACGATATGACACGCTACTTTGAAAAGGTGATCGCTCAAGGAGTTGATGTAAGTTATAAGGGGTAGTGTATGCTTATGTTGCGACACACAGAGTTATCAGCAGTAGGTGGGAGCTTTTTCTTCCAGGAATTCTCCCTCGATAGGTCGAATTCGGAAGTAAATTCAAAATAATCACTACGTTCATTTTTTCATTCATATGCGAGTACAAGATCTAGCACAATTGTCGACGAGAATGTTTAAGACCAACCCATTACGTACTTGGTTGACTATTATGGGTATGGGTGTGGGTGTGGGAGCGGTGGTAGTTCTCGTTGGGTTAGGGTTTGGGTTACAGCAAATTATTCTTGAGCAAATTGTGTTTGGAGACTCGCTTCTGTCACTCGGGGTTTCCTCTACTGGTTCACAGGGACCAAAACTGACCCCAGAGACAGTCCAGCAATTTGAACGAAACGAAGCCGTAGTTGACGCTGCGCCGCTTGCACGGTTCCCAGCCTTGGTAACCTACCAAGGTTTGACCGGAAACGTGTTTGTTCAAGGAGTTGAGCCGGCCTATTTACGATTTGCTGGAGTGACCGCTAGTTATGGTGAAGTGTTTACCGAAGAAGATATTGCTGACACTAACAGTGTGATGCTTTCACCAGCTACGCTAAAGCTGTTTGGGATAGCAGACGAAGATGCTGAAAACTTTATCGGCGAAAGAGTTGCGTTCCGGCTTTTGGTTCCAGCAGAAGATGGGTCAGACAACATCAACGAAATTATTATTGATAAACAGTACACTGTGCGTGGAATAAGCAAAGAAGCCGGTGTTTTAAACGCAATGATGATGCTTCCAGAGCTACGGAATTACGTCGGTATCGAGGAATACGAACGTATTCAAGTTAACGTGACCGATAACGAAAACCTACCACTAGTTGAAGAATCGCTAATTGAACAAGGCTTTCGAGTGACCGCTTTGTCAAAAACTGTTGAGCAAGCTTCGCAAATCTTTCAAGGTATCCAAGCCGTATTGGCTACCTTTGGGGGTATTGCCTTGGTGGTGTCAGCGATTGGGATGTTTAATACTATGACAGTGACGCTGCTCGAGCGTACCAAAGAAATCGGAATCATGCGTACCATCGGCGCTTCACCTAATGACGTGAAGTATCTCTTTGTCTCGGAGTCCATCGTGGTGGGGTTCTTAGGTGGTATTAGTGGAATTGTGATGGGGGTTGGTTTTGGAATAACGATCAACGTGTTTTTAAACTTTGTAGCTGGTCAATTTGGTGGTCAGTCGGTGAGCTTGTTCGCATTTCCGTTAGATTTCTTGGCGTTTATCGCCATATTCTCGGCTGGAGTGGGGTATTTAACCGGTATTTTCCCAGCGAGACGAGCATCGACACTGAACCCGCTCGACGCAATCAGGTATGAATAATCATAAATCAAACTGTGTATAGTGTGTGTATAACCACTGCATAGAGTATGCAAGTAACAGTATAATAAGTAAGAAATTAGTAAATATTAGTATATGTCGTACCACCACCAAGAGTTCCCAAAATACATGCACACTGCCGGAAAAATTTCGGTTTTAGCAGCAATTGTCGGTCTAGCCGTCTTTATCTTTGCCTTCATTGTTGATGTTGGTCACCAAGAAATACAAAAAGTATCAGCTCAGACTGCGTCAACCAGTCTGCAGGTGCTCAACACGCCACCAACCTTCGTAGTGGAGCCGTTTGAGATAACCCCCTCATCGACTACCACACCAACTAACTCCGGTGATGTAGTAACTTGGTCTGCTACTGGTAACGACGCCAACGGAGCTGACTACTACCTCTTGGTGTGTGACCAAGATATTGCACCAATTCCTACGCAAAGTGGTGCACCAACGTGTGGAGGTGGTGCTATTCAGTGGGGTGTCTCGGCAGCCACTCCAAGTGACGATCCAGCAACCGTTTCTACGACGACAATAGAATTTGCTGATGATGCTAGTACCCCATTTGATGAATCCAATGATTGGTACGCGTGGGTATGTGATGGGGACGACTTTCAACCTGAATGTATTGTAAATGCTTCACAGGGAGTTGTCGCAACCGGTTCATCACCGTTTAACATGAATCAACGTCCAGTGCTCAATAGTGCAGCCCCAGCTGGGTCTATCGATCCAGGTGAAACCTTGACCTTTACTTCAGATTCTACCGATCCAGACACCGTTGATGACCCCGACGAATTGATTTTGATTGTTTGCCAAAATTCTGGAGATTATAACCCAGCAACTGATAGTTGTGACGCAAACTTCCTGGCCTCGACCACAGCCGTATTTACCTCTAACGCCGAAGCTGCTACTGGAACAGCCGCAATTTTGCGAGACGGTACCAGGCCAGCCCACGCTTTCTTGATTGACCAACACGGTCACGAAGCGTTAGCTGACTTCGATGTACAGTTCACTGTAAACAATGTTGCGCCAACAGTACTAAGTGGTGATGTAGTTCTAAATGGTGGTACCGACTTTGTACTCACCAATGCAGCTGCTGGTGAAACCACAGGCTTTTCACTTGACTTTACAATTACTGATGCTAACAGTTGTGTGAACACAACTGGTGATTCAGGATCTGAAATTACCGGTTTTGAAACTGCTATTTACCGTACAGACGTTGGCACCACGACTTGTAACCCAACGGCTGCAAGTTACGATCCAAATTCGTGTTACGAAAACAGCCAAGCTCCAGCCGTTTGGAACCTGAACTGTACTGCATCATCAACGTCGTGTTCTGGTGCTACTGATGATACGATCATTTACGAATGTACATTCCCACTTTGGTTTGTAGCTGACCCAACTGATGACGGTCCGCATGATGGTAGTAGCTGGTCTGCTGCTGTAGCTGGAATCGACGATCAGTTTGCTACCAGCTCACTCGTGCAAGGTGCTACTCCGGTTGGATTAATTTCTGCACCGTACTTCTCTTTGGTAACAGCTGAGATTCCGTATGGTGGTTTAGCACCTGGTGATGGGTTTACTAATCTGGGAGGACCAACTGGTTCAGCCAGTACAACTATTGAAAACATTGGTAATACTGGCCTCGATCAAGAGCTTGACGGTTCAGCCATGTGTCCACCATTCGTCTCAACCTCATCTGATTGTAGTCTAGCTGGTACTTCCACGGTGTTTGCAGAGAGTCAGCAATTCGGTACCAGTACGTCGATTACATACGGAGGAGTCGGTGCTTTCACTCTACCGACAACCACAATTGCTTCTCCAGAACTTCTTGATCTGAACGTTGTAGAAACAGTAGCAACCTCTACTTACGCACAAGGTCTGACGTACTGGGGTATCGCGGTCCCAGGTACAGTTACAGTAGCAGGAACCTATACCGGACTAAACACCTTCTACCAAGTTATTGACCAAGACTGGTAGAAAATATTACACCACAGCCTCAACCCCCGTTATCCAGCGGGGGTTGTTGCTTTTTAAGGTTTTTTTAACGATAATGGTATGACTTGTCATGAATGTATTCGCTCGCAACTTTCTAGTGGTTTTGATTTTGCTCCCGGTACTATTTTTGTCGGTGGGGGTTGATCAGTTGCATGCTGGTTTTGGTATTACGCCACCGTATGTGCGTAATACCAGCCTCACCCGAAATGCTATTTACGAACAGCAAATCTTACTAGTTCGTGGTGACCCTTCTACTGAACAGATTGCTGAAATTTCAATCGATGCCCCAGAACTGGATGGTTGGATAGAAATTATTGGTGGCAATACAATCGAACTTCCAGTTGGTTTACAAAAAATACCTATGACGGTACAAGTCCGTGTACCGGCTGATGCTGAATTCAAGGACTACTCAGGAGCAATTCGAATCAGAACCGTGCCCGCAGGTGACACCCTAGCAAAGGGCTCGGTTAATATTTCCCTTGGTGCGCGAGTGGATATCGATTTAAAAGTGATCGATAAACAGATTGAAGATTTCCGAGTACGAAAGATATCTTTATCAGACTTAAATGAAGGTTCGAAATTTGCCTGGCTATTTTTCCCTGGAAAAATCAAATTTGACATGCTGATTGAAAATACCGGTAACGTTAATATCGCACCCTCAAAAGTAGAGTTTAGAATCTACGATAAATCCGGCACGACACAGCTAGAAGAGGTGGCTAACATCGGTAATATCGACACTATTGCACCGTACGATACGCAAACCGTAACCGCTGAATTGCCGACGAGACTACCATCTGGTAGCTACATTGCACGTTACCGTATTTATAATGGAGAGGAATTGAAGCAAGAAGGAGATTTAAGTCTTAATATCCTCCCTGAAGGTACCTCACAAGCTGCTGGGTTTGGTTTTGTTGGTCTCTCAATCGCACACAAGGTGTCACTCCTACTCCCTGTGTTTGCGCTACTTGTTGCCATGCTCTACTTCTTATTCATGCGACAGAAGAATCGTAAACGGTAATATGAAATGGATACAGGTAATTGTTATGGTTGCATGTGTACTGCTGCCACAGGTGACTGTGGCGCAGTCAGTTGCTACCACCTCCTTCACCTTGAGTATCTGTGGAAATGAGATAGTCGACGCTAACGAAGACTGTGATGTGCTTGGCGAGACTGGTGTATATAGTCAAACGATCGCTGGTCGTCAGTGTACTGCCTCGTGCTTTTTTGGACCCTACTGTGGTGACGGAACTTTACAGAGCTCGTTTGGTGAAGAGTGTGATGATGGTAACAATGATGACGGAGACTTTTGCTCCTCTACCTGCACAATCGAACCAGCTGGGTCAGGTGGTGGTGGCTCCTCAGGAGGTGGGTCTGGCGGTAGTGGAGGAAGTAGTCAGGAATTAGGAGATACACAAATAAGAATTTCAGGAGTGGGGTATCCTGGCCGAACTATTAATTTTATTTTAGACACTGAATCTATCGGCTCGGTGCGAGCAGACAGCGATGGTGAGTTTGAATTCGCGACTGATGCTGATCCGGGAACCGCTACACTCGGTATGTGGTCAAACGATGTTAATGGCACAAGGTCACTCACGTTGAACAACACCTTTGATGTGACCCAAGGAGCGATTACCAATTTGACGGGTATCATTCTCCCGCCAACGGTATCGGTAGAAAATCAAAACGTTGACCCGGGTGACGTTGTGACCGTGTTTGGTCAAAGTGCAGCCAATGCAACGGTGGAGCTTCATATTGACGACAGTGACCCAGTAGAGACCATTACCGCAGACGATAATGGTGAATGGTCTTTTGAGCTTGATACCGGCACGCTGAGCGTCTCTGAGCACACGCTGCGGGCCAAGACTATTATCGGTAGTCCACCATTGACCACTGAGAGTAGTTTTAGTTCTTCACTTCAGCTGTTTGTCGGGGTTGATGGCCAATCGACTCAGCCATCGGACCTCAACCGTGACGGCTCGGTTAATTTGATCGACTTCTCTATCCTTATCTTTTGGTGGCAAACCAGTGGTGGTGATTCTGATCCTCCAGCTGACATTAACCAAAACAGCAACGTCGGTTTAGAAGATTTCTCGATCTTGCTGTTTAACTGGACTGGGTAGTATAACCGCCAGAAGATCACCCCGCCAGCAACAATTGATGTGATGTTTAGGGGGGGGTAGTAGTTGGGTTAGTTCGAATCCCTGTCGGCTAGCTCGTAAGAAAAATCTCCTTCGGGAGATTTTTCTGTCTACGAGCTGCCCGACAAGCCACAGTCCGGGTGAGAAAGTGCGAGGCACTTTTGCAAAAGATTGTAGCTCGTGAGAGCGAAACCTGTACCGCTTCTGTAAGAAGACTGTTGCGCGGGAATCGAAAAGCTTTTAAGTCAGATTGGGGGCACAGCGAACCAATCTGTCCAAAAGGTGTACTGACTCTGTAAGAATCGATTCCCTGTTCTAAGTTTCGCCTAGGCGAAGCTCGACGCGTTACTAGCATTCTTTTAATAATTCGAATATAGTACAGATATGAATATACAACCAGCTACAGATAAAGATAAATCGTATATTACCCATGCTTCAAATGCCATTTTAGCTCACCATCAAGTTTTTGATAATTTTTATCGACCAGTCGTAGAGAATATTTCTGACACGCAGCCTAGTAAGAAGATTCAGTTTGTTGCTAAGAAAGGTGAAAAACTTATTGGTTTTGTTGTGGGTGTGATTACATACCCAATTGATCGTAGTGCGCCGGTTGCCGTGCTGCAAGGGGTGTGGGTTGAAGAAGAGTTTCGTAATCAAGGAATTGCTCATGCTCTGGTAGTTGAATTCGAACATAAAGTACAAGTCGAAGGTGTGTATCGCGTAGAATTGTTTGTAGATATACGTAATAAATCGGGTCAAGAATTATGGGATTCGGGTGGTTACGAAGTCTACCAGGAGCGTCGCTATAAAAAATTGACATAACAGTTTTCGTAAGTACAATTTAGGAATCTTGCTGGATAACCCAGTGAGTGTGAATCTTGCAATCATAAGCATGTGGAGGAAGATACATGACACTTGCAACTATCCTGAAGTAATTGCAGACAGGTTGATGAGTCGGTATCAAACACCAGAAAGTCTGACTGAGCTGGAACGAACGACTGGTAAAACGCCAGAGAAATTTATAGCAGACAACGTATGGGTGTCTACAAAGTTCCGTGAAGCAGCGGAAGAGAACGGCTTTACCATTGTTGATACCAGTGACAAGTCTCCTGCGGAAGTAGCGGGTGCGATTGTCGAGTGGCTCGGCTAATAACTATTATATTTACATTATGAATGAATCAGCTCGGAAGAAATTCACCACTGAAGACTTGCAAAGATACATTGAAGACGCAGAGCAAAATGAGAACGTACTAGGATTCTTTATGGGTGGGTCACGAGGGAAAGGGTTTGAAGACGCATATTCTGACTGGGATTTACGTTATGTAGTGAAAATTGGTACAAAAGCTCAATTCTCTAAACAACCCGAAGAGAATAATTTTGAAGACAGCGAGTATGCCGACATGAGTACCCAGGTGTTTGACTATGACGAGTTCCGACAGCATGCAGAGTGGAAGACTGCAAAAGCGTGGGATAGATATAGTTTCTCCCACGTCACTACCTATACAGACAAAACGGGTGATATTCAGACGTTGATTGAAGAGAAATGTAAGGTTCCTGCAGATGAGCAACTACCGCTGATTAAAAAGCATATGGACGCCTATGTGCATGACTTGTTCCGTTCTATGAAAGCTTTGCGTAGAGGTGACGCTCTCGGAGCGCAGATTCATGCGACGTTTTCTGTCTACAACTTATCAATAGCCTTGTTTGCAGTGGAATTACGAACGGCCCCGTATCATAGTTATTTGGCTAGGGAATTGACAGCACATCCATTACAAAACTTCCCAGTAACATCGAAAGAACTACTTGGATTGTTAGAAAAAGTGGTGTTTGCAGGTAACGCTGAGAATCAACAACAGTTAGCCAAGGTGGTAGAGAAATACATGCGAGGCAATGGTCATTATGATTATGTACGTTGGGCAAGTAAGTATGAATGGTTGATGGGCTATAGTGCAAAATAATACTTGACTAAAACCCTAGCTAGGCTATTATATATGTACAAATGGCTTCGGCCTCGCCTACTTCGGTAGGAGAACAAGTAAAATGTCGTTAGAGCAATGCTTTGACGGCATTTTTCATTTCCTCGAACTTGACCTTGTCTAGCATGCCTATTTTGTCGATGAAGCGTTTAGTGTCCACCAGTCTAATTTGGGAGATGATGGCGGCAGCTGGTTTACCGTCTATGTCACCGAGTGCTACATGATACTTATTTTCTTTGGTCGATGTTGTAAGTGGCACCACCAGACACACCGCTCGACTGAAGCCACGAAGCACTACCACAGGCCGTTCGTATGATTTACCGGTCCCGTCTTGCTCAAATCCCACATTGACCCCGAGTGAACACCACCAGATGTCCCGTTTAGAATACAGCTTACCGGGTGCCTCATTGATGGTTTTCTTGTGTGCTATCCAGGAATCAAAGTCTTTCATGGTGTTTGTATTGTATCATTTACTGGTAATGGGTAGGTTGGCTTGGACTTTTGAATTTCCGTGGCCACTGGGTGCTGCTATTGGAGGAGAAGTGATTGATAGAAAGTTGATTGACCCAGATACGATGCTCGTTTATGCCAACTATGGCGTGCAGGGACACCTTGGACCAGCGGGAGATTATTGTAAGGAAGCAGGTGAGGTGATTGATCGTTGGATTTTCAAGAAAATAAACGGAGAATGGAAAGTAGCTGAGATTCAAGAACAATTTGATAGCTGGCAGACGCAGGTTCAGTCAGACACTGAAATGGGATGTGAATCCATTAATAAGGGTAAGCTTAAAAGCTATAAAATTATTGAATGAATTTTTTCCTAGAGCTAGTCTGATTAAAGAAACTATATTGAATAATCAGCTATAATTATTGTATTTAGCACTAAACAATTATGAACATAACAAACAATATGCAGATTGAAAGAAGTAAAGAAGGCTTTAACGGAGATTCTTGGTGTGTATAGTTTAAAAAATAGTACGAAAAGAATATGGACGTGTTTCCTTACCTAAAAGACTTGATTGGTACGGCTATTATAAATGCCAAAAAATTGGAGACGATGCACACAAAAGACGGTATTTCTTCTTGTGAAAAACGCACACCATCGACGACTGTGTATAAGCTCGTTGAAAGACTTATAGAGTTATCCTAAGTTCGTAGAGTTCCAACTTCGTACCACATGGCTAGCAACGAGTTTTAGGCTTATCTAGAAACATTAAAAAGTTCGAGTCCCCGCTGAAGTGCTATACTTTTGTTATGATTGATAAAATTCCAACGAACGAAAACACGGCTGAAAAGATTCACAACGAAAGAGAAGTATTAAATATGTTTGAGAAAATCATTGAAGGTGATTTTGAAATTACACGTAGTCTTGAAGATGAGTCAGGTCTATATCTTTTAGAAGTACAATCAAAAGATGAAGAAGGAGATCTTGTGCAGCATAACTACATGCGAGCAGGGACATACGCTGAAGGGTTTGCTGCTGAAACTACCATTGATGTAGTTTTTCACATGGGAGACATACCATGTGGTGGTCATGCAGTTCGAAAATATAGAGACGGACAGTGGATTAATATAGAAGATTAGTTTGTAATAAAAGTTCTAACATCATCCCATGCAGCTACCGCCTATAACCGTCGACATTCATTAGAAATTTACAATTTTGATTTTTGTGTGGTGTAGTATGTAGTGTGGTTGAAATTTATGTGTACAAGCAACACAACTGGTTCCCGACCATCGTACAATGAGAGTGTATCCGCATTGGAGGTAGTTTCAATTAGTAAATTACTGAACGTACGCGATTTTTGCGTATGTGAGCACTTCAGCCGAGTGTGTCCAGGCGGATATGTTTGCAGTCGAATCTTTGCGTAAGCGGAGTGGAGACCACTTACGCAGGTGAGTTACTCACCATTCTGGCTTGCCCACCACGCGAGCCAGCGCTGTAAGCTAATACAACGTAGAGCATATGTCACGAACGTCAAACACGTTCTCTGTGCTCCAAGCAACCGCCGCTGTCGCGAGTATTGCAATCATCATGTGGTCACTAGGACTACCGGTAATGCAGTTCGCACAGGCAGCAAATGTCACAACACTTACTAACACCTTGTCTGATTCAGGACCAGGTAACGGATCAGATCACACTATCGAGTTTATTACTCCAACTGGAGTAGTTAATGGTGAGACTATCACTGTAGATTTCTCAGACGGACCTTTTGTGGTTGGTTCTGTAGACTTCTCAGACATCGATGTACAGGCAACCTCAACAGATCTTACTGTTGCCGCTGACTGTACTGGTTCAGATCAAGTTGGAGCTGCGTTCACTGGAACAGTTCTAACAATTACGTTCTGTACAGGAGATGGAGCAAGTCTAGACGCAGGTGCGTCTACTACCATTGAAATTGGACTCAACGCTGACGGAGGAGATGCTCAGCTAGTAAACCCGACTGCTGGTTCCTACCAGTTCCCAATTACTGCAGGAGTAGATACGGGTGAAACTCGGGTTATGATCCTCGATTCCGTTACTGTTTCTGCTACGGTTGACACTATCTTTACTTTTACGGTAAATGCTGTCGCCTCAGGAGCGACAATTGGTTCTGATACGACGGGTACGACCACAACACCGACAGCTATCGCCTTTGGTGAACTATCAGCTGGTAACCCACTGTCTGCTGCTCAGCAGCTAGAAGTGTCTACTAACGCTGCTAATGGGTTTGCTGTCACTGTTCAGACTAATCAACAGCTCACTTCTGCTAATGGGGCAGTAATCGATGGATACCGCGATGGTGGTTTCGATACTGTGCCAGACCTCTGGATACCGCCGAGCGGAACACCAGGGGCACCAAACGAAGCTGGTCACTGGGGTCTGACCTCAGACGACACAACGTTATCTGGTGGAGACATCTATACTGGAGGAACTAAATTTGTTTCAGCTTCAACCACACCAGTAGAAGTGTTTCGAAACGACACACCGATCGATGCTGGTACAGCCAATGTGTTGTACAAAGTTGAAATCACCGCTTTGCAGGAAGCTGCAGACGACTACAACGCTACGCTGACATACGTAGCAACCCCAATCTTCTAACGAAAATTGGACTCTAAGCTTGGAGTTATAACGCAAAAAACCCTATCTCCCACCACGAGGTGGGTTTTTTGTTTGTATTTGCTAACAAAACTCACTAATCGTGGTGGGCCGACTTACGTTTACAAATGCGTGACATAAGTAAAATTATTCCCCATCAATACCCCGCGGCGTAAGCCTGGGGATGTAGGGAGTTCATGCACCACGTAGTGGTGCATGCTAAAAGGTTGCTTTTAGCTTTCGCGGATACCCCGAGCGTGAGCTCGTGGGTAATTCATTTGTTTATTGTAAGCGAATGCAGGAAAAGCAAATGTATGTACAGCCGCAGTACACCATGACGATAATTTACCCCCCCCTTTTTTTTTGGTCTTAAATTATCTGGCATGGTGAAGGTGAATTTTCTGAAAGAAAAGAAAGGCTGCCTTGGGGTGCTTGCGAAAATCTCCCAGATGTTCTCACGAGGCAGGTCTTTGTTTGTGTATAGGCATCTATTTATTACTACGGTGTTGCTATACTAAATACAATGAATCGAATTTTCGGGATACTTGTAGCTTTCATGCTTGTGGCACAGCCAGCAATGGCAGCTACGTTGTACCTTGACCCAGCCTCGGCAACGCTTGCTCGTGGTGACGCCGAGGTGCTGGCTGTTCGATTAGACACCGATGAGGCACAGGATGAATGTATTAATGCTGTAGAAGGGGTGCTGTCATTAGAAGGTCCGATTGCGGCAGTGGATGTGTCACTGGGAAATTCAATATTTTCTATCTGGGTAGAACCACCAACGATTAGCCAAAATGGTAAACAAGTGACCTTTGCCGGTGGTATTCCAAATGGTTACTGCGGTCGTATTGCCGGTGATCCACGCTTAACCAACACTTTGTTTGAAATCATCGCGCGAACTGATGCTATTGCATCTGTTGATGGATCCTCCGTTCCGGCTCAGGTCAGCTTTACCGAACAAACAATTGCGTACTTAAATGACGGATTTGGCACACCAGCAGAGTTGCAAGTGTTTCCACAAGAACTAACTGTACTGCCACAACTAAGCGCAGACGTACAAGATCCATGGAAAGAGCGAGTCAGGGCAGATACAACAGATCCACAAGAATTTAGTATCGCACTTGAACAGATAAGAAATAGGTATTTCATTACATTCAACACCACTGATAAGCAAACTGGTATTGATCGCTATGAAGTAATGGAAGAGCCTCTTTCCAACTTCAGTACATTTACCTGGGGAAGTGCTAGCGCGCCTTGGATCGAAACGAGAAGTCCGTATGAACTCGATGATCAAACACTCAATAGTGTGATACGGGTTAAGGCTATTGATAAAGCTGGTAATGAATACATCGCCACGTTTGTACCGGACGAAACGCTGCGAACAGTTCCAGTGACCCATGTATTATTAGTTGCTCTGCTTAGCTTCAGTGTACTGGTACTACTATTTGGCCTAGTGCGGTTTTATAAACGTAAACAACGTGAGCGTGAAGAAAAAGCACTGCAGCGTGCCTTTGGAGAACCTGACAAGCAACCAAATCACCCTGAAATGGAACACCATGAAGTAAAGCAGTTACAGGAGTCGCAGAATACTAGTGATAGCAATCATGAAAAATCTCATTAAACAATACGTTCAGGTTGTCGGTATAGCAGTCGTGCTTTTATTGTTATCTGCAACTGCAGTAGACGCTGCTTCGCTACGCATTACTCCTGATACTGGTGTGTACCAAGTAGGGGGGACCTTTACCGCACGAGTCCAGATTGCCACCCAGGGCCAGGCGGTTAACGCAGCTGAGGGTACGATAAAGTTCAATCCCAATGAACTGTCTGTAGTTTCGGTCACCAGAAGTGGATCGATATTTAACCTTTGGGTAACAGAGCCAACCTTTTCTAATTCGGCGGGTACAATTAATTTTAGTGGCGGAGTCCCAACTGGCTATAGCGGAAGTGTTGGTAATGTGTTGTCGGTAACGTTTCGAGTCAAAAATGCAGGCTCACCTCGTGTGTCGTTTACCGATGGCTCTGTGCTCGCAAATGACGGTCGTGGTACTAATATTTTGACCAGCATGAATGGCGGTTCATACACAGCCAATGCAGCCTCAACAGCCCCGGTAGCCGAAGTGGTTGAATATGTTTCTCCAGCCAATACACCGGCTGCACCGCAGATTGATTCTACTAGCCATCCAGATCCAGCAGCTTGGTCAAACCAGACCACTGCTGAATTACAATGGTCACTACCAGCTGGCATAACAGCCGTGCGCACACTGTTGAATGATCGGTCGAGTACTGTACCAACAAACGTATACGATAATCCAATTAGTTCTATATCACTAGATGAGTTGCCCGAGGGTGAATCATACTTTCACTTGCAGTTTCGTAATGCTGACGGTTGGGGGGCGATTACGCATTACCGCTTAGCTGTTGATAGTGTTGCGCCGGCAAATATTCAGATCACCACTGCTTCTACCTCAGAATCAACGAACCCAGAACAGGTGCTGCGGGTTACAAGTGATGAGGAAACGTCAGGCGTTGTTCGATACTTAGTTAAAATCAACGAAGCCGAACCATTTGAATTTATTGATAAAAGTCGTACTGGTTTAATCACACTTCCAGTACTCAAGCCGGGTTATCACGCAATTATTGTCGAAGCGTTTGATGCTGCCGGAAACAGTACGATTGGAACCCATTCAATTACAGTTGAAGCCTTCGAAAAACCTATCTTTACGGATGTACCTACCGACATGACAGCTAATGTTATTCCGGTCATTCGTGGACTCACCAGACCAGACGCACAAGTCACCATTTTCTTTAACCGAATTGGCAATGAACCTAACGTAACTGAAATAAGTGCTGATAGCGATGGTGTCTTTACCTACATTCCTGAAGCCGAACTCTACAGTGGTGTGTACGAGATATCCGCCCAAGCAACCGATGTATATGGTGCACAAAGTGCTCTGTCAGACATACAGCGTATTGCTGTCCAGGAGCCAGGTTACGTTCGGATTGGGGGTCAAGTAGTTGATGCTATGTCAGTCATTGTCCCTTTGATATTGCTGGCACTACTACTGGTGTTTGGTATCTGGTACTTGCTATTTGTCTACCGACGGTTCAAAGGATCTGTGCGCACTGAATCGGTCGAGGCGATTGAAATACTGCACCGGGAATTTAGTAATCTTCAGGTAGTGTTACGTAACCAGGAATCATCGCTACAAGCGTCACGCAAAACCAAGAAGCTCACCAAGGCCGAATCAGAGATGATAGAAGCAGTAGACAAAGCATTGCAATCGTCACAGCAAAAAGTAGAAAAGGAAATGAAGGATGTTACCAGGTTAACAAAGGAAGACTAGTACTTATGTCACTACAAACATTCTACAAAAATAACACCGTGCCACTTACATTGTTGCTGCTTATTCTTGGAGCTTTACTTCTGAGCATGTTAATCGCATCGCAAAGGACACAAGCATATAAATCTACTGTTCAAAACCAGCTAAGCATCCAGGAGGAGTTGCTACATAATCTTGCAATTGAAACCGCACAAAATCGCGCTATTAGTCCGGTTGGCACTTTGGTTACTGATTGTCCACGCGAGCAACGGATAGCATTTGATATCTTGCTAGGACAGATTGATGATGGTCTACAACGTTCTGAACTGCTCGAGTTGGACCAACTGTTTGGTTCATGCGCTGATGTGCTTGCAACACGTAAAGCAGTGTTGGTATCTCATCTCAAACGTGAAATCGAGGTGTTTGACAACTACTTAACCCAATTAAGTACCCTGACTGGCACTGCCATAGATGATGATTACCAGTTAGAACTATGGCAAACATTACTCAACCACGAAGAAACTCAACAACGAGGTTTTGCTGAATTGGTTTCTGCGCAAAAACAAATCATTGATTCGCTGATAACTGGTCAAGCTGCTGATTCGAAGGACATTATGGCCATCTTAGATTCAGTGGCAGAAACTCGCGAATCACTACAATTTGCAAATACGCAAGCTACATCACTACGTGCTGAGCTTGGTAACACATAAATCATGAACGTTAGAGCACGAATTAAACAATTGTTGACACATTTTCGTGCCAGCCGAGACCGTGCCACAACAGTTAGGTACATGTTTCCGGCTGTACTGGGTGCAGCTGCTCTGCTTGGAGCTTTATCAATTTCTGCTACTGACGACTCTTTTATAACTCTAGAGACAGACGTGCAGGCGGTTGAAAGTGGGCAATTGTTCGAAGTAGAGGTACTTACCTCGGCTCATACACCAGTGAACGCTGTTGATATTACGGTTGAGTTCCCTGAAGATAAATTAGACGTATTTAGCGTCGACCGAGGACAGTCAGTGCTCACAATTTGGACAGAAGACCCAGTCATAACAGATTCGTCAGTACAAGTAAGCGGTGGGACATTTAGAAAAGGTTTTATCGGTCAGCACGAAATAGTTACAATCAATTTTCGAGCACTAGAACCTGGGCAATACAAAATCGAGATCGAGGACGCAACTCTCGTTGCCGGAGATGGAATTGGTACTGAGGTGCCAGTGACTAAACAGCCGTCTGATACGATCGCACTGTTTAATTTCGATGACGATACTTCTCCAGAAGAGATTAAGGTGGCCATCCGGTCTGGCATTGCCACAGATTTGAATAACGATGGAAAGGTTACGCTACAGGATATCAGTGCCTTTATGGGCGCGTGGAGTAGTCGATCGCAAATCTTTGATTTTAACCGTGACGGCAAAATGACATTCAGAGATTTTTCAATAATTTTGGCGGATTTCTTTCTGCAGTAGACATATAGCAGCTGTGTAAAACAGTGTTGATAACACCAGGGATACCCTGGTTATATTGATAAAATTAGTGTGTGATGGGAATAATATATGGCTATTTGACACAGTCAAATACCTTTAAAAATGATACGAAGAAGCTTCAATAAAACTATATATAACAACGTATATTCGCAATATAAACCACCAGATAATAAGACCCACCTGCAACAGAGTACGCATTGGGCTTTGCTTGGTTTGAGTGTGTATAGATTCGTTTTCACTACCAAAGTTGCTTTTGGAGCTGCTTTGATACTGTGTGCGAGCCTGCTGCTGCAGCCGGTTGCATTTGCATATGCGGAAGAACCAACCGAAAAAACTGTTGAAAATGTAGGCACTGCAGAGGTAGAAGACGAGCCTAGCTCAACAGAAGCTGAACCAAGTAGTGCAGAGGAAACCACTGACGTGACAGAGAATGCATCTGAAAATATCGATGATAACGCTGACGATGAGGTAATCTCAAAAAATGTAGTGGAAACAGCTGAACTGGATACTGACACAGACACAGAAGCTGATCTATCTTCAGAGATGCAGACAGAACCAGCAACGACTACTGATACTGTTTCTGCTACTACTACCAGTACGACATCTACTGTAATCGAAGCTGAGGACGAACCATCAGTAGATCCAATAGCAACTACTACTGTAGCTACTACATCACAGTCAATAGATGTGCCAACCGCAACGTCTTCACAACCAACAGCTTCCACTAGCTCTACTTCTTCTAATGTAACCAACAACACCGTAAGTAGCAGTAGTAATCAGGATGCTACTACCACTAGTAGCACCGCAAGCAGTACAAGCGTGTCATCAGGTTCTGATGAATCCAGCGGGGATGGAGGACTAAGTACTAGCACCGCAACATCGACCGTGTCTACGACCACCTCGCTGGCTTCAAATGACATATCTACTATGCAGACAGACAGCGTCTTCGCCTTTAATAAAAATGAGTGTACCGAAGTTGAAGATGGTAGTTTCTATTGCCAGAAAATTTCCTCGAATACTATGGCAGACAATGACCTATTTGCAGCACCTGACGCAACTGGAGACATGGAAATCTACGTCATTCAAAACGGAGAACAAATACAAGTAACAGACAACGCTGTCGATGACGCTTCACCATACTATGACCAACGTTCAAAGACTATTGTGTGGCATCGTTTGGTGAATGATCGTTATCAGATCATTTCGTATGATGTAGAAAATCAAACTGAAGTTCAGCTTACAGATACAAGCGTGAATAATATGGAACCAACTAAAAATGGTGATTACACCGTGTGGCAACGCTGGGTGCAAAACAATTGGGAGATAATACTGCGCGAAGGTGATGTAGAAACCCAGATTACTGACTCAATCGAACACGATATTGCACCGCATATACGGGGAGATTTGATCATATGGAATGTACGTTCAAGCGATGGTTCACAATCACTGATGACTTATGACATTGGCAGCGAGTCTTTTAATGAGATCAAAGATACCGATGGTGTCTCTGTAACCAACCCACGTATGTTGGTCATGTACGAGGCTCAATATCAAAATGGTGATACTGTGATGAAGGGATTTGATCCTGTTACCGGTGAAATTATTCCGATCGAGCGTATTCCACGAGATTTGCCGTCAGACATACCTAGTCCTGAAACGACCGGTGAAGTGCGAGCTCTGCCGACTACTTCTCAATCTGAGGAAGAATTATCTTCTGACAGTGACCTTGATACAGATGAGCCAGTGGACAGTCCAGTTCAGTATGACAAAGATGATTTAGTTTTAAACGCCAGCTCAACGGCAACCAGTACGCCGACTGTAGAAGAGGTAGATTTTGATTTAGACTTACGTCCAAGTGATTCTCAGTTAGCTACGACAACCGATGGCTTAGTAATAAACCAAGCAGCGATTCCTGACGTAATTGTCCCTGAGTATACACAAAAAGATGTTGTAGAGCAGGCTTCAAGTACACAGCACAATTAAATTACTATCCTAGAGTGAGGTAGAATAAGGGTATCGGAGTTATGAAACAACTGCGCCACTTTACGCATGTACACAAAGGGGTTACCGCATTTATTCTAGGTGCGCTGCTTTTGGATATGCTTGGTGTGACACTGCTGACCGGAATGCTGAGCACACGCTCAGCCGAAGCTGCTGTTGTCACTATTGACTCAACCGCAAATGCAGATGATCGATCATTTAACTTCACCGGTGCACAAACAGTATTTATTTCAGATACACTTGGATACAATTTTTATCGTGATAGTACTGGACAGTGTGTCTACAGTAAATCAACTGATTCTGGTGATAGTTGGGGATCCCCGGTAATCGTCGATAGTCAGACTGACTGTATAAGTATTGTTGTATGGTATGACAAATGGACACCTGGTGACACAGGTACTAATATTCATATCGCTACAATGGACACGAGTCTCGATGCCTTGTTTTATAACCGACTTGATACCACGAGCGATACGTTGCTGCTCGGTAGTTCGCCCGTTAATGCAACCTCGAATTCAGGTCAAAGTCCTACATTTACTTCTCTAAACAATACACACACCATAACTAAGGCGACCGATGGTGAAATTTACTTATCTAGCGCCGACAACAGTGACGCATATGTTGTGTCTTGTGATGCCACCTGTCAGACTGGTACGAATTGGAATGAAGTGGGCACCAGCCCGCTTGATGCTCGTAATGATCATAGCTTACTACTGCCACTAGCTGGTGGTGACGTTATGATCATAAATCGTGATACTTCTGCCAACATACTTCGTTCCAAAATATGGAATGGTGTCAGTTGGTCAGGTAGTTGGGTGACAATTGATAGCTCAACAGCAGAGAGTTTCGAGTATGCCGGTGGATTATCTGCCACAGTCAATTTGGCAACAGGTTACATCTTTTTGGCTTATGTGAACGATAACGATGTACTGACTGATGACAATGATGATATACGCACTGCCGTTTATGATGGGTCAGCCTGGACAAGTATGGCAAATGTGCTGACAAACGTTTCCGGACGGGGAATTCTAGATGTTGCAATTGGTATGGATCAGAATAATGGTCATGTATATGTAGCATATACAATCCAAGATACAGCCGGAACCTTATCGTCTGCAAATATTTACTATAAAGAATCTACTGATGCCATGACTTCGTGGGGTGTAGAAGAGGGGCCAGTAAATAGTACTCCTGGTGATATTAGAAAGCCTGGCCTTGATCCGGGTAATCTTG
>Ga0306869_1000223_pt1 | contig 31368 bp, 32 predicted proteins | sample AntRauTorckE6833_FD_190421 | JGI IMG/M metagenome (GOLD analysis project Ga0306869, IMG submission 190421) | Saline lake microbial communities from Rauer Islands, Antarctica - Metagenome Torckler E6 #833 (v2) (version 2) | ecosystem: Environmental > Aquatic > Non-marine Saline and Alkaline >... | reverse complement strand
CTAACCCTAATACAACATGCTTGTATTCAGAACTCTCAATATTCCCTCTTAATTTGTCAGCCATTTCCCATAATTTTGTTTCGAATCCTAACGCTACCATAATTGCCTCCATTGCTATTTTAATTGTTTAAAACATTAATTTTTACAAGTTATTAAACTTGAATATGTAATATGAAATAAATAAAATATTTTTAAGATAGGTTCATATCACAAAGCTTAAATTATATATAAATAAATATTAAGAATATAATAAGTCCACACGAAAATATTTTATCATAAATAATGTTCTAATAATACGACTTATCATAAATTAGCACAAATTTATCGCCGAATATAAACAATGTAAGTGATTTGGTTGATTAATGTTAGATTTTTATCAAGTTTTATTAAATAGTTTAAAATACGTTATCTAGACATAAAAAGCTATCTAGATGAGAATATTGTATTTTTAAATCAATCTATTTTAAACCAAAAAAAAGAAAAGATATAAAAATCCTTTCTTTTTAGTGATTTATAAAATAAAAATATTAATTATATTGTATCATCTAGCTCTTCAATTAGTTTAATTGTTTCATCCTCAATTTTATCAATTTCTTTTAACATTTTGCTTTTTAAGGCAACGAGATTACCATGCATTCTAAATAAAGAAGATTTAATCTTAAGTAAATTTTGTTTTTCTTTTTTTATATACTTAGCTCCTTCATCCCAAGATCCTATATTAGTATATACATTCTTATCTTTATATCTTTCACATAACCATTTATATTTTTCGTAATTAGAAGACATAATAGATAAAATCATGAATTCATTCTCTGCATATTCATGATCTTTTAATGGATAATCACCAATTAAAAATAAAATTGGACTAACCTTAAAAAACGAAGCTAGTTTATAAAGAATACTAATATTAGGTTCTCTTAATCCGTTTTCATATTTTCCATAAGTTTGTACTGTAATATCTATAGCATCAGCAACTTCTTTTTGCTTATACATTGTATCCTCACGTAATGTTTTTAGAAACACCCCAAATTTTTTCAAATCAAAACTCATAATATATTTCCTTTCTTATAATAATTAATGCTGATATACATATTATTATAAACTTTATCAATAATAAATGCAATTGTATATAAAAATTTAATTAAAATACTTTTTAATTTAAATATTGTCTTGACAAATTAAGTAAATGTATATATAATAAAGATGTAATAAAAAGCAACGAATGTTTATATATTTTTTATAAAAATACACGATAAGGTGGAAGGAGTAGTTTTTATGAATATAAAATTTATAAATCATGGTGAAGGCGTATGCCGAACCATGATAATAAATGCACAAAATCTTCAAAATCAAATAGGTAGGTATAGTAGCACCTACCTAACTGTCCGAGAATAACAATAAAGTAACGAGCTAAGATAATGTATTTAATAATTGTGAAAGGAGCTAAAGTTTATGAAACTTAGAAAAGCTATTGAAGAATTTGAAATATATACAGAGTTTACCAAATCTGATGGGACTGTAGACTTCTATAAATATTATTTAAACGCATTAGATAAGGACCTAGGACATTTACAATGTAATGAAATTACTAATAGCGTTATCCTAAAATATATTAAACATAGAAAAATAGACAATCCAAATGTAAGTCATGCAACTATTAACAAACATTTAATCACATTAAAAGCCACTGTTAAATATGCTACAGGAATTAAAATAGAATTTAAAAAATTAAAAGAACGAAAAAAACAAATAGAAACTGTTCCTGTAGAGACATCAAATAAAATTTTTAATTACTATCAAAAACATCTTTCTAATCCAAGTAGTTTTAGAAATTATCTATTTTTAAAACTACTTCTAGATACAGGACTAAGATTAAGTGAAATAGTATCTGTTAATGTAAACGATATTGACTTTGATTCCTTATCGATACATATAAAGACAACTAAGACTGATGTAGATAGGTATGTGTGCTTTACAGAACAAACTAAAAAGTTACTTCTAGCATTTATTTCCAAATATAAAGTCAATAAATTACTATTTTTTGATTTTATAACAGGCAACAAAATGACAACTTCTTCTGTAGAAAGCTTTATATATAGATTAAAGAATAAGTTAAACATAAAAACAAGTATTACACCTCATAAATGGAGACATACTTTTGCAACTAACTTTGTGAGATCTCATGGTGGTACACCAGTACTAATGAAATTACTTGGTCATTCTAATTTAAAGACAACTGAAAAGTATCTTCATTTAAATAAAAATGATATTGTTAATGAATACAAAAAGATAATGGAACAAGGAAATATGTAACTTCAAATCCGAAGTTACATTTTCTTTTGCGACACATGGACTAATTGATTAAAACAACAAAAAAAGCCATCCTAAGATGGCTATATTTCGTTCTCTATGGTGGTCTGGGCCAGGATCGAACTGGCGACACATGGATTTTCAGTCCATTGCTCTACCTACTGAGCTACCGGACCATATGAAAATAAATAAAAAAAATGGCGGTCCGGACGGGACTTGAACCCGCGATCTCCAGTGTGACAGACTGGCGTGTTAACCACTACACTACCGGACCATTGGTTGCGGGGGAAGGATTTGAACCTCCGACCTCTGGGTTATGAGCCCAACGAGCTACCAGACTGCTCCACCCCGCGGTGTGTTATAATTTGCTGCTATTCTATGATATCAAAATGAAAATAGTTTGTCAACGCATATTTTCTTTTGGTGGAGTATAGCGGGATCGAACCGCTGACCTCCTGCGTGCAAGGCAGGCGCTCTCCCAGCTGAGCTAATACCCCTTTAAGAAATGGTACCCGAGGCCGGACTTGAACCGGCACGTCATTGCTGACATTGGATTTTAAGTCCAACGCGTCTACCTATTCCGCCACTCGGGCGAGTGGTGACCCGCAGGCGATTCGAACGCCTGACCCTTTGATTAAAAGTCAAATGCTCTACCAACTGAGCTAGCGGGTCAATAAGCTGTGAATCAGCGAGTGAAAATTACAGTGTCAACTGTAGGAATCGAACCTACTTCCATAGGCTTTGCCATTAAGCTAGTATTGACATGTGGCGGAGAAAGAGGGATTCGAACCCCCGCGGCGCTCGCACGCCCTGTCGGTTTTCAAGACCGATCCCTTCAGCCGGGCTTGGGTATTTCTCCGAATGTGGATTGTGTTGATAAAATATATATGGTGGACCCAGTAGGATTCGAACCTACGACCGATCGGTTATGAGCCGATAGCTCTAACCAACTGAGCTATGGGTCCTTCAAATGGTAGCGGCAGAGAGACTTGAACTCTCAACCTCACGGGTATGAACCGTACGCTCTAGCCAGTTGAGCTACACCGCCGTAGATTTTATTTTATAAATTAGATGGTGGAGTATAGCGGGATCGAACCGCTGACCTCCTGCGTGCAAGGCAGGCGCTCTCCCAGCTGAGCTAATACCCCAACAAAAATGGTGGGCCTAAGTGGACTCGAACCACCGACCTCACGCTTATCAGGCGTGCGCTCTAACCAGCTGAGCTATAGGCCCATTTTTGTATTCTTTGCAATGCGAATAATATTTTACTATTTATAAGCTTTTTTGTCAATTATTATTTGCCGTTTTTTTTAAATAATTTTAACTTGCCTATATTTAGGGCCTTAGAGAGTTGGGGATTTTTCCATATTTTCCATCATTTTATGATTTTGGGGTATTTTACTGCATTTTTCTCTAATTTCTCACGAATTATTGTTTCTGGATCGTACCCTAAATCAGTTGCCATTGCTAAAGAATAGATCAATACATCTGCTAATTCTTCTTTTACATTTTCTGGATTTGGTGAAACATCACTCCATTGATAATTTTCTAATAGTTCTGCTGCTTCTATAATGATGGATTTTGCTAGAGCAGCTGGAGTATCATGATGCTTCCAGCCTCTTTCATCTCTAAACTTTATTATCTCATCTAGTAATTTCTTCATTGCTTAACACCTTCTTAATTCTTTTCTTTAAATCCATGCGGTTCATTAACACTTCTCTTTCACAACCTAAACATTTTAGTTTGCATACAGCACCAAAGCGAATAATTTCCCATTTATTCTCACCACATGGATGTCCTTTTTTTAATACAAGAACCGACCCCTGTTTAATATCATTCATCTTACTCACCTTTTAAAATTTTCTTTAAAGCATCAAGTTCTTCCTTATCTTTGAAAGTAATAATCATTTTATTACTTGATACTTTTATATCATTTTTAAAATGTAATTTTTGATTAAGTTCATCTTTTGTTTCATTTAATGTTTTTTGCAAGTCAACATCAACACTTCTTCTGTTAATTTGTTTTTTCTTTTTCTCTTTTTTTACAATTTGTTCAATATCTCTAACCGTTAATTTTTTATCAATAATAGTTTGGGCTATTTTAATAATACGGTTATTGTCTTTTAATTTACTCAAACTTCTAGCGTGCCCCATGCTAATATTTCCTTCATTGATCTCATCAATAACTTCTTGAGGCAATGATAATATACCTAAAGCATTAGAAACATATGAACGACTCTTACCAATTTTATGAGCAAGCTCTAAATGAGTAAGATCTAAAGCTTCAATCACATTTTTATAAGCTTTTGCTTCTTCAACAATGGTCAAATCTTCTCTTTGGATATTTTCTAATAAAGCAAGTTCTGCTAAGTATTGATTGTTATAATCTCTAACAATAGCAGGTATGGTTTTAAAACCAGCCAATTCAGAAGCTCTTACTCTTCTTTCACCAGCGACCAATAAATAGCCATTAGCAATCTTTTTAACAATGATTGGTTGTAAGACACCATTCATCCGAATAGACTCTGACAGTTCTTTTAAAGCCTTTTGGTCAAAATGTTTTCTAGGTTGAAATGGGTTTGGTGTAATCATTGATAAATCAATTTCTACCACTTCTTCCCTATCTTTAACTTCTACTTCATTTTCTTTTAATAAGTCTTGTAAACTGCGTCTAATCATTTCATCTTTGTTCACGGCGACTCACCACCTCTTTGGCTAGTTTTTTGTAACTGACTGATGATTTACACCTCGGTGAAAACTGTGTCACTGGCATGCCATAAAACGTGGCATTAGAGCAAGTAATATTTCTAGGTATGATTGTTTTAAAAACTTTTTCTTTAAAGTAAGTTTTTATTTCATTAACAATCTGAAAACCTGAAGTCACACGTTTATCTAACATGGTTAATAAAACACCGTAAATCGTTAAATCTTCTTTATTAACTTTCTTTTTATTTTGAACGGTTCTAATGGTATTTAATAATTGAGTTAATCCATCCATTGCTAAGAATTCACATTGAACAGGAACTATGACACCATCTGAAGCCACCAAAGCGTTGGTTGTAATATAACCTAATGAAGGTGGACAATCAATAAGAATATAATCGTACTTGTCTTTAATATCTTGAATTAAATCGTGTAATATAAAATCTCGGTTTGAATCAGCAATTATAACTTCTTCAACACCTTCAACCATTGTCTTAGCCGGTAAAACATCAACATTTCTATGGTTACTTTTAATTAATATGTCTTCAAAAGATGCTTGTCTTTTAAAAACATCAAAAATGCTTTTTTGTACTGCGCCTCTATTCACACCCATACAAGATGTGGCGTTGGCTTGATAATCTAAGTCTATTAATAATATTTTGTTTCTTAAATTCGCTAACGAACTCGCTAAGTTAATAGCTGTCGTGGTTTTACCCACGCCACCTTTTTGATTTGCTATTGATATTACAATGCCCATGTTTTCTTCACCTTACTTCTTTAAATGTTTTTTAATTAATTTTTGGTTATCTTCATAAAACGCTAATAAGTGGTCATCAAAGAACGATTCAAAATCAAAATCTTCTAAATTCTTTGATTGTTCTTTTCGTTCTATTTTATTCCAATCACTTAATTGGTATAAATTGTTTGCAATATATACATATATTAATGAAAAAGCAATAACTTGTTCATCTTTATATTCTGTTAGTCTTTCTACGTTTAAATCATTGATATCAATGGTTGAATGAATATCTCTTAAACAAAAATTAATGACCATTGAAAATAAATCTGAATTATCATTAATGATATATTTTTTTAAACTGTCTGTTGTTTTTCTCATGTTTACACTAATTTCATCGTTATCCAGAATGGATTCAAATCCTCTTTCATGGATATAAATATACAAATCCACAATATTTTTAATCTCTGAGCCATCTTTTAGTATTTGTTTGGCAATGAACTCACTGGTTTCAAAAACAGCTTTTTGAAAATCTAAATCTTCATAGATCGGTGGTTTACCTTCAATCCTTCTTAAAGCTTCCATGTAATTAAAGATATCCCCTTGGATACCATCATTTGTCTGTTTACTGCTGATCCATTCTAAATTCATTTCAGCATAGGATTTTTCATTAATTAAAATGTATATAAAATTAACAATGTAATATAAAACCAATCCCACCACATAGATATAAATCGCTCCTGGTATATCATTAGCCAATAAGAGTCCGTCGCCCTCGGTAAGTATATAAAAGACACCTAAGACACTCACAAATGTCCCATAGACAAAATACGAGTAGACTTCTTGATACAAAGCAATGATAGTGATAACAATATAGAATAATAGATAAGCATAAAAACTTGTAATCCCTTGTGTGTAAAAAACCATAAACAAAACGGATTGGATGATTGTCACTTGCATGGCAAAAAATATTTTTTTAGCCAATAGAAATGCAATAGTTAAAAACACCAAAGAAATAAAGCCTGATATAAATCCAAACTTCACCCAAAAAGAATAGTTTAATAATGCTGATAAAGGAATGGTTAGTGCTGTAAATAAGATTAAAAATAATAGAATAATAACAATTTTTAATCTTCTCACTTCATTCATCGGTAAATATTCAGTGTTTAAGATGATATTGAAAAAATTCTTAATCATTTTACCACCTCACTAAATGCATCTAATACTATTGCATTAAATACCTCAGGATTTTCTTCATAGATTTCACGGATTTCAGGGTGTATGAAATGATAAAAGTCTGTTTTTATAATCGCTTCATATAAATCTTCATTACTCATAGATTTAACACCAGGTAATCCTTTTTTTAGAATCACAAAGAAGATAGCAAAACTAATGATTTTCACTTCAATGTCATCGGTTGATTTATTAAAACTTTCAAAATGGTTTTCTGAAAAGATTTCTTTTTCATGAATTGATTTTTGATTAAAATAATATATTTTTAAAGCTATTTTTCTTAATATTGAATCTTTAGATAAGATAAGTTTTTCTAACCTATATAAATCTTCAATAGTAAAATCCGGGTGATCTTTTAGAATATCCTCTTTACTTGTATTTTTACTAAGTTTCTCAATGATAATTATCTTCTCTAGAAAAACATCTTCAATGTTTAATTTACCAGAGAATTCTTTAAACAAATCTTTTGTCTTTTCATAAAAATTAGGACGATCAAAAGATTCTATCTCAATTTTTTCTTTTAATTCAATTAATAAATCTAAATTTCTCACTTCTTTTTCTTTAGAAAAGGAAATCTCATTATAAAAGAATTTACTCTCTTTGGTGGTAATATATGTAGATATCATCAGCAATGTCAAGAAGAAGAAAACAAAAAAACCAATCACGATATAGTTTGTTGATGGATTGTTTCTAAAGTCAAATAAATAAGAGTAGTTCAGAAGCAACATTGACATGGTTAAAACAAAGTATAAACTAATGACTCCCAAAACTTTTAAATCTTTATATATGGCCACAATTAAATAACCTAAAAATAACAAAGGAACAAATGAAGGTGATTTAAAATATAGAATCAAAATAATGATTAAAGTAAAGAAAGAAATACTTGTAAAAAACTTATTAAATTTTAAAAATTCAATATTTGTCATACCATAGGCTAGGGAAGCAATATTAAAAAATAGAATTATTATAAAAGCAGCCCCTAAAGCAAAAATCATCCTTATTTCTGCTTGAATAAAAATCAAATACGCCATACTAAGCAATGCCAATAAAGCAATAAGCGATATGACAAAAACATTTTGTCTGACAAGATATTTGACTTCTATTTTTTCTTTATATGTTTCAACTTCAGGAAATATTCTTTGTCTTGAACTCAAAACCCTATCCTCCCTACAAAGGTGATTTTTTTATTTTAGAATAATGTCTTGGATAAATATGTGGTGTATCTTTCACTTTCCTTATCAAGATATATACATGTATTAATTCATCAGTTAAGGTATACTCAATGATTTCTTCTATCTTACCACCTAAGACTTGAATTGCTTTTTTTGCATCATCTAGTTCTTCTTGGTAGTGGATTGATTTATAGGCAACGAAATAACCATTAATTTTTAATAAAGGCAACGCCATTTCTAATAGTATATTGAGTTTAGCAACTGCTCTTGCTAAAATAATATCAAAATGATTAGATAAGTCCAAATTCTCAGCTCTCCCATGAATCAAAGAAACTTTTATATTTAGTTTTTGTGTTAAATTTTCTAAAAACTTTATCCTCTTATTTAATCCATCTACAATAGTTAAATTCATATCCTCATTGATTAAATTTATTGGAATTGATGGAAAACCTGCACCAGCACCTATATCTAAAACCCTCTTATGATTAAAATCTAATTGCGTACTAATAACTAAAGAATCATAAAAATGTTTTAGATAGACATCCTCTTTTTCAGTGATTGCAGTTAAATTAATCAATTTGTTTTGTTCAATTAGATATTCATAATATATTAAAAATTCAGGTTTGTTTAGTAATTCTAATAAATGTTGGTTTTTATCAATTTGTTTCATATATACCCCTATCATTGTTCATTTTATCATAGATTGCTTAAAAAGTAACTAAAACGTGAAACTTATGTTTCATATTTTTTTAAATGTATCAAAAGCATTTGTATATCTGACGGATTAACACCACTAATCCTTGATGCTTGTGAAATGGTTAGTGGTCTAATTCTATCCAATTTATCTCTTGCTTCTAAAGCTAAGTTATTGACCTTTTGGTAATCAATATCTTTAGGAATGGTTATCTTGTATTCTTTTTGCATTTTCTTAGCTTGAGAAATGGCTTTTTTAATGTAACCTTCGTACTTTGAGTTTATTTCAACCTGTTCTTTTTCTTCTTCGGTTAGATCAAAATGTTCATCGCTTAGTGTTTCAATATGTTTAAAAGCAATATCTTGTCTCTTTAATAAATCAAATAATGAAGTCTTTCCTTTAATGGTCATCAAACCATTTTTATCAAGATAATCTCTAATCTCTTGAGTTGGTGTGATATATTCGTTGTTCAAAGTTTCAATTGTATTTTCGATATTGATTCTTTTCTCAGTAAACATTTCATATCTTTTATCTGAAATCAAACCAAACTGATAGCCATAATCTGTTAATCTAATATCTGCATTATCATGCCTTAATAACAATCTAAACTCAGCTCTAGATGTTAACATACGGTAAGGCTCTTTTGTCCCTTTTGTTACTAAATCATCAATTAAAACACCAATATAAGCTTCATCTCTTCTTAAAATAAATGGATCTTTATTGTCTATTTTTAATGAAGCATTAATACCAGCCATCAAACCTTGTGCAGCGGCTTCTTCATATCCACTAGTACCATTCACTTGTCCTGCAAAAAATAAATGATTAATTTTTTTAGATTCTAAGCTTGGCCATAAAGTTCTAGAGTCAATAGCATCGTATTCTATGGCATAAGCATATTTACTAATAATGGCCTTTTCTAATCCTGGCAATGAATGTATCATATCCTCTTGAACATCATGTGGCATTGAAGTAGAAAATCCCTGCAAATAAACCTCATCCAATGTTCTTGATTCTGGTTCTATAAACAATTGATGTCTTTCTTTATCACTAAACCTTACCAATTTATCTTCAATTGAAGGACAATACCTTGGTCCAACGCCATCGACATCTTGTCCACCATACATAGCAGATTTACTTAAATTAAAAGTAATGATTTTATGAGTCTCAGGTTGAGTATGTATTAAATAACATGGCCATTCTTTATCTAAGACTCTTAAGTGTTCTTTTTCAAAACTGAAATGATGGACGAACCCATCACCAGGTGATAACTCCATTTTAGAAAAATCAATACTATCTCTTTTAACTCTAGCTGGCGTTCCTGTTTTAAGTCTAAAGGTATCATGTCCGATTTCTCTTAAATGATCACTTAAACCAACTGAAGCTCTTTGTTTATCTGGTCCTTCTAATCGAGAACTTTCTCCAACTAATATTCTAGCATTCATAAATGTACCTGTTGTAACAATCACTATTTTAGATTCTATAACTTGACCCGATTCTAAAACTACACCATTGACTTGATTATCTTTAATCAATAGTTTTTTAACATAAGCTTCCTTTAAATCTAGATTATCCGTGTTTTTTAATATTTTTAGCATTTCTTTAGGATACTCTAATTTATCTGATTGTGCACGTAAAGCTCTTACTGCAGGGCCTTTAGATTTATTCAACATTTTCATTTGTAATGTTGTTTTATCTGTAATTATACCCATAACGCCACCAAGCGCATCAATTTCTCTAACAAGCGTTCCTTTTGCAGGCCCACCAATAGAGGGGTTGCACGGCATAAAAGAAACCATTTTGAGGTTTCCGGTGACTAATAAAGTCGATTTATTCAATTTCGCCAGTGAGATTGCTGCTTCATTTCCAGCGTGTCCTCCACCAATGACAATAACATCATACATAAAATCACTATCCTTATATTAATTTATAATGTTTTAATGCTTTATAAATTCCTTGTTTATCAATATCATCTGTTACATATTCAGCAATTTCTTTTAGTTCATCGACAGCATTGCCCATAGCAATACCGTGTCCAACTGCCTTTAACATTTTAATATCATTGTAATTGTCTCCTATTGCATAGACATCATTTATATCATAATCAAAGTGTTCAATCATTTTACAAACACCCTCAGCTTTTAAATCACCTTTAGGGTTCACATCATAAGCCATACCACCCGATTTATTAAATTGAAGTTCAGGAAAATCACTTTTAATATTTTCAACAACTTCATCATCAAATAATAGTACAGCAAAAACTTTTCTCTCTGGATATAGTTTATTATCAAAATTAGCAATAGGCAAATCAAAGTGCTCAGAAAATTTATAAGTTATTTTTGTATCATCTTTATAAGCAACATATTCGTCAAAATATTCAATTGTTAAATCAAATGGATAATCATCAGCCTTTTTCGCTAATCTTTTTACAGTATCAAACTCAACATAACGTTCATGAATAACTTGACCGTCACTTAAAACATAACCACCATTCGCCAATACTAAATGGTCCATTTTTAATTGTTCTTCTACGTTTTTTAGTAAATTAGGATTTCTGCCTGTCGCCAAAGCCACAGTATGTCCATTATTCTTTAGTTTTTCTATAATTTCAGGAATACCTTCAACAACTTTTCCGTTGTTTAGTAGGGTTCCATCTAAATCAAAAAATATTAATGCCATTATTTCACTCCTTAAATTAAAAAAGAATCTCACCTGAAGCATCTCCACCCACATAAACACCTCACTTAAGGCTGCTTCCGTCAAGACCTGACCTGATTCGTGGGCATCTATTGAGTGAAGATGCTTCATTTGAGATTCTTTATATATTATAACATAAGAATCGATAAATTCAATTTATTTTACATAGGAATTTTCTTCTTTGTCTTTGATTCTTAATTTTTTAAAAAAAGTTTGAAGTAATTCTTTAGAAGAATCACTTAGTACATCCATTGTTACTTGTAATTGATGGTTAAAGTTTTCTAGGTACTTATTTAAAATAACATCTAATGATTCATATTTCTTATCTCTTACCCCATAGATTAATCGATCAAACCTAGCAGATACTATTGCACCTAAACACATCAAACATGGTTCAAGGTTAACATATATCTCACATCCATCTAATCGCCAACTGCCTATTTTTTCAGAGGCTATTTTAATTGCAATGATTTCTGCATGAGAAGTTACATCTTGATTGGTTTCTTTTAAGTTATGTGCTCTAGCAATGATTTCACCATCTTTTACAATCACACAACCTACCGGTACTTCATCTTTATTTAACGCTTTTTTTGCCTCTATTAAAGCTTCTTTCATAAAATGAATATCATTCATCTAAGAACCTATACTTTTCAGGTCTATTTGGAACTTCATGGCAGTCCCTACATCTTGCTTCATAAGAATCTTTAGCCCCAACTAAAATAATTGGATCGTCATATTTAGCAGGCTTACTATTAATAATTCTTTGAGTTCTTGAGGCTGGCGTTTGACATTTTACACAAATCGCTGTTAATTTAGTAACATATTCAGCCAAGGCTAACAATCTAGGCATAAAAGAAAACACTTCGCCTCTAAAGTTTCTATCCAATCCAGAAACAATCACACGAATACCTTTATTAGCTAAATACTCACAAATATCAACTGCTTCTTCATCCAAAAATTGTATTTCATCAATCGCAACAACTTGTGTATCTTTGTTGACATAATCTAATATTTCTTTTGCTTCACCAATATTAATCGAACGCGTTTTATTATGATCATGTGATACAATGTGACCTTCATCATATCTATTATCAATTGTTGGTTTAAAAACAATTATATGTTGTTTTGCATATTCTAATCTTTTTACTCTTCTTAATAATTCTTCTGTTTTTCCAGCAAACATTGGACCAGTTATGACTTCAATCCAACCTTCTTTTTGATTTAAATACATACATATCCCTCCATCCAAAAATAATTATAACATTGTCTTCATAAAAATTAAATCACAAATAGAAGAAATAGAATATATTTTATTTTAGACTAACATATGGTTCTACTTACTATTTAGATATCGTAATTATTAAGTATTTGATTTAATACTTGAATCAACTCAGCGTATTCTTTCACCACACGCTTTATATCTTGTAGTTCTTGTTCTTTGTATTTTTTAATATAGGGTAGCCGTATTTTACTTTGTTCTATAGCTACATGTAATTGTTGATCTTTAAGCCCTATTTTAAAAGAAGAAATATGGGGGCGTTTTTCTAATTCATTAATTAATGCCTTTAGTAAAATCGGTAGATCATGAGACTTATCACTATAAAAGTAGCCAGTTTTATAAGGCGTTTTATTTTTATAAGTTTTTAAATCATTTTTATCTTCTGCATATATAGATTTAAAAGTATTAATTATCTTTTGACTGATAGAATCTTTATCTCGGTATTGATAATTACCTAGAGGTCCAGGCATCATAATATATAAGCCTCTAAAATAATATGTTTTTGTTTGTTTATCACCGATAATATTAAAAGCCTCACCGTGAAACATTTTTATAATATTTTTCTCATCTACAAGTAATAAATTCAATTTTTTATTTGCAAAGCTCGGAACTAAAAGCCAGTTCTCTTCTGATTTCGGATCAGTTTCAAATTTATAATCTGTATTGTGTTCTTTATTTACATCTTTCAAATATGCTTGGTAGACAATATCGATACTATTCTTAATTTTTATTTGCATGTTTTTTCTTGCTTTAAGAAATAAAGCAAACAGGGTAATGATAAATGAAACAAATGCAAAAAAGATTAATAAAGCTGAGACAGACGAAAATCTATCCACATCAATAAGCAACAATACAACACCTGTTAAAATCAATGATAGTTCAATCCATAAAAATACTTTATTGGTTTTTCTAATTTTCGCTTTATTGGCTGTTTTTACTTTATTAAATAAATCCTTCATGATTAGCCTCCGTATTATATAACAATTATATATTTTATAACTTAGATAGTCAAAGTAGTTGGCTTATCAAAAAAGGCAAATAAAAAAGCCAAAATAAATTGGCTTTGTTTATCTTATTCTTCTTCGTCTTCGTCTTGAATACCATATTTTTTGTTGAACTTGTCAATTCTACCAGCAACATTTTTGTATTTTTGTTTACCAGTGTAGAATGGATGACAATTTGAACAAGTATCAACTTTGATGCTATCTTCAGTTGAACCAGTTTCAAATGTGTTACCACATGTTGTACAAGTCACAGTGATTGTATGATATTCAGGATGCAAATCTTTTTTCATATTATCCCGTCTCCTTCTGCCATGGAATTCGATATCCATAGTAAGTTTATTTATTAGCAAAGGTATTATATCAAATACTATCGCATAAATCAAGAAAAAATATGCAAATTGAATGATTGTTATTCGATATAACAATATATACATATATTTAAAAGTCATATAAAAAATGATATAATAGATTATAATGATTTAATGGAGGTAAACATGGCTGATTTTAAGGAAAAAGTCTTGAACTTACATAAAAAAAATACTGGTAAATTAGATATATTATCCAATGTGCCCCTTGTCACTCAAAATGACTTAAGCATGGCATACACCCCAGGTGTTGCACTTCCGTGTCTAGAAATACAAAAAGACATTACTAAAGCCTATGATTATACGATTAAAGGTAAGACAGTAGCAATTGTTACTGATGGTTCTGCAGTATTAGGCTTAGGCAATATTGGCCCTGAAGCGTCATTACCAGTTATGGAAGGTAAATCCGCTTTACTAAATCATTTTTCTGGTATTCAAGCCTTTCCAATTGCTTTAAAAACCCAAGATCCAGAAAAAATCATTGAAACCATTAAATTACTAGAGCCAAATTTCTCCGCAATTATGCTAGAAGACATTAGCGCACCAAATTGTGTATATATAGAATCGAGATTACAAAAAGAATTAGATATTCCTGTTTTCCATGATGATCAACATGGCACTGCCATAGTCGTATTGGCAGCTTTAATTAACGCCTTAAAGATTGTGGATAAGCGAATTGAAGATATTAAAGTAGTTGTGACAGGTTTAGGAGCAGCTGGTTCTGCCATCATAAAGTTATTACATAAATTAGGTGTTAAAGAAATTTATGGTTATGATTTACTAGGTGTTGTTACTAAAAAGAAATATTCTAAATATAATTTTGTTATCAAGCAATTGATTGATGACAAAATATTAAAATACGCAGATGAATCATATGATTTAGAAACTTTATTAGAAAATAAAGATGTTTTTATTGGCGTGTCTGCTAAAAACATCCTAAAAGCTCATATGATTCAAAAAATGAACTTAGATCCTATTGTCTTTGCAATGGCCAACCCTGATCCTGAGATTTTACCAGACAAGGCAAAAGAAGCAGGTGTCAGAATCATTGGCACAGGACGAAGTGATTATCCAAATCAAATCAATAATGTTTTGGTATTTCCCGGTTTAATGAAGGGTGTATTAAAATCACGTATCAAAACTATTAATGATGACATTAAAATCGCCTCTGCTAAAGCAATCGCTAAAATGGTTCCATTAAAAGAACTCAGTGAAGAAAATATATTACCAAATATATTTAATAAAGATGTCGTTAAAGAAATTGAAAAGGCCATATTAAAAACATTAAAAAAAGACTGAAACCAGTCTTTAAATAATATTTTTTAATTCACGATAAATTCTTGATACTGGAAAACCTACAATTGCATAATAGTCACCATAGATTGATTGAATGTATTTTGAACCATAACCTTGAATGCCATATGCACCAGCCTTATCAAAAGGCTCATTGGTATCTACATATTCATCTATCTCTTGTTCGGTCATTGGAAAAAAAGTTACATCTGCACTTGAATAAAAACTCGATGAATGTCCTTTTTTTATAAAAGCACATCCCGTGATTACCCGATGTGTATTACCAGATAGTTGTCTAAGATAAGCTTTGGCTTCTTCTTTATCCTTAGGCTTACCCATGACTTTATCTCTTAATATAACCAGAGTATCAAAGCCTAGGACCAAATCATTTTTATGGTTTCTAAAAACATCTGTTGCTTTTTGCAAAGCCAAATCCATTACCATTTCTTCGTGAGATAAACTTTCATCTATGACTTCTTTCACATTACTGGGTATGGTTAAAGCTTCAATATGTAACATTTTAATTAGTTCTTTTCTACGTGGGGATTGACTTGCTAAAATTACTTTCATATATACACCTCATCTATATAAGTATAACAAATTTAAATATTTTTTAAAAACATTAAAAACTACATAATTCTCTCACATTCAGTTGGTAGAATACTTATGCAATTTATTTTTCTCTTTTATTATATATATTTTATATATTGAGCATAGGTGTGTGAGACACCTATGCTCTTTCTCTATTTAAGGAGGGTAATATGATTAAAAACGTTAATAAAAATTTAATAGACAAAGGCGACCATTTGGTGCTTTCTATAAGCGGAGGACTTGATTCAATGGTTCTTTTAGACTACCTATATAGAATAAAAGATGAATATAAACTCACACTATATGTTGCTCATATTGATCATAATAAAAGGCCAACCAGTTCTAAGGATGCTGAATTTGTTGAATCAGTCTCAAAATCTTTGCATATTCCTTTTTATTTATATGAGTTAAATGATGAAGATTATGATAATTTTCATGATTTCGCTCACAAAAAAAGATATGATTTTTTATATGATATCGCAAAAAAAGTCAACGCTAATAAAATTGTCTTAGCACACCATCAAGATGATTTAGCCGAAACCATTCTAATGCGTTTAACCAGAGGCTCTTCTTTTGAAGGTTATCGAGGTATATTAGAAAAAAATAAATATAAAGATTTAGAAATCATTAGACCTTTTTTGAATACACCAAAAGACAGTCTAATGACTTATCAAAAAGACAATAATATCCAATATAGAGAAGATGAATCAAATCAAGAAAATGAATATACTCGTAATAGATTTAGACATAAAATTATGCCTTTATTAGAAGAGGAAAACCCTAAATATCTTGATAAGTTCACGCAATTCTCAGATTACCAAGATAAAGCTTACAAACTTATTGAGTTCCATTCTAAAGTTTTTTTTAGTCAATTAGATATAAATAAAGACAAAATCGAATTTGATATTAATGCTTTTAATCAACAATTTGACATTACTCAAATTGAAGTCATAAAAATGATTATCAATCATATATCAGATAATAATATAGAACTAACTTATCAAAATATTATTGACATCATTGAACTCATGAATAACGATAAACCAAATGTTTTTTATGAGCATGGTAATCAATTATATGTTTATAAGAAATACAAACAAATGTCATTCCAAACATATAGTGAAGATAAAGATGATTATGCTTATTCGTTTAATGATTTTGGCAAATATTCAATAAATAATCGTTTTGATGTGAATATATCAAAAAAACCAAACAAAAACTATGATAATATCTATGAATTATGTTATAATAATCTAGATTTAGTCTTTCCTATTACAATTAGGAATAGACGTCCTGGAGATCGGTTAAATATCAAAATTGGCACTAAAAAACTAAAGGATTTCTTTATTGATAAAAAAGTCCCAATGGAAGATAGAAACCAATTACCAATCATCACTAATAAAAATAGAGAGATTCTATTCATTCCAGATTTGTTTAAGTTAAAAACAAGAGGAAAAAATTCAATCTATATACAAATTAAAAAAACAAAGTATTAGGAGGCATATATGGCTGTTGCAAGAAAAAAACCAGGTGGCCCGATGAACAATCGTACAAGTCACTTTATTATGATCGCAATTTTAGTGCTTATTGTTATTTCAATAATCACATTATGGGGTAATGTTAATTCACCAACAGAATTTAGTAATTCAGAATTTATGGATAAACTAGAAAGCGGTGAAATTATCAGTATCGAGGTATCCCCAATTGCTGGAGACACCAATGAAGGTGTTAAAGAAGTTGAGGGTGAATACTCAGGCGGAAATTATGTTACTTATTTCGCAAACAATGAAGAGTTAAATGAAGTAAGAGCAATTGCGCTTGAAAATGATATTACCTACCGTGTTGTTCCAGGTCCTACGACCAACATCATGAACATCATCTTTCCAATTCTATTAGTTGTGGGGGTTGTGATTATGATTGTCGCTATGATGCGTGGTGGATCAAACGCAAATAAACAAGCATTTGACTTTGGTAAAAGTAAAGCGGTTCAATCAAAAGATGAAAAAACAACTTTTAAAGATGTCGCTGGTGCTGATGAAGAAAAAGAGGAACTCACTGAAATCATAGATTTCCTTAAGAGACCAAAAAAATACATGAACTTAGGGGCAAGAATACCAAAAGGGGTATTACTTGTTGGACCACCAGGAACTGGTAAAACATTAATCGCAAGAGCGGTTGCCGGTGAAGCAGGTGTACCATTCTTCTTCGTTTCAGGATCTGATTTCCTTGAAATGTTCGTTGGTGTTGGTGCTTCCCGTGTAAGAGATATGTTTAAACAAGCTAAAACCCAATCTCCATGTATCCTTTTCATTGATGAAATTGATGCTGTTGGTAGACAAAGAGGTACTGGTTTAGGTGGTGGACATGATGAACGTGAACAAACCTTGAACCAATTACTTGTTGAAATGGATGGTTTTGGCGCTAATTCAGGTGTTATTGTTATGGCAGCTACAAACCGCGTTGACATTTTAGACCCTGCATTAATGAGAGCTGGCCGTTTTGATAGACAAATTTTTGTTGGACGCCCTGATATTAAAGGTCGCGCACAAATTCTTAAAGTTCATTCAAGAAACAAAAAAATCAACCCTGATATTACTTTCAAAGAAATCGCTAGAAGAACACCAGGATTTACAGGTGCTGATTTAGAAAATCTAATGAACGAGGCTGCATTACTTGCGGCTCGTGAAAATAAAACACAAGTTGAACTATCACATATTGATGAAGCTGTCGATAGAGTAATGATGGGACCCGCTAAAAAATCAAGAGTCTTTACGAAAAAAGAGAAAAAAATTATTGCGTTCCATGAAGCAGGACATGCTGTTATTGGTTTAAAATTAGAAAATGCTAATATTGTTCATAAAGTAACCATTATCCCACGTGGACAAGCTGGCGGATATAATCTAATGTTACCAAAGGAAGAACAAGCATTCTTACAAACAAAACAAAATTTAATTGAAACCATTATTGGTTTATTGGGTGGGCGTGTTGCTGAACAAGTGATGTTCAACGAGATATCAACTGGTGCACATAACGACTTACAACGTTCTACTGCTATTGCACGTTCAATGATCACAGAATATGGTATGAGTGAAAACTTAGGACCAATTACTTATGAAAAAGATTCTGATAAAGTCTTCTTAGGTAGAGATTATGGGAAATCTAATAATTTCTCAGAAGCCATCGCCACAGAAATCGATAAAGAAGTTCGTGGTATCATTCATGATTCATATGATAAAGCTAAAGAAATCATCGAAAAAAATCTTGATTTACTTAAGACAATTGCACATTATCTATTAGAAGTTGAAACATTAACCAAAGAAGATATTGATGAAATCGTTGAAACAGGAAAATTAAAACGATGGGATGACATCATCGAAAATGATGACAAAGACATCGTAGATACAGATGACATCAAAAAAGATGAAGTTGAAGAAAAAGACAAAAAAGCAAAAGAAGATAACCCAAAAGAACCAAACAAAGAATAATTAATAATAGGGATACTTAGGTATCCCTTTGTTTAAAAAAGGAGTATTTATGAGACTAGATAAATTTTTAAAAGTAGCTAGGATATTTAAAAGACGCACTGTCGCTAAAGAAGTTAGCAAAAATGGACGAGTTTTAATCAATGATCGTACCGCTAAACCAGGCACCGAATTAAAACCAGGTGACATCTTAGAAATTTCTTATGGTCAAAAAACAATCAAAGTAAAAGTACTAAAACTTACTTCTCACATTAAAAAAGAAGATGCTGATTCAATGTATGAAATGATCGAGCAATCATAATCGTTTGATTATTCTACTAAATTTAGATATAATATTAAAGGTGATTTTATGAAAAAAATATTAATTTTTACCATGGTTGTCATAAGTTTGTTTTTCATTACTTCTTGTACCCAAGAAGTTGAAGAACACGATGTATATGTCACTGTCTACCCTTTACAATTTATTGGTGAGGAATTATTTAAAGACACTGAATTTACTGTTGGCGTTGTACCAGGTGCTACTTCACATGAACACTCAGTTGAATGGGCTCCAAAACAAATCATTGCCATGAAAGAAGCAAATCTACTTTTCTATATTGGCGCAAATTACGACCAATACATTGATAAGAAACTTAATGTTTTTGAAGATGCTAATGTTCAATTAATTAGAATAGAAGATGAAGCGGATTATATTGAATATATTCCTGGTGTCATTCACTCTCACGATCACGATGATGACCATGATGATGGTGATACTCATGCTTTTACAGAAGACGAAACATCACTTGGAATTGACCCGCATTTTTGGGTCTCACCAAAAAGAATGTTAGATGCTTTAGAATTAATGTATGATTATTTCAAATTTGAGTTTCCAGGAATCATTGATATACTAGACATTAATTACTTAAGACTTAAAGTTGAATTGGAAGAACTTCATTTAGATTATATTGAAACCATTACTGGTATGGTTAAGCCTGCCATTACTTCTACTAATCTTTATGGATACTTAAAAGAAGATTATAATTTAAATTTTATTCCAATCGCACCAGGTTATCATGAACAACCCGATAGTATGCTTGCTGAAGAAGCTGAAGAGATTCTTCACGAGATTGAAATACATGATATTACAAAATTAATATATGAAGAAAAACGCAGTTCTCCTGCGACGGACAGCATTTTTGCTGAAATGGAAAGATTAGGATTAGAACCTGAAAAACTAGATTTTGATATTTTACAAGCATTACCAGACTCTGAAGTTGCTGAAGGTAAAGATTACATCACTGAAATGCGAGTGAATTTAGAAACACTAAGACAAGCTGGAGAATAATAGAATAGAGGTAATTATGGAAAATAAACTTACAGAACAAGAAGAAATTAGAAGAGAGAAAGCCGAACATCTAAAAGAACTAGGGATTGATCCTTTTGGTTCTAGATTTGATCGTACGCATAACACGAAACAAATCGTAGAAGCATTTGACCAATACACCAAAGAAGAGTTACATGATGCAGAAGATAAACCAATGGTTAAAACTGCTGGACGTGTGATGACAAGACGTGTAAAAGGTAAAGCTGGCTTTGCTCATATCCAAGATCAATGGGGACAAGTTCAAATCTATGTACGTATTGATGAAGTTGGAGAAGAAAGCTATGAAGTTTTCAAAAAAGGTGACTTAGGTGACATTATTGGTGTCGAAGGTTATCCAATGAAAACTAGGACCGGAGAACTATCAATCCGTGTAAAAAAATTCACACATCTTACAAAAGCATTAAGACCATTACCAGAAAAATATCATGGTTTATCTGATAAAGAAGAAATTTATCGTCGTAGATATGTTGATTTAATCACAAATAATGATTCTAGAGATACTTTCTTAAAAAGGTCAAAAATCATCAGTGAGATGAGAAGATACTTAGACAACCTAGGTTATGTGGAAGTGGAAACGCCTGTCTTACATCCAGTATTAGGTGGTGCTAATGCCAGACCATTCTCTACACATCACAATGCACTTGATATGCCTTTCTATTTAAGAATCGCAACGGAATTACATCTAAAAAGATTAATTGTCGGCGGTTTTGATTGTGTATATGAAATTGGACGTTTATTTAGAAATGAAGGTGTTGATAGACTTCATAACCCTGAATTTACAACCATCGAGTTATATTTAGCCTATTCAGATTTACAAGGAATGATGGATTTAAGTGAAGACTTAATTTCTCACCTCGCTAAAGAAGCGACCGGAGAAACTAAAATCACTTATGACGATAAAGAAATTGATTTATCAAAAGGTTGGCGTAAAGTCCACATGGTTGATTTAATCAAACAAAAAACAGGCATTAATTTTTTTGATATCTATGATTTCGAACAAGCTAAAAAGCTGGCAAAAGAACATCATTTAGAAGTCGAAGACCATGCCTATGGTGTAGGGCATATAATTAATCTATTCTTTGAAGCCTATTGTGAAGAAGATTTAATTCAACCAACATTTGTTTATGGTCATCCAATCGAAATTTCTCCATTAACTAAAAAAGACCCTAATGATGAAAGATTCACACAACGATTTGAATTGTTCATCAACGGTCATGAATATGCAAATGCATATACTGAGTTAAATGATCCTATTGATCAAAAAGAAAGATTTATTAACCAGTTAAAGGAAAAAGATCTCGGTAATGAAGAAGCAAATGAAATGGATATCGATTTTGTTGAAGCATTAGAATACGGTATGCCACCTACAGGTGGAATTGGTATTGGAATTGATCGTTTAGTTATGTTATTAACCAACTCAAAATCAATTCGTGATGTCTTATTATTCCCACAAATGAAAATGAAAAATCAATAATATAATAATTTAAACCCTTTAGATAAGATATTCTAAAGGGTTTTTTATTATGCTGTATTTTCAATGTAATCATATTTCTTTTCAATATATCTTGCTACTTTTATGATTAGATAACTCATCATTAGATAAAATATAGCCGCTAGTACAAAAGGAGAAATTGTAAAATCTCTTGAAACAACTTCTTTTACATTTCTCATAATGTCTGAAATGGCTATAACAGTCACTAGAGCTGTGTCTTTAATCAATGTAATAATTTCATTGGTAATGACAGGAAGTTGTATTCTTATGGCTTGAGGCATTATAATATGCCTATATATTGTAACATCTGATGCGCCCATCATTTGGGCAGATTCATATTGGTCTTTTGGTAAACTTTCTATGCCTGCTCTAATAACTTCAGTAAAATATGCTGCATAATTAATAATGAAAGCTATGTAAGCAACCATCATTCTATCAACAGGTATGCCCATTGCAGGTAAACCATACATAAAGAAAAATAATTGTAACATTAAAGGTGTTCCTCTAAAAAGCCATGTGTAAGCTGAGACAAGTTTATTTAGAAAAGGACTAAACCTATAAAACATTGATAACAATATCCCAGCAGGAAGAGAAAATAGAAGTGTTACAAAGAATATTCTTAATGAAACACTAGCACCATTAATAAGATAGGATATTGTATCAAGTAAGTAATCCATTATGAAAAAAAGATATCCTCACCAAACCAAAGCTGTGATATTTCTCCAGCAGTCCCATCATTAATCATTTCAATTAATGTCGCATTAATTTGGTCTCTAATACTTGTTGACTCTAGTCTAAAACCAACACCGTATTCTTCAGCACCGAAGTTTTCACTCGCAACATCATAAACATCCGGCTTTAAACTCATGATATATCGACCCATAATTTCATCAATTACAACCGCATCAATAGAACCATTCTCTAATTCTAATAACGCTAAGTTATAAGTGTCATATTTCAATAATTCTTCTAAATCACTTGAAATATCATTAGCAACTACAACTTCTTCTGAAGCACTACTTACTTGAACCCCAACAGTCCTATTGGCTAAGTCACTTAATAAATCAATATCTGATCCTGATTTAATCATAACCATTTGTGTATTGGCAATATAAGGATTTGAAAATATCATTTCTTCTTTCCTTGCATCGGTAATGGTTAACCCATTCCATATCATATCTATTGAACCACCATTCAACTCAAGAACTTTTGCATCCCAATCTATTGGTTGAAATCTAACTTCAACACCAAGCCGTTCACTAACCTCTTTTGCTAGGTCAACATCAAAACCAGTTAACTCACCAGCATCATCTCTAAATCCCATTGGGGCAAACGTATCATCTAACCCGACAATAAAGTACCCTCTCTCTTCAATTTCGTCCCATGTATTGATGGTGTTACTTTGACATCCTACAAAAACAAAAGACATTAAAATCATTAAACTTAAACCTAATATTTTTTTCATATTTATCACCTCGAAGTCAATTATACTTTATTACTTCACCGTTGTAAAGTGATAAATTAGTGAAAACGTTATCAACAATAAAAAAAGTTTGCGATTAGCAAACTTATTCTTCATCTTCTTTTAACTTTTTCATAATCAAATGATACCCTTCAGCACCATAAATAAGAGATTTATTAACCCTAGAGATTGTTGCGGTAGATGCTTTTGTTTCTTTGCCAATCTCCTGATAAGAAATTTTATTTTGTAAAAGCTTTGCGACCTTTAATCGTTGAGCCATGTCTTGAATCTCTTTTATCGTACATAAGTCTTCAAAGAATCTATAACATTCCTCTTGGTTTTCTAATTTTAAAATGGCAGTAAACAGATCATCGATATCTTGATTCTCGAATCTTGATTTATACATAGAACACCTCACTTTACTCTATTATATCATTATTATACTAAAATATAAGTAAAAAATAAAACCCCTAAAGTGAAATAGGGGTTATTTTATTCTTATTTACTATCTTTATTTTCGATATTATCAGGTGTTACATCAAAAACATCTAGTTCTTTGGCATCTTCCAATTGTTCTTTAGCTGGTTTTTCTTCCTCTTCAGGTTTTACTTCAGCTTCAAAATCTTCTTCTGTAAAAATATAGTCATCAACGTCTACTGAATTTTTGAACATATCCTCAGCTTCTTTAGCTGTAAAGTGCCCTTTACCATTGGCCAAAACTTTTGCCAATTCGATATCCATTTTTTCTGTATCACCTATTACTTTATAGTAATGAGCCATACGATAATGGTAAACCAATCTTTGTGAAATAAAACCATGGTGTTGTGATAAATTTGCTTCAATCACAGCACGATAATCTTCTGGGTCTTCTTCTATATTTTTAATGGCTGTTAAAAGACGCTCATATGAGTTCGCATAACCAATAAATTTACGATGAATTTTAGGTTTAACATTTTTTATTCTTTCCAAAGCCAACTCGAATTGATCTTCATTTCCTAATTCATAGTGAGCATAAGCTTGGTGTGCAAAGATTAAGACATGATATACCGTGTTTAACTTATTTAATTCAATTTCATTAAAAGTTTGAATAGCACGTTCATATTCACCATTATTGTAATAAGCCATACCTAAATGCACTTGAAAAAGTGCCTTCATAGCTCTTGTTGGTGCTTCTTCAATATGTTCTTGTGCCAACTTGATAGCACCTTCCATATCTAAATCATAATCCATCAACATGTTAAACTTATTAGAAAATTTTTGCATAGGTGTTGTTAATCTGTATCTAAAATACATATAACCTACTAAAATAATTGCAAATAATAATAACCAATCCAAATATTCAAGTATGAAATTTGTTACAATTAATGCAGTAGCTACAACAGCAAATGTAATGATTGTTGTATAAAACTCTTTTTTCTTCATTTAAATATCCTCTCCGATAATAATATTTTCTTCTTCTTCAAAACTTAAACCTAATGTATCTGCAATCTCTACAAATATATCAATGATAGAATGAAATTCATAACTATCCAATTGAATAAGATTAGAAATCTTACTATCAATATATACATTCAAGTTTTCAGGCACATCTTTTTTTTCAGAAATCATAGATTCAAGATATTCAATGATGTCTTCAAAATCAGTTTGATTGTAATCTATTTTTTTCTCATTTAACTCGTATTTTAAATCTTCTAAAAACAGTAAGTAATTAATCACTCGGTCGTATTCTAAAAAAGCATGAAAATCTTTATCAAAAAATTTCTCATAATACAATTTACAAGTAAACAATTGTTGGTGTAGATATTCTAATCCCACTTGTACAATCTTATCAAGATCTTCATCTAATGAATCACATTTTTTGTTTTCTTTATACAAATAATATAAAACATCATACACTGGATATAATCTTGTATAAAGGGCTGATTGATGTGATTTTAATCCTTCAAAAAACTCTCTATTTTCACTGTACCAACTTTGATATTCTTTTAGAAGTTTTACCATATTATACCCTATTTACACTGCTTGGTTAGTAGAACCAAATAATTCCATTTTTTCTTTAACAGTTGCTTTGATAGCATCTACACCAGGTGCTAATAATTTTCTTGGATCAAAGCCTTTTCCAACTAAATCTTTTCCGTCTTCAATGTATTTTCTCGTTGCCTTAGCAAATGACCATTGGCATTCAGTGTTAACATTAATTTTAGAAACACCCATAGAAATAGCTTTTTTTACCATATCTTCTGGAATACCAGTTCCACCATGTAAAACAAGTGGAGTGTCTCCAGTGACTTCGTTAACTTTATTTAATACTTCAAAGTCTAAGCCCTTCCAGTTGTCAGGATATTTACCATGAATATTACCAATTCCTGCCGCTAAAAAATCAACGCCTAAATCAGCAATCATTTTACATTCATTCGGATCAGCGACTTCTCCTGCGCCAACAACGCCGTCTTCTTCTCCACCAATTGAACCAACTTCTGCTTCAACAGAGATTCCTAGAGAATGTGCTAATTCAACAATTTCTTTTGTTTTTTCAATGTTTTCTTTGATTTCATAATGAGATCCATCAAACATAACTGATGAATATCCAGCTTCTATTGCTTTTTTTGCACCTTCATAAGATCCATGATCTAAGTGAAGTGCAACAGGTACTGTAATATTTAAGGTTTCAATCATTGCTTTTACCATATCAGCAACAACTTTAAATCCAGTCATATATTTATTAGCGCCTTCAGATACACCCAAGATAACTGGTGATTTATTTTCCTGAGCTGTTAATAAAATTGCTTTTGTCCATTCTAAATTATTAATATTGAAATGCCCTACAGCATAACCATTCTTGTATGCTTCATCAAGCATTTTTTTCGCAGATACTAAACCCATTTTTAATTCCTCCTATTTATTTGTTTATCACTATAATTATACCCTTATATCGCGTTTTTGTAAAGTTAATCACTATTTTAATCAGCAAACAAAAAGAGACACCCTCAGGTGTCTCTTTATATCTTTTAACTACCAGATACTGGCATTGATTTAACTTTAACAGAAGGTGTTGTAACACCATAGTAACTCAACTTACCATCGTTACCAACCATTGTTATGTCTTTCAACATATCAATAAAGTTTCCTGCAACAGTAATTAAAGCAACTGGGCGTACTTGTTTACCATCTTTAATATAATAACCCATTGCTTGTAAAGAGAAATCTCCACTGACTGCATTTGCACCCGCATGGGCACCTTGTACATCAGTGATATAAATACCTTCATCCATCGATTGAATCATATCGCCTAATTTAGACTCACCAGATTCCATCTTCAAGTTGACAGCTGCAACTGATCCACCAAAACCATTTCCAGTTGAAGTAACATCATCCTTTTTAGCAGTCACTAAGTTATGTAAATATGTATTTAAAACACCATCATTAATTAAAGCCTTATAAGCAGTCGCTACACCTTCGTCATCAAATGATCTTGAACGAGCACTTTTCTTCATAAAAGGATCATCCACAATTGTGACTAAATCAGATCCAACTTTTTCATTAAGTTTTCCTTTTAATAAAGACATGTTCTTTTGAACAGCATCTGCAGAGAAAACATTTTGAAATGCTGACAATAAAGTTGCAAGCGCACCATTTGAGAATACAATTTCATAATTGTTAGAAGGCACTGGTTTAGCCCCTAATGCAGCCAATGCATTATCAGCTATTTCTTTAGCGATTTTTTTAATATCAAAATCATTAAAGTCATTTGAAATTAATACATCAAAACCAACACGTTGATCTTTGTCATCTTTAACAATCACACTACCACCCATGTAAGCTGAGTTTGCTATATTTTCCAAATCTAAACCTTTAGTGTTCTTAAGAACTACTTTATTAGTGTTTTCAGAATACATTGTTTCAACAACAGACATTCTTTCATCATATTCATGTAAGAATTTATCCATGTCTTTTAATGTTTGAATTTTCTTTTTAACATCTAATTTAGCTAAATTCTCATTGAAAATATCATCTAATTTTTTATATTCTTTATCACCTGCATAGATAATTGCATCATCTAATGAGTCAATTTCTTTTGCACTGGCAATAATCGTATCTATCACTTCATCAATAATGTCATCTTCTAATACTTCTGTTACAAAAGTACCCATTTTATTGTTATAGACACCTCTAATGGTTAAAGATTTTGTGTCAGAGATTTCATATTTATCAATATCGCCTTCGAAAATTTCAATACTTAAGTTAGTTCTATCTGACATGTAAACTTGAATATCAGATACACCTTTTTCAGAAGCTCTAGAAAATAATTTTTCAATATTCATCTTATTTAGCCCCTTTCTTTTTTCCACCAACAGTGATTGCTTGTACTCTTATTGAAGGTTGTCCAACATCTGCTGGGATTGATCCTGAAGCAGAACCACACATTCCACGTTGTCTTTCTAAGTTATTTGCAATCATATCGATTTTGTGAAGAATATCTCCACCATTTCCAACTAAGGCAGCCCCTTTTACAGGTTCAGCAATTTTTCCATCTCTAATCATGTAACCTTCCATAACAGAGAAGTTAAAATCTCCATTACCAGGATTTACACTACCGCCACCTAGTTTTTTAGCAAACAAACCGTATTCAGTATCTTTTATCATTTCTTCTAATGTAGAATCTCCGTTATCAATGAATGTATTACTCATTCTTGATGTCGGGCTGAATTTATAGTTTTGTCTACGACTTGATCCTGTTGGTTCTTCATTCATTCTTCTTCCATTGATTTTATCGATCATATAAGAATTTAAAACACCATCTTTAATTAAAACACGACGTTGTTGAGGATATCCTTCATCATCATAATTTGCTGATCCCCAAGCATTTTCAATCGTTCCATCATCTATAGCGTTTACGATGTCAGAAGCAATTTTAGTGCCTTTTTTACCAGAAAATACTGATGCATTCTTAGCAACGGAAGTTGCTTCAAGTGAATGTCCACAAGCTTCATGGAAAATAACGCCACCAAATGCATTGTTGATAATTACCGGCATAACGCCACTTGGACAATCATCTGCATAAAGCATTGTTTTAGCAATTCTAGCTGCTTCTTTACCGTGGCCTTCTATATCCATTTCATCAAAGAATTCATATCCTTTACCAGAACCATCACCAGAAGAACCTGTTTGCATCATACCATTATCTGCAGCAATTGCAGATGTCATCATTCTTACTCTAACTCTTGTTTCGGTTACAAATCTACCTTCTGAATTAGCAATTAATACTTCTTGTTGGTCATCCATTAAATAAACCATCACTTGATTAATGACTTCGTCATAAGATGATGCAGCTTTATAAGATTTTTGTAATAGTTTAACTTTATCTTTTAAAGCAACTTCATTTGGTTTAATCTTTACTTGATGTTTTTTTCCAACTTCAAGTTCCATTAAAGGTGTTCTTTCAGTTTTGTTTTCATCGTTAAAAGATTTTGATAAATCACTCGCTAATTTAATTAAATCATCTGGGTTTTTACTATTGGTATAAGCATAAACACTTTGTGTTTTTTTAGCTATACGCACACCAACACCAAACGATTTAGAATTATTAGACTTTTCTAATCTTCCTGATACAGATTGTAAGACAGATGCATTTCGGTTTTCAATAAAAACTTCAGAAAAATCTGCGCCTGTTTCTAGAGCTGTATCTAGAATTTGTTCAATCAACTTTTTTTCTAATAACATATATTTCCTCCTTATTTTGCACTCCAACAATTATTTTATCATATACATGTGGATTTGAAAAGGTTGACAATGCAACTAATTATAAATTTTTGAATATTTCTCTTTTAAATACCTAACATAGTAATCAGGATTAAAGACTTCACCACTAATCATTTCCATTAATTCTTTAGGTGTTTTGCTTGAACCATATCGATGCATTTTCTCTTCTAACCAAGCATTAATTTCTTTAATATTATGGTCTTTAATCAATTGATCAATATCTAATTCTTTCTCCATAGCATAATAAATTTGTGCAGAATATGCGCTACCTAATGCATATGTTGGAAAATATCCCAGCATACCACCACTCCAGTGAACATCTTGTAAGACACCTTCTGCATTATTTTTAGGTCTTACTCCAAGGTATTCTTCAATTAAATCATTCCATACTTTTGGTAGTGTATCAACATCAACCTCACCATTAAACATCATACGTTCTATATCATATCTAAGCATGATATGCATAGGGTATGTTAATTCATCTGCTTCAATTCTAATAAGTGAAGCTTCTACATGATTCGATGCTTTAAACATATCTTTAGCTGTAAAACCTTTGGTTTGTTCTGGGAATAAGTCACTAAACTTATCAAAGTGTGTTTGCCAAAACGCTAAAGAACGACCAATGTTATTTTCATAAAATCTTGATTGCGATTCATGAATACCCATTGATGTTCCACCTGTTAATAAGGTATCATCTAAATCTTTAGAAATTTGTTGTTCATAAGTAGCATGTCCTAACTCATGAATTGTAGAATAAATACTAGAGAAAATATAGTTTTCCATATATTTTGTTGTTAACCTTACATCTTCAGGTGATGTATTCCATGTGAAAGGATGGACTGATTCTTTTAATAAACCACTTTTTCTATCAAAATTAAACTCATCTAATAAATATTGAGAAAATTCTCTTTGTTTTTCTTTAGGATATTGTTTGCTTCTTAATTCTTTATAAACATCATTAGATTTTTGTACGATTTCCTTCACAAATGGCACTAAATCTTTCTTTAATGTATCAAAAAAGTAATCATATTCTTTAGTTGTCATACCTTCTTCAAAATCATCAAGCATTGTATCATAAGGATTTGCTTGATCATTGTAATATAAAGCGAATTTTTTATTGTATTCGATGATTCTTTTTAGATTTGGTTTAAAAGACTCATAATCATCGTTTTCCTTAGCATCTTCCCAAACAATTTGAGAATCGTTAACAAGTCTCATATAATCCACATATTCATCTTCAGGTATATTCATAATTTTATCTAAATCTTTTTTTGCCTTCTTTACTTCTCTTTGTAATAAGTCATCTAAATCACTTACTTTCTCAAATAATTCATTGACTACCTCTTGATATTCTTTCGATGTTCCTAAAGCGAACAATTCTTTACTTAAATATCCAGTCATTTCTGAACGTCTTTTGAATGAATTTCTAGGTGCTTCAGTATTTGAATCCCATCCAATGATGGTTAAAGCGTACTGATAAGCCTTCATTTTCTTGATCATTTCTCTAAATTTCTTTACTAAATTCATTGTTAATAATCTCCTTTTTTATATTTGATAACCAATTGCTATTATACAACAATCTCTTTTTTAAATAAATAAAAAAGGAACTTTCTTTAGAAAGTTCCTTCAGTATTTATTAGTCCTCATACATTTCTTCGTAATCATCCATGTATTCGTTATATTCTTCATCATCAAAGTCTTCAGATTCCTCTTCGAATTCTTCAAATTCTTC
>Ga0306869_1000217_pt1 | contig 31861 bp, 46 predicted proteins | sample AntRauTorckE6833_FD_190421 | JGI IMG/M metagenome (GOLD analysis project Ga0306869, IMG submission 190421) | Saline lake microbial communities from Rauer Islands, Antarctica - Metagenome Torckler E6 #833 (v2) (version 2) | ecosystem: Environmental > Aquatic > Non-marine Saline and Alkaline >... | reverse complement strand
GACGATGATGATTCAGACGATGATGATTCAGACGACGACGATGATGACGACGACGACGACAAGAAAAAGTCTGATAAAAAGGACAAATCAGCTATTGTTCAGAAGAAGCGGTATCGAGACCAAGCAAAAAAACTGCAAAAAGAGCTTGATGACCTCAAATCTAAAGATAACTCTGATGGGTTGTCTGCTGAGGAAAAGAAGGAACAAGCTGCCAAGCAGTATCTAGCAACCACCATTCGTGACGTTCTTAAAGAAGTGGAGAAAGAGGAGCAATCCAAATCTGCCAAAGAACAAGAAGCGTTTGACGAGGAGTTAGAAGAGGTGCTCGATGAAAACGATTCCATCAGCGAGAAGAAGCTAAGAAGCGTAGCCGAAGAATTTGAGGTCAACCCAAAAGTTGCTCTCAAGATTATCGAACGAGAACGGAAGCTCACTAAACGTGAGAAGCCAAAAATTCCTAAAGAAAAGCGGGCAAGCACCAGCATTTCTAAAGGAGATAAGGGTGGTGACGATAAGAAACCATCTTCTCTCGACGATGTCGCGCGACGAATCAAAGCTGCTATCTCGGAATAAAATTATCCGTTAGCAAACTAACTTCATGTCACAGTTAAGTAATTTCGTTACTTCGGTAACAGAGAACGAGTTTCTACCCGTAGTCGTTGATAACGCCTACGATGGAAACGCACTATTCATGCGTTTGAAAAACAAGCGCAAGAACTGGTCAAGTGGAGCAAAGCTGACAATTCCTACTCAGGTATCTGAGCGTACACAAGGTGGTTCATATGCAGGAGCAGACACATTTGGTACTGCACAGGAAGATGTCCGAAAGCAATTCGAAGCTGACCCAAGCCAGTATTACTGGAACGCAACCATTACAGGAATCCAAGCCTCAGCCAACAAAGGTAAACGAGCAATCGTAGACCTTATGACAGAGGAATTTCGGTCTATTGGAATGGCGATGAAAGACCGTATGGGTACAGACCTATACGGCGATGGTACTGGAAACAGTAACAAGAACTTTACTGGTCTTGTTTCACACGTAGATGATGGTACGAACGTAAGTACATACCAGAACCTATCGCGAACCACTTACCCAACATTGAAGTCTACTCTGACTGCACAGTCAGGAGCACTTGGTCTTGATGACCTTGCAACAGACTTCGATGCAGCCCAGGTCGGCAGCGACCACCCAACTCTAGGTGTTACTACCCCAGCGGTATTCAGCATTTACGAGGCACTTCTTACACAAAACTCTCGATACCAAGTTGTTCAGAACTCTGAACGATTTACGCTTACCGCAGCAGGTATTGAAAAAGCTGGTGTAACAGGTAACGCAGGGTTTACAGGTCTTATGTTCCGAGGAATGCCTATCATTTCTGATGATAAGTGCCCTACAGGAAACCTCTTCATGTTGAACGAGAACTATCTCGATATGTATGAAATGAGTGCAGACCCTAACTTTGTGCAGGGAACGAAAGAAGGATTCGCTTGGACTGGTTGGAAGAAGCCAACCAATCAGGATGTTATTGTTGGCCAAATCCTATGGTACGGTCAGCTGGTCGGAACACAACCTCGCAAGCACGCTCGCCGAACTGGTATTACTAGCTAGTCTTAATTTTATTGAATTATGCCTAAGACAACTGGATTCTCAGAAGCAATTGAGCAAGATGTTCACGCAACATCTACCGTTGCTCGCGCAAAACTCGGCGACAAAGTACACACCGCAGATGGTCGTACTTATCGCTACGCAAAAGCTGCTGGCACTGCACTAGATGCAGGTAAGCTCGCCGTAGCTGCCACGCTTGTAGCAAACCACACTAATATCGCTGTAGCTGCTGCTGCCGATATTGGTGCAACGCAAATTACCGTTACCCTTGGTGCGACTGCTGCTACAGTCAATCAATACACCGAAGGTTTTGTCACCATTAGCGATGCTGCTGGTGAAGGGATTGCGTACAAGATTGCCAGTCACGGTGCTGCTGATGCTTCAGCTGACCTCGTACTCAATCTTGAAGACCCAATTCGGGTTGCCCTTACTACTTCATCTGAAGTAATCCTGACATACAACTTGTTTGACAATGTTGTTATTTCAGCGATTGACCAAGCTGATGCAGCTGTTGGTGTTCCCAACGTCGCTGTAGGCGCAGATGAGTACTTCTGGGCGCAAACTGGTGGGTTGTGTGCTGTCCTCGCAGACGAAGCTGCTGCTGCTGGTAACACACTCACTATTGGCTCTAGTACCGCTGGGTCGGTAGAAGTGCTTGATGGAATTGGTGAACAGCAAATCGGTGTTGCGGTAGCTGCTTTGGTAGATACCGAGTACCGAGTAACCAAGCTCACTCTAGATTCGTAGTAGACGTTAGTAACTTAATCTCAGCGCGAGAACGATATTCACGGATGCGCTCATATAACCTATGGCTGAATTAGATACACTGTACGTCACCAACCCAACCACAGACGATTTCACTGTTAATTTTAACGGAGAACCGTACATGATTGGGGCAGGTGAAAAGAAGGCGTTCCCAGAGTTTCTTGGCTTTCACGTAGCCAAGCACCTCTCGGACAAAATTATTCGTGAAAAGATACTGAAGATTCGGAAGAAGACCACTGAAAACCCGTACCGCCCAGAGGTGGCACAGTTGCAGGTGTACGACAACCCAACCCGACGTATCGCCCTTTACGATATTCTCCAAGACAAAACCTTAGTTGAAAGATGCGTAAACGCATTTCCGATGAAGGAATTTATTGGAGAGATTGCTGAGTACGATGAGTACGTCAGTAAGAAAGAAGCTAAGGAAGAAAAAGCCGAGGTGACACCCACCAAAGCTAAATAGCTTCCTCTTCTGGTTAACCCCAGAAGCGAGGGGATAGGACTCCTTCTTCCTGTCTCTTCGGTTCTGAGGTTAACATTCTGCTGATGCTATACTTATTAGTGTTAATAGAATAAACCCACCTATGACAAACGACGTAAAAATTCAACGAGGCACCCCCCGCGAAAAACGAGAGGTGACCAATGATAAAGAATGGCTTGAAGACCGTATGGAACGACTTGATGAAAAAATCGAAGTTCTTTCTGAACGTGTCAAAGCTGCAAAGCAAGAAAAAAACGAGCGTGAAAAACAACTCGCAGCACTTTAATAGTAATCTTCTAATTTATGGCAGACGTAGTATATAACAACTTCAAGAAGAACATAATGAACGGTAATATCGACTTAGATACTGACACTGTTAAAGTAGCGTTAGTGACAAGTGCATATACACCGAACATTGATACTGATGAAGATTTCGCAGATGTGACAAACGAAGTCTCTGGGACAGGCTACACAGCTGGAGGAAATACTCTGGCTAACGCAGCTGTTACCGCAGACACAACCGATGACGAAGGAGTGTTTGATGCAGATGATACCACTTGGACAACATCAACCATCACAGCACGAGGTGCAGTCATTTACAAAGATACAGGGACTCCTGGTACATCTTGGTTGATTGGATACTTGGACTTTACCACTGACCAGGCCTCTAGTGCTGGTGACTTTACAATAGCTTTCGGAGCAGAAGGGATTCTAAATCTTGGGTAATTATTGTGTCCTCGCTCTACTCCTTACGGGGGTAGCGACGAGGACGTAACTTAAATTAAATTATGACAAAGGAACAACTTATTGCAAAAATCAGTACAGACTCACTTGGAGTAGCAGCCGTGCAGCCGACAATGGGCGGAGACGGGCAGCCAGAGGTAGTAACCTTGGACAATGGTAAGACCGTCCGAAAATACTCAATCAACGTAGCGTTTGACGACAAAGGAACGGTTCAGTTCAAGAATGTACCAGTGGTAGTCTTTAACGAAGGGCAGCCAGAAGAAGAAGCACTCCTTTCACAAGGACAAGAAGCACCCAAGCCAAACGTGGTGCAGAAGGCAGCAACCGCGTACCTAGACGAAAAAGTTTCCGACGGTACGTTCAAGACCTATTCAATCCAAGAAATTAACGAGGAGCACCTATTCTGCATTGCTACGGTAACAGAGTTGGAGGGTACCGTAATGACCCAGAAGCAAGTAATGGTACATAAACCAGCCAATAAACCAGTAACACACAACGACTACCAGACTCTATAAACTAGTTCTATATGGCTTTTCCTGCCGGCTACACAAAATATCAAGAGATAACAATCGACAATACGAAGGTTGCAGCCGACCTTACGGACTACACTTTGTTGGTAGACCTTGCCGACCTTGTGAAAGCAGGAGCCGATGTTTTTGATACATGCCGGACTGACGGAGGAGACTTACGAGCTACTAAAAGTGACGGGACTACGGAGCTACCAATTGAAGTGGTGGCTATAGACACTACAGCCAAGACAGGGGAGGTGCATATAAAAATTACTGGTACCACTTCTAGCTCTACTGACACGGTTATACGCTTGTACTACAACGGTACAGATGTTGCAGTAGCAACTACAGCCACGTATGGAGCAGAAAATGTTTGGGATAGTAACTATAAATTAGTTGCACACGATGTAGATGATGACAGTACAAGTGGTGCGAACAACGGGACACTGGAAGGCAGTACAGCAGTTATTACAGGAAAAGTTGGTGACGGACGGCAATTTGAAGCAACTGGAAATCGTGTCAACTACGGTAGTAGTTTTGGTGAAAGTTATTCAGCAGCAACATACAGTACTTGGATTCGAGTGAATAATACTTCAAACGAATATCACTTTTTAGGTAAAAATGATAATATCGGTATTTTGGTTGAAACATCTGGTCAAATACGTGCGGCTATCCACACAACTGATTGGCAATCACCAGTTTGGTCGGGTGGCTCATACACAGTGACCGCAGGAACTTGGCACAAAATAGACCTAGTTTATACAGGCTCAAATCTTAGTATTTATTTTGACGGTGTAAGTACTGGTGCGGGGGTATCAGCTACAGGAACATTAGGAAACAACGGAAACGACTGGTTTGCAGGTAGTTACTTCGTTACTTCTCAATGGATTAATGGAGACATGGACGAACTGCGGGTAAGTGACATAGCACGTTCTTCTGATTGGTTTTCTACCACATACAACAACCAAAACTCACCAAGCACGTTCTATAGTTCAAGTGCAGAAGTAGGCGGCACTTCTAGTGTTAGCTTTGATGCTTCACCTTTAACAGCAACATTTTCAATTCCTGCCTATACTCCCCAAACAGGAACTACTGAATCGGTCAGTCCTCTGACAGCCACGTTTAGTATCGTTGCAGCCACAACTTCTGCTGGAACGACCCAAACAGCATCACCGCTAACAGCAACCTTCTCAATTCCACCAAATACGGCTGACTTACCTGATTACGAATTTTCAGCCAGTCCGTTAACAGCAACATTTAGCCAACCCGCATTCACAATATCAACCAGTAGTGCTTACGCTGCTGCGGTTCTTTCGGCTGTTTTTTCAATACCTACATCTGTCACTACAGGAGACGCAAATACGTCAGCTGGAGTTTTGTCAGCCACATTTACCATCCCCGTTTACACGCTTGATGTTGTGTTTAATATACAGGGGGCAAAGATAACCCCACAGCTAACCCTCAAGCGGGAGCGTGTTAAACTTAAAAAGTACTAATATGTTATTCCTCATAGACAATAGAATAGTTGTTCAAAACAGAGAGCGCACATTTCTGACGGCAGAAATTTCTGCGGGCGCAACCAGTTTGGCGGTACGCTCAGTTGATAGCAACGAATGGGCGGATAACGCTTGGGTTATTGTTGGTGAGATTGGTAGCGAAAATGCCGAAGTACTACAAATTAACGGGGCACCATCAGACGGGACTTCATTAATTGTTGATAACGCTGGGTCAGGCGGGGCACGCTATTCCCACAGTGCAGACGAGCCTGTATATAACATCCCGTACAATCAACTTAAAGTTGAACGTGCTACTACTGAAAACGGAGCTAAAACCACTCTAGCTACGGTTGACCTACAGCCAAGTGATTTTCAAACTGCATACGATGATATCCTTAACACAACAGGATTTGGTTTTGCTGCGTTCTATAATTCAAACAACGCCAATCAATCTCCATACTCTGATGCGATTCCATACAGCACACAAACAGCTACTTCGCTGGCACGAATGACGCAACAGGTTCGAACTTTGTTAGACGAGCAAGAAGATAACTTTATTAAAGACACTGAGATTGCCGATGCAATCAACTCCCGACAACGCATGGTTATCAATGACCGCATGTGGACTTTTAATGAAACTGAACGCTCACAATCTCTTGTCTCTAACAAACTGGACTACAATATCGACACCGATATAAAAACCTTACATACCTGTCGAGTAGATAGCCGACCAGTAAAGTATATTTCACGAGTTGAATGGGAACGATTTAACTACGACACCGATGCCACCAGTGAGACTCCGACAGCTCTGTCTGTTTTTGTAAACAAGATGCGCTTCTGGCCACGACCAACAACTGCTTCCGTGACTACTACTTTATCTGGAGCGTTAACTGATAGCGCAACGACAATCCCTGTAACGAGTGTCTCTGGTTTTCAGCGGGCTGACTATTTCCGATTTAAGGTCAATGGCGAGGTTATTTATGCTAACGCGGTAGATACATCCACTAATGAGTTTACTGGCTGCTCACGGGCACAGGAGGGCACTACAGCAGCAGCTCACAGCGACACTGACACCGTTACAGAACAAAACATCGTTTACACAGGACAATTGTATGCAACTGACTTGGAAGAACTCAACGACCAGACTGTTATCCCAGAACCAGACGTACTGACCTATGGAGCTGCTGCTGACTTAGCTAACGGGAAACTAAAAGATGTTAGTCGCGGTGACCGAATGGAAGCCAAATACGCTCAAGTGTTTGATGACCTCCGAGATAAGTTCTCTATCAAATTTACGTCTCAAATGAGTCGCGTAAAAGTAGAAGGAGAGTATGGCTCACGAGGGTTAGCCAATCCAAACCTTCACCCATCTGACGTAATCGCTCCGTAAATATGGCCAATAAACTCTTCTTAAACCACAGTGGCGGGATGAACAGGAAAGCCTCGGCTCTAATCATTAAAGACGAAGAGTGCGAACTTGCCATCAACTACCACTTAGACAAGGTCGGTGCGCTCACAAAGCGTAAAGGTTATTCGCGATTCGCTTCGCAACCAACAGCTGACAAAACCACTTATGGATTGGGTCAGTTTAATGACATGTCTGGAGATACTGTTGAGCAACTATTTGTGCAGAACAACGCAGGCGACACTCAGGGAGTTATCTATTACAACAGCGGAGGGACTTGGACTGCTGCTAAATCTGATGACACCGCTTCAAAGAAGAGTCGGTTTATATCATTTATTGATTACGTCTTTCGAGCCAACGGTGCAGATGTAATTGCTTCATCAGCTAATGGGTCAAGTTGGGGAACAACTAACTCACCAGCAACAATCACTCCTAAATACGGAGCGGTCTTCCAAGACCGTGTGTACTTTGCAAACGGGAATTCTTCTAACCGCAGCCGATTCTGGTTCTCTTCTTTACCAAGTTCAGGCTCAATCACCTGGTCAACTGGTACTGATTGGGTAGATGTAAACCCTGACGATGGTGACCAAATAACAGGACTAGAAAACAACGGTAACCGTTTATTGATTTTCAAAAACCGCGCTCTGTACCGATGGACATTTGGACAAGTTGAAGCTGACCGATTGATTGGGGTTGGTACTTCTTCTTCAGAGTCAATTAAAACTAATCTCGATGTTGGTATTACTTTTTTTGCTAATCCAAACGGAATCTACGCTTACTCAGGAGGACGACCACGATTATTGTCTCGTAAGATTGATGACATTATTAAAGCCGTCACAGATTGGACAGAGGTATATGCAGAAGTAGACGAAGACCACTACTACTTATCGGTGGGAAATATTTCACTTGAAGGCCGAACCTACAGCAACGTAGTTCTTTGTTATCATATTTCTCTTGATGCGTGGACAATGTATACCACCGCGACACCAGTACGATTTATGGCTAGACTGATTGAGTCAGGCGTAGTTGAGAACATCTACTTCGGTTCAACTACAGGGAGAACTTATAAGTTTTTAGACACCAATGCTGATGATGGTTCTGATATCGCTGCTTACTTCCGCTCTAAAGAGTTTGTCCTTGGTTACCCACAAGCGGTAGACGTAGAACACGTTGACGTATTTGCTGCCACGCGAGGAAACACATCGGTTATGATGGATATTAACCGTTATGGACAGCCGATTACGCTTGGTAGTTTGGTTGATAGAATCACCAATCTTCGACCAACTGATTTTCGTAAACTCAACTCAACCCGAATTTATCTTGTAGACAACTCCACTGTCCCTGCAATTATTGAAGGATTCAACTTTACCTTTACTAACGCTATCCGTAGGGATGAACAATCCAAACGAAGACGTAAAGCTAACGACTAGATATGGCTGATGAAAATGAAATCAAAGACTACACCGCAATAGACATTGATGAGTTCCTCGTTGCTAAGGGGTCTGTTCTTCGTGACTACGAGCAGAAAGATGCCCTAGCGGTTGACCAGATGTTTGAAGGAGTTCCAGGGGGGAATATTATCTTTGGGGGGATGCAAATTCGAAAAAAGGAATACGCTGACACAACCACGGCTGGAGTTTGGATTGGTGTTGATTCTGATGGTATAGGTAAAATAAACATTGGAGCGGGAAACAACTCGTTACTTTGGAATGGCTCACAGTTGGTTGTTTCTGGTGAGATTATTGCCCTGTCTGGAACAATTGGTGGTTGGACAATTGGAGCTACTACTTTAACAGGGGGTGGAGTCACTCTCGATTCTAGTGGAATAGTAGAAGGTGGTATTGTTCGAACTTCAAGTTCTGGCCAACGCGTGCAGATGCTAGACAGCACGAACACTATGCAGATTCTAGACAGTGGAGGAACGGTGCGAGCTGAAAGTTACTCAAACGGTTGGGAGTTTAATACTACAGGAGGCTCAACAGCTGGCCGTATCTTTATCGAAAGCTCGTTTAACAACCTGCAAATTCAGGCTGTAGCCAGTGATTTATTTCTTACTTCAATTGACGATATAGCGTTTGCTCCAGGGAACGGCTCTGTTTCTATGTTTATAGACGGTAGTACTGACGACGTTGTTGTGTCTTCAGGAGACGTAGACATTGTGACTGGTGACCTTATCATCGGGAATACCCGTATTCAAAGCGGTGGCTCATGGACACTAACCCTGCCGTCAACCAATGGGTCTAACGGTGAGTTCTTGCAAACAGACGGCTCAGGCAACACCTCATGGGCAACGGTTTCAGGTGGTGCAAACACATCGCTATCTAACCTCAGTACTACTTCGATTAACCAAGACCTTAACCCTGGCTCTAGCGTGTTAGATATTGGGCAAAGCGGAAACGCTTGGGACAGACTCTACATTGATGACATTTACCTAACAAACGGCGATGGGACTATTAACTACTCTGGTAATGTAGCCTTAGACTTTTACGCGAGCAGGATTGAGTTAGGTTCTAGTTATACTGATTTATCACCAGCCTCGTTTGCGAGTGCTAACTTTGGCTTAACAAATCGCTGGAATGATGGAAGGTTTAGTACGTTAGACGTTAGCTCAACTATTGATGCGGGGTCATTACGATTTTCTACTGGGGAAGATATTACAGGTAACGGTTCTGATATTGAGTATGATGCAGATAGTGACCATTTTTTTTACATTAACAGTACCTTAGAAGCTATTATTGATAGAAACATATTTACTGAGGGAGATTTATTAGCTGCTGGTTCTAAACCCTTTTTAATTAACCATCCTGACGGAAGTGACCGAATGCTCCGTTATACTGCGCAGGAAAGCCCTGAAGTGTTGTTACGACATCGTGGGCGTGAAACTACTGATGGTAGCGGTACTGTTGTTATTACGCTGCCTGAACACTTTCGCCTGGTTACAGACCCAGCTGGTTTGGTAACAGTAAATTTGACTCCACATAACGAATCTATTGTTTATATAAACGGTACCCCCGCTAACGGACAGATTACTGTGAACAGTCAGGTTCCAAAAACTACCTTTGATTATGAAGTTATTGCTGTGCGTGCAGGTTACTTAAACGCAGAGGTAGAGATTTCTGCTAAATCAAAGAATATCAAAGACAAAGAACTGTTTACGCGAATGCAAACTCTCCCGCAAAAAACACAGCAAAAGAAAGCGGCTAAAGCAGTAGCCAAAATTAAAAGAGAGGCACAGTTAGCGAGTCAAGAGTTACGAAAAAATTCGTCGGCACTTATTAAGCAATGATATACTATATATGCGTATGAAAGGTGATTTCAAAACAAGAGGCGAAGCCTACATGAATAAGGATAAAAAAGCGCAAGAGCGACACGGGGTTATGCGCGCTAATCAGCTTGTTTTCCCTGGAAGGAATAAAATACCAATGAAGGGTCGAGTTGCTTTATGGCTACTCCAAAGGAGTGACGCACGTATTGTTGACTCATTAAAAGATATTCAGAAGGAAGATAAATAAATCATATGGCACAACTTCCTAGCTCAGGCTCAATCATCGACTACTTGAACTCAACTGGTAAAGACAGTTCGTTCAGCTCTCGTCGTAAAATGTTTAACCAAGCTGGCCTCAACAAACGGCTAGGGGATTTTACTGGTGCTTCCAACCAAAACCTTACGCTCCTTAAAACTTTGCGTGGCGGGTCTAATCAATCAAGCCCTTCTTTCTTTTCTGGCCAAGCCCCTCCAAATGCACAAGAGGGAAATCGAGCAGCTGAAAGCGAACGCCTAAGGCAGTACAGTATCAATAATGTAAGCGGGGGAGCTAGTGATTTTTTTAAGAACAACTCATTTTTGCAGCCGTTTGGAGAGGCATTGACTCAAACTAGTACCGCTGCAAGAGGTAGGCAACCAGACCAAGGCACCCCACAAATGGGTGGTGCACAAACCCCAAAATACGGGGGTGACACAATATCTGCCCCAGGTTCAATTCCTGGTCGAAACACAGGGATGCAGGAAGGTGAGTCTGTTCAAGACATGGTCAATCGGTTGAGTGACCCAAATGCAGGTCAGTCTCGAATCCCAGAAGGGAGTACCGCTCAATCAATGATTGATTCTATTGGTCAGTCAGGAAACAGCTACACAATTCAAAGCGGTGACACCCTTGGAGCGATTGCTAAACGCTTCGGAACCACTGTTGATGAACTCGCAAAAAACAACAACATTTCAAACCCTGACCGTATTAGCGCTGGGGATGTCTTGAGTATTGCAGGAGGACAGACAGGAGGTACCAGTACCCAATCAGGTGGTTCGGCCACAGGAACGCAATCACCTGACACACCAGCAGCAGTCAACCCAGAAACTACTACAGGACAACAGGATTCAGAAACATTTAACCAACTTGGTATTTCAGCTTCGACTATTCTTGGCGAATACACACCTCCATCGGAAGCCAGTCTTGTAAACGAGTTCCTCAACTCTAGTGAAGGTAAACTGCTACTAGAAAAACAAGAGCTAAATAATCAAACGGCGTTAGCAAAAGCTGAAACAGCAAAACAAGCTCTCGAAACGAAATATGCTTCTGAAAAAGAATCTCTTGAAAATCGCCTTGCGAGCAACGGTCTAGCCTTTTCTGGCATTCGGGGAACTCAAGTTAAAGCCCTAGCTGACTCACTAGCTGCATCGACACTAGGAGTTGACCGTGACTTTGCTACCAAACTGCTTAACGCAGACATTAAGTTCCGAGAGACAGTACTTGATGGGGTGAGTGACTTGATGAAAGAAGCTGCTGCTGACAACGAAGATGCAATCAAACAACTAAACCTTGCTGGTTACGCAGTTGTTGGTGACCAACTTGTTCCAACACTAGCTCGCGAGAATGCGACTCTTGATGACATCCGAGCTGATGCAAACCTAGCTATATCACAACGCCGACTAGAATTATCTGAACAAGCAAATGCACGAGCAGCAGCTAAAGCAGCTGGGGGTACTGAAACAGACAAGTACGGCGAGTTTCTTCAAATTATAGCAATGATGAATGACCCAGCTAACGACGACGTCACTGACGCGGAATGGGAATCAGAACTTAGGGGGCAAACAGACTTGAGTGCTGGAGACATAAATTCAATCATTGGCGTTCGCCCTCCTAGCGCAACAAAAATGACAACTGACGCTGCCGACCTGGTTGGTGCTTGGTACGACAAACCAATACTAAGCCTACTACGTCCAGGCAAGCGAGCAGAAGCTCTTGCTAAAGCCAAAGAGGAAGCTATTAAAGAAGTGAAAGCAAATCGAGGAGTTATTGAGTTTGAAGGTGGAAACCCTATCGAACTTAAAACGAGTGACCAGATAAACGACTTTACCGAATACATTAACTCGGTAACACTAGACGACATCTAAACCTATGGCATTTACTAACCTCGAAGAGTATAAGAAAAAACTCGAAGCTGGTTACAATCCGTACCGCGCAAGAAGGATGGAGCGTGACATCAGCATTGACACTAGACAGATAAACAACGAAGCTGACCAGTCAATGACTTCGAGGTTTTTAGGTGAGCTTGGAAAAAACCTAAACTTTACGAACGAGGAAGGAATCTTGGGAAAATATAACGACCTCCCAAAAGAAATAGCACAGGGTACAGCTCGAACTATCGCTGGACTACCGCTCGCTTTAATGAAAGGCGGAGACGCTACCCTCACTCCGACTAACCGTTTTTCTGAAGCTGTTTTTGGTACAGATGAAGCCTTCAACTTGAAAGGAGAAGGTGGCGATTTCTTGTCTGTCTTTGGAGCATCAGAGCAAACTCAAGCCAAGTACGGATTAGGAGTTGGTGCTGTTATTGGGTTACTGGATTTTGTGCCAGGAGGTAAAAGTGTCTCTACTTTAAACCGTGTAGCTAGTTCTGTTTCAAAAACAGATGATGTCGCCACCATTGCAAAAAACTTGCGCGTGGTTTTAGATGGGGAAGAAGAAGCTATCCAATCATTAGCTCAAACTCTTAAAGGGGTTACTGACAAACGAGAGGCACAGAGACTTATTAGTGAAGCTGGAGCAACTACCAAAGGGGCATCAGTAAATGAATTAGCTGACACCATTCGTGCTAGTGGAGTGAGCCGAGAAAAGTATCTGGCCGACCTACAAAAAGGATTAAGTAACCCTAGTAGTAGAAGTGGTCAGCGAGCGGTAAACATTGCGACTAGATTGCGAAGAAACGGTTTAACGCCAGAAGCGTTTTATGATGGATTAGTAGCAGGGAAACCACTTCGTCGTTCTCCTGTTCCTGACTCAGCTGCCAAACGCTCAGTGGGAGATACAACTCGTTCCGCTCGTCGAACTGTCCCTGAATCTACTTTATTGCGAGAACGTATTCGTACACTAGATAAAGGTATCCGCGAAGGAACTACTAATACTAGGCGAGTTGAGCGCGGAAAAGCGAAAAGAGCCACACAAGCGGTACGTGCTAGTGAAACTAGCAAAGCTATCACGAGCAAAAGATTAGTAAAAAACATTCAAGAAGGATTAACCAAACGAATTACTGACAATCTTCCTGTCGCGTATCGTGGTTCTTTATTGAAGAAAATAAAAAATACAACTACTCCCAAGCAATTTGATAAAGCTCTTGATGCTGTCGATAAAAAAATCGAAGCGTACCGTCAAGCAGCGCAACTACGAAAGCAGCTAGGCAACCGCCGAAGTAAACTTGCTTTCATCAATAAGCTAAACGACCTCAAACAGTCAGCGGTGCGAGATATGAAGCAAACCCTTGGTATTAACAAGCCTGTAAAACAGATGAACGCACAGGAATTGGATGCCATGATTGCAGAAGCAACTAAACGCTTTAAGTTTAAGCGTAACGCAGGAGCACCTCAAAATGTGGTACGTGCTGATGGGACAATTGGTAAGAAAAAGAAAGCTCCGCCAGCTGGTCGTGTTAGTGATGAAGCTCGCGAAAAACTAGCTGGATTGCCTAACGAAAGTTTCCGAACCAAAGTCGGGGACTCAATGACTAACGCTAAAGATAGCTTGAGCCAGACAGGTGACCTAATTAACATTATGTCTACTGAACTCAAAATAATCAGTAAAGAACTGTGGGGTCGGTTGCGCCGATACGATGCAGAACTCCGTATGATGATGACAAAAGATGTGCGAGTAGCTGAACGCTACTGGAAATCTTTACGTAAAGCCAAAAGAAAGATGACGGTGCTTGAACGTAGAGAGTATGAGTTCGCATTGTTTAACGGGCACCGCGATACAGCTTATGAAATAGCTAAAAAATACGGATTCGATAAAGAGCTTGATAACGCTATTAAGATGAAAGATGACATCTATGAGCGCGCTAAAAAACAAGGATTCAAACTAGGGTATCAAAAGAATCACTTCCCCCGCCGACCTAAAAACGATGCAGCTTCATCTAAAAAGATTCTTGACTACTTTGAAAGTAGTGGTCGTCGCACAGAGATTCAACAAGCGTGGGCTGACAAGTCACATGACCTTGGCCGTGTTTTAACTGACCACGAGAAGGCAAAAATTGCTACGCTCTTCTTCCGTGGATTTAATGGTAGAACTGTTTCCCTAAAAGAGACGGGAAATATGAAGGCTCGTTTAATTGACGAGGTACCACCAGAGCTAATGGATGCGTATGAGGATTCAACTTCTGCGCTTCTTAATTACGCCCAAGAAATGAACACCCGTATTGAAACCAAGAAATTTTTTAACGGACAAGTACCTAATGATGGTTTAATTGATGAGACAAGTAACCTTGAAGATGCTTTTAGTGCGCTGTTCGCTAAGTTAGAAGGGGAAGGTAAGTTCTTAGATACTAACCAACAACGTCGAGTGCAGGAACTACTGCGAGCGCGATTTGCTTCAGGCACTATGAGCGGGGGTGTACAGGTGGTAAAAAACTTGGGTTACATGAGTTTGATGAACTCTCCATTAAACGTAATCTCGCAGCTACCCGACCTTGCGTGGGCTATATATCAGACAGGTATTATTAGTGGGACAGGCTCGCTTATAAAAAGTATTCGTCGCCAAGGGGCAGTCTCAAGAGCTGAATCTGGTTTTGATGATGTCGCAGCAGAAATAGAGGAAGCTGGGAACTTGCACATTTGGGTGACTCGCACATTTCGAGCGATTGGTTTGCATGAGTTTGACGTTATCCTCAAAGAGACAACGATGGATGCTGCGTTTAATAACCATATACGGTTAGCTAAAACAAAAGACCCTGAGTTTGTTGACGAGGTTCGAGTAGTCTTTAATCAATACCCAGAACAAGCTGATGAAGTGCTAGATAAGATGGCTAGAGGGGTCAATGACGAAGACACAAAGTTAATGGCAATTGCGCGACTACACGACTTTCAACCAGTCTCGTTATCGGAAGTTCCAATTCAGTATCTCAAGGCAGGAAACGGGAAAATCTTCTACCAAATGAAGACCTTCTTCACTAAGCAGTTAGACATTGTTCGACGCGATGTTATTCAACAGGCTCGCAAAGGCGAGTATAAATCAGCTAGTAAAAACTTGATTAAAATTACTACCTTACTTGTGTTGATGAACGCAACCGCAGACGAAGTTAAGGACTACATAACTGGTCGGAATAAAGACACCAAGTTCTCTGACCGCCTAACAGAAAACTTCTTTAAGACCTTCTTTAGTGTAAATCGATACAAATGGGAGCAGACCCAGCGTGAAGGATTCTTCTCGGCAATTGTCGGTGGTGAGCTTTCCATCCCAGCCTTGAGCGTTGGTGATAATGCTTTTAGAGACGTTAGTGATTTACTCTCAAGCGAGACGGATATGTCTATTGACCAGTCTCGTTCTATTCGAAACGTGCCAGGGGCAGGTCAGTTGTATTACTGGTGGTTTGGTCGTGGAGCGGAGACAACAAGCTCACCTGATACAATACGTGAAAGGTCTTCTCGAAACAGTGAACGTGGTTCTTCACGAGGGTCGTCGCGCAGCTCAACCAGAGAAAGCTCAAGATAATGAAAATACTGTATAAAATGTTTGAACACCTAAAAACAACTGCCGAGTTAATCAACATACTCGCAATGGCGGGAATAATAATTTTTGGCTCAATTGTGCACGCCACAGCCAAGCTAAAAATAGCTAGAGACACCAGTGAAGCATTTACTGGCGCAGATTTTGTTATACTTAGTGTTATAGCTTCTTTCTCTGGGCTAATCGCAGGGTTGTTGGCAACAATCTTTCTCCAAGAACAAACACTTGTGTTGGCTGCTTCTGGGATTGGCGCGTTTCTCGGAATAGCGGGGCTTAATGCAATTAGTTCAATTTTCTTAGAGTTCCTAACAGACCTGTTAGTTCGTAGAAAAAAATAAAATGTTTAAACATATACACAAACACGTTCAAGTAAAAATGGTGGTGCGAGCACTGATAACTATGATTATTTTAATCTTAGGTTTTAATGTAATGGTAGAAGCCTCAACTTCTTTATCTGACCGCTTCACTCCACAAGAGAGCTACTACCAATATTTTGGGGTAAAACCAGCTCAAGAAAGTTTCTATAAAAAAGACGTTCTTCGTTTCAATAGCTTTATTAAATATGAAAAGGATATAAACATGTACTGGAGGGACACCATTTTTTGTTATCAAGACGGAGGTACTAAAAAATACAGAACCCAGCGATGGCCAAAAGAAGTTGGTTCTTATGAATTTAAAACAGGAGGGACTATGGTAAATATTGATAACGAAGAGCTGAATCAAGAATTTGCCTACTGGGAGTACACCGCTTCTGTCATTGACGCTGAAGCAACCGCCTGTTATCTCTGCTACGTTGCTCACGGAAAAACTGTTGGAACTGGTGTAGGAAAGGTTTTCTCTGACTGCACTGATAATTTTAATGTAAACTTATAGTATGTTACATATTAAAAATAATCCTCAAGTTGTCTACATAGTTCTCCACCACACAGCTGTCTCTAGAAAAAGGCAACAGACTCAACTACAGGCGGTAAACACCTTTCATAAAAATAAAGACTGGGGAGGTGGGTGGAAACAAAAATCTCCATCAGAACTAGGTTGGTACGTTGGATATAATTTCTTTTGCGAACCATTGGGTGTCCGTACCCAAACACGGATTGTTGGTGAAGAAACCTTAGCCAACAAAGGAATGAACTGTGATGTCCCTGGTCGCTGCACCGCGATTTCTTATGCAATGGCGGGAGACTTTCGGGTTGAGCAACCAACTCAACATCAGGTCAATGACTTTATGGAGTTTATTGAGCAGGTGCGCGCGTACTACCCAAATGTCCAGGTAGTTCAGCATAAAGATATTCAAAACAATCGAACCTGTGCAGCTTTGACCACGGAGCAAATAGCTAACTGGTCAAAAGACGAGAGTAAGGAGACTAAAGACCAAACCATTCAAAGGCTTATTAAGGAAAAGAATCGGTACCGCGCCCAAGCCAAACAGCTGGTCGCTTTACTGACCCGTTTACTAAAAATAATCAACTAATATGTTTGAACAACTACAGATGTTACTAGAGTTTGACCCAGTCTTAATTGGCGCGTTCGCTGGTTTATCCATGATGGTTACTCAGATGCTTAAAGGTAGTGTCCCTTGGGTATCTAAAAACCCGATGGTAGTAAATCTTGTTCTCTCTACTGGCTTTGCAACTGCGGTAGTCTACGAACAAGCGGAAGTATTAGGCATCGCGATACTGACCTTTCTAATTATGTCATCAGCATCTGGTGTATATTCATCTACAAAGAGCAAAACAGTTGTCGAGCTACCAGATTACTCAGATGATGTGTAATCCCCGCAGCGCGCAATTTTGAGGCTCTTAGACACGGTTCGCGAAGGAACTTAGTCTAGCTTCTAATGAGAGTTCAGAAGAATGACTAATAGAGGTTGCAAACGGTACTCTCTTGGTATAATATAACGTCGTTACCGTCACTGGTAATGAGTATTGCGTTAGCCCTACTTTCCCCTACTCAATTTTTAAGACGTTCTCCGTCTTTCATATCTAAAAGACTCGCAACTTACCCTAGTAGCGGGTTTTTTAGTTCTCCACTCCATAAACTTGCACTAACTATCTGTTCTGAGTTATCATGTCAGACATGACTAGGGTAAGTACACAATTTCAGACAACGAAACACCCAGTTTTAGCGCGCCCGTAACGGCGTGTTTTTTCGTGTGAACATCCAATTGGGCAGCGGGATGTAAATAATGAGTCCAATAAACAATAAGTTCTAGTTCAGGCATAAATGCGAAAGTAGGGAAAAACAGTTGACCACTCTGTCCCTGCCGTCTGATTTGTGTCGGAGCTAAAAAACGATAGTAGCAACCAGAGTAGAGGTACTTTTAGGGACTATCTAACACCTTACAGCTAACTTCACACCCATTAGCCTCATCAGGAGGTAAAAGTGGGGCTATACATTATGGAAACAGCATTCAACAACATAGACATAAGGGAATATCTAAAAAGTAAACGCGCGCACACCGAAGAAAAAGAGCTATTGGAAGGGAAGCGGTATGTGAATCAGAGGCAAGAAGTGGTTCAGCAATTTGTTGACCAGATTAACCAAGAGCGTAAAGGGACAAAGTACAAACAGGTTACGTGGCCACAAATAAACGGGCAGCTCCGCCACTTTAAATACATGAGCGACCTTAAAAGATTCTACAATGAGTGTAACAATGGAAATTGCTTCTCTTCACTCTTCTGGTGGAAGCTAAAGCAAAAGTAATATGAAATGCATCTGCGGAAAAAAACTAATAGTGCCATCGTGGCGGTACTGCGACGATGATGACTGTAGAAAAAGACATCAACATGAAGAAAAACGTAAAAAGGAAGCCCGCTTGACTTCTAACTCTCAATAGAGTATGATATAACAGGTCGATAGTAGCGGTCACTTGACCACTGGATAGATTATTAGGGCATAACACATACTCCTGTGACAGACAGAAAAAACTTTTACAATAAGAAACTACAAAATATTGGGTGGCTGAAACTAGACAAAAAGTTTCGTAAGGTCGTATCCAAGAAGACACATTTGTTTAAGCTGATGGATGCCTGGGGGATTGAGAGTTATGTAATTAAGGACTTAATCGAGCAACATGACTGCGAGCAAATCCGTATTAAAGAAACTGATGAGAATGTTATCTACATTATTAGTATCAAAGATTGGGTTGAGCACGCCGTAGAGAGGGACTTTGAGAGTCCTCAACAGTTTGTATCTCGTAAGTTCTTTAAGAAATTAGATGCAACTACATGGAAATCATTAGAATCGGAATCCTCGGATTCTTCGCACTCCTCTTCACCGTCAACACCTTCGTCGCGTACACCTCGAAAGACGAAAGTGAAAGAGGCGCAGCATCGTTCTGGACAATAGTTATGATTCTCAACTTTTATTTGGTTTACATGGCAGCTCAAACCAGCAGTATCATATGACAGATTATTATACCGCACCACCACAAGAAATCTTTGAGGACATTAAAGAAAATGCCCGCAAGATTTGGCAATCGTATGATGATACCTACGGGTATGCGAGCGAAAAGATTGCACGAATTGATATCGAGAACATAAGTGACAATGCTTGGTACATCGTTGCCATGTTCGACCAAACCAACCAATTGAAGTTATTGTCAATGGTAAAGCCAGAAACAATGAAAGCTATTATTAAAATTAAACAAACCTATGATTAAGAAACTATCAATCAAAAGCGGTGCCCGCGATGCAGAACTTGGTAAAATCATTGAACTCACAAACTATTCAACAGAGGTTGTCCGTTGCCTAAAAACAGGTGAGCTAATGGTACACCTTGACCTTGAACGGACTGACCGAAACGACTTTTCGTTTGTACGAGCGTGCAAACTGACTATCGCGTACCCAGAAAGTGAAGTAGATGTATCAATCAACGCGCACTTCAGAGACCAAGCTGACCTGGCTACAATGTTGTATGTATTTTTCTTGCAATACGATGATATTGGGGGGGTAGACAACCTATATAACCGCCCTGTACTTCGTACATGATAAGACCATGTACACATTGTGGAGAATTAGTGGAGCGTGTGCACGCACATGGGAATGTTTGTTGCTTCGAATGTAAGATGAAAAGGATAACCAAACGGTTCTTAGAAGATAGAAAAAAAGCTATCAACAAGAAGAAGATTGACAAATGACTCTGACTAGAGTAGTATTGAGTTGTTATCAAGGGCTAACCACAAACAATTATGTCCCACGTACAAAATGACATTTATCTAGAGTCCATGCTTGAACGCTTTGATGAACTAAAGGATGGAAACGCTAGAAACGCTTTGCTGACCGACATGCGGTGGCAAGGATTCGATACCGCAGCAGAAAATCTAGTCTCCACATGGTATATGGAACGGCTCGATTGGCTAAACGAAAAGGGGGTTGATGAATCAGAAGTTCATATTGAACACACTGACCCAGCCCACTACAACCTAGAGTTTTACTTTGATGTAAATGAAAGTGGAAATCCAGGTGACGATTATCAGGTCGATACCATTAAATGCTTTCTTCCAGTCTTTCTAAATGTAAGCTACTGGACAGATAATAAATAACTTATGAAAAAAAACGAAGGAACTATACAAGGAAATGTAGAACAAATTGAACTAAAGAATATTCATCCTGACGAAGCTCAACCACGAAAAGACTTCAACGCAACCCGTATAAGTGAGCTAATATCGTCAATTACAGAGCATGGAATTATGAGTCCGTTAGTCATTGAAAAAATGTCAGGTGGACAATACCAACTAGTAGATGGGGAACGAAGGTTTCGTGCTGCTACTGAATTAGGTCTAAAAAAAGTCCCTGCTCTAATTGTTGAACCAATGGATGATGTTGACCGTCTAGTTAAACAGTTTCACTTACAAGAGCAACATCAAGGGTGGTCTCCAGTAGAAAAGGCTGTGGCTATCGGACAGTTAGCTGAAAACATGAAGTTATCTCCACAAGAAGTTGCAAAAATGTTGGCTCTGCCAGCACGAACGGTTAAAGATTATGTCGGATTCTGGTCTCTACTGAACCGTAGGGAATACCAGAAAAGTGAAATGCCTATTGCTTTAGCTTCACATGTCAGCCGTGTACGAAGGAAAACCAAAGCTTTGTACGAAGAGACATATGAAAAAGAGTTTACTGAAGAAATGCAGCAAGAACTAGAAGAAGTGATGATTGGTCAAATTAAAGCTGGTGAGTTGAAGAGAATGACTGACTTCACTAAGTTGATGGATGCTTTTACTAACAACCCTGATACGATTAAAGAGTTTCTTAAGAACAAAAAAACAGTTACCAAGTTATACCTAGAATCAAACGCAAAGGTGTCTCGGCACGCACGAAACGTAATGCAGCTGGCTAACCTCATTGAAGGGCACATGAAGAAAACCGTTGAACTAGGTGGACTTGAACTGATTACTAGTAATGCAGCAGCCGTTCGTCAAATTAAACGAGTGCGCGCGTTGCTAGAACAAATTCAAGACTAATTATGACTGACGCACCAAAGAAAACAGCAGCTAAAAAAGCTGAAGGTATCTACGAAAAGCTACACGCTATTCAAAAAGATGTAGAAAAAATGGCGAAGACAGGAAAGAACCAAACGCAAGGCTATGACTACCTGACTGAATCAGATGTGTCTGAGACCTTCAAAAAGCTGTTTGAGAAGCATCGGGTGTTCTTTACCTATGATTCAATCATTCAAGAGGTGCGCCCGTCACCAACAGGCAAACAGCTCATTACTGATGTAACCGTTGATTATGAATTTGTTGACCTCGATACGCTGGAAAAGCATGGTGGTACGGCAGCGGGGCAAGGCTCTGATGCGACTGATAAGGGTGTATATAAAGCGATTACTGGAGCGGTAAAGTACATCTTTATGAAGACATTCCTCATCCCAACTGGCGATGACCCTGAACGAGACACGAAGAGACCAGCAGCAAGGGCAAGTACTACTCCGCCTACTGCACCGCCATTTGGAGCGGGGTCGGAAGATGAGGAAGAAGATTAGTGGTATAATTTATTAAGTATGAGTACTTATAGAGTGACTACGGTAAACGAGAAAGGAACTGGCTACCAAGGATTCATAGTTATAGCTGACAGTATTGCGGACGCCTTGGCAAAAGTTGCTTCACTATGTCCAGACAAGGTAGTTGAAGGAATTGAGAAGTCTAATTACGAAGTGATAAAATAAAAATCTATGCGATTATTTCTACATAAAACACCAAAAGAAGAACGTGATGCTAATGAACGGCTACCGTACTTTAAGTTGGTGGTAATCCCTGAAGAAGAAGGTGGGGAATGGTTAACTATTGGAGCGTTCTGGGCAGCTAAGTCTGGCAACGGCTACAGTGGAAAAACTGACGATGGTGTGGTTTTTGACCTTGCAGGTGTTAACCCTTACAAGAAACCAGAAGCTGCAACTGGGACAACTCAAGCTGAACCAGAAGACTAGTATGATTGTAACTAACAAAGAGACTGGTGAAGATGTATCTCATTACTACCTGTTACAGATGCAGGGAATAATTACTCGCGAAGAGTTTATGGAAAAAACTGGTATCAAGAAATAATTATGGTAACAATCTCTCAAGAAGAATATGACCGCCTTGTTGAAGCCTCTAATATTCTTGAAAAGCTAGCAGCAGCTGGTGTATATAACTGGGAAGGCTTCGAACAAGCTATGTCACAACAAACAATCTAACTATGTCACGCACCTTTCAAGCAGCAGCCATTCTAACGTCAATCTCGTACACTAAAGATGGTGGATTGCGGTTAGGTTTTACGACTCAAGAATTACATGAAGACGCTAAAGTTATTGCTGGTAGTTATCACAATCAATTTGGGCATGTCCTCTTCAAAGAGAATGCCTTTACGAATGACGAGCTACCAACGGAAAACGCTGAAGGAAAGTATAAGTCCAAAGGCGCGCACTATCGGGCGGTACTGTATGCGTACTGGAAGAAGATTGGCGAACCTACTGACTTTGAAACGTACTACGCGCGACACATGGAAGAAAAGATAGATGCGCTGAAAGCAGATTTACAAACCTTAGACGAAGAAGAAGACTAACTAATCAACGTATGAAAAACATGAAAGGAGCACTAACACTTATCACCGCGCCTTTGCTGCTATCGTTCCTATCAGGAATGTTTGAGTGGTATATGGATGATGGTGTGTACATGCTTATTGGATTCGCTGTGATTGCGGGACTTATCTGGGCATGGTTAGTAGAAACTAATCGATAGATTATGGATGGAAAACAAAAAATGCTGTTAACCGTAGCCCTGGGTGGATTCGCCCTCGTAGCAATCTCACTAATCGCTGAAGTGTTGATTAAAATATACGGCTGCTAATATGAATGACTGGAAAGAAAAGTTTGAGTATCGTATGTCGAGCGCATGGGAAAACTACAAAGAACTTATCTGGTTACTCCCATTCGCAATCATCGTAGCTGTAGCCATATCTGGTACTATAGTATTTGAATGGCTCGCAAACCTAAAACCCTAAGTAAATATAAAAAAGAGTTAGACGCTGTCTTCTCGCGGTACATTCGCTATCGCGATAAGGGACAGTGTTTTACTTGTCCGAAAAAAGATGAACCTAAGCGTATGCAAAATGGTCACTTTGTACCAAGGCAATACCTCTCTGTTCGATTTGATGAACGCAACTGCAACTGCCAGTGCTACGCATGTAACATGCTGTATGGGGGGCAGGGAGCTACCTACGCTATTCGTTTAGCAGACAAGTACGGTCAAGAAGTAGTGGAAGAACTAGAACAACAACGCTGGGTATCAGTGAAGCTAGATATTGGTTGGTATCAACAGCAGATAGAGCATTATAAGCAGGAGGTTGACAGGCTACTCCGACTAGAGTAAGATAGAGTTATGGATAAAATTGGAACGAAAACTAAATCATCATGGTACTTACCATACAATTACATTGAAGCCATGCGTGAAGTGGCTGATAAAAAAAGGGTTGGTCAAAGTAATCAGGTTGAGCTAGCTCTCAAAGAGTATATGAAGGAGCATCAAGATTTACTAAAAGATGCGGGTATAGATTTATGGAAATAAAGAACGTACATTTCTGGTGTACCACAGACCGCGCAGACTACGCGTTGCCCGCCATTTTAAGACCAGTCAATTCGCGCATCGGGGAAGCCTGGTGCGCTACTTGTCCTGATTGTGACAAAACTTTATATAGATTGAAGGCGGAAAACGCTAAAGAAGACCCGTATTTTCGGCAATCCAAATATATGACTCGACAAGTACGAAAACATCGCGATGCCCTCATGCAACCAGGTGATAAAAATTTTAATCTCCTAAATCCTCAACATGAAAAGCAAAGACTCGAACGAGAAAACGACTCTGAACGTAAAACCTTTGAAGACATCCAAGACAAGTATCACGGAACCTGAGTTTGTTGCGTATAGAAACGAGGTTTTGCGCTCGCAGCGAGTCATCCTTTCGATGCCCGTCATCAACCAGCAATTGAAATCCATCCATGAGTTTATGGTGGACATGTATAATTCTTGGATAATCACTTTGGATGAAATTGAAAACGAGACTAATAACCTACCTAAGAAAAAGACAAGAACCCGTAGAAAAAAGCGAGTTACTAAAAGTGACTAAAGCTGCTGGCATTACCAGTAAGGAAATGAGTACCATCCTTTTCTTCTTAGATACTGACAATGAACTTATTACTATCGCTTCTTGGTATGGGTATAAAGTTGATACAGGGTTTCAAAAAGGCGCGCGCAAACAGTGGTATCAATACGTACCCTTTACCAAAACTGAAATAGCTCAAATGATAGATGACAGACGGTGGTTTAATTCACTGTAGCCTTTTTTTATACTCCGCTGCAATCGCATCATCCTTATGCTGCTGCGAGTAATACCGTTTACCCATATTCAAACCGTTTAGGATTCTTTTCAAGTGCATTGTACTTAATTCACTTATCGGTTTTACATCGCCATTCTTGGATACCCATACATCGCCCTGACTAATTGCAGCACGCGCTTGTGAATTAGGTGCCCGCTCGCGGGTTGTATCTTCATGCATATAGCGCATATACATATGCATCAATTGCTCGGTGCGTGCTTGTGATGATTCGCTGGTTTCTACGTTTAGCAGCTCATCTGCGCCTTGGCGAGCGTACTGCTCCCAAAATACCTGCCATAGGTTACTGTCATTTGGCATATAGTTATATTATATCTAATAATCGGCACTCACGTACCGTGTTTTGCTCTCACGGAACGCGATACATAGGTCATGTATTGAAATAAAAACGCTTAGGATTGATTGTATAGCTTCAAAATATGGCTATAAACAAGGATATATTAGTGATAGCAAAAACCACCAATCCTTGTGAATTAGTGGTTTGCGGTGGCTCTAGCGAACGCGAACGAGTGTATTTTGTTTTATGCTCTGACTATGTGTACTCGGTAATTACCGTATGTCTCAACTTTGGTTACATCTATGTCTTCAAACTCAAAATCTTCTATACACTCACCATAATCATCTGCCCGCTCTTCAGCAAATAATTGCTCGGCTTCATGGCAGCTATCGGTTGGATAGATACGCCAATCATATTCTCGTTGGTTTGCGTAGCAGTAATCGAATAGATACAATCTAGCTCCGCTTGTCTCACCTCTACATAATTGACACTTGCCATCATGCTCGCGGTGGTCTGTCGGTGACATCAATGTGATGCACTCTACGCAAACCATGCTTTTCTTTTCTACGCGCTCGCCCGTTTTGTTTTTAATCATATATCAAGTAATGCCAGTAATAACCCTTTAGCGTGTCTCTTCGTATTTTGCGAATAATCTCCCTTTACTACGGTACGCAATAGCTCCAGTAGTAGCTGCATCTTACTCGGTGTCATAGTACTGACTAATTACATCGTAGGTATCTAGGTGCATAACGAATCGTTTACATAATCGCTCCCTTTGTATATACCGTTTTACAGTGTTAGTAATAATGCCAGCTATAACATAGCTGGTATAGCTAATGTAGCGCGCGCTGCACGCATCTGTATCTGGGTTATCGCTAAAGGTATTACTCCAATCGTTTAGTCGTTGTGCCCATACTTCTACCTGCCCGCCACCCATACGCCCATCAATAATGAACGGGTTGCTATCGCCCTCTTGCAGCTTGGCGCAAATGTTTTTACGCTCATGCATACTATCTACTGCGATAATTAGAATGTCTGGCACTGTCTCATGCCCTCTAAACGCTTCTGTTATGCACTCCACTTCTATATCTGGGTGTATGTCTATTATTGTCTCGGCAAGGCAATCTACTTTGGTGGCTCCGCATTGTGCGGGCACAAACGCCTGGCTGGCGGTATTGTGCGCTTCTACTTCGTCAAAATCGTACAAAGTAAAGCGCGCTATACCCATTTTAGCTAGTGCGATAGCCGTATGGCTGCCTATGTTGCCCAATCCAACAATAGTTACGTGTCTGTCTGTATGGTCGGCTGGGTTGAATAGGTCGGTCTGTCGTTTATGAATCATACGCAATATTTAGTGAATAATCTTTACCAATCCTTTTTAGTTTCTTTAGCTCTTTACGCGCTTTTTTAGCTTCGCGTGGTCGGTTTGCGGTCTCGTGGTAATCTAGCTCAATTTCAGTATCGCCAACTAATCGCTCCCATACTTCGATAGCAAGTGCGAACGAATCAGTGCCCAACATGGCTTCGCCCTGCTGCTGCAATACCTCTAGCAGCTCATCTGCGCTATCTACATCTGGCGCATCATCGACAGTCTGAATAATAGGCAAGTGCGCTCCGAATCCTGCGGTACGCCGTGAGTACTCATCGCCAAAAAGTGAATCGCCGTATGGTCTCGCCAAGTTATTAGCTGGCTGGTACGCACTAGGTTGTGGCCGGCTTACCTTTTCGTCAATTTGCGCTTGGCACTCGGTAATTACTCCCTCATTCTCTGGCTCTTCTATTTCAACTCCCAACGTTTTGAACATTCTTACAGGTTGGTGTATATCAACTCGCGCTTGGAACTCATGTTTATGATTAGTCACTAATGACACTAAATACGGGAACTCGGTACTTTCGTCAATTGTATCTGTGTCTCTACCACTAAAAAAGACATCCATTTTAGCGTGACTATGCCACCAAAAACTCCAATCTTCTAAACTCTCACCTTTGTTAATTAGCTCAACTTGGAACTGCGCCAGTGCTTCTGCTGTTATGTCACTATGCGCTGCGCTTACCGTTTGCTTAAATAGTGCAATATCGGTAATTCTAAAGTCATCGCTTACGCGCTCAACTTTACCTAGCCCGCTAATCTCATCGGGGCATAAATCGACAAACGCCTTCATGCGCTGCCATACATAATCTGTTAGTACTACATTCATATAATTTTCTTAGCATCTGTTAATGTCGAACCATATGGCAAGCTATCCAGCTCATCCAATGGGTTGCGAGACTGTATCTCGCTAGCGGTGATATTGCCGTCAAACTCTTTTTTAGTTATTTTATAGACATGCGACATAGGTACACGGTAGCCCTTGCCCTCTTCACATAGCCCACGTAGGTTATGACCGAACTCAAAAGCATCTTTATACTCAATATAAAGGTTGCCATAATCGCATCTAATAATTTTAGCTAATTGACAATGCTCGCTAGGGTTGTACTGCTGGTAGGCACTATGCACTAATACATAGTTACCTTTACGCAATTGTGGTGTCGCTGCGCTGCCATAACGCTCGTTACGCTCATCTATCCAGTTATTACTAGGCATATATGCTGCGCCGTCATCAGTAGAACGCAGAAAAGCAAATATATACTCTAGTAAAGAGTAATACTCTTTTTCTTGCAGTGCTGGTATAAACAAGTCTGAATGCTCACCATGACAAGGGTTACCTCTACTGCCCACTGTCCAATGCGGGTTATTCTGCCTAGTAAATAGCGTGTTTTTGATACTAAAATTAGTCTCATCTAATTTAATTACAATATCGAACGCGCCAAGACATCGCCGTGTGTAGTCTCGGCTACCACTAGCTTTACGGACATCTGTAAATATCAAGCGGGTGCGTACTGTTAAGCGCGTACCGTCTACTGATACATCATCTACATAACGCAACTTGCTAATGTTAGATAGCATTGTTGCGAACTTGGTACGTGTCTCGCTATCATCAATAGCTGCTAGCCGTTTAGTGGCTACCTTTTTATCGTTTTTATACATGCGCTCGCGGTCAATACCGTTGTGAATATCACGCCAAGAACGGTTAATTGACTCACGTATATTACGCCTATTGTTTTGTATCGATGTTATGTCTCCCTCATACATTTCAATATCGCGAATCAATTGCACTTTATCAGGGTTGCCATAATCAACTAGACGCTCTAGTACGCGAGTATCAATACTCGCTGGCGGGGCATCCTTTAGGTTGGTTTTATTGTTTTTAATCATAAGACATGAAACAGCAAAAAGGCGGAACGCGCTCGCGCCCGCCTTGGTGCCGTGTGATGTTAGTTAGTAACTATCCAGCTTGTTTAGGTGTAACAACAGATAGAATATCGCCGTTTTCTAGGACATCATCGCCTTCTGCGTTAACACCCTCAACGAATAGCTCTTCACGCCCTTCCAGGTGCAATCCTACAGTTGCTAGTACTGTATCTACGGTACTACCAGTAGGTACTGTTACGTTTTGCGGTGCATTACCGAATCGCGCGACAGTAACAACAATAGTGTTACCAGCTGGTACTTCGTTTTGTGCTTTTTGCATAATTTTGTTTACTTTAATTTGTTAACTCCACCATAATGCGGTGGTGAGTAAGCGCGTATAATCCTTTACGCGCGCACTCCACCATCGAACTAGAGTAGGCAGATTATATCATCCTTGTGAATAACCTCACACTCGCCCAAATCGCTGCGTACCTCCCAAAATGAACGGTTTGCAGTACGTCTGACTAGTGCGCCATATACTCGCGGGTGCATCGGGGTGCTATATAGCACGCGGATGCCCTTTTTTAATAAACTAAACATATCCTTTTGTTTTATTTTAATGCTGGTAATAACCAGCTATAGGCGCGCGTGGTGGAGTAGGTACACGCGCCTGTAGCTATTTACTACAACTATGCAAAACCAAGAATACGCTACCGTGAGCTGGTAGCGTAGTGTTGGTCTAGTGTTTGCTAGACGGTGGTTACGTGTTTAATTTTTGCAGTTGCTTTAGAATTGACATAGCGTTACGCCGTATTGTTTCATCAGGATGCTCTAATAGTTGCGCGAGTGTTTGGCTAGTCATATTTTACAGTGTGTAAATCTAATACTAGCCGTGAATGTTCTCTATCTAGCGCGCTATATACTTGTGTATCTTTACGCTTTTTTGCTAGCATCTGATTAGCTAATGACTGTATTTCACGCTCTAGCGCATCAATGACAGTATCGCGCGTTACAGTGGGTGCAGTCATAGAACTACCTTGCCCGCCTATAGGCGCGTATATATCTGCTAATCCGCGACAATGGCTAATATGTTTATTAGTGGTGACAGAATAGCCACCATCGTTGCAAACCCACAATGTACACCCGCTTGCCGTTTCTATCTGAAATAACAGCGGGTAGTGATAGCCGTATGAATAAATACGGTCATCTGTAGCCATAACGCTAGCGCACGTTGCGCGCCCGCGTCTCACTGGTTCGTTGTTGTCAATTCTTAACTTGTGCTTTTCTATAAATGTTGATGTTTTCATACTAATATCCGTATTTAGATTTTAATTGCTCATAGTCAACGAACGGTGAAACCGCCGTTTTCTCGATTAGCTCACTGTTTAGCTCTCTAATGACCTCTAGTCTCGATTGCTCTAGATTAGTGGCACGGTCTCGCTCAAAAATGGCAAGCGCGCGCTCTTCTATGATGCAGTCAATCGTAGTGCATTGTTTACTGTATATAACTGGTTCACTCGCTAGAGCTTTTTTTACTTGCTCTAGTGGCTCATAGGCTTGGAACAGTACAACCACCACTAGCGTGATTATGATAATCTCGCGCGGATGTTTGTATGTCCAACTACTACGAATACCGTTTATATACTTATACATATAGCTGGTTTGTAGCGACTAAATATGTTAGAATTAGCACAGAATATAGAACGGTTACAATCGCAAAACGTGTGAGAATATCGCATATTTCACGCTTGTACCGCCTATAACGTAGCTCATCATATAGATAAGATTTTTGCATAGTTTGTATTAATTATGTTAATGAACGAGTAGCCCTTACTGCTACAATGTCTATTGTACTCTATTCAGATTATATGTAAAGGATAGATTCCATGAGTTATACACAGGCACGCGCAAAATGGCTAAAAATAACGCTATGATACAAACACTACTCATCATTTCAATACTTTTGTCAATAGCAAACACTATATTGCTACTACTCACCCGCGCCCCACGTAGTGAGACATTGCTAGAGACACTAAAGCAAGACACCCGCGCAACGCTCAAAAAGACTAGAGACACCATAGCACCGCAACGCGCGCAAATCATCAGCCCGATAGAACGCCACCGCCACGACCTAAACGACCTCTAGCCCTCTTTATTGCTATACATAATGTATAATTACAGTAATGACTAGAGAGCAACAACAAAAAGGCAACAAAGCAAAGCACGACAAGTTAACAGAAAAGCAAAAAGCATTTGCTAAAGAATACGTTAAAACTAAGAACGGCACACAATCTATCCTATCAGCTGGATATAGAACTAATGAAAAGGGTGCTAGTGCATTAGCAGTAGAAAACTTAGCAAAACCTAGTATAAGAGAGGAAATAGCCAAACTGTTAGCAGATAGTGGTATTGAAATGGCTACAGTACTAGATATACACCGCCGTAACCTGGTACAAGATAAACATCTACCAACCTCACAAAAAGCAGTCAATGACTACTATGAGTTAGTAGGATTGAAAGACCAAAAGACAGATACAAGCGTAAAAGTTGCGTTTATCATAGAGAAGTAACCACCTACACCTCCTATACAACGCCATACAAGCCACGCTGTGCCCTATACGTGGCTATTGTGGTGTATGTATCGCCTAACCTCTTTATTGACTGATACAAGCGATTCTGTGCCCTCATAGAGAAAAATATATACTCACAGAAATACAGATAACGATGAAGGGGTCGGGGTGCGCCATCATAGGGGCGGGCTGGTAGAAGGGATTGTTAGTACACACACACAAATACTATATGGTAGAATGGAGGTATTCGAAGGAATCGTCTCTCCCTCGCACCGCTTCGTCAGAAGGCTGCACTTGTAGGGAAACAGAGAGCTTCCATAGATGTCTGATATGAATATAGTCCCTAACCCCTGTAAATGGGGTGTTTCTCGTGTAGTGGGTTATAATGACAGACATGAACAACTGCAAACTCATTAACACCTGGGGTAGCCCCAATCTAATGCTCTTCCTCCTTGGTGCCCATAACTGTGGTAGATGTATGGGAATAGACATCATCATCCTTGGTGTAGGAGTGTCCATCAGAGTCTAAAATGCCTCGCTGTGGGCAATAGAGGTTAATTACGACACATTGGAGGGGTGGGGGTTTTGGGGATGCTTAGAACGTAAACGCTTCTCCCCAGATATATCTTTTATATCTCATAGTAGTGTGATATAATAATTAGATATGAAAAAATATGATAGAGAAACAAAAAAGTGGCTTGATGAGGAAGACGACTAGGAAGTTTAATAGGTCGGCGCAGAAGTTACATCTGTACCGTATGTCTTAAAAGAAAATAGTAGTAACCCAGATAAACTATGAAAAATCTAAAAGTCGGAGATGTGAAAATAATTAAACCAAGCATAGATTCTTCACAGGACACATTAAACGAACTACTACTCACACTGGTTGACGCGGTTAATGAGTTGAACGGGCACACCC
>Ga0306869_1000216_pt1 | contig 32056 bp, 37 predicted proteins | sample AntRauTorckE6833_FD_190421 | JGI IMG/M metagenome (GOLD analysis project Ga0306869, IMG submission 190421) | Saline lake microbial communities from Rauer Islands, Antarctica - Metagenome Torckler E6 #833 (v2) (version 2) | ecosystem: Environmental > Aquatic > Non-marine Saline and Alkaline >... | reverse complement strand
CGGGCGACTTGTCGGCAGTGAGCGGCTTGACGAACCTCACGAACCTGGTCCTGTTCGACACGAGCGTGTCGGGTGACATCTCAGCAGTAAGTGGCTTGACGAACCTCACGGACCTGCGCCTGTTCAACACGAGTGTGTTGGGTGACATCTCGGCCTTGAGCGCCTTGGCGTCCCTCACGCTCCTGCGCGTAAGCAACACGAGCGTGTCGGGCGACTTGTCGGCAGTGAGCGGCTTGACAAACCTCACGTTCCTGCACCTGGGCAACACGAGCGTGTCTGGTGCTACCAGCCCGACCGTCTCCACGCAAGACAGCCTCAATAACATCCGCCTCGAAAGCATGTCTCTCGACCAGGCAGCAGTCGATACGGTCCTCGCAGACCTGGTTACTAGCCTCAGTCTGCCCAGTCGCGTGACGGCCACTGTCCAAATCCAAGGCAACGCTGCACCATCCACACCCGACGATGTAAACACCCTAATCGCCGCTGGGTGGACAGTCACAACCGACTGACGATCTCCTCGCCCGACGAAACATCTCACTCTGATCCCTAGGGAGGAATAGATTATGAACTTCACTCTTCAGAAGACCACCTACGACAGTCTAGCCGGCTGGAAGTGGCGTGCCCTCAAGCACGTCATGGGCGACCTGTTGCTCGGCACGCCGGGCGGCCTCGACGACGAGAACCCGATCCTGGATCCCGACGGCAACCGCGTCGTCGTGTTCAGCGATTCGCGCTTCGACGGTGAGAAAGCCGCGGCGCTCCGCATCATCCTCGAGGCGGTCGACAACTACGACGACGAAATCACCGATGACCCCGAGACCGTTCTGGCGCCGGTGAGCGCCAAGGCGGGCATGGCCTCCGCCTGGGTGCAACCCACTGGTGCCCACGACGCCTACGCCCAGGGTGCCGTGGTGTTCCACGGCGGTCGCCTGTGGCGCTCCACGACGGCCGACAACGTCTGGGAACCCGGCGTCAGCGGCTGGCACGCCCACGGCGTCCCCAGCGAAGGCGGCGGCGATCCGGCACCCGGCGAGTTCGTTCAGCCCACCGGCGCCCACGACACCTACAACACCGGCGATCTGGTCACGTTCGAGGGCGCGGTCTACCGCAGCCTGGTCGACAACAACGCCTACAGCCCGACGGCCTACGCGCCGAACTGGGAGCTCGTCGAGTAACGGCCAACACGCAGACGTGGCTATGCGCTAGAGTATACGGAGAACCATGATGCAGGACCTTCCCGACAACTCGGCAATCATCCGCGTCGGCAGAACCGAGCGGATCGTCAAGAACCTGCGGATGCGTAGGAGCATCCTCTTGGTGTCACAGGCGTTCATGGGTGGCACCCCTCCCGGGGTCACCCATGTTGCGCTCGGAAGCGGGATCGGAGCCGGAACGCTGGCGCTTCCCGAAGCGCCGAACGACCAGGCCACCTCGCTCCGCAAGGAGTTCTTCCGGCAGCCGATCGACTCGATCACCTACGACGACCTGACCAACGAGATCGGGGACACCTACAGCGACGGGACGCGCAGCAACCGCCTCCTGATCAGCAACCAGATCGGCTCCGCGGACTGCGCCAACCTCGTGACCGAGATCGGCCTGTTCGGCGGGGTCAACCAGCAGGACATGATCGCTTGGGTCACCTTCCCCGTGATCGACAACCGCGCGGGCGGGCAGACCCCCGGCGCCCCCGAGGCCCTGACCTTCAACTGGGCGCTCTCGTTCCCCTTCGTCCAACCGGAGAGTGAAGCATGATCGACAACCTCGCCTACCTGAAGGGTAGCGACTCCATTGGGCCGGCGATCGCCCTTCTCGACGCTGCGGAGCGCGAGTGGTCGATGGTGGTGTTCCAACCCGAACAGCCGATCCTCGAGGGGGAACTGAACCTCCTTCAGCAGGCCCAAAACCGACGCCTCCGCGACCTCCTTCGCGGCACCTACCCGAAGGGCGGTGTGATGAAGGACCTCAGCCCGGCTGCGACAGGCCAGGCGAACGAGATCCGTCTCCACACCCAGAACCAGGCCTTCTACGCCATGCTCGACGGCTTGATGAAGTCGGTCTACGCCTACGACGATCCGGCCTCCGGGTCCGGCGCGACGGAAGGCGGCAACCGCGTCACCCTGCCCACCTACACCAGCGGGACGTACGACGAGCTCGTCTACCTCGAAGTGTGGTTCGAAGAGGTCATGGCCTCCAGCGGCGGCACCGGAACGGACTCCGGCGGATCCCCCGCGGCGGCCGACACCGTCGTCTACCAGCACGGCATGGAGGGCGACTTCACGCTGGAGAACGACATCGCTGTCGACGCGGTGCCCCTCCCCGAAACCACGCGGCGCGTCCAGCTCCGCGGCCAGGTCAAGGTCGCGCAGGCGTCCACCCTGGCGGGCACCACGGCCCGCGGTGCGGCCGGCTACGGTTACGGCCTGGTGTCCGGCACGAACTTCTACCGCGCCGGCTCCGGCTCTGCGGCGGACGGCGATGCGCTCGATTCGGTCGACGGCTACGCCTACGCCCTCCCGCTGGTGCGGATCGCGCGACAGTCCTCGATCGTCCTCGACGGGCACATCACGGTCGTGGCAAGCATCATCCCGACCGGTTCCGACGTCGCCGACGACGTGATCGCGGTCCAGAACGACTTCGATGCCCACGTCCCCCAGACGCAAGGCGTTCACGGCCTCGACGCGAGCACCTACCTGGCGGGGACGTCCCGGTCGGACAACCTGGTCGACTACAACGACCTGGTCAACGTCCCGTCGCTGGACTTCACGACCTCCGGCGGGGAGAACGGCACCTCGACCGAGATCGCCCGTGGCGACCACTACCACGACAGTCGCTACTACACCGAGGCGGAAGTGGACTCCCTCGTCGCTGGGTCCGTCCCCACGGCGTCGGAGATCCTGGCGGAACTCCTGACCGTCGACGGTGCTGGCTCCGGGCTGGACGCGGACTACCTGGACGGCCAGTCCGGCGCGTACTACCTTGCCTGGTCGAACATCACCGGCAAGCCGGACCCGACCATCACGCTGGCCGGGGACGCCTCGGGGTCGGTGACCCTCACCGACTTGGGGAACGGCACGCTGACGGTGGCCGTCGCGAACGACAGCCACACGCACGACGCCCGCTACTACACCGAATCCGAGATCGACTCCATGCTTCAGGGCTTCCCGGTCGACGGCCACACGCACGACGACCGGTACTACACGGAGTCAGAATCTGACAGCCGCTTCGTGAACGTCACCGGCGACACCATGAACGGCGCGCTTACCGTCAACGGTCTCCTGACCCTCGGGAAGACCGGCGACATCTCCTCGATCCGCTTCCCCGCCGCAGGTGGGGGCAATGACCCGGGACGCATCGAGCACGACGAGTCGGTCTCCAACGCGGCGGTCATGCGCTTCATCGTCGGGGACGACGACGCGGACAGCGACGTCTTCTCCTTCGGTGCCGCTCCCTCGGGAACGTACAGCGAAGGTGCCAAGATCACCGCGACCGGCAAGGGGTACTTCTCCTCGCTGTTCGTCGGCGGCACGACAGTCTCCATCAACGGACACGAGCACGACTGGAGCGACCTGAACGGCCTGCCGTCCTACGCGACTCGCTGGCCCTCCTGGACCGAAGTGTCCAGCAAGCCGTCGACCTTCCCGCCGTCCTCGCATGACCATGACAACCGCTACGTTCGCTTCGACGTGCGCTACATCATCCCAGCCACCGAGCAGGAGAACGCCCGCAAAAACATCAATGCTGTCGACGAAGACTTGACTCTCACTGCTGGTACCGGTCTGACTGGCGGCGGGAGCCTTAGAGCCCCACGCACCTTCGCGATCAAGACCGGCGGTGTCGGCACGGCTCAACTCGCCGACGGGGCGGTCACTGCCGCAAAGTTGGCTTCCGGGGCGGTCACTGCCGCAAAGTTGGCTTCCGGGTCGAGCGAAGCTGACTGGGTGGGCGCTCGGATGGCGAGCCTCTCTCTGTGGGAGATCGGTGGCATTGTCTTTGCCGCACACACCGGGTCCAGCGAGATCTTCGCCGGCAACCTAGTACCGGGGGACGACCTGAAACTCTCCAACGCAAACGGTGATTCACAAGGCACGACTACCCTCACCAATTTCACCGGTTTCTGGGCGTGCCTGGGTTACGTTCCCGCCTCGAGCAGTAGCAGTTCACGCACGACCCTCTGGCAGCGGGTGTCGTAACGGTCTGTGTCCAGACCACAGGTGTAGACATCCCTATGCTATACTTCTGTGTCGAGAGCATGAATCGTTTTCGGCACTCAAGGAGGTAACCCATTATGGCAGGACCGGAAAGAACGCCCGTCGACGAACTGATCGAACGGCTCGGCAACCGTCTCGGGCGCACCGAGACGCAGTTGGAGTACGCCGCTGTCCAACTCGAGACCGCGAACCGTCGCATCCAGGAACTGGAGGCGGAGCTGGAAGCCGCGAGGTCCCCCGAAGGCGCCAAGGAGTCCAGCGCCCCCTAGCCTATGACCGAAGCGCAGATCGACAAGCTCAAGACCGAGGCGGTCTACGCCTACCCGATTCGACCCTGGTCCTACTCCAAGGTCGACGCCGGGTTCTTGTCGACTGACTACCGACAGCGCTTCGGCAACTGGCACCGAGGAATCGACCTCAACGGCGTCGAAGGTGGCGACACCGACCTAGGGTATCCGGTTCAATCGATGTTCCCGGGCCGCGTCGTGGGCGTGCAGGACTCCAGCGGGTTCGGTAAGACGGTTCTCGTCCGAAGCGAGCCGTGGGTCTCCGAGCACGTCCTCCACTCTCTTGGTGTCGAAGGCGACGTCATCGACGTCATGTACACGCATCTCCACACCGTCACTGTGTCGATCGGTGATCCCGTCGACGCCGGGGATCACCTCGGATCCATCGGAAAGGGCGGGCGCAACCAGTATGTCGCCCACCTCCATCTCGAGATCCGCCGCTACCCGGGGCCAGTGATCGTCCCCCAAGGTTCGACGTCTGAAGCGAAGCAGCAGGTTCTGGACACCTGCCTGGACCCGGAGACAGTCTTACGGTCCCTTCCCTTCAGCAACTACGGCAACGTCCTCTCCAGCCGACGTCAAGTCGGCCCGGTGCGTCTATTCATCGTGAACGGCACCACGGTAGGGGAAGACACGGTCGTCGCGATCAACTCGATCGGCGGCAAACTCTATGCCCGGGACTCCGTAAAGCCGCGCGATGTGAGCGCGCCTTCCCAACGGGGTGCCTGGGACCAACTCAGGGGCTGGATTCAGTCCCTGATTCGCTGACCCGATACCGGAACGCTAACGGACCACTCTCCTGGAGGGTTCACTAATGAACCGATTCACTCGCTTTCTCTACACGCTCGTCCTGTCCGCCCTGTTCGTCGTTGCGGGCCTCTCGATCGCTCAAGAGGTTCCCGGCGTAGGCGAACTGATCAACCTGCCGTGGAATCGCGCCTTTGGTGAGGTCGCGGTGTTCGCCGCGATCATCAACGTCCTCGTCCTGTTCGCTGGGCGCTTCGTTGACTTCGTCCAGGGAGTCGGCAAGTACCTCGTCGCTCTCGGCATCGGTGTCGTAGGCGGCGCGATCGGCGACTTCGCGAACATCCTCACCGCAGCACAGTACGCAGACATGCCTACCCCCCTCGGCGGGATCTCCTTCGGTCTCGTCGCCGCCCTCAGCGCCGTCGGCCTGCACCAGGGCAAGCGGCAGACCGAGCAACAGTTCCGCGACAGCGCGTCCCGCAAGACCAGGCAGTAATCATTACTCTCCGCGTCTTGACGCTCGTGGCCGTGCTGGTCTCCGGGTTCGCCTTCGGGCAGGGCGCGGAGACCCAAACGTCATCGCTCTATGACGAACTTCGCGCCGTTCTCGTCGTCGACGACGAGCAGGCGAACGCCGAAGAAGAGCCGGGGGAGGAAGAGGAATCCCCCTGGTCTACCCTGAAGGGCGGGCAGGCCTACTGCCGCCTCGACTTCGACAGTGGCCGCGGCACCACCGCCCTGTGCTTCACCGAGTACAACCTGATCGACCTCGAGATCGGCGGCGGCCACGCCCGTCTGGGTGTCGGAGCCGAGTACCGGCTCCTGCCCGCGTGGGAAGCCACACCGGTTGTGATGGTCGAGTACATTCACGAACTGTGGTTCGCCGGCGTCGAGGTCGGCACCAGCGTGCTGGGCAACGGAGACGGGATCCGGTTTGGCGCCTCTGCCGGGGTGCCGATTCCATGACCGAGTTCTTCTCCACGCCGCTCGGCCTTACCATTCTCGGCATCTTGGCCGCCGGAATCGGGTGGATCGTCAGGCAGACGGTTACGCATTTCCAGCTCACGCCTCAGCGCCAGCACAGCCGGATCATCGACCTCCAGAAAGAGATGGACCGGCTACGTCATAGGCTAGAGAACATGGAGCAAGACCTACGGGCGGTCAACGTCCGCTTCTTCGATCTCACGACCAACTATCTGACGTTGCACTCCAAATACTCAGCCGTACTGAGCGCGGTGAAGTACGAGGGGTCGGAACTGACGAGAGCCAGGGTGTCGAAGGTTCTTGCCGTCTACGGCGACAGTCTCGACGATTTCGACGCTGACACGCCGGTCGAGAAGTTGGTTCATCCTGCCTTTGGACACCGTAGTAAGGAGAAAGACTTGACATAAGGGGGTCACGTCTACTAACTTGATACCAAGAGGGTGAGAACGATATAAGTACGCATAGTCCATGTCCTCTTACTTTTGCAGCAGGCCGCTGTACAAATCCAAGTGAAGGAGGATTGCATGCCAAACGAGCACAAAGAACAGCAGAGCCTGTACCTGAGAGAATCCGTCGTCGCCGCGATTAGGCAGATCGCCGAACTTACCGGCCGATCTATCAGCGCCGTTGCTGACGAGTTCCTTGCGGCCCAAATCGAGCGCTTCCGGAACAACACGGTGACTCTCAAGAATGTCCGCGTGTTGGAGGACAGCCTCCCGAACACGATGACACGAGTGGACGACGAGCACCCGATCTTCGGGGGTAAGCCGCCCCGACTGGTCATCACAGAACTCAAGTCGCCGCTCCACTACGTTCCCTGAACCTAACCAGACGTGCACGCCGTACACTGCCTGCGCTGACCAAAGAAGAACGCCCCCGGATTCCCAGGGGCGATTCTTCGTGCCTTGGTGCCTGCCCGTGACACCGCGGCCGATCGGAAAGGAGTGCGCTTCGTACAAGAACGTCCCACGTCCTTGAGCGCAACGACACTATATGCTAAGATGCTCTACGATGTCAAGCCCGACCGTTTTGGAAAGGAGCGATGTGACCGATCCATTTGAGCACGACGACAGCCCGATGCTCCACCCTCGACTCTCCGTCTACCAACTCAGGCTGTTCTATATGTTAGTCCAGTTGGAGGTGGATGGGCAGATAGCCACGCCGCTTCGCCCTCTCTTCGTCCACAGCAAACGCAAGGAGTACGAGCAGTTCCAGCGTGACGTCCAGCGCCTCATCGACCTCGGCATGCTCGAGATCCACGAGGAGTTCCCCGAGGGCGACGACTGGCTCGGCACCTACGTCCTCGGCTGCACCCGCTACCCGTTCGGGGACCTGTACTACGAGGAGTGGGAGACCTGGTCCCGCAACGCCAAGGGCCGGGTAGAGAAGAGGCACGAGGAGATCCGGACGTTCAACGAGTACGTCCGGAGTCGCTACGACTGGTTCCTCAGCGTGGAGCTCTCCCACCGCTGGCATGCGGACAACGACGTTCGCGTCTCGATGGGGGAGAACAACGGACCGATGCAAGTCCAAGACGGCATGGCGTTTCCGATCGAGGCGCCGAGCGACGACGAACTCAAGGAGATGTACCGAGAGGAGTTGCCCGAGATCGAACGTATGGCCCGGGCGCGCATGAACGCCATGATCCAACCCGAGAGAGAGCGCTACGCGTGAACTTCCTGATGGTCGAGACCGCCCGCAAGAGCCTTGCGGAGCCGAACCAGTACGCACTGACCGGGAACGACGGTCGCAGCTACGGCGGCTTCGTGATGTTCAGCACCTACCTGCTTCTCCACCCGGCGCTGAAGCCGGTCGAAAAGCACATCCTCCAGTACATGATCTACCAGGCCGAGTCGTACGCCGACCTTCAGGCGTGCAAGCCGGTCCTGTGCAAGGCGGACCAGCAACAGATCATCCACGAGACCAGGAACAGCCGGGCCACCACCCAACGCGCTCTCAAGCGCGCAGAGGGCTTTGGGCTGGTCCGCAGGGTCGGAACACACAAGCAGGCGCTCTACGAGCTTCAGCCCGGCCCCTGGCCCCTCCTGGGGGATGCCCCGGAGAAGGGTCGGCGCTGGCAGGACTGGGCGCTCCGAGTGGCCGACGTCGTCGGTTCCTGGGTCGACCGGTTCTTCGGTCAGGCGGTGACGGTCGAAGCCGTCGAGGAGTTCGCGAGAGAGGAGTCCAACGTGAGCAGTTTCGTGCCCCAACCCAAGAAGAAGCGGTCCCATGCGCATCACTCTGATGCTGAGCCTCAGAATGAAGCACATGAAGATGGGCATCACTGTGATGCCTATGGGAACTCAATCCCGAGTGACGAGCAGGGGATTCCGGCACCCCGCAAGAATCGCGTGCAGGACGGCGATTTCGCCGCTCAGCCTCGCGCGCGGGCGGGCGCGCGCGGGGATTCCTATAGTATAAGTATTGTTGGTACCCCCAGAGCGCGCCCTGCCGGGTCGCTCTCTCTCGCTGGCGCAGATTCCCAGCAGGCTCAACCCCCGCGAGCAGCCCCCGGTGAGATCCAGCCTGACGGTTCTGCGGGTAGTGTATCGCCTGCATCCCCCGGTGCATACACGGTATACACGCCGAAGAGTGAGAAGTTGAGGCAAGACGTCGCTGCGGCGTCGAGGCCGAGGGAGAAGAAGGTCCACTGGCGCAGCGAGTTCAAGCACACCTACCGCAGCCGCCTTCGTGACGAGTACGACGTCGAGTTCTCCCGCTGGACCCCGAAGATGGAGAGGCAGATCAGTCAGATCCACCGCGACTTCGACGGCGATTTCCTCGTCAGGGCCGCAAACTGGCTCTTCGACAACTGGCGCCTCTTGAAAAGGACGGAGACGGGCCTGTACGATAGTGATGCCTACCCTCCGTTCCGGGTGCTGGTGTCGTACAGCATGGTGAAGAAGTACGAGCCGTACATCACCGGGAAGGAGACCCTGAAGCCTGCACGACGGAAAGGAGTCGGAGACATGGACGACAAGCGAAACTGGTTCGCCCACACCCAGAAGCAGCTCGAAGATCCCAACGCCTTCCAGATGTCCGAAGAGGACGCCCTGGCGTTCTTCGAGAAGGCCTTGGAGGAGCGCGAGACGTGAGCGACGCCTACCAAGATGCGATCGAGCAGACTCGCGAGGACATGGCGGACCGCGACTACGAGAGCGAGAGGAAGCACCACCGGATGCAGATCTGCCGGATCCCGCTCCTCTACGAGGACGTCTCGCTCGGTTTCGTGCCCGACGACGCGACCTACCGAGAGAAGATCGTGACCTGGCAGAAGCGCTTCCTGGAGGCGGCGCAGGCAGCGAAGCGCTACCCCGGCCTCTACCTCCACGGCCCGGCAGGGTCGGGTAAGAGCGCCCTGGCAGCCGGGATCGCCACCTTCATGTCCGGCAAGGGCATGGGCACGCTGTGGCTCAACTACGGCGAGCTCTTCGACGTCGCCAAGCACGACCCGGCCTGGGTCGACAAGGTCGACGAGGGGATGTGGTCGTTCGCCCAGCGGTGCCACCTGCTCGTCATCGACGATGCGAACCAGGCGGTCTCGCGCGGCAACACCTACACCGACCTGGTCGACGCCAAGTTCGAGGAGCTCGTTCGGACCCGGGTTGCCCGCGGCCTGACGACCATCATCACCAGCAACTTCACGCTCGACAATCTGCGGGAGAGCGGACGTGAGGTGCTCGCCGACGTGATCGACGAGTCGTCCTACACCCTGGAGATCAACGCCATGAACTTCCGTTACCTCCGTCGCAGGCGGCGCGATCGCAAGGAGCCTTTGTGAGTCGAGGGTACGTCCACGACCCAGAACTGAACATCTTGCGCGCGGTCCTGATCCGGGGATCGTTCGAAGGCAGCCTGTTCCGTGGGCTGCACGCCGCCTACTTTCGTGACGCAGACTACGCAAACGCATGGGAATACCTGCGCGAGCACTACACCGCGTACGGCAAGGTGCCCGCCCGCGAGACCTTCCTCAAGGACCACCCCGGCCTCAAGGACTTCGTCCTCGGCAGCGAGCCGCCCGAACCTGCCGAGTTCTACGCCGACCAGATCCTGGAGTCGTACGCCCGCCACGGACTCGCCGAGGCGCTCGTCTCGGAGATCCCGAAGCTCGAGGACGATGTCGGCGACGGCATCCGCGGCCTGAAGGACGTGCTGAGCCAGTTCGAACTCGCGCGCAACAACGTCGACGTGCTGACGCTCGGCAACACCGGCCGCGAGCGCTTCGACGAGTACCAGAAGGAGCTCGTCTACGGCATCCCCTACGGCTGGGACACGCTCGACGACGCGACGCTCGGCGCCCACCCCGGCGACCTGGTGCTGTTCGCGGGCCGCCCGGGGCAGGGCAAGTCGTACATGATGCTGAAGAACATCGACCGGGCCTGGGAGGACGGAAACCGGATCCTGGTGGTCGCCACGGAGATGCCACCGCTCCAGATGCTGCGCCGCTTCGACGCGGTCCACCTCGGTCTCGACTACGACCTGTTCAAGAAGCGGATGCTGACCACCACCGCGCAGGAGGCGTACAAGCGCTTCGTCCTCGACGATGCGGGCAACCCGAGCCACGAGGACCTGATGATCGTCCACGGCACCGGCATGACGCCCTCCGCCCTGAACGTCCTGATCGACCAGGTCTCGCCCGACATCGTGTTCATCGACTCGGTCCACAAGATGGAGCCGGACCGCAAGTACCGCGAGGGGTGGGAGAAGTTCCGGCACCTCGCCAACGAGCTCAAGGACAACGTGGCGCAGAAGAACGAGGTGCCGGTGATCTGCAACACCCACTTCAACCGCGAGGTCGGCGGCCAGTTCGGCGGCAAGACCAAGAACATCGAGGGTGACCTGAACCAGCTCGCCGGCGGTGACGAGTGGGGCAAGGTCGCGGACCTGGTGATCGGCCTGTCCCGCGGCATGGAGGAGAACGCCAACAAGGCGCTGAAGCTGAAGGTCATCAAGGGCCGCGAGGCGGAGGACGGCAAGTCGTGGCACGTCCAGTTCGACTTCTCCACGATGGCGTTCAGCGAGGTGAACCTGCTCCACACCGAGAATGACCAAGCGATCGACGACCGCAAGGAGGAGAAGGGTGGACTCCCGTGGTGAATGGAAGGAGTGACGCGTGAGGGCCGAAACGGTTGAGAAGATCTTCCAAACCCTCGGGTCGTACCAGGCGGACCCGAACGTCAACAGCGAAGGGACGTGGGGCGCGCTGTCCTGCCCCCTCGCCCCGTGGACGCACAAGGGATCCGGACTGGACCGCAACCCGAGCATGATGGTGAGCCTCGAGCCGGGCCGGAGCCACGCCAAGTGTCTCTCGTGCGGCCACTCCAGCGGCGTGCTCGGCGTCGCGAACGAGGTGCACCGCTACGGCGGGATCGACGACGAGACGCTCGACGAGCTGCGCTACTTCATCCTGCTGGAGGAGAGCCACCACTACGAGATGCTCAAGAAGGAGGGGTTCCGCCCGGAACTCCCGGCCACCATGATCCAGGATCTCGGTGTCTGGCATCCCTACTGGGGCGACCGCGGCATCAGCAAGCAGGAGGTCCGGCTGTGGCAACTCGGCTACTCCGGCGAGGAACGCCGCGCCCTGATCCCGTTCTGGGGCCAGGACGGGTCCCTGTTGGGCGTCGTCGGTCGTGACGTGACCGGCCTCAGCAAGGCGAAGTACAAGGTCTACCCGACCGGCTTCCAACGCGCCGACCACGTCTACGGCGAGCACCGCATCACCGGCAACGAGGACATCCTCCTGGTCGTCGAGGGGTACCTGGACGTGGTGACGGTGAGCCGCTACCTGCCCGAGGGGATGGGCGTCGTCGGTCTCGGATCCGCCCTGCCCAGCAAGGCGCAGATCCGGCGCCTCGCGATGTACGCGAACAGCGAGTTGATCATCGGCCTGGACGAGGACGATACCGGACAGCGCGGCATCACCAGGATCCGCAAGGAGTTGGAGGGCCGCATCCCGATCAGCCTGCTCGACTACGGCGACTACAAGGATGCCGACGAGGCGCAGGAGAACATCGGGAAGATCCTTACCAGCAGGCGGCGCATGACGTGGACGCCGGTCCTCGATCGCCTCCAAGGGATGCTACAAAGGTAACCGTTAGGAAGGTCTTGACGACAGACGGATCTATCCGCTATACTGATCTCACCCTCGGAAGAGGAGACCACACGAACCAGCGAGTCAACGAGACTCACAGGTTCAGGAAGGAAGTACAGACATGGGAAACTCCCTGGGACTCGGTAGCGGCTTCGAGGTCGCCAACAAGGCGATCGAGGAGGCGAAGGCGAACAACCCGAACGCGAATACCGCGTTCCGTTTCCGCCTTGCCAACAAGTCGTCCGCGTTCGTCATCTTCCTGGAGGACGAGCCTGCGCTCGTGGCGGAGGAGCACAGCCTCTACGTCAACAAGCGCGTCTACAACCTCGTCTGCCCCGGGACCGACGTCTGCCCGCTCTGCGCGGCTGGCGGCGACGCCGCCCGCAAGTCGATCGTCGGCTACTTCAGCGTCATCCGCGTCACCGCGACGCCCAAGGAAGACGTCGAGGAGCCGCGCTACCCCGACCCCGAGAACCTCGACGACGCGTCGTGGGAAGAGGATTGGGACATCCGCGAGGAGATCCGCCGCAACAAGGGTGAGGGCGCGCTGGTGCTCAACCCCGTGCAGCTCCTCCCGGCCAAGTCCGGCACGCTCGGCATCCTCGGCCGTCAGGCGGAGAAGCGCGAAGGCCTCCGCGGCGCCCTGTTCGAGGTCGCCCGCGGTGCGGACTCCAAGTCGCCCGCCGTCGGCGACAACTGGGACTTCGAATCCAAGCTCGAGTCGGACATGGTCGTGCTGCTCAACCCCGACGCCGAACCGCTGGACTACGAGGAGGCGCTCGACATCCGCACGCCCGAGCAGCTCCGCGAGTTCGCGAACGGCAACACCGAGAAGGCGGCCGAAGCCGACCGCTCCGGTGGTGGCGACAGCGAGAAGCCGAAGGCCGCGGCGACGAGCAAGGGCAAGCCGGCGACCAAGAACCGCCGCCTCTCCTGGTAAGCGACAGCCCGTAGCGAGAACGTCGGGGGAGTCCATTCGACTCCCCCGTTTTTGGAAAGGAGCCCTCTGATGAACATCGCGGACGCCCTGAACCTGTCTGCTTCGGACGAGAACGCCGTGAACACGGCGGACCTCTACATCCACGGCGAGATCCTACGCCACTTGGACGATGTCTCAAATCACGCAGGCTATCAGGGCCTGCACCACGCTCTCCACGACGCAGTCCGAGCCGCCGTCGTTCGCTACTCCAGCGAAGCCGCTTCCCGGAGTCACCCGGAACTCCTCGGCGTCGTCAGGGTCGAGATGGCCTACCTCGAGCCGGATCTCGGCGGTGACATGTGCGACTTCGTCGCCCGCAAGCCTGAGATCTCCGCCGTGATCCGCAACCACCTGCTCTTCGGAGACCACGAGGACGCCTACATCCGGGACCTGGCGGAGGCCGCGGCGTGAAGCGCCTGATCTACGACGACTACGACGACGTCCGTCGCCTGGTCGACAAGATCTACGAAGAGGGCGACGCCTACACCTACGACTTCGAAACGCTCGGCAGCCAGGTCGCGAAACTCAAACCGACGGGCCTGGGATTCGCCTGGGGCACCCAGCCGGACCAGGGTGCCTACATCTTGCTGCTCCACGACAGCCACCCCTACCTGGAGTGGCAGAAGGTGCTGGAGATCCTCAAGCCCTTGCTCGAGGACGACAGCATGACGCAGATCGCGCACAATCAGTTGTTCGACGCGACCATCCTCGACTACCACGGCGTGAAGCTGCACACGAACACCTACGACACGATGGTCATGGCGTGGCTCCTGAACACAGACACGCCTAACGGCTTGAAGCACCTCGTCAAGATGCGATACGACCATCAGATGGCGGAACTGACCGAGTTCTGCGCCAAGGAGAAGGTCTCCTGGCACCCAGGCCAGATCATCCGGCTGGACCAGGCCCCCATCGACAAACTCAACGACTACGCCATCGACGACGTGATCTGGACCTACCGGTTGTGGGAGGACGCGATGGAAGCGATCCGCTCCATGCCGGACGTCGACAAGGTCTACCACGACCTCTACCAGGAGTACCTGCTGATCCTCTCGCAGATGATGTCGGACGGCGTCCGCGTCGACCTGTCGTGGCTCCAGGCCCGCGAGATCGAGGCCGACCAGATCATCAAGGACCTCTTCGACCGCATGGTCGAACTCCGACCCGGCCAGGACTTCGATGTCGACCCGAGCGACTGGACCTACAACGATATCGACGTTCAGCGCAAGCAGATCGACGAGCTCAACGAGAAGTGGAAGAAGGGCAGGACGAACGGGATCCGCGAGAAGCTCTACGACCGGCCCGACCTGGCCCACAAGGTGTTCAACCCGAACAGCGGCATCGACATCAACAAGGTCCTGTTCGAAGAGCTCGGCCTGGAGCCGATCGGGGAGAAGAACAAGAAGGGCCTCTACAGCGTCGACGCCGAGGCGATGGTGAAACTCCTGCCCTACGACGACACCGGTTTCGTCAAGACGCTGATGCAGTTCACCTCCTGGATGAAACTCCAGGGGACGTACCACGTCGGCCTTCAGGAACTGATCGACGTGGACGGCCGCGTTCGCACGTCGTTCCGCCCCACCGTCAAGACGGGCCGCCTGTCGTCCAGCCAGCCGAACCTTCAGAATATCCCGGCCCGCACCGAGGCGGGCAAGGAGATCCGCAAGGCGTTCGTCCCCCGCGAGGGGTTCAAGATGCTGGTCGCCGACTACAGTCAGGCGGAACTCAGGATCGCGGCGCACATCAGCCAGGACCAGACGATGATCGACGGCTTCCTGGAGGGTGCGGATCCCCACTCCATCACCGCCTACGCCGTGTTCGGGGACCAGATGGACTGCGGCCTGCTCGAGGTCAAAGAGAAGTACCCCGAGTTCCGCGCCATCGGAAAGACGCTCAACTTCGCGCTCCTGTACGGCGCGGGTCCGGCGAAGGTCGCGAACAGCATCACCGAGGCGACCGGCGGCACGCTCGCCCCGACGGTGGAGGACGCCAAGGGCTACAAGGAGGCCGTCCTGGGCCGGATGCCCGGGATCGGCGAGATGGTCGAGTACATGGAGCACATGGCGCAGCGGGAGGGGTACGTCGAGACCCTGATCGGCCGCCGCAGGCACCTGCCCGACGCGCAACAGAAGGGGGACCTCGGCAAGTTCTACGGCGCGCTCCGCAGGGCCGTGAACAGCCCCATTCAGGGAAGCGCCGGGGACATCATCGCGATCGCGAAGCGCAACATGCGACGCGACTTCATAGAACGTGGCTGGTGGCGGCGCGATGTGTTCCTCGTCCTTCAAGTGCACGACGAACTGGTGTTCGAGGTTCGCGAAGACCTGGCCGAAGAGGTTGAACCGCTCGTCAAGCACCACATGGAGCACGCCGTGACACTGGACGTGCCGATGATCGCTGAACCCTCAATCGGCCTGTCGTGGTTTGAAACCAAATGAAGCAAGTGCACCATACGCAGGGTTACTCAGATTGTCGTATGTGTTAGTATGCGCAGGGACGCGCTGGTGGAGCCGCCGCGTACCACAGTAAACTTGAGCCCGTTTTTCTCCAAAGACCGGAGGTCGTGTGCAGGAGACTGTTTCGAAAGCCGCACTACACGTCAGCCCAAAACGATTTCAAGTCTTGCAATCCGTCCAGGTCGGCAACGACGATGAATCCTATCTGGTACTGTGCGCCCCCGGACTCCTAGAGTACGTGAGTGGGGGCTACTTCTTGAACGGCGTTCGGATCGAGTACGACATGAACCGTGTCGTGTTCACGATCTCTCCGATCCCGCCTCGGACGCGATCGATCGAGGTATTCCTGACGACGCGCAACGACGACGTCATCGCTCGCCTGATCGACGTCGTGAGTCACAATCAACCAATCATCTGGGTGGCTGATCCTATCATGGACTTTGAACCCGGAGAGCTCTCGGGGAGGCGGTTTCTGCCCACAAATGGGAATGGAACGGAAGCGGATCTGCTCAAGGCATCTATTGGAGAGGTTTCGCTCGCGGGACGACCTGTCAACGCCTAGCGAACGATTACCTTAGATATTGAGCCCCCGGGGCGATCGCCCCGGGGTTTCTTCGCCTTGACTGAGCATAGTTTATGTGCTAGGATCGTCTACGAAGGAGGTGATAGACATCGCTTGGATTGATGCACACCTAACCGTCCCGCGCGAACATCCCCGCTTGGACATGCTTCGGGACAAGGTCACCCGGGACAACCCAGAGCTCGCGAACGCCGAACGCCTCGGCTACTCTACGCACGGCATCCCGCCGCAGATCGTTGAGTACCTGGCGGACGACGAAAACGGCCTCTACCGGTTTCCCCGAGAACTCGCGGCCATGCTCGACGAGCCGATCGAGGATCGCACCGTCTGGGGCCGCGACGCCTCCTTCCCCGAGAAGATCACGCTTCGCCCGTACCAGGTCGAACCGGTCTCCGCGATGACCGAGGAACTGCGGACCTACGGGGGCGGCGTGCTCAAGGCCCCGCCCGGGGCCGGGAAGACCGTCTGCTCGCTCAAGATCGCCGGCGACCTCGGCCGCAAGACCGTCGTCCTGGTCCACAAGTCGTTCCTGCTCAACCAGTGGGCCGACCGCATCGAGGAGTTCCTCGGCGTGAAGGCGGGCGTCGTCTGGCAGGACCGGTACGAGACGGACGCCCCGATCGTGGTCGCCATGATGCAGACCCTCAACGCCCGGGACTTCGGGGACGACTTCTACCGCCAGTTCGGCCTGGTGATCGTCGACGAGACCCACCGCGCCGCGGCGGACTCGTTCCGGGACGCTGTCGTCAAGTTCCCGGCCCGCTACCGCCTGGGCGTGACCGCCACACCGGAGCGCAAGGACGAACTCGAGTGGATCTTCTTCGCGCACATCGGACCGATCGCCGTGGAGATGGAGATCGAACGGGACGACCCCGAGGTCTACCTGATCCCGACGCCCCTCAAGCGTGTCGACGAGCATCGCGAGGGCCTGATGCGCGCGGGCAAGCCGGACTTCGTCAAGACGGTCACTGCGGTCGTCGAGTCAGAAGCGCGAAACGACCAGATCCTGGAGTTCATCGCGGACGCCTACGCCAACGGACGTCGCGTGATCGTATTCAGCGACCGCCGCAAACATCTTGAAGCGTTAGCAGAGTCGTTCGCCGACCTGAGCGACGAGCACGCTTCCGACTACGGCTTCTACGTGGGAGGCATGACCGAGAAGCAACGCGACGCCTCCGCGTCCAAGCAGGTGCTGTTCAGCACCTATCAGTTTGCTCAGGAGGGCCTCGACATCGCAGAGCTCGACACCTGCGTGCTCGCGTCCCCGAAGAGCAGCATCATCCAGGTCGTCGGCCGGATCCAGAGGGTCGTGGAGGGCAAGCCCCGCCCGATCGTCGTGGACTTCGTTGACGAAGGCCTCACGCTCAGTACAGCCCTGGCACGAAAGCGTCTGCGTCAGTACGCCGACGAGGGCTGGACCATTCACGACTGGAGGTACGAATAGATGCCCGACACCATGACCCTGGCCGCCCTCTCCCCCAAGGAATCCATCGAGCGACTCGACGCCATGCTCGACGATATGCACGAGAACGTCCCGCAGTGGACGAACGAGGCGCTCGTCAACTACTTCGGCAACGCTAAGCCGCTGGAGACCAAGCTCGGCAAGATCAACGCCACCGCCCGGGTCGAGATCCTCGACCGCAAGGACGAGGCTCAAGGCGTCGACGACAAGGGCTACCGCTACTTCGTGACCAAGGAGAGCGGCGTCAAGATCGAGACCCGCGTCAAGGTCAAGCTGACCGACGATGCCGAGTCCAAGCTGCGTAAGGCCCGTCTCCTCAACCGCCTGCCGCGCAAGTTCGACGCCAAGAAGGCCGAGGCGCTCCTTCAGAAGATGGGCGTCGACCCCGACGAGTACACCGCGCCCGACATCAGCGATAAGACGGTCGAGCCGCTCCTCGACCAGAAGCTCACCGAGAAGCAGCGCGAGGCGGTGGCCGACTGCATCGCCGAGGAGAGCATTTCGTACGTCGTCAAGCCGGTCAAGCCCGGTACAGTCAAGAAGGCCTTGAGCGATTAGGAGAGGGGAGATTATGGCTACCAAACGAGATTCGGAAGAGACGGCCCGCCTGCGATCGAAAGTGTCGTATTGGAACGATAAGTCTGACGTCGAGATCCCGGAAGGTGCGGAACTGGCGGACCTGTTCCACACGAACATCGTCGCCGAGTTCAAGATCGAGGACGAGAACGACCCTCGCTACGGCGAGACGGTCCGCGTGCCGGTCTACCGCACCGGCTCTCTCGCGAAGCTCTTCGGCAAGAGCACCCAGACGATCCGCATCATGGAACGCACCGGCGTGTTGCCGGACAGCGGCGTTCGCACGGTGGTCGGCCAGGACCGCGGACGGCCGAAGCGGGGCTACACCTACGACCAGTTTCGACTGATGTACGACCTCCTGCCGCTGATGAACTTCAGCGACCGACGTGGCGAGCGGTACTCGGTGTTCAGCCGGGAGTTGTGGCGCCGCATGGCGCAGATGCCGAGCCAGGTTCTCGCAAAGCGCGGGGCCGAGGTCGACGCCCCGAAGAAGCCGCGCGGCCGGAGGCGCAGGGGAGGGGACTGACGTCCCCACCTTGCGTTTGCGCAGACGATCCTATAGAATGAGTAGATCTCTGAAAGGGGGTTTTGGATGACCGCACGAACCGAGAAGATCTTCATCCACCTCCGCCACACCTACGGGAGCGAGACGCTGCGCGACCGCATGTACGAAGAGGAAGGAGACACGCACACCATGGACGAGCCCTTTGGCGAAGCCCGTTTCGGCGCTTCACGCACCATCAACCTCGGCAACTTCGAGAGCGTACGGCTGGAGGTAGGGGTCACGGTCCCCTGCGACCCGAATGACATCCCCGAGATGATCGACAAGGCCAAGGAACTGTGCCTGACCAAACTGGTCGAGTACGCCGCCGAGATCAACGAGGACGAATGAGCGCGCAACAGACGAACCTACAGAAGGCGATCGCCGAGATCGGCAAGATTCACGGCAAGGGGATCATGAAGTTCGCCAGCGAGCTTTCCAACCTGCCTCGGATCCCGACCAGCATCTTCGAACTCGACGCCCTGCTTGGTGGGGGCATCCCCATGTCCCGCGTGACGATGTTCACCGGTGAGCCGTCCGGCGGAAAAGGTCTGCCTCTCGATGAGGTCGTTCCTACCCCCGACGGGTTCAAGAAGGTGGGCGACGTCCGAGTCGGGGACACTCTCTTCACCGAGGGTGGCGGAACGACGGCTGTCTCGTTCGTCTCCGAGGTGCACCACAAGCCCTGCTATCGCATTGAGTTCTCTGACGGAACGAGCATCGTTACTGACGAGGACCACCTCTGGCAGGTCGACCGCCGTCATCCCGGCGGGCGCCGCACGGAGGACGAGGTGATCTCGACGGGCGCGATGTTCGAAGAAGGGACGAAGGTCGGGAGCGACCGACGCAACCGATTCCGAGTCCACTTCGCTGGGGCAGTCCAGTACCCTGAGCGAGACCTGCCGGTCGACCCCTACTTGCTTGGAATCTGGCTTGGTGACGGCCATGTAGGCAACGGACGCATCACCACGCCTGACACGGAGGTTCTTGATGCTTTCCGTGCCGCTGGGTACGACGTCGGGGACGATTCGACGCCCGATCGTGGGTCGATGTCCGTCACGATCTACAGGTTCATCCATGACCTCCGCTCCGCTGGAGTGATCGACGACAAGCACGTCCCCGAGCCGTACCTTACGGCCTCGGTCGGGCAGCGGCTCGCTTTGCTCCAAGGCTTGATGGACAGCGACGGAACCGTCGACAAGGGCACAGGTAAGGTGACGTTTGACAACACGAATCGGAACCTTGCCGACGCGGTGCAGGAGATTGTCCGGAGCCTCGGGTTTCACGCGTCGATATCTGATCGGGTCGGGAAGATCGACGGCGTGGGGCACAAGGTGTGCTACCGCGTCCACTTCTCCGAACTGGGGCGTTTCCGTCCCTTCCGACTCGCCCGCCACCTTGAACGATTCCGCACCGAACGTACTCAGTCCCGGAACTACCGGTACGTCGAGAAGATTGTCCCCGTCGAGTCCGTACCCACGGTGTGCTTTCAGGTTGAGGACCCGAGCCGACTCTTCGTAGTGGGCAGGGCCTACCACCTGACGCATAACACCACGGCCGCCCTCCTGACCGCCGCCAACGCTCAGCGCCTCGACCGCAACACGCTGGAGCCGCTGGAGTGGGTCGACGGCGTGCCGTACAAGAAGGAGGGCGGCGAGGTCGGTGACCCGATGAACGTCGTCTTCCTGGATTCCGAGGGGACGTTCGACCCGATCTGGGCCAAGTCGCTCGGCGTCAACCTCGACACGCTCGTCTACGCCCCCGCCGCGTACCAGGAGCAGGCGTACGACATCGTCGTCGCCATGATCCGGACCGGCGAGGTTGACCTGATCATCCTGGACTCCCTCGCCGCGATGGCGCCGAGCACCGAGATGGCGCAGGCCACCGAGGACCAGAACGTCGGCGTAGCGGCCCGCATCAACAACAAGGGCTTCCGCAAGATCGCCGGCGAGTTCAACCGCCTGGTCGCCACCCACCCGCACGCCCCCGCGATGGTCATCATCAACCAGCTCCGCGAAAAGGTCGGCGTGATGTTCGGTTGCGAGCGCGGCGACGTGGTCGTACCTTTCGTCGACGGCACCTCTGCCACCATGCGTGAGATCGCCGAGAACAAGATCTCCAAGGAGGTCTGGGGCTTCGACGAACGACTCGGTATTACGGTGCCTGCTCCGATTGTGAACTGGTTCCACAACGGGCGCGTCGACTCCCACGACGACTGGGTCCATATCAAGGCGAACGTACCCGACACGAAGAACGGTGTCGCCGGCCTCGTTGTCACTCCGACCCACAAGGTCATGACGTCGCGCGGTTGGGTCGAGGCGCGGGAGATCACCCAGGATGACAAGCTCCTGACGCACTACACCGCGAAGGCGAACGACGCCGGGTCGTTCCGGGACTTCCTGGTTGGCACGCTCGTTGGCGATTCCCACATCGCCCCGAGCGGAAGGCAGAACGGCTACATCGTCCTCGAGGACGTCAACAACGAGGAGTACGTCCGTTGGAAGGCGGACAAGCTCGCCGCAGGATTCGACTTCACCGAGGTCGGCTTCACGACCCTCCAAGGTCGAGAGACCTTCCGCGCCCGCTCGGCCCCCTCCTACGAACTAGGGAGGATTCGTGAGGATCTCGTCGGTCAACGATCCTTTGGTGCGGTGGCCAGCCACTTCAGCGCACTCTCCCTCGCCGTGTGGTACATGGACGACGGTTCGATCACCACGAGCGGGCGAGCCAACCCGAAGGTGGTGATCAGCGCCAAGCGGTTCCGTAACAACGTGTACGAGGCCGAGGCCATCCGCAGGGTTCTTGGCGGCCTCGGCGTCGACGCGACCTTCAACCACGCCCACGGGTACATCCACATCCCCCGCGACAGCCAGGGGCGGTTCTTCAATCTGGTCGCGCGCTACGTTCCGGCGTGCATGCAGTACAAGCTGCCGGAGGCGTACAAGGGGCGGTACGAGGACTTCGCCCTGACCGTCACAGGTGTCAAGACCCCGGTGTTCGTGCCGGTGAAGAGCGTTGGCAAAGCCACCTCCCGCTCCGGCTGGTTGGACAAGTACGACATCGAGGTTGCCGGGTGCCACTCGTTTCTCGCCGGGAACAGCGCGAATGGGTTCCTGACGCACAACTCCCCGGAAACCACGCCGGGAGGTCGCGGCCAGGAGTTCTTCGCCAGCGTCAAGATCAAGGTGTGGCCGGTCGCGCTCGGCAAAGCGATCAAGGTCGACAACGAGATCGTCGGCAGGACCAGCACCTTCAAGATCGAGAAGAACAAGCTGAACGGCATTCACGGGGACGGCCAGTTCACCGTCTACACCCGCAACTACGGCCCCTACAAGAAGGGCGAGACCGACAGCTACAACCAGGTCCTGGAGTGGGCCATCCGGCTGGACCTGGTCGAGAAGGGCGGGGCGTGGCTGACGCTCCCCAACGGCGAGCGGTTCCAAGGAAAGACCAAGACGCTCGACTACCTCGCCGAGCATCCCGACCAGGCGCAGGCGCTCTACGAGCAGGTCGCGGTCGGCGTGAAGGAGTTCTATGCTTAGCAGTCGCCACGCCCCCGTCCTTGACAAGGGCTACGCGAAGTTGGTCGGCATGATGATCGACTTCGAAGACCTTGACGCCGTCGCCGACTTCTCTCCAGGAAGCCGGGGAGTCTACCTCGACGTCGTGCCGGAAGACCTTACGTTGGACGCCCAGATCGCACGGGCGGCCCGTGTGAGCTATGCCGAAGGCACGAAGAGCGTCCGCAGTGAAGCCGGCCTGATCGACTACCTGATGCGTCACAGGCACACCAGCCCGTTCGAGCAGGTCGTCTTCAAGTTCAAGCTGAAGATGCCGCTGTTCGTGGCGCAGCAGTGGATCCGCCACCGCACCGCCCGGCTCAACCAGGAGTCGGCCCGCTACAGCGTGGTCAAGGACGAGGTGTACCAACCGACCCTCTGGCGGGCGCAGGACGACGTCAACAAGCAGGGCAGCGCTGGCGTGATCGCGGGCGCGGCGCAAGCCGACTTCGACCAGGAGCGGCACGAGAACGTCCGCGAGGCGTTCGCGCTCTATCACCACATGTTGGATCACGGCGTGGCCCGCGAGCTCGCACGTACGCACCTTCCTGTCGGCACCTACACCAGCATGGTGTGGCAGATGGACCTGCACAACCTGATGCACTTCCTGTCGCTCCGGATGGACGAGCATGCACAGTATGAGATCCGCCTATACGCTCAGGCCCTCTACGACCTGGTGCAACCCCTCGCGCCCCTGGCGTTCGCCTCCTTCGAGAACCACGTGCTGGGCGCCGTGACGTTCAGCGGCGACGAGATGGCGCTGATTCGCGAGGTTCTCGACTACAACACCGACATCGAAGACCTCGAGGCCGCCCTTTCTGAGCGGGGCGTCAACAAGTCTCACCGGCGGGAGTTCCTCGCCAAGATCGGAGTCACTGAATGATCAACCTCCTCGGGATTGCAGGTAGGGCTGGCAGTGGGAAGGATACGTTCTACCGCCTGATCGCCGCCAAGCACGGCTTCCACCGTATCGCCTTCGCCGACCCCGTCCGCATGTGGGCCGCGAACGACCTGGACGTGATGCAGCTCGGCTCGCTGATCTCCCTGAAGAAGACGCCGGAGGTCCGCACAGCGCTTCAGCAAGCGGGCATGAAGGGGCGCGACGAGATCGACCCGGGCCTGTGGATCTACCTCGCGCTTCAGGCCGCCTGGGAATACATCGAGGAGGGCATCCCCGTCGCGATCACCGACACGCGCTTCCTGAACGAGGTCGCGGTCATCCGCGGGGAGCGGGAAGTCATGGAGGCCATGTACGACAGGTACACCGGTCCCACGAACGCCGCCGTCCGCAAGGCGTTGACCACCTACCGAAGCGAGGGCGGCCTCCTGCCTGCCCGCATGGAGGGCGAGGTCGTCAAGTTGGTCCGCGACATGAAGGGCGTCCTCTCTCTCGCCCAGGAGAAGGACCGCAGCGAACTCGAGGTCGACCTGATCCCCAGTCGCTTCGAGATCGACAACACGGGAGACCTGGACCGGCTTCTCCTGACGGGGGATGCCCTGATGGCACGCCTCGGCTACGGCCAACGCCTCGCGGCGTGAGCTTCCTGAACAAACCCAAGCGCAGCAAGAGCGAGAAGCAGGAGCGAGGCCTCGCGAAGCGTTTGGGCGGGAAGGTCACCCCCGGTTCCGGATCCGGATCCGCGAAGGGCGACGTTCACACCCGGAGCGACATCCGCGGCGAGGACGGCCGGGTCTACGAAGAGATGCTGGAGGCCAAGACGACCTCCAAGACGCAGTACACCCTGAAGCTGCGGGACCTCCAGAAGTTGGAGCGCGAAGCCGCGGCGCGGGGGAAGAGACCGGTGTTCATCCTGCGCGTCAACGACGACGCCAGCATCACGCTGTTCGAATCCGAGTACGCCGTGATCCCCATGAGCGCGTACGAGGAACTGACGAGACGATTCCGAGAGGAGCCCCGATGAACGAGGAAGCACTGCTCGACCAGGAGAGCGGCGTCGACTACGACCTGATGCTCGCCCAGGCGTTCCAGGCCAAGATCGACGAGAACATCAGCGCCGCGGAGCGCGAGCTCGGCGGTGTCACGAAGTTCACCTTCATGAAGCACGCCGACCAGCCCGACTCCGGCCGTATGTACGTCGTCCAGGGGCCGGGCCGCTACGCCACTTTCATGACGTGGCTCGGGTTCGCGGACGACGACTTCCCAGGCGTCGCGATCTATATCGGCGAGGTCGAGTACCACGACGGTGAGTTCGGAGGCCCGGCATGAAGCTGATCGAACGCAAGATCGACGAAACGTGGGACGACGACGTCCAAGCGTTCCAGCGGAACCTGGAGCAGGTCGAGAACAGCGCTTTGGTGGCCGCCCTGGTGTCGCTCAGCAACGACGCCGCCTGGTACCGCCGCAACCCGTTTCGACTGGTGGAGAGTTGCCTGTTGACCGTCTATCAGTCTGCGGACTTCGACGAGGAGCGGCACTACCACCTGGCGAACTACGTCTTCGAGCGGACGGAGTTGTCCAACGTCGAGCCGCAGAGGGTGCTGTTCACGATCACCGCGGAGCCGTCCAACGAGGAGGGCGTCCCCCGCGTCGACGTGTCGAACCTGGTGGTCCTGAACGAGGGCACCTCGATCGAGGACGTCAACGACGACTACGGTGAAGTCCTGCTCGAGAAGGCGTACTCTCCACAAGGGGAAGCGATCCTCGAACAGCGGCGCGATTCTCTGCGAGAGGCACAACCCGAAGGACCGTTGACGCAGGCGTAGTTCCCGTGCCATACTGAGACATTCCTAACGACTAAGGAGGTTGATCTACTGATGATCGAAGCGACATACGACACTTTTACCAGCCAGCCGCCGATCGAGGAGGTAGACTGGATCCCGAAGGGGGGACCCAGCATGGACCCGACGATTGTGCGGATGGACGAGGAGGCTAAGGGCCTTCACAAGATGATCTGCTACGAGACCAAGATCCTGCCGGCGCGGTGCTACTTCAGGGGCAGCGACGAGAACCGGGTCTTGCACGTGGTGGTGACGAGGGAATCGCTCCGGAAGGAGCCGCTGCGCGTCCCTTCGCCGGACCACCCCGCCGTGGCCGCGCTCGAGGAGGAGTTTGGGACGCTCAAGGGCCTGGAAGGCACGCAGGGCGCCGTCTACGAGGACGGCAACCAGGCGAACGACGACGAGACGTACGCTGCCTACGCCCTGTTCTCGAAGCGTCGTAGCGCCGATGTGAGCGAGGAAGAGTACGCGCAACACCTCGACAAGATCCTCTACATCCCCTTCGACGTCGAGTTCGTGGACGAGGCGAGCCTTCGTGGATAAGGAGATCCTCTGCATCCCCAAGGCGCCGTTCTTCCAGGTCGGTGTCGAGGACGTTCACGACATTCGGGACGTCAAGCAGTTCCTGGACGAGAGCGGCTCGTGGGTCGACCGCGCCCGTGCGGAGACGAGCGAGACGTACACGCAGATCATCCCGTACGTGCTGGTCCTCAACGGGGACCGGCGCCGCGGCGTCGTCACGGAGATCCTGTCCGCCGAGCGCCTGCCCGGCGGGAACGAAGAGCGCCTGCATGGGCAGGTCGCTCTCGGGTTCGGTGGACACGTCAAGCGTATAGGCACCTCTACCGCCTGGGAGGCGCTGGTCGTCGCGGTCCGGCAGGAGCTCCGGGAAGAACTCGGCGTCCGCCTTCAGCACGGCCAGTTCCCGCACCTTCACGGACTCCTGCACGACGACAGCAACGAGGTCGGTCGGGTCCACACCGGCATGGTCTTCTCCGTCTGGGTCGAGCAGTTCGAGGAAGGCATCTCCGAGATCGCCAGCCAAGAGCCGGACAAGCTGCGCACCTTGTGGCTGGACCGAACCGGTCTCGGCATGGTTCACGATCGGATGGAGAACTGGGCGCAGATGGTGTCTCTCGTCATGGAACCCTGGGGCCTCGCTCCCGTCCTCTACGACCAGTGAAGTACCGTCGGCTCAGCAACGAGGAGATCCTCGCAGGCGTGACCTCGGACCCAGGCACGGTCCTTGAGCCGTTCCTGGACACGCTTCAGGCGTGGGCCGACACGACGCACACCGACCGCAAGCCGTGGGGCGAGTACGACGTCGCCATCGACAGCGGCGTCGTCACTGTCGACGGTTTCCCCCTCCACCCCTACGTCCAGACGCGGCTCCTGTCCCGCGTCGTCGGGATCCGGAACGACAAGATGCAGCCGTGGCGGGAGCATCCGGACCTGATCCTGGAGGCGCTCCAGCGCTTCGATCCGTTCCGGCAGGACGTCCAACTCCGCGCGGTCGCAGGCCAAGTGGTCGTCATGACCGACATCGACATGGAGCTCGGGCACCACATCGACTTCATCAAGCCGATGGCCGACTCGGTCGTCGAGGCCGCGAAGCGCGGAACGGCGATGCCGGTGTCGATGGTCGGGTACGTTCTCGACCCTGCCTGGATGCACCTCCGCCTCGCGTTCGTCTCCACCAACCGTGACCAGCCGCACCACGTCGGCCTGCACCTGGACGCCAACCACCTCTTCAACCGCCGGGTCAAGGGCAGAGCTTCCTATGGGTTATTCTCGTATGACACCGTGTGGCGGACGGGCATGACCATGGACAACTGGTGGTCGGTTCCCACCCCGCGGATCCGTGAGGACCGGCCGGACGTCAACCTTCGTGACCGCTTCCTCGAGACGCTCGGCAAGCAGCACAGCAACGCCCGCAAAGAGATTCGTTACGCCGCCTCCAGCCTCACCAGCCGGCGCAAGGCGAAAGCCAAGCCGACCTGGAAGAACGCCGTCGTCAACCACTTCACCAAGACGTTCGGCGCTCAAGGCCGGGCCCAGGAGGCGCTCTTGAATCTCGACGAGCACGGCCACGACAACCCGTTCGACTTCGCGATGGCGCTCCTCACGACGGTTGAGCAGGTCGAGTTCTACCGCCGACTGGCGGCCGAACGCTACATCAGCGGCGCCCTACGGAAGTTGACCAAATGAGCGTATCCCCCTGGCCGTTCGACGACCCCGACGACCCGATGATCCCGGACTCTGGCGACACCGTCAAGATGCTCGTCTGGTACGAGGAGATCGAAGATCGGGTTTCCGAGACCCTCCCCCTGGTCGCTCCCGACTGGGTCCGCGTGTTCGAAGAGCTGCTCGTGTGGGAGGACCGCCTACCGTTTGACGGCATCTACCTCGTCAAGTTCCGACTCAAGTACGACATCGACGACGGAGAGTTGTCGTTCATCGGCTTCCATGTCGTCGACTTCGTCAACTTCCCCGTCCCCGACTACGACCAGATCTTGAAGCACGAGATCGCCGACTTCCGAGGAGGTATGGCTGCATGAGCAAACTGAAGGCGCTGGCCGCCAAGAAGGGCCAGGAGAAGGACGCGCCGAGCTACGTCGCGCTCCTCAACGACCACCTGGCGTCCACCAAGAAGCCGCGGGAGGGTTACCACCCGAGCAGCATCTCGTACAAGTTCTGCCCCAGGCAGTCCGCGCTGATCCAACTGAAGATGCTGACCCCGGTGCAGGAGATCGACGCGCGCCTCCAACGCATCTTCGACAACGGTCACTACATGCACGCCCGCTTCCAGAAGTGGACGCAGGAGATGGACCTGGAGGTCGACAACCCGATCATCGCAGAGCGCTCGAAGGTAGGGAAGAGCGGCGAGGTGCGGCTCTACCACGACGTCGGGATCCGCTCGTCGTGCGATCACGTCCTGAACCTCGAGGACGGCTACTGGGACGTCACCGACTACAAGTCGATCAACCCCGACGCGTTCAAGACCCTGCTCCAGCCGATCGCGTACCACGAGAAGCAGCTCACCGTCTACATGGGCCTGCTCCAGGACCTGTTCATCGGCGAGGAACTGCCGGCGAAGATCCGCGGCCGGATGGTGTACGAGTGCAAAGGAACCCAGCAGATGAAGGAGTTCATCGTGCCGTGGGACGCCGAGCACCAGGGTCTCTACATGGCGCTGATCTCGCTCCTCGAGAAGGTCAACGAGGCGGTCAAGAAGGAGGACCCAGACCTCGTGCCGTGCACCTGTGGTGCGTGCCCTACCGGTGGCTACGACAAGCTCCTTGAGAACCCGAAGAAGGTGAAGGTGTGAGCAACATCCGAGAGATCCTGACCGAGGAGATCGAGGAGCGCGGCTTCTTCCTCCCGAAGAGGACCGACCTCCCCGACCTCCCCGACGACGTGACGACACTCGGCGGAGACCGGGTCATGGGCCTGATGACGAAGTACAGCGCCATGATCGCGTACGCCGCGACGGAAGAGGCGATCGCCAAGGGAGAGGCGGAGGCTACGAAGGGCCGCTACCGCGAGGCCAGGTCCCAGAAGTGGATCGACCTGCGGGACGACAACAAGAAGCGGACCGTGGCGGAGACCGAGGCGATGCTGGATTGCGACGAGTACCTCGTCGAGCTCCAGCAGGACCGGATCCTCGCCGAGAACTACGCGCGCATGGTCGAGTCCCTGCTCAAGGGGTTCGAGCAGAAGTACCAACTGCTCTCGCGTGAGGTGACGCGCCGCGGCCTGAACGCCGAAAGGAGCCTCGAAGGATGACCCCCGGAAAGTCGCTCGCAGCCGTCGGCTTGTCCAGCCTCACCGTGATCGCGGTGACCGTGAGCGTAGCGGTCATCGCCTTCGTCGCCGCAGCGACTGTGGTGCTGGCCCTGGTTGTCGCGAGCGCCCCGATCCTCGCTCTGATCGCCCTGTCGTGGCCCTTGGCGTCGGCCCTGATCGCGTTCACACCGATCGTGACGCATTGGTCGGTCTACCTCTTTTCGGCCGTGGTCGTCAGCGTGGTGGTTCCACTGCACCGACTCAAGCCGACCATGTAGACAAGGATATCTGCTAAGATCACTCCACGTAGCTGGAGTGGCCGCAGGCAAGCGTACCGTCCAAATCTGTCGTCTAGGACACGTTTCCCGGCCTCCGAATCTCAACCGTCCTCCGTTGGTTCGGGTTCTCCTGGCTCCAGTGAGGAGGATTCCATGCCTGATGAAACTGTACTTCGTGTAGGAACGCGCACCGATCCTGGCAGCCTTGCTGGCGCCATGTTCAAGAGCTTGGAGCGCGGAGACGAGGTCAAGGCCCGAGCTTTCGGGGCCGCGGCCACGTTCACGATGCTGAAAGGCGTCGCGCTCGCTCGCCGTTTCTTCGCGAACCACGGAAAGTGCCTGTACCTCGATGTCGACACGGCATCGGAGCAACTCGATGACGGATACCAGATCCGAAGCGTCACCCTCACCCTCTACGTCTTGCCGGAAGACAGAGCTCTTCAACCCGGCTTGTCATAGACTTTCCTAACTGCTAGACTTACCTCTACGTGAGGTCGGGCCGCAAGGCCCCACAAAATCGAACCGCTCACGTTCGACCCAACATTCCCCGCTGCGAAGCGGGGAATACAGCCCTCTACACCCCGCAGGAGGATTCATGCAACTTGACCAGGAGATTCTGAGCACCATGGCTCATTGGGGCAAGTACGCCCGCCACCTTCCCCAGGAGCAGCGCCGGGAGACGTGGGACGAGAACGTGGACCGAGTCTCCAAGATGCACCACGACTTCTTCCAGGACCGGCTCGACCATGACAGCTATCAGAAACTGGTTCCCCTCCTCAACAGCTCCGTCGAGCATGTCCGCGCGAAGCGCGTCCTTCCTTCGATGCGCTCGATGCAGTTCGCCGGCGGGCCGATCTTCTTGAACCCGTCGAGGCAGTACAACTGCGCGTACCAGCACATGGACGCCATCGAGGCGTTCGCCGAGACGATGTTCCAACTCCTGAGCGGCACCGGTGTCGGCTACAGCGTTCAGCGCAGGCACGTCGACCAACTCCCGCCGGTCCAGAAGCCGGTCAAGACTCACCGCTACAAGGTAGGAGACTCGATCGAGGGATGGTCCGACGCCGTCCTGGTGCTCCTGCGGGCCTACCTGACCGACCAGGAGTGGGCACCCGAGTTCGACTTCCGCGATGTCCGGCCCAAGGGCGCGTACCTGGTCACCAGCGGCGGCCAGGCCCCCGGCCCCGAGCCGCTCGCCAAGTCGCTTCAGGCGATCGCCGACATCCTCAAGAGCGCGCCAGATGGCGAGAAGTTGCGACCCATCCACGTGCACGACATGAACTGCCACAGCGCTAACGCGGTGCTCGCCGGCGGGATCCGCCGCGCCGCCATGATCAGCCTGTTCGATCGCGACGACGAGGAGATGCTCCGGGCCAAGGGCGACCTGCCGGGCGCCGAGTTCCGGGAGGCGTACGCCGTGGAGGGCCAGGATGACGCCTACGAGATTCACTACCTCTACAAGGGCAAGCCGGGCGTCGCCTACGGCGGCGAGGCCCTGATTCAGAAGATCCAGGGTGGGCACATCGACTGGTTCTTCGTCGAGGAGCAGCGCGGCCGGTCGAACAACAGTGCCGTCCTTCCCCGCGATCGGGTTCGGGAGCAGGAGTTCATCGACCTGTGGAGCATCATCGAGCACAACAACACCGGCGAACCCGGATTCTTCTGGACCGACGATCCGGATATGGGTCTGAACCCGTGCGCCGAGGTCAGCCTCCACAGCCACCAATACTGCAACCTGGTGACCACCAACGCGGGCGACGTCGAGAGCCAGCAGGACCTGGAGGACCGCGTCCGGGCCGCCGCAATCATGGCGACCTGCCAAGCCGCCTACACCGACTTCCACTACCTGCGCCCCGAGTGGCGAGAGGTGACGGAGCGTGAGGCCCTGATCGGCGTCAGCATGACCGGCATCGCCAGCGGCACCGTCCTCGACCTCGACCTGAAGGCCGCAGCCCAAGTCGTCAAGGAGACGAACGCCGAGATCGCTGAGCTACTGGGGATCAACAAGGCCGCGCGCACGACCGTGATCAAGCCGGAGGGCACCTCGAGCCTGGTGCTCGGCACCAGTAGCGGCATCCATGCCTGGCACGACGACTACTACCTCCGCCGGATCCGGCTCGGCAAGAACGAAGCGCTCTATACCTACCTGTCGATCCACCACCCCGAGCTCGTCGAGGACGACGTGTTCAACCCGAGCGGCGCGGTCGTGTCGATTCCTCAGAAGGCACCGGACGGCGCGATCACCCGGACGAAGGAGACTGCCCTCGACCTGCTGGAGCGGATTCGGAAGTTCAGCGACGAGTGGATCCTGCCCGGGCACCGCAGCGGGGCGAATAGCAACAACGTGTCGTCGACCGTGACCGTCAAGGACAACGAGTGGCGCGACGTCGGCCGCTGGATGTGGCGCCACCGCGACAGCTACACCGCGCTGGCTGTTCTTCCCTACGACGGGGGTAGCTACACTCAGGCACCTTTCGAGACGATCACCGAGGAAGAGTACCGCCGCATCCGTGAGAAGCTCACCGATGGCATCGATACGACGAAGATCGTCGAGATCAGTGACCACACCAGCCAGACGCAGGAGGTCGCCTGCGGCCCGGCCGGCTGTGACGTCGTCGCACTGTGACCGACGACGTCGAGGGCTGTGAACACCGTGACGACTGCTCGTTCCCGTTCTGCTCGTGCGGCGAGGCCGAAGAGAAGATGGACGACTGTGAGAAGGAGCGGTGCACCTACCCCTGGTGCACCTGTTCCTAGCAAGAGCAGATCGTGCTATCGT
>Ga0306869_1000215_pt1 | contig 32070 bp, 42 predicted proteins | sample AntRauTorckE6833_FD_190421 | JGI IMG/M metagenome (GOLD analysis project Ga0306869, IMG submission 190421) | Saline lake microbial communities from Rauer Islands, Antarctica - Metagenome Torckler E6 #833 (v2) (version 2) | ecosystem: Environmental > Aquatic > Non-marine Saline and Alkaline >... | reverse complement strand
TATGCATTTGCTTGACTCCTTCATTGAATTTTTGGTCTGTAACTAATTAATTCAACGGAGCCAGGCAAATGCCTTTTTTATTTAGATTTACATTTTTTTCTTCACAACATTAATTATACAACCAATTAATATTACTTTTTATATTTATTTTACCATCAACAATTTTAAATATTATTACACCAAATAATAAAATTATTCCTAAAACTGTAATGTATTTATTAATCCTTGCAAAATATAGGTATTCAATTAATGGTATTAAGAAAATGATAAATCTAAATCGTTTTATAATATTAATTGAACTATTATTACTTTGTTCCTTTTTATAATACAAAAAAATTCTATCAAGAATTACCGCAAATATTGCTGCTGCAAGATAAAAATATATTAGACTATTATTAATCAATATGTTATTTTGGCTGCCGTTCTGCCAAAAAATGTAAAATAATATGAAAAATATAATTTTTGCTGCTAGGTTAGTTATAATATTCAATTTAATCATCCTTTAGAACTTTTTCATAGCAATAGTATAATTGGTTATCTTCAGGTTTAAATTTAAATATTAAATCCCCAACCTTTTGATATCCTCTATTTTTATATAGTTTTAATGCCCCTTTGTTTTTAGAAAACACATCTAGATGTATACTTTTATAGTTATTGTCTTTTGCATACTTTTCACAAAAATCCATAACTTCTTTGCCATAACCTTTATTTTGATATTCAGGGCTAATTGCAAGTAGGTGTAGACCAATAAAATCATCTTCTGACCAGTTTAATTTTTGCCAGTACTCATCTTCTACTTCACTTAATACAAAGGTTCCAATTAAATTATCATCTTTTATATATACTAGTTGATGACCTTTATCTATATTATTTTTTATTAATTCTTTTGTTGGATAACTTTCATCCCACTGAATAATCCCTTGTTTGTTTAGTTCTCTAGTACATCCTATATATAAGTTGAATATATTGTTAAAATCTTTATCTGTTGCTAATCTAAAAATATGCACCACCTACCTTAAACTTAATAATAGTTTCTATTTAAAAAGGTTCTTCTTTTATATATATTTTTTTTATTAATTCAGTTACCTTTTTTTCTCTTTTCTCTGGATAATCAAAATTTAAGCTTTCTGCTACTTCTAAAGCAATATTGCTATAAAGAGAGATCATTTTGAACAATGAATCCCAATTTCTTTCAATATTCCCATCTGAAAAAGTGTTCTTTAATTCTTTCCAGGTATTAGTATCTAAGTAATCTTTAAACTTACTCCCAAATTTACCTGTGTTTGCATCCCAACTGTTTTCTAATCCAATCTTCCATTCAACCATCTCGCGAACTAGTTTGAACTTAATAAAATAATCCATCCGCTTTGCAAAATAGAATTGGTCGCGCTAAAAATACTTTGCAATATATGTGATATCCCACCAAAAATCATTTACATTTTTTAAAAATTCTTTTTCTGTAGGTTTATCTATTTTGAAGGCTTGATAGGAAGGTTCTTTTAATTCATGCAATATATTATTTTTATCAAGTAATACTTCATAACCACTATCAAGATAATCAGGTAATTTATCTTTTTTTATGATTTTTTTGATTAAATCTACCGACCAGATGCTAAAATCAATTCTTATGTAGTCATCATATAGTACAAGACAAGTATACGATTTGATACCTTCTAATGAAAATTGGTCATTAAAAAAGGATAAAATAGTACCAAATTCTTTTCGCCAGCTTTTATTATTAACTAATTCTTTGAATTCTCTAGTAATAAAAACAATGTCTAAATCAGATAAGAGGTCTGTTTTTCTATTAGGGTTAGCCATTGAAACTGTTAATAATACACCTTCAATATTGGAATTGTTTTTAGCAAATTTAACTACTTCATTTAATACCTCTTTTTTGTTTCTCACTTTATTCATATTCCCCCTCACAATTATTTGCATATTTTTTTAAGACCCTTAAAACTCTTAATGTATTAATACGGGTGTTTTTGTTATCATCTTCTAATTCAAAGTATACTCTACCGGCATGTTTACACTGGAGAGGCCATTTCCCATTTTTATTTTTCTTATTAACTATTAGCTTTAAGGCTTCTTCCATTCTGTTATCATACTTTTTATTATAAAAATAAAAATACTCCATTACTCTTAAGACATCATAACGCCATCTGGGAGGAAATGATAAGTATGTAAACTTCTTATCAATAATTTTATCATTTTTATCAGACTTAAATAATTTATGGGTTAATAAAAACTGATGTGCTTTATTTTCTGCTTTACTAACTTTTTCAAGCTTATAATTATATTTATTTCTATAATCTAATAATCCTTCTAACACATTTATTGTAGTATGCATAGAGCTGTGAACTGCTCCATTTTCCTTTTGACAGTTCCAACCACCATCTTCCATATGTTCATTCAATATATAGTCTATTAAATTATATATCCTTTTATCATTAAGGTTGAAATAACTACAAATAGACAGTACTATACCTGTTATATATGTTTCACTACTATTTATAGTTTTTGAAAAATTGATACCACCATCATTATTTAAACCTTCTTCTAATAAAACTTGTGCTCCCTTTAATGCTTTTGCATTATCCTGTGATAAGTTTAATCTTTTTAACAGTAAAAGTGTATATGTTGAAGAAATCCATTTGGGTGAATAAAGACCATTTCCCCAAATCCAATTATCAGACTGTTTAGATAAAAGTTTATGACCCCAACCACTTTCTGCAATATTATTTTGAAGTAGATCTAATTTTTCTCTATCAGTATTTAATAGATCTCTATGAAGTTGATATATTATGGAAGGATCTCCTTTTAACAACCACTCTATTAATTCATTGTCGATCATAATAATTTTCCCTTTCCTTTAATCAATCATTCTTTTTACCCTTAATATCCTCAATAGTTATCTCAATTATCTCTGTCTTATCTAGAGCTTTATCAACATATTTATACCCTTCTTGTTTAAAATCAGGTGAAAATTTATCTATAAAACCTTTAAGTGCTTCTCTTTTGATTTCTTTATCGACAAAGTTAGCTGTGCCAAATACTATTACACTTTCATACTTTGAAGTGAAATTATTAGGAACTAACTCATATTTATTAACCACAGAAAAGGATACTTTATTACTATATCTGATATTGTCTAACTTATGACCTTCTTTTGCACAGTGCAGATAGATCTTTTTGTTTAATATAATATAGTTAACTGGTACTCCATAGGGATAACCATTTTCTCCAACCGTTGATAATATTCCATACTCATTTGTTTTTAAAATATCATATGCCTTTTTTTCACTGAGTTGTTTTTCATCTCTTCTCATCTTTTTAAACATAATTCCCTCCGTGATTTTCATATTATAGATTATCTCTTCTTTTTAGCCGAAAATAGAAAATAATCATCATCTTTAATTAACATTTCTTCAAAACCATAAGTCCAACTCATAAGTCTAAGAACTTCATCAGTTGGGATTGGATTATCTTGATTATGTCCGATTTCATCATGATGTTTTTTCAAAGTTTTACGGGTTTTGGAATGGGCAATCAAAAACTCCCCACCTATTTTAAGTTGTTTATATGCATTTTTAAAAACCATATCTATTTTTTGAAGATGAGGAATTGTATCAAATACTATGACAAAATCAAAAGTTTTATCTAATTTAATATTTGTTTCAAAATCAATTCTTTTTACATTGGCTTGGGGAAACTTTTCTTTAAAAACATCTAACATCTTTGATGCTATATCTATTCCCAGGTAATAAGTAAATTTCTTTTCTTCTAAAACGGAATAAAGTATACCTGTACCACAGCCAACATCTAATATAGAATCATTTTTGCCTACCTTATGTTTCTTTACAAAGTCTTTGGCAACTTCAATACTTTTTTGAGGTACATTATCATCCCAATCTTCTGCTCTTTTATTAAAAAATTCTATTTCCTTTTTGTTATTTTCACTCATAAACAAATCCCCCGCAAGTTAAAATATTTTGTCACATCTTATAGTGGTTTAACTCTTCTTCATAATACTCCTCGGACTCAAAGGTCCAGATTCTAATATTACCTGAATCAAGAATTGCAATACGAAGTTCAATATCATCTGCATATATCTTTCTTATATAGATCTTTTTTTCTTCTTTAATAAACTTATATCCGGCAAGTTTTAACTTGTGTTCAATCTCTTCATCTGAAGAATAATTGCCTTCATAAATCTCATAAATTGAACTTTCTTCTATCTTTTCTAAATTAAACTCATCTACTATTAACATCTTAATTCCTCCTAGAAACTATTTTTTATTTATTGCAAACTATATATGAATTTCTTTAATGCTAAAGCAGTGTCAACAATTTTTTCAAAATCAACTATTTCTAAATTATCTTTTTTAGTATGGACAAAAGACATTATTTCCTCTAATTTACTTGTTGTCATTGCTAGTGCTGGTATCCCTTGTTGAGCTAAAATGGCATGTTCACCCTGATACCATTTTTCACCTTCTATCATATTAAACTTACTAAAGTTATCAATTGCTGATTTAGTAATTTGTGTATTATAGGTTGTATAAGCAGTTTTGCCATTTATATAACCCATTCCATCAATATTGACACCCAGTAAAATATTTTTTAGTTTATCTTGTTTTTCAATGAAATATAGTCTTTGTCCTGGGTTAGAATAATAATCTTCGCCATTTAATAGTGCGATTTCTATATTATAGTTTAGTTTTTCTTTTTCTATTAGATCTGCTAATAATAATAAGACTGTTACACCGGTTGCATTATCAACTGCACCCGGAGAATTTAATTTGCTGTCAAAGTGGGCAAACAAAACTATCTTCTTATCCACTTCATTATTAAATTCAGCTATTATATTTTTCCCTGATGATTGTTCATTTAAAGTATTTATTTCTATTTTAACTGTTTTATTAACCTTATTTTTTAGTTCTTCACCTGTTTTGTCTTTTATATAAATTGATGATAATAAAAAGTCACCATCTTCAATTAGTGGAAACGGATAAAGGCCACCTGCAGTGATTTCATCTTTTCCTGTTGCAGCAATTACTGCCCTAAACCCCTTGTTTTCTAGTAAACTTATTATCTCTTTGTGTTCATCAATATTATAAAAAGGGAATTTTTTTGGAACTAACTGTTCTTTAGTTAAATCATCTGTTAAAAGTACTATTTTCCCTATACCCTCAATTTTTCTTAATTCTTCTAACTTTGAAGCTACACATAAAGGACCTTCTACTTTTGCACTTGGAGAATAAGGACTGATATTTGCTTCATATTCATTATTATCTACCTCAAAAGATACATCTAATGGCTTCCAGTCAAAACAATTAAATTTGTCTTCTTTTACTAGTGAAGCTTTACTATCATTTAATACATTTAAAAGATAGTCTGCTGCTTTTTGGTTTTGAGAACTACCTACATGGCGATCTTTTAAACTCTCACATAGATATTCCATATGTTTTTTTGCTTTCTTTAATAATATTTTTTTCATAAATTCACCGCTCTTTTATATTTTCACTTCAAGAAACTGGATTTGTTATTGTACAGGGAAGATCAACACAGCATTTTCCACAGACATCAGCAACATCTAAATCATTATGGTGTTCAGCATTCTTTAAACAAAGATCATAACAAGTATATCTGTTAAAGCTATCTTCTTGCAGAGATCCATTAACACACCTTGTTATACATACCTTACATGAATCATTATACTTATACAGACAGTGTTCCTTGTTATCTCTTTCAGTCGGCTCTAGCTTTAGGTCTGTTACAATACTCCCCACCCTACCGGCACAGCCTTTTTCTGTAATCAACATATTGTTAATACCAAAAGTACCTAATCCAGCAATATATGCTGCATGTCGATGAGACCAATCACTGATTAGTTTTTTTTCATCAAAGTTGTGAGTAGCTTGTATTACAGTTGACTGATAGCCTTGTTTTGCTAAGAATTCTTTTATCTCTTTATTTAGTTCATAAATTAATCGGTTAGTTTCTATATATGCAATAGCCCAGTCTCTAGAACTTAGCTGACCATCTATATTTGACTTGTTGATTGATTTATCAAAAGGTAAAAAGAAACTGATAACTGTTCTAGCATCAGTTAATAAGTCTTCTGGTAAGACATGATTTTCAGATACAATTTCTTTAAGCTTTTTAAATAACTGATCATTACTATCAGCATAGGCAGTTAGAGGACTTCTCCATGAGCTTTTAATATCTGGTTTTTGTTCATAATTATCAACATACTCTTCAATAATGTTTTCTAACTTTTCTTTCAAGATTAAAACCTCACTTTTTAATCTAAATCCACTTTAAATTTCTTTTAGTCAACTGAGTTTCTTTATCTCCAGTATTTACAGTTTGTTTAGATTCGAAAAGCATAATTAAGGTTTCTTCTTCAGCAACCGGTTTATGCTCTACTCCCTTAGGAACTATTACAAGTTCACCTTTTTTTAATACTTCTTCACTATTTCTATACTTCATAGTTAGCTTACCTTCGACTATAAAAAACAGTTCATCATCTTCTAAATGTTTGTGGTACTCAAACTCTCCATTAATTTTAGCTAACTTAACATGCATATCATTTACTTCTCCAATAATCTTAGGATCCCAATACTGGTCAATTAATTCAAACTTTTCTTTTAAGTTTATTTTATTCAACCTAAATCCTCCCAAATTATTTATTTAAATTTTTATATTGAACTACTTTATTTATTCTGTCTTTTTTTCTTTTTCTTTTTATTTACTCTAATATTTTTAACGCCCCATCATCTAAACCTACTATCACCATATCAGCCATTTCTACAAATAATCCGGTCTCAACAACACCTGGTAAAATATTTAGCTCTTGATTTAAGGTCTTAGGATCTTTAATCTCTTCAAAATTACAGTCAATAATATAGTTGTCATTATCAGATACAAATACACCTTTATCATCTTTTCTTAATTTGGCCTGACAGTCAAACTTTTCTATATTAACTAGGGTTTTGTCACAACCAAAATGCACTACTTCTACTGGAAGATGGAATTCTCCAAGAGTATCCACTAATTTAGAGTCATCGACTATGATAATTAGTTTTTTGCTTTCATATGCAACTATTTTTTCTCTAACTAAAGCTCCACCACCACCTTTGATTAAGTTTAAGTTAGAATCAACCTCATCTGCACCATCAATTGTGAGATCAATATGTTTTACATCTGATAAACTAACTAATGGTATGTTTAACTCCTCAGCCTGTTTTCTTGTCTCTTCAGAAGTTGGTATTGCTCTTATATTTAAACCATTTTTAACCATCTCACCAATTTTTTTGACTGCCCAGTAAGCTGTAGATCCTGTACCAAGTCCAACCACCATTCCATCCTTTACATATTCTGCTGCTTTTTCTCCTGCTACTTGTTTTGCTTTCATTATATTTATCCTCCTAGATTTTTAATTTTACTATATTTAATTTAATTATACTACTTTTAATAAAACTTTTCTTTAAAATTAAAGAATATATTCATTGTTCTTTAAATATTCTATACCTTTTTTTGTTATCTTTGTTCCTGCTCTTCCTTTGTTTATGCTAACCATTTTATCTTGTAGAAGATTTTGTAACTTACTGCGTATTTTATTTTCAGATATACTATAATAATTTTGTTTAAAGTACTGAGTAATACTTCTGCGGCCTGTATCAGCATTCTTTTTATTGAGAAAGTATAAAGATTTTAAGATTAATATACTTAGATCTGGTGAACATGATTCATCTTTTAGATAGTCTGGTAGAGATTTGTAATTTATTTTTTTATCATCTATTGTAACCATGTACTTTATTGTGTTTTTCAACTCTCTAACATTGCCTGGCCAGTTATAGTTATATAAAAACTCTTTTAGATCTTTTGTTATTTCAATATCTTTATCTAGCTCATCAAGAAAGTGATTAGTTAATATTAATATATCATCTTCACGGTCTATTAGTGAAGGTACTTTAATCTGAAAAACATTTAGTCTAAAAAATAAATCTTTTCTAAACTTGCCTTTTTTCATCAGCTCCTGTAGGTTTTGATTTGTTGCTGCAATTATCCTTGTATCAATACTTATTACTGAATCCCCACCTAGTCTCATTATCTCTTTTTCTTCAATTGCTCTAAGTAATCTGGCCTGTAATTTTAAGGGCAGGTCTCCTATTTCATCTAATAATATTGTACCACCATTTGCCTGTTCAAACAAACCAATCTTTCCACCTTTTCTAGCACCTGTAAAGGCACCTTCTTCATATCCAAAAAGTTCACTTTCTAGTAAGTTTTCGGGCAGAGTTGCACAGTTTATTGCTACAAAAGGCTCATTTTTTCTTTGAGAATAGTTATGAATTGATCCTGCAAATATCTCTTTTCCTGTTCCACTATCACCTAGTAGTAATACGGTTGAATCACTTCTAGCTATTTTTTTACTAATATCTACCGACTTTTTAATTGTTCTACTTTCTCCAATAATATCATCAAAATTATAGTTGCTGTAGTGGCCTTTTCCAACGATCTGTTTATGGACTTTTTGCTGTGTTTTTACCATTTCTCTGTATGGGGAAACAATAATAATCTTTCCATAAAACTGGTTATCAAATTGAACAATCTTTACAGTAAAAACAAGTTCTTTACCATTAGTTTTGACCAGTTTATCCTTTATTTCCTTTTTTTCTAAGACAAACTTTAAATCTTTGTTTTTATCAATTAATTTTTTAATACTTTTCCCACTTAATTCTACAGTATCTAAGCTCAGAATGTTTTTCGCTTTATTATTTATCAGTTCAATTTGATTGTTCTGATCGGTAATAATAACCCCACTTAACAGTTCATCTAAAAGTAGCTTCCATTGGTTTAGTAAAACCCTTCTGTTTTCCCAACCATAATCAAATCCATACCAGATAGTAGGGACCTTTATTAAATATCTTTTAATAATCTTTTCTGACTGCTTACTATCAATTCTTAATATTGATAAAATATCAACAACATTAGAAATATCAAAAACCCTATTTCCAATCAATATAATTTCTGCATCAATATCAGGCAAAAAATCATAGGATTCATTTTCAGGAACAATAATATAGCTAATATTATCAGGAATCTCTTTTTTGTTTTTATAGTAAGGATAAAACTGAACATCTGTTATTCCTAATTGATAAAAAAGAGCCATTGTTTCATTAGCCATATACTGGTTAATATTTGCAACAAGTGCTTTCTTACCAGCTGGTATATCCTTTAAGATATTTAAAGCTTGTTTTGTTATAGTTCTTTTCATCATTAAAGTAGGAGCATCACACTTGATTTTATCAACTAAGATATTTAATATTTCAGGATCAGTATATAAGATTAAGTCAGTATCATAGACAGCTTGAATTACATCCATATCAGGATGTCTATAATCAATTACAAAAAGATCAGAAAATATTTTTTCTAATTCACTTTTAAAAAATTCTGAAACCTGTCCATCAATAGCTAGAACAGTTATTTTTTTCTGCAAAAAAATCACCTTCTCAACAAATTAATGGGGTAACCATATTATTTTAAAATAATTATCCCATTATATAGTATATATATTAAACATTAATGCTTTAATTCCTTTAATAATAAGGTTCATTTAATAAATATTTTGGCATAAATTATGCATTATTAATTATATGGAAATAATAATTAATTTATAGGGGGAATTCTTTATGTTTAAAAGTTTTGAAGAACTAAAAAATTATATTGAAGAAAACAATATTATGACCCTTGATTTTAAAATACCACAGCTGAAAGGTAACTGGAAACATCTCTCTGTACCAGCTTGTAGATTAAAGAAAGAGATTTTTACTGAGGGCTTTGGCTTTGATGGTTCAAACTACGGATATGCAAATATAGAATCTAGTGATATGGTCTTTATCCCAGACTATACAACAGCATTTGTAGACCCTTTCTGGCAAGAAAACACTTTAGCTTTTTTAGGTAGAATATATGAAGTAAGTCCTGAAGGTGATATTCCGTTTAAAGATGAATCCCGTAATGTATTATTAAGGTCTTTAGAATACATGCAGGAAAATGATTATGCTGACAAACTTATCTTAGGACCGGAGTTTGAATACTACATATTTGATGAAGTTTATTATAATAATCAAAGTCATGAAAGTGGCTTTAGTATCTATTCACAGCAAGCAGAATGGACACAAAATAACTATGACGGATATAAGGTAAGACATAAAAAGGGTTATCATTTAGATGCACCTCATGATAGAGACCGCGATTTTAGAGCTGCCGTCTCGTCTCTTCTTGAAGATAACGGAATTCAAGTTAAGTACCATCACCATGAAGTAGGTGGTCCTGGCCAGCATGAGATAGAAACTGAACGCACTGAAGCAGCAAAAATGTCTGATGATACCATGAAAATTAAGTATATAATAAAAAATCTTGCTGTAAAATGGGGGAAAACTGCAACCTTTATGCCTAAACCACTTTATGGTGAAGCTGGTAATGGCTTTCATATCCATATGCAGCTTTTTAAAGATGATCAGTCAATATTTGATAGCAAAGATAGCCAATATGCTGGATTATCAGAACAAGCGATCCATTTTATGGGGGGGATTTTAAAACACACCCCAGCTTTAATGGGTCTCACAGCTCCTTCGACTAACTCTTACCGTAGACTGGTTAGTGGATATGAAGCTCCGGTTGCAATCTGTTTTTCAAAGGCAAATAGATCAGCGGTAATCAGAATACCAGGTTATGCCACTTCTCCTGAAGATAGGAGATTCGAATTCAGACCGGCCGATGCTTCCGGTAACTCCTATTTAACTTATGCTGCGTTATTAATGGCTGGGTTAGATGGAATTAAAAACAATATAGATCCTATTGAACTAGGATATGGTCCTATAGATAAAAACATATATGATTTAACAGAAAAAAAACAATCCTCACTCCAATTTTTACCTGAAAATCTTAATCAAGCTATAAATGCTTTAAAAGATGATCATAACTTTTTACTTAAAGGTAATGTGTTTTCTAAAAATCTAATTAAAACCTGGATAGAAGAAAAAACAAAAGAAGTTGAATACATTAATAATCATCCAACTCCTGAAGAATTTGAACTATACTATGATGTTTAAAAGTAAATTTTATCTGCTAAACAAAATATTTGAATAAATTATGGTTATGTTATTAAAAAGGTTCCGGATTTTTAAACCGGAACCTTTTGATTGATTATAAATTAACCTATCTAACATGGTCTAAAACATATAGTTTTTGTTTAAAAGGAAGTTCTTTGATCTCTACCTCTGGACCATCAATAATATCTATACTCTCTTTATCAAAAAATGATAAGAATTCATCAACACCTGTTATTGGAAATTCTAAAACATCTGTTTTATAATGCATTGGGAGTATAACTTTAGGTTTGATTTCATCTACAATTTCTTTAGCTTTTTTAGCGTCTATTGTATAGTTGCCTCCTACAGGTATTAATAGAATATCTATATCCATTAATTTTGATAACTGTTCTTTTTCTAATTCATGTCCTAGATCACCAAAATGTGCAATCTTAAACTCATCTGTAGTAATAATAAATATATTGTTTTCTCCTCTTTTATTTCCATGAGCATCGTCATGGTAAACTGAGATACCTTCAAATTTAATATGGTCATCTTCAAAACCTGTATTTTCTTTAATAACTTCAGGGTTGCCTTCCAGTAAACCTACAGCATTATGATCAAAGTGGTCATGACTTACTGTAACATAATCTGCTTTGTCAGTAATTTTCTTATAAGGTAGCTTTTCATTATATGGATCTGTTAAAATCTTTTTATTATCTGAAGTAGTAATGAGAAAGGTAGCATGTCCCCACCATTTAATTTTCACTTTACCAACCTCCTTTTCTTTATTATATTTTAATTATACTAAATATTAGAAGATTTTTTAAGGGTTAATTATTTTCTGCTCTCTTCATAGATATCTATAAACTTTTGAACAGTTATTCTTTTTATCAATTCACCTACTGCTTTTAAAGGCAGATCATCAATTTTTTTAAACCTTAAACAAGATTTGCCCATATCAAGTTTTTTGTTTTCTTTTTCAAACTGTTTTAATAGCCAGCGTTTGAGTGGTTCACTTTGATAAACTGGAGTTAAATACAAAGAACAGTGGTTTTTCTGAGCAGCTAAGCCTGCAAACATTAAGGGTTTATCATTATAAGTATCTGGATATGTAGTTAAAGGAACTTCATAGCTTATCATACCCCAATTCATACTTTCTTTATATCCTTCAGACAGGTTTTCTAAGATTACATCTCTTACCTTAGATATTACATTTCGTTTTTCTTCATCAAGATTGTCTAAGTATTCCTCTACATTTTTTGCATTGCTCTGTACCATTTAAGACAACTCCTCACTTAAATAGAAAACATTAGAATTTGATTTAATTTTATTATGATAATAAATGAAACAATACTAACTAAAGATAGTTTAATATGTTGGTTGAAACCAATTTTATGCTTTTTATTTGCAATAAAACAGTTGATAAATAGTATTGTGATGATTATTAAAGGAACTAAATATAGATTAACGCCTAATATATTGCCCATTCTAACTTCATCCTGCAATATAAGTCGATTCGGATAAACAATACTTAAAATATATGGAATTATTCTATACAAAAATGGAGTTAGTACCAAATAATATAACCTCTTATAATTTTACTTTATCATCAAATAATATGCTATAAAAGATTGAACTAATGTAAACATTATTCCTGATATAACTATTAATAATTGATCTGTATTACTAAAGTTTCCTCCACCAATTGGTCTAGATCCGTTAAAATCAAATTCCATATTATATCCTAAAATTGTTCCCATAATATAATGTCCATATTCGTGAAGTATTATAGTTATCAAGGAAGCTAAAAACAAAAATAAATATATCCTGTATTTTTTAATAATCTGCAATTTTTATCACCTTGCTTTTGTTTTGAATTTACAAATTTTTTTGAATTAATAAAATATACTTTAACTTTATTTTGCTGATAAAAAATTATATTTTATACTATACTATCAACTTTTAATAGTTTTTTAACTCTAGATAAAAATAATGATTGTCTGTTTCTTTTTTTAAGACTTCAAGTTTATTTTTATTAGCTAAATTTACAAACTCATTAATTTTTTGACTATTTTCTTTCCAATAAGTGCCATATGCAGTATCTACCTTTTTATTATTAAATCTAACTTCCAAATTAATTGCATAGAAATCTTTATCTTCTCTGTTTTTTTCTGGTATAGATAAGTCCCAAATTAAGAACAAACCTTCTGGTTTTAATACTCTTTTTACTTCTTTGAACACTTTTTCATAATCTATTTTATCTAAATACATAAATGTAAAAAATGAAGTACACAAATCAAATTGATTGTCCAGAAAATCCATCTTTCTGGCATCCATTATAATCTTTAAAGCATCGTTGTCTTCTGCTTCAAGTAGTTCTTCTTTACTTAAATCAATAGATATTACTCTATCTCCATAAAGATGAGCTATAATGGATTCTCCTCCACCACCGATATCAAGTACACGATTTATATCTTTTTCTTTTTCTATATCAATTATTTGTTTTTCTGTAAAGTATATTTTGTTTTCATCAATTTTTCCCAAAAAATACCCCCCCTTTAGATTTTTGATTTGTCAGCAGTATTTTTAATCTTTTGTTCGGTTAAGGAAACTATAATTACTGATACAATTATGAAAATACTACCTACAAAATGATACCAATTTAAGTATTCATTAAACACAACTATACCTATGATTAGACTTGTAATAGGTTCAAATGTGCTTAATATTGAAGATGCTGTAGCAGTTATATATTTAAGTCCAGTTTGAAAAGCAACCATCCCAAACAGATTACACACCAATGCCACTAAGACTGTACTTAATAGTCCTTTATAATTATAGTTTAAACTCATATTATTTGTTATTAAAGAAACTATCAATAGTATGTAGGTATTAAATAATGAAAGATAAAAAGTGATTACAAAAGCACTTAAATTTTTAATATTACTGTTAGAAACCATTAAAATATAGTAACCATAAAAAACACCTGAAATTAAAGCTAACCAAAACCCCAACATATTAATAGTTTCAAATGAACCAAACCCCATTAAAAAATATATACCTGATACAGATAAAATTAATGCAAATACTCTTTTTGAACCAATCTTTTCTTTATAGAAGAAAACTGAAGCTAACATTACCACTACTGGATATATGAAATGCAGTGTCATTGCCAATCCTGAAGACATGTACAAAAATGACATATTTAAAAACAGCATCATTAAGGAGTAACCAAATAAACTGATTTTGAAAAGTGTAAAATATTGAGCCTTTGTCGCTTTATAATCTATATCATATATTTTTATAAAGATAAACAATGCAATTGAAGCAAATAATGACCTATACAAACTAAACGAATAGGGATTAAAACCATTGGCATAAGCTGTTTTAGCAAATAACGGGATTAACCCAAAACTCATTGTTGCAAATATTGTAATAATAATTCCTTTTGTTTTATTCATCTATTTCACCTAATTTATTTATTATAAAATTATTTTCGCTTACTTTTTTCTATTTCTCTATATGTTAATGTTTTCCTTTTTAAGATTTGATAAGTTTAATAAATAAAGGCTATTTAAAGAAAAAATCTTTAAATAACCTTTTTGTTTTAATATCATTTTATTGAATTTAATTCTTTTGATCTCAAAGCTGCTTCTTTAACTGCATCAATTAAAATACCTCTTATGCCATGTTTTTCTAATACTTCTATACCCCTTATAGAAGTACCACCTGGTGAGGTTACCATATCCTTTAATGCACCGGGATGTTTATCTGTATTTAAAACCATTTTTGCAGATCCCAACATGGTCTGGGCAGTTAATTTAGTAGCAAGTTCCCTTGGAATACCGGTTAGAACTCCACCATCTGATAAAGCTTCTATCATAATATAAATAAAGGCAGGTCCACTACCACTTAATCCTGTTATTGCATCCATTAAGTTTTCTTCGACTTCTACTACTTCTCCAACACCTGAAAATATTTTATTAACTAATTTTACATCTGCTTTAGTTGCATTTCTTCCCGCAGCTACCGCTGATATGCCTGACTTAACTAAGACAGGTGTATTTGGCATTACACGAATTGTTCTTACATCAAGAGGCAGTTTTTCTTTAAGGTGTGAGTTGCTGATCCCAGCAGCTATAGAGATTACTAACTTACCCTTTACATCCTCACTGATCTCTTCAAGTACATGATCGATCACCTGAGGTTTAACTGCTAAAAGGATTGTATCTGCTCTTTTAACACCCTTTATATTATCATTAGTTGTTTCAATACCACTGTACTCATCATTGTTTTTACTGTTTTTAACATTGATATCACAACCAATTATTTCATTAGTTGTATAAAGACCGGAATTTAATATTCCCTGTACCATGGCTGTACCTATTTTACCTAATCCAATAATACACAGTTTCATTAATGCTCACCTACTCCCTTATTTGTCCTTGACCATAAATGACATACTTGCTTGTTGTTAATTCTTTTAAACCCATTGGACCTCTAGCATGTATCTTCTGTGTGCTAATCCCAATTTCTGCTCCCATTCCAAACTGTCCACCATCTGTAAATCTAGTTGAAGCATTTACATATACTGCTGCTGCATCAACTTCATTTAAAAACTTCTGACTGTTAGTATAATTATCAGTTAAAATTGCCTCAGAATGTTTTGTACCATATTTATTGATATGATTGATAGCTTGATCTACATCTTTAACCGTTTTTAAAGATATGATGTAATCTAGATACTCTTTTCCCCAGTCAGATGAATTAGCTTCTTTTATATTACCAGCTAATTCGACAGCATTTTTATCTCCCCTGATTTCTACATCCAAATCATTTAATACCTCAGCTATGATAGGTATAAATTTTTTGGCAATATCCTGATGGACTAATAAACTCTCAGCTGCATTACAAACAGCAGGTCTGGTTGTTTTTGCATTAACAATAATATTAACTGCATTTTTAAGATCCGCTGTTTTATCAACAAAAATATGACAGTTTCCTACACCGGTCTGGATAACAGGAATTTTAGATCCATTTACAACCCTATTAATTAGTTCTGCACCACCACGTGGTATTAATAGGTCAAGATATTGATTTAAAGACATTAATTCTTTAACGGCTTGTCTGTCTGTTGTTTGAATCAGTTGGACACTACCTTCGGGAAAACCAGCCTTAATTAAGTTTTCGTTTATAATTTTTTGTAAGACTTTATTAGAATTAATTGCACTTGATCCACCTCTTAGAATAACTGAATTGCCTGATTTTAAACAAAGTACTGCTGCATCAACTGTTACATTTGGTCGTGCTTCATAGATTATTCCAATAACACCGATTGGTACTCTCATCTTTCCTATTTTAAGACCATTAGGCATTTTTTTCATCTCAATAATATCTCCAACAGGATCATCTAAGTCAGCAACTTCTCTTACTCCCTGTGCCATTTGTTCTATTCTTTGTCTACTTAAACTTAATCTGTCTATAAAAGCCTTTGACATATTCTCTTCTTTGGCTTTTTTTAAATCCTTTTCATTTTCTTTTAAAATCATTCCTGTATTATTCTCAAGACCTTCAGCAACCATCATTAATGCTCTATTTTTATCATCAGTCGTGATATTTGATAGTTTGTAAGATGCTTTTTTTGCAAGTTTTGCCTGTTCAATAATCTCTTCTCTAATACTCATTATTGTGTCCCCCTTGTTTTTATTTTATTTCTTCTTTTTTACAATTACTATCTTTAGGTAAAAAGGTTGTACCAATGTTATATTCTTTTTTTAATTCCAACATATCAACTATTTGTGTAATTACATTGTCCTTATATGCTGGTCCGATTACCATAGGAATATTCTTGCCATTTACAATTTTAGCTGCTTCAAGTTTGGTCTTCATTCCCCCAGTTCCTACAATGCTCCCCTGACCACCAGCACATTCTTTTATTTCATCAGTTATATTATCTACCTTGTTAATTAACTGAAGGTTATCATCTGCTCTACAGGGCACTTTATTATATAGTCCTTCAACATCTGTTAGTATTATTAATAGATCTGCATTTATTAAATTGGCTACCTGGGCAGATAATGTATCATTATCACCAAACTTTATTTCATCAGTAGCTACGGTATCGTTTTCATTGATAATTGGTATAATTCCATTTTTGATGAGTACTTCTAAGGTATTATAGATATTAGTTGACCGATTAGACTCTTTTATGTCATTTGATGTAAGTAGAACCTGCCCTCCTAGTTCACCGAACTGTCTTAAAATTTTATTGTAAAATGAGATTAATAGTCCCTGTCCTACAGCTGCCATCCCCTGTTTTTCTGCCATATTAAACGGCATTTTAAGTTTTAGTTCACCCATTCCAGCCCCAACTGCTCCAGATGTCACTAAAAGTATCTCTTTTCCTTTGTTCTTTAGATCAACTAACTGTCTTATGTAGTGTTCGATTGCTGTATAGTTTAATTTTCCATTCTGATGTGTTAAACAGCTGGTTCCTATTTTGATTACAATTCGAGAAAATTTACTATCTTTCAAAGTATCACCTCCAAATTTATATATTAAAATTAAAAAACCCCGTTCCTAAGTAAAAATAGGAACGAGGGTATACTCGCGGTACCATCCTGGTTGACTAATAAATAGTCCACTCAATTGTTAGTTACAAAAGTAATTTCTTACTTTTATAACCTGTCATGATAACGGTTGACTTCCGGCAAAGCTTACTATTTTCAGCTTTCAACTCCCAGGCGGGGTTCATTAAAATAAATATTATTGGGCTTCCACCAACCCCAACTCGCTTAAAATATCATTTTAATTACTATTCCTGTTCACTGTCAATGATTGTTATTTAATTATAATTACTTATAATATTACACAAATATTATATATATGTCAAGAAATATTTTTAACTACAACAGCTTCCTGAATTACTAACTGGTTCTTTTCCCAATTCTTTTAATACTTCATTCACTAGTTTATTAAAGTTATCAGAACAACATTCACCTGTAGGATTTAACTTCTCACACATACAAATCACTTTTTTCTTATAGTTTAATATTATGTCCTTACAATTAGTTAAACCTTCTTCTTTAACTGCTTTTTCAACTTGGTCATATGTTATATTATTACAGTAACAAGCGATTTTCGGATATGAATTTTTTTTAAACCAAATTGGTTTTGTTAAATCTTCTAAAGTGAATTTAGACTGTTTAGTTTCATCAATATAAACGATATTACAGTCAGGATACTCACAAACATAGTATTCATTATCAGTTATTTGATCTTTATATTCCTTCTTAATAAACTTATCTAACACATCATGAGGAACATTTTTTACATTTGAACCACAATTTGGACATTTTATATATTTAACTTCTTTTGTTTCATTACAGTTATTATCTGAACATCCACAACCACATCCCATTATTAACCCTCCTTCTTTCAAATAAAATTAATCTATTAAATTCTAAATAACTGTTCAAGTTCCGTTATATATTTATTATAAACATCTTTTTTAATACAGTAACAAACTCTCGAACCATCAATTTTACCTTCTATCCAACCACTTTCTTTTAAAATTTTAAGATGTTGAGAAACTGTGGACTGTGCTATTGGAAGTTGATCTACTATACTATTAACCATACATTGATTTTTTGAAGGAAGTTTAGCCAATATTTTAATTATTCGAAGTCGATGTGGATGGCTTAATCCCCTTGCTAACTCAGCTAATTTATCCAATTTTTTATCTTTATTTTTGTTCATTATAAATTCACTCCGTTAAATTTTTTTATTATTTAACCAATCTTATATATTTTTAAACTATCTAACATTTAATTAATATTTTACAGTTTATTTGCTTATTTTTCTGCTCTAATATATGCAGAATATATATAATCATTAATACCAATTCCAGAAATCCAATCTTCGACTATTTCATCACTATTGTTCTTTCTCTCAATTTCAATATTTTTAAATTCTAGTTCCTTTAATATTGAATAATATTTTTCCTTTTCAACACTTCCTGTAACACAGCTACTATAATTATCCAAATTAGCTTTAATTTCTTCTGGAAACTCTTTCTCCTTTAGAATATCAGATATAGCAATTCTACTTCTGTTTTTCAATACTATTTTCGCCTCAGTAAAAACTTTTTTCTTATTTGGCGAAAGATTAATAACACAGTTAGATATAATTACATCAACACTGTTATCTCCTAATGGAAGCTCTTCAATTTCTCCTAAAAGAAATTCTACATTATCAATGTTATTTTTGAGTGCATTACTTTTAGCCTTTTCAATCATAGCTTCTGTCATATCAACACCTATTACTTTTCCATTTTTTCCAACTTTTTTTGCAGCCAAAAAGACATCGAATCCAGCACCACATCCTAAATCAAGAACAGTTTCTCCTGTTTTTAAATTTGCAATTGAACCGGGATTTCCACATCCTAATCCATAATTTGCTTCAGCAAAAGATGAGTTTATTTCTTCCTTACTGTAATCCATCTTTTCTGCAATTTCTTTTACATTTTTTTCTGTATCATCTGAATTCCCACAGCAGGATGAGCTGCAACCACAGCCACTTTGGTTTTCACTAATTACTTCTGTGTAATTATTTCTTACATTATTTTTAAGTTTTCTTCATGATTTTCCATTATTAATTCCTCCTTGTTTTGTTCACCAGCCAAAAATATAATATTAATTTTATTTTACTTTAATTGTTACCTAATATTATAACATATATATCGTTAATCGTAAATAGACGATTAATAAATTGTTTTAACCTACAATATATTATACAAACACAAGAAACTAATTCATCATTTACACTCTTTTACCTACTTATAATTGTTCATTTAAATGCTCAATATGTCTTGGTGTTGTTCCACAACAACCTCCAACAATTGAAGCACCTTGATTAATACAGGCCAATATTCCTTCTGTAAACTCTTCAGGTGTCATATCATATATTGTTTTATCATCTTTTAATTTTGGCTGTCCTGCATTTGGTTTTACCATGATTGGTAAATCAGTATTTTTTTTCATGATTTTAACAACTTCAGCTATTTCAATTGGACTTAGTGAACCACAGTTTGTTCCAATGATATTTGCTTTATTTTCTACTAATTTTTGAACACATTCTTTAACTGAATTACCCATGATAGTTCTACCACCATTTTTTAATGTATCAAATGAAATTGAAACAATAACTGGTAAATCAGATGCTTCTTTACAGGCTTTTAGAGCACAAAGTGCTTCTCTTAGATCTACCATTGTTTCAATAATTAAAGCATCTACTCCAGCATCTTTTAGATAAGATGCTTTTTCTTTAAATACATCAAAAAACTCATCTTCTTCATATTCTCCATAAGGTTTTAATAGTTTCCCGGTAGAACTGATATCTCCTAAAACAAATACATCTCCCTGAGCAGCTTCTTTAGCTATTGATACTCCTTGTTTATTTATTGATTCTAAATCATAGTTTTTATCCTTATTTTCTAAATATAGTCTGTTCATTGAAAATGTATTGGTTATAATTGCTTTGCTTCCAGCATTTATATAACTGGTATGTATACTTTTAATAATCTCTTTATTATCAAGGTTATTTCTGGGATCACCCATTACATTCTTCTTTTTTAATTCTGTTCCCATTGCTCCGTCTAAAAGTGTCACTTTATTATTCTTTATATAATCTAAAAAATTCATATTTTCACCTTCTAAGTTTTATTAGATTGGAAATTCTGCTTTTATTGTCATTCCTTTTTGGAGTCTGGATTTGATTTCAAAGTTTCCTCCTACCTGTTTTGTTCGTAATTCCATATTATCAAGTCCATTACCTCTTTTTATCTCATTAATATTAAATCCTTAACCATTATCTTTTATAGTTAAAAAAACTTTTTTAGCACTATTCTTTTCTACCTTTAGTTTTATGCATACTGTATCTGCTTGAGAATGTTTTTGTATACTAGCACATGTTTCTTGAAAAATCCTATAAATTGAGCACTCCTGTTCAAAAGTGAGTTTCTCAATATCTTCAAGTTCTGTTTCGACAACTATGTTTTGTCTTGCAAAAAAAAGCTCGCAGTGGGTAATTAATGCATTTGTTAAGATTATTTTTTTTAGGCAGCTGATTTGAGTTCTTTAATCATATACTTAAGCTCTTTAGATGTATTCTCAGCAGTTTTTTCAAGATGGCTAATGATTTTATGAATTTTCTCATCTTCGATTTTCAACTTATCAACCTGAATTTTTTAAAGAGCTAAGTCCATAAGAGATACAGTGTATATCTTGAGAAATTGAATCATGCAGTTCTCTAGACATTTTATTTCATTTTTAAAAGCCAAGAGGTTTTTAGTAGCTTCCTTTAACATTATATCTTTAGCAGAAAGATCTTCTAAAAAAACTAATCCCTGGACGAAAAAAACATGATCATCAGCAATTGATAAATTGATAATATCGGCTGACATATTATCTCTCCTCACCTTTTAATACTTATTATTTTATACAATTTAAAATGTTTGATACTTATAACATTATGGGTTAATTGTATCAAATATATTAAATAATGTAATCAGTCTTTAGTAAAATAAGTAAGAAAAAAGGCTGAAATCAATTCAGCCAATAGTGATAGAAAATATAATTGAAATCAAATCTATTGTTTTATCTTTTTTATAATTTTATTTATATTCTAATTTTAAACCAACCCCTACTTGTTTTAGATTACTTACTTCTGCCAGTTCTGCTTTGCTCAAAAGATCTGTACAGTGACAGCCATGAAGTTGTTCTAAATTAAGTTCTTTAATATATTTTTTGGTTTTACCCATTTTGTTTTTATCTGGATTTATCAAATGAAGACCACCAATTATATCTACAACCTTATCAATGTTTGTTACTCGCTTTGCCTGTTCAACTATATTACAAATTCCGGAATGAGAACATCCTGTGATAATAACTAAACCCTCTTCGGATTTATATGCCAAAGCTGTATCATCAAATAAATAGTCCTTACTGTTTTCATCTATCCGATTAATATATCCTATTGGATTTTGTGCTTCAAAATCATTTTTTCTATCTATTTCACCTAGATATACTAATTTTTCGGTTATCCAAACTGGTTCTATTGTTTCTTGAATATCAAATAAATCGTTTAAAAGTCCTTTTGATATATTTATTCCGATAGATGTGCTATCTTTATAATACTTTCTTTCAAAAGAGTCGGGATGTGCTATCATTTTTGGATAATCTTCTTTATTCTTCAAGGTTTCAGAATAATACTTTATAAGGGAGTCTAAACCTCCGGTATGATCAATATGTCCGTGTGATAAGACCAAGTAATCAACATCTTTTATACTTACATCCATTTTTTGTGAATTACTGATAAATATATCTGAGTAACCTACATCAAACAAAATGTTGGTGTCTCCTTCTTTGATGTAATAAGAAAGACCAGCTTCTCCCTTAAAATACTTATCTATTGATGTATTATTATCAACCAAAACCGTTAGTTCCAAGATATCACCACCTCCTTTTATAGTACTAATAAATTAAGATTATACAACCACCAAACAATACCTATTGACCAGATGGTATAAATAGTATAAAAAATCTTACCAGAAAGTTTCCAGGTTCTAATTGACCATACTCTGTAATGTGTATAAAGAAGTAAGATTAACATTATAGGTAAAATCCAGATAAACATAATGATATTATCAAATAATGCTGAATCCTGTAAAAATAGATAAGGTATATTATATATTGGATGTATATCTGAAAATACTTTAGCAATAGCTGCAATAAATCCTATTGTTAGAAACCCAAATAAAATAGGAATTAATTTTTCAAAAATATATTTCTTTCGTAACGATCTACTAAATAAAGATTTTATCCAGATAAAGGAAAGTATTAATGTTAAGATAATAAATCCAAAAACAAATACTGCATTTATTAATAAACCTTCATACCATGAAGCCCTTTTTAATACATTAGGACTATTAGTCCAAAGTTCATTAACTTCCCCTTCTTGATTTACGGCAGCATATAGTTTATTACCACTTTCATTATCATAAAATACTCCAGCTTCAATCTGTTTTAAGCGATTAGTTTGTCCCATAAAGTTATAGATTATATTTCCGCTACTGTCAACTTGTATATTTGTTATTGAAAAGTACTTTGCTATAGATTCATAAGTTGTATGATTAATTCTATTAATTATATATTTTCCTTCTACAAGTTTTGGATTTATAAATTCATTACTTTCTGATGCTGGTATAACACTTTCCTTTTCAGGAAAATAACGATCCATAAAACTCTTAATTAAAGAACCTCTTGCCATTGCAGCATCTCTACCGTTGTATGAAACAAATAATCCAGTATTTAATTCTGGAATTAAATAAAGTCCACTGTGAAATAATAATGTATCTCCACCATGTGTAATCATCCTATATCCATTGTATTCCATCTCAATAAATCCATGTGCCATTCCTGAAAAGTCTTCATGATGAGTAAAAGTCTGTGAATGCATTTCATAAGTAGTATCAAAGTTTAAGATTTTGCTTCCTTGATAACTCCCATAATTAAGATGTGCAATCATAAATTTAGACATATCATTGGCAGTACTACTTAAAGAACCAACAGGATATGGTTGAATATATTCAAATTGGTCACTTTGATAACCACCATTAATATAGGCAAAGCCTAAAGAACTTTCTCCATCAATTTCTTCTGGGACGGGTTGCCTAAATGTACTTTGATTCATGTTTAGCGGTTCAAAAATATTTTCTTCTACATATTCATTAAAAGTTAAACCTGAAACCTGTTCAACAATATAGGCAGCTAATGATGAAGCATAATTTGAATAAGCCATTTCTCTTCCTGCAGGATAAACTCTTGCTGGCATATATTCTTTTAAATAAGTTCCTAGGGGTTTTATATCTTCATTTGAAAGAACAAAAAGATCTTTTATCTTGTCTTCAAATCCTGCATTATGATTTAGCAAGTTCATTACAGATATAGACTTTACATCTTCAGTATCTTTATTACCTACTAATTCATTTGGAATATCAAAGTCTAAGTACTCATTTACATTTTGATCTAAATCAATTTTACCTTCTTCTACAAGCTGCATGACTGATGTCCAGACAAAAAGCTTTGAAATAGAACCGGGTCTAAATAAGGTTTGATCAGGGTTCACTCTTTTATTATTCTCAAGATCATAAAAACCATAACCTTTTTTAAAAATAATTTCACCATCTTTTACAACTGATATAGTTACTCCTGGCACCTTATATTCTTCCATCTGAGACTCTAAAAATCCATCAAAAAACATTTCAACAGAATAAACATCCTCAATATTTTGTGCAAATGAGATACTGCTAAAAAGTATTAAAAAAATTACAATTAAAATTAGACTAAAATATCTTTTTTTATTTTTCACTTTTACCCGACTCCTCTCGAAAAATAACTATCGGATTTTAATATGTTTCATTAATATTATACTCAAGATCAGTTATTTTCATTTCATAATATTCATAATCACCTGAATCTAATCTCCATATTGCTTTTGCCTTTGTAGGAATTTTAACACCTGAAAATTCTTGATAATCCCACACAGGTGCGTGATATTTTTCTAATCTATACCCATCATCACCACTATAGTATCTTTCACAACTATACTCTACTAATTTTCCTTCTTCATCAAATTCAAAATTAGCTGATGCAGTTGTTCCCTTATAACTCATTGTTGCTTTTGCATTATAATAATCAATCTCTTTCCAAGTAATATATTGACTCAATGCTGCTGTTGGAAACCAAATTATTTCACCTAAGTACCTTGTTAATGTTCCCTGGTTTATCTCTTCACCGATTCCATCTACTACTGGAAATAAAGATAGAACTTTTATTGACATATGACCTTTACCATTAAGGTATGTATCTCTTCCTGCAAAGTATAATAATGGAGCCATATTTACCTGAGCTGTCCAAATAAATGAGGGCTCTTCAGTATTAAAATACTGTACAGCTTCTGTTTTCATACCCTTTTGTTCCGGTTTTGTCCTCATCAAACCAGTCTGTTTTAATCTAACTGTTTTTATCTTATCTTTACCAACTACATTACTGTATCTAAGCCACCTTTGTACTGGTTCAGGTAGATTATCTAAATCATCTTCACTAATATTACCAATATTATCTAACTTGCTTTTATTTAATATATTATTGCTTATCTCATTTGATTTTTTTTGGAATGATGTATCTGCAAATTGAGAAACTAAAAACACGAAAATGGTTATTGCAATCAGCAAACCACCAGTCCAAAATATATATCTCATTTTATACACCTCGTTATCTTATTCATTTAAGTTGTTTATTAAGGCAATTGCGGATCCAATTGCTGTTGAAAAAGTTGCATGTTCTGGGAAATAGAAATTTAGATTATATGATTTATTATCTCTTAAATCTTTTAAAATCTTAATTCCTGGTTCTATCTGTGCTAACTTACCAGTAAATACAATATTTTTATTATTTGTCATTTGAGCACCAAATACTGCTAACATTCCAATTGTCTGATAAATTAAGTTTAAGATTCCTTTAGCATAGTCTTCTTTGGTAGCAACTTTATGAACATTACCAAAGTTGGAAGCTGTTACACTTTTAGATAAACTTCCTACAACTTCATTAGAAATATCTCCAATTGTTAAATCTACTTTATGAAGATTACCGTTTTTTGCCAAGTCAATAATTTCATCGAATTCTATTATATTTAAGATACCTTTACCAAGACCAAGTAGTGTACCTCCTCCAATTCCAGTACCACCAATGTGTTGTATCTTTTTATCTGTTACATCAACCATTGCTGTTCCTGTACCTAGACTAACAACTAATGTTTTATCAATACCTGATAAAAATGAACCTCCTAAACCAATTGCTCTAAACTCATCTATTTTTATGGTCTGAATACCAAATATAGTTGAATCAATATATGAAGACCCTACTCCTGTAATTGCTATCTTATCAATATCCTTTATATCCAGATTGTTTTTAGTAAGCATCTTACCTAACGCACCATATGCAGAAGTAGTTGCATCACTTGCTTCAACAGTAAAAAGATCAAATATTTTCTTTTCTTTTAAACAGACTATATCTGTTGTAGAACCACCTATATCAATACCTAATATCATTTCATAACACCTCGTTTAATTAATTATTAATATTATTCTCCAGTTTTTCAACAATATTTTTCTTTAATTGTTTTTTATTATAACCTGTATTATTAATTATATTTTTATTCATCTTTAACTTTTTAAATATCTTATTTTCTATACTATATCTATACTTAAATACTTCTAATGCTCCCTTTAATCCAGTTAAGTTATTATCTAATCCATATCCTTGCTTTGTATAATAGTCAATAAAAGAAACTAACCATTCTTGAGATCTTTCATTTACTATCTTTTTAAAAGTAAAGTCCAAGTCCTCTTGGTCAATATAGAACAAAATTGGATTTAAATTTCTAACAACATCTAATAGTTCTGTTATATAATTGAATGTTTCCTTAAAGTTTTTGTTATCTCTAATTAAAGAAACAGTTACTGGATTCTGTATAAAACAACATTCAAAGATATACACTTTATTTTCACTTGATGCTGTCTTGGAAAACTTATTCCAATTATTAACAATTAGTCTTTTATTCTTTTTAAATGGTAATTCGTATACATCATTTTTGGAAATAATTTCATAAATTTCATCAGAAAAGTCATCTTGATATTTCGATTTTTGTTTATGATAGTGAATAAAGAAATCTTCATTAATTTTTTCAGTAATCTTTTTAATAAAACTTTTATACTCAGGATAATCACTTAACAACTTTTTATATTCTTTTATATTAAAATGAGTGACTTTATCATAATCAGCGGGGTGATCAAGATTACCTTCCAAGAAAAGTTCGTTTTCTATTTCAAAATCATCTAGAATATTTTTAATAATTTTAGCAGCAGTTGTCTTTCCAAAACCAGGTAATCCTTCAACTATTATTAATTTATTTTCTATTTTTACCACCTACTTTTGTTACTCATATACATACCGATATTTTCCTTTAGATTTATCTTTTAAAGCATAGTTGGATTTTTCCAAAACATTTATTGAAGCTATATTAATTTGATCAACAATGCCCCATAATTTATCTAACTTAAAATTAACTAATGTCCAATTTGAAAATTTTGTTACTACCTCAGTTGCATAACCTTGATTTGCATATCTATCAGCTATAGCATAACCTACTTCAATACCTAACTCAATCTTACTTAATCCTATATGACCAACTAAATCATTTCCCTCCTTTAATTCTAAACCAAAAACATAAGGGAAGTTATTCATATCAGGTATATATCGATATCTAGATTTTAAATATTTTAATATTTCTTCAGTTTCTTCTTTGCTTTTATATACTTGATCAGGTAACCACCTTTTGATACCCTTTTCTTTACTCATTTGATAAACTTTATTTATATCATCTAAATTGAACTTTCTTATTATCAATCTTTTTGTTGTTAATATTACTTGATTATTCAATTTTTTTATACACCAACTTTAATTAAAGTTTTTCTGCTACTATTCTTGGAAAAGTTAGATATTTCCCATTATCTGCTTTCACTAGTTCTGAGTCTCCATTTCTTTTAGCTAAACCAGAATTCATTAGTTCTTCTTCCCACTTCATCAAGACCTCCCAGTTGTTTTTTAACTGTTCGGCATTTATTATTTCAACCAGACCTGTTTTCTCGAAGTGCTCTTTCCACCAGTTTGAGAATGAAAAGAGAAAAATTCATTATACCATACTTCTTTTAATTCTTCTGGCACCTTATTATCAATTTCTTTTTTCAGTCCGGGAACTACTATACCAAACTGTCTATTACTTTTTAAAAAAATTTGGATAGATATAGAAAGTAGAGCTCATCCGTACCAAAAATATTGATAAGCATCAACACTTAATATTATATTGAAAATTATTCAGTAAAAGGTAACTAATGTATTTAGCTTTTATGGGATATACTTTATCTAAAAGCCCTTCTTTTTTATTATTTTATAGTTATCACTGGGATCAATCCATAAGTCTGCAAACCATACTTGAACATCAAATCCCTTGGCTAAAAAAACAGAACTCATTGCCATTCAACAGCCCAAATCTAAAACTCTCATTCCTAGTTTAAGATCAACCTTTTCTGTTAAAAACTCCATCAATCAAATCGAGTTTGGTCTTATTTTATTTTTACACATCAATTCAATATCATACTTTTTTGAACGTGGAAATCTATCTAATTCTAATCTTTTTTTTACCATTATTAACACTTACCTTCTATTAAAATTTACTGGTTAGTTTATCTATAACTCTAATAATATCCTTTTCTTTGTTTTTGGTCCATTTAATAATACCAGTTTCAACAATGTTTGCATCTTTTTCTTTTAATAGTTTTTTAAACTGCCTGATAGCTCTATTACCACCAGTCCAATTAAAGGGTAAGCCCTTGGTTATAAAACAAGCAACTTCTTTATTATTTAAACTATCCATATTTTCTAAGAAACTCTTCATTCCTGTACAAAGTGAAAAAGCCTGAATTGGTGAAGCAAATATATATGCATGATATTTATCTAACTCAGGCAATCTTTTATATTGAATATTTTTAGCACCAGGATGAACTTCTTCTTTATCTACTACTTCTAATCTTTCTATTGTAACTTCATTACCCTTATCTTCCAATTCCTTTTTAAATCTTTCTACAACAGAATAGGTGTTACCTGTATGAGAATACACTACAATACCTATATTCATTTTCTATTTCCCCCTTAAAATGTTAAATTATTATAACAACTTAGTTGTTTCAATAAACATTTTCTCCTCAAAATTAATAGCCAAAGCTAATCTTTTAGATGCTTTATTATCTGCAGCATATCTATATATATTAATTCTGTCATTTTTTATCCCTTGTAAGGATAAATAAGAAAGTGATGCTTTAGCAAGATAGTTATTCCTATATTTGGGATGTGTGATAATACCTATATCAGCTAAATTATCTCCCCAATACCAATAACTAGCTACAGCCACTAATTTCTTTTCATAAAAACAACCTACAATATAGTCATCAGATAAACTTACCTGAGCCTCATTTAAGTCTTGTTTGGAACAATCTGTTTTCAATTCATTAAATTCAGCTTCAAATTTTTCATCTATTTCTTTGATTATATAATCTTTTGGGGGATTTACTCTTTTTTGATTTTCAGGATTTAAAAATAAACAGTGTGTGTTTGTTTCTTTTGAAAAACCTTGATTATTAAATTCACCTTTTAATTGATCTATACTTATTTTCTTATCACCTAAATCGATTTTTCTATTTAAGTTCTTATAAAATTTGGAGCAACTAAAGATAATAGAATTAAATGGAGTTTGATAAATAGATATTCTATTATCTTTATCATAATCTTTCTTTTTTATAATATTAATTTTATCTCGTATAATATCTTGATCAAAATATTCAAAAAGATTATTAAAAACTAAACTTTCAAAGTCACTATCATACATATCCTAAATCCTTTCAATTTTATTAATGCGGATTATATTTATTAAATTATCTTTATAGACAATTAATCCTGCATATTTAAGACTAAATGTTAAAAAGAGCAGCTTTTATAATAAGGCTGCCCTTTAATTATAAAATTTATATTTTATTCATTAAATTTGTCATTAAAAAATACAATATCAGATTTCTTTTTTTTAGATGCCATCTCTTTGTTATTCACAGGATATCCAAAAGCGATTATTTCTGAAGGAAGATAACCTTTTTTCATATTTAGCAGTTTAGACACTTTTTCAACTTCAAAATATGATATCCAAGTTGAACCAATACCTTGTTCTACTGCAGCTAATACCATATGGGTTCCCGGAATTTTTGTTTGATGTTCTTCTGAATTAAGTTTACTATATAGCTCTTTATCTAGATTCATAAGCTTATCACTTACTTCCGGAAATCTTTTTACTTGAATATTCCTACCACCTTTATGATCAGCAACAACTCTTGTACATAGTACAATTAATAATTGAGCTTTTTTAATCCAAGTCTGGTTATATGCAGCTTTTGCTAACTCCTTTATCAAATTTTTATCATTTATTATACCAAACTTCCAAGGCTGTTCATTTCCTCCTGATGGAGCCAACCTACCGGCTTCTATTATGTATTCTAATATATCATCAGGAATCTTTTTATCAGAAAAGTTTCTAATACTAGCTCATTTTTTTATTAGATCAATTAGCATAGTTCTAACCTCATTTCTTAATATATAAGTTTATATTAGTTTCTGTACAATTTTGCCTTTGTTATTATCAATAGTTACTTCTGCATAAGCTCCATTGATATAAGTTAACTGAGGAGGTTTATGACCTAAGTCAACATCATATATGATAGGAACATTAATCATATTTGATAGATCTTTTAATGCATCAACATAACTATAATCTTGAACATCATTATATCCATCTACTCTACCATAAAGAAGACCAGTTGTGTTTTTAAACCAACAATTTTGTTTCATCTGCCAAAAGGTTCTATGTATATCTGATGAATCCATTTCACAGCTTTCAAAATACCAGATAATACCATCATTTGAAAATGAATTTATAAAATCAATTACTTGAGCATAAGGGGTTCCGATTAGTTTACAGATCACATCAAGATTTCCTCCTAATAATCTACCACTGAATTTAGTACTTGAATTGTTACCTATTAATTTCCATTTCACATCTTCAGTTAAATTATATGGTGGAAAATAATCTTTCTTTACTTCTTTCCATTCTTCTTGATAAAGTTTTAAACTGTTTTGAATAAATGAACTTTCTTCATCTTGATTTAATATATTTAAACTATTCAAAACTGAATCATCAATAGGTACATTTCCAAAATCTAGAAAGTTAGGACCATGAGCTGTTGCTAAATTTAATTTTAAAGTTAGAACAAATAAAAGTGTACTTATGTCTGAAAAACCCATAATCCATTTTGGTTTTACTTCTTTTAACTTTTTATAATCTAAATATAGTAAAATCTCCATTAAAAATTCTCCACCCCATGGTGGAATGATTGCTTTTATAGACTTATCTAAGTATAATTTAGTAAATTCTTCAGCTCTCATTTTTGCTGAAGCACTTACCAATTTATTTTGATTTCTAACTGAATTTGTTTCAACTACTTCATATCCTAATTCATTAATCTGTTTAATTGCATTATCTAATTTATTAGAAAAAACTCCTGTTACACCTGAAGAAGGAGCTGTAACACCAATTTTATCTCCTTTACTTAATGGTTCTGGATACCTAATCATATTAAAAACTCCTTTTTATTATGATAATTCATTTTAATAATTGCTTTAATAAAAGACTTTGTCTATTTTCCAATCAGTTTATTAAAAGTAGTAAAGTTATAGTCTAAAACTTTAGCTTTTTTTATAATATACTCTAATCTTTCAGTACTAAAACTCTCATTAGCTGTATGTGCATAAAAGACTAGAAGCCCTTTTCTTTTTTTAGCTTCTTTTAATAAAATATCTATATGATCTTTTCTTAGCTGATTTGTTTCAAAAGAGACTCCTTTTATACCATAATTTAATAATGGCAAATTATTTAAAAACATTCAGGGAATTCTTCTCCAATCCTTCTACCTCCACGAGCAAAATAGTAGTTATCTTTAACTATTTCTTGTGATGAACTTGTAAAACCATTATATGGATAAACAAAATTATTTATCTTTAATCCCAACTGTTCTAATTCTTTTTTTGAACTTATTATTTCTTCATTTTTAGATTTTGGGGATAATATAATGAAACTATTATCAATTTCATAATCATTATCTATTTTTTTAGAAAGTTCAAAATATCTTTCACTATCATTTGACATGATCTTTTTAAATCTAATTTTTTCACCATAATCATCT
>Ga0306869_1000212_pt1 | contig 32333 bp, 30 predicted proteins | sample AntRauTorckE6833_FD_190421 | JGI IMG/M metagenome (GOLD analysis project Ga0306869, IMG submission 190421) | Saline lake microbial communities from Rauer Islands, Antarctica - Metagenome Torckler E6 #833 (v2) (version 2) | ecosystem: Environmental > Aquatic > Non-marine Saline and Alkaline >... | reverse complement strand
AACAATTCTTTCAAGGAAAACAGACTCATTTGTAGAATATTATTATTAATAGGTTTCACCTCTTTTTGTGTATATTTTTGATTTTCCTATTAATTATATTCTACAAAAAATGGGGTGAAGCCTTTTTCATATTGTTTTAATTACTATTAAATCAAGGCTCATTTTTATGAAATTTGCTTAATCAATTAAAAAGAATTTTTTAATCTCTATATATCTTAAATAAACAAATCTGCCCCACTAAGGACAGATCTGTATAATTTATTTAATTAATCTCTACCAAACATTCTATCTAGAACCATTGCTATAATTACAACTCCTAAACCTGCTTCAAATCCTAATCCGATATCTACTACACTTAAAGATCTTAATACTGGCTTACCTAAACCACCAGCTCCGATCATTGCCGCAATAACAACCATGGACAGTGAAAGCATAATACATTGATTAATACCCATCATAATTGAGGGCATTGCTCCTGGAAGCTCTATTTTATATAATATCTGCCACCAGTTAGCACCAAATGCATGACCGGCTTCTTTTAATTCACTATCAACCTGTTTTATACCTAAATAAGTTAATCTTATTGGAGGAGCAATTGCAAATACAACTGTCGCAATAACTCCTGATACTGTGCCTAATCCAAAAAACATTAAAGCAGGTATCAAGTATACAAACGGAGGTATTGTCTGCATAAAGTCAAGTATAGGCCTTGTGATTAAATCAAGCACTTTATTATGGGCTTTTAATATTCCAATTGGAATACCTATTACTAAAGCCACCACAACTGATGTTACTACTGAAGCAAGTGTGGTCATAAGTGGATCCCACATCTGAATATTTAAAACAAGTCCTAAACCTAATGCAACAAAAATTGAAAGTTTATAGTTTTTCAACTTCCACGCTAGTAATGCAAACAATGCAATTATAACTAATGGATGTGGATATGCAATTAAACCTTCTATATTATTAACCATCCATTCAATAAAATTAGAAAAACTTTCTAGAGGTCCACTAAAATTATTTATTAGAAAGTTTACTAGATTTTCTACCCAACTGCCTAATGGTATTTTAGTGGTTAAAAATTCTATAATATTAGTAACTTTAATCAACCTCCTTTACAATACAAATATTTTACTAGCGGCATCCAAAAAACGGAATACCGCTAGTTTAGCATCCTATTTAATTATATCTATTTTAGTTATTAATTTTCTCAGCTATTACTTTTCTAGCCATTCTTCCATCTTTTGATTCCATTCCGTAAACCCATTGATATACTACTTCAGGATTGTCTGCTATCCATTGTTCAGCAACTTCTTCTGGATCCATTTCTTGTCTCTTATACATATCTATCCAAGTATTTTGAATTGGAGCAGTTACTTTAAACTCTTCAAAGAACTTATATACATTTGGATTATCTTCTTCAAAACCTGTTCTAACAACAGTTAGTACACGTTCTCCACTACCCCAGATACCTTCTGGATCTTCTAAATACTTTAGATCAAACATTACATTCATATAATGAGGTTTCCAACCATTAAAAGCAATCCATTCTTCTTGATTAATTGCTCGTTTTGCTGATGTCAACATACCAGCAGTACTACTAGCTTGTAGTTTCCAGTCTCCTAGATTATAAGTATTATTATCTATTGCTTTTTGAATGATAAGATTACCTTCATTTCCAGGTTCTATACCATAAACAGTACTATTAAATTTATCAGCATGCTCATTTAAATCTTCAAAAGACTTAACTCCAGCTTCCCATACATAAGTTGGCACTGCAGTTTTATAAACAACATCTAATAAGTTAACTCTTACATTTTTGATTGTACCTTTTTCTTCATATTTATCAAAGTGCATTTTCATTGTTGGCATCCAGTTACCTAAAAATACATCCAAGTCTCCTGTATCCATACCTTTAAATACAATTGCCTGTGATCCACTAGTCATAGTTGTTTCATAACCAAGATAGTCTATTACTTTTTTAGCTACTTCAGTCTTAACAGTAACACCAGGCCACTGTACATAACCAAAGTCAATAGAATCATCGGCTGCTTGTACTGCGTTTGTGCCAACACTTACTAATGAAAAACTAAAGATTAATACTAATAATATTGTTGTAATTTTTTTTAACATTTGTAAAAACCCTCCTAGAGTGTTTTTTACTTATTATTATTATTTTTAATTGATATTTCTATTAATTCTTGTCATACTCTCCATCTGCTGCTAAGTTTGCCAATACATTTGTCTTTACAATTATTCCTAATAATTTGTCGTTATCATTCAAGACAGGTAATGGAGCACTTAAGTCAGCAATGTCTGCAAAAAGTTCTCTTAAATTCTCTTCTGGATTAGCTTTTGTTATATCTCTAATGATATCTTTAAATTCTTTTTCATCATCTTTATCATTGATGAAATCAACGACATCCTCAATATATATTATTCCTTTGAAATGTTTTTTCTTATCTACGACAAATAGACTGCTTAATTCATTTTTTTTCATCTTGTGTAGTGCTGTTCTAGGTCCATCCTGTGGATAAAGTAATGAAACAGGTTTTGACATAATGTCTCTTGCTGTTAGAACTCTCGACCTGTTTACATCTTCTACAAATTCTGCCACATAATCATTTGTAGCATTGGTCAGTATCTCTTCATGGTCACCAATTTGTATTATCTTGCCTTCTTTCATAATAGCAATTCTATCGCCTAGTTTTAATGCTTCATCTAAATCATGTGTTATAAATAATATTGTTCTTTCCATTTCTTCATAAAGATCTAATAATTTATTCTGCATTTCTTTTTTGATTAAAGGATCTAAAGCACTAAATGGTTCATCCATCAGTAAAATCTCTGGATCAACTGCTAATGCTCTTGCTAGACCGACTCTCTGCTGCATCCCCCCACTTAACTGTTCAGGATGTTGGTCTTCCCAACCATCTAACCCAACAGCTTTTAATGCTTCTTTAGCTCGGCTAACTCTTTCATTTTTTTCAACATTTTGTATTTCTAGTCCAAACATTGCATTCTCTAATACTGTTCTGTGGGGAAGTAAGGCAAAGTTTTGGAAAACCATTCCAAATTCTTTTTCTCTAAACTTCCTTAACTCTGTTTTTTCAAAGTCCATTACTTCCTTGCCATCCACTTTAATTGAACCTGCAGTAGGTTCAATTAATCTATTTATGCATCTAAGTAGTGTAGATTTACCACTACCTGATAAACCCATTATTACAAATATTTCACCTTCTTTTACTTCAAAGCTTGCATCATTAACACCAACTGTATTGTTGTTTTCTTCGAGTACTTCTTGTTTTGTTGAACCGCTTTTTAATTTCTTTAAAGCTTTTTGCGGTTTATTACCAAATATTTTATATAAATTGTTTACTTCTATTTTTCCCATATTGTGTCCTCCCGTCAAATTTGATAGCAAACAAAAAGGTCCAGACAAATATGTAAATCACATACAAGCTGAACCATCTATAAAGGCTAACAAATATATTCAGTTTTGTCAAACTTAATTTAAGAAACTTTTTCATTACCCTCTGATTTAGGCGATTTGTCAGACTTTTTAACCTTTTTATTACTTTTAGTTTTACTGTCATTACTAACTGTAGAACTACTGTCACTATTATCAGTTGAATAAAATCCTGAACCTTTAAATATAATGCCGGGAGAACCAATAATTTTTCTAACTTCTCCTTCACATTTAGGACATTTATCTAAAGGATCGTCTGTTATTTTTTGAAATTCTTCAAACCTACCACATTTCTCACATTCATACAAATAAGTAGGCATCTCTTATTACCCCCTCGTTACATATACTAATATATATTTTATTACTTTGTTATTAAATCGTTTCTATAGTATTAATTTATACCATAATTGATTAATAAGTCAAGTTATTGGTCATATCTTTTTTTATATCCCCAGTAATTATATGATTCAATTAATAAGAATAAGAATAATAACAACCATCTTGATATTGATATAAAGTAAATCCCACCAATAAATGTTGATAAAATAATTGCATAAAGACTTATCTTTTTGCCTAAATCTAATTTTATTATCTGCCAGGGAGCTAAACTAATTCCTACAAAAGCTCCTGAATCGACCTTGAATATTAATCCAGCCAGTCCTACAATAAGAAATATTACTAATAAAAAAGCATCCATTAAGTTCTCCTCCTTAATTTAACTACGCTTTCTAAATGATAGGTTTGTGGAAACATATCAACTGGTTGTACTTTTAATATATCATAAAATTCTTTTAAACTTTTTAAATCCCGGGCTAAAGTAGTTGGATTACATGAAACATAAATCACATCTTTAATCTTGTTAGCAATAATAGATTCAATGATCTTTTCATTTAATCCACTACGGGGAGGATCAAAAATAATTATATCGGGTTTTTCATCTTTATTTATCAATTTAGGAATCTCTTCTGTCACATCATCATTTATAAATTCACAATTTTTTAATTCATTTAACTTCATATTGTTAATACTGTCTTTTACAGCATTTTTATTACTTTCAATTCCATACATTTTCTTGTAATTTTGATTTAAATATAAAGCTATACTACCGATACCAGAAAAAGCATCAACAATAACTTTGTTTTTTTCAATATTAGCATAATCGTTTACTACATCATACAGTTTTTTAGTCTGCATTGTATTAATTTGAAAAAAAGTATCTGGACTTATTTTATACTTCCTTTCTCCAATATAATCATAAATATGGTCTTCACCACTAATCAAAATGGTCTTTTTACCTAATAAAACATTTGTTTTTTTATTATTAACATTTCTTAAAACACCTTTTAGTTCTTTAATCTCATTTAACAGCTTACCACTAATTTCGTCTAAATAAGGAAACTCCTCATCTGTTGTAATAAAAGTTAGTAAAGCCTGATTAGTACAAACTCCAACTCTAATATGGAGATGTCTTAATAAACCTTGGTTTGTCTTTTCATTATAAACAGTAATATTATCATAACTGTTTAATAACCTAATTACTCCTCTTTTAATTCTATTTATCAGTTGATGCTGTATATAACAGGTATGATTATCTACTACTTGATGTGTACCTTTTTTATAAAAACCAGCAATAATTTTTTCATCTTTAAGTTCAAATGGTATAGTCGATTTATTTCTATAAAACCAGGGATAATCAACACCAATAACTGGTTCAATATTAATGTTATCAATTTTTCCAATTCTTTGTAATGAATCTTTTAATATATCCTCTTTTAAAGATTTTTGTCCTTCATAGTCTATATGCTGCCATTGACACCCACCACATCTATCAAAAATTTCACATTTTGGTTCTGTTCTATTATCTGCTTTATTAAGTAGCTTAATAGACTGTCCATAGGCATAAGACTTCTTTTCTTTTTTTACTTCAACTAAATGTTTTTCACCCGGAATAGTTTTTGGTACAAATATTGCTTTCCCTGATGATAAATGACCTATCCCATCTCCTCCATAAGTAATATTATCTATATCAATAATCTGTTTTTCATTTTCTTTTTTATTTTTAATAATATCCTCTCCTGTTTTACAATATGTATAATTTGTTCCCTAGTTATTATATCACAGGAATTAATGCTAATCAATAACACAAAAAGTGAGGTGTATTTAAAAAGACACCTCACTTAAATTTATTGATTAGTTATTTATGTTATAAATTAAACTTCCCAAACTACAGCAGAGATCTTCTTTAACAACCACAACATTATCACCTAAATTTATATGAGAAGATGATAAGTTCCATACAGCTTTAACGTTAGTATCTTTTATTTGATTTAATACATTATCCATTTCATTATCACTGATAGCAACTATAACTATTTTAATATCCTTATCATTTATAATTTTTTTAAGGAACTTAGCGTTTTTTACAATATATCCATCAATTTTTCGACCAATTTTATCTAAATCATTGTCAAATATTTCAATAATATTTAATCCCATTTTTCTAAAATTATTATACCGCATTAAAGCTGTACCTAAATTTCCTGCACCAATCAATGCCATATTCCATTCATTATTTAATCCAATTATGTTTTCTAAGTTGTTTTTTAACTTACTTATATTATATCCCTTACCTTTTCTACCCATATGTCCAAAAAATGATAGATCTCTTCTTAATAAGTTTGATTTAATTCCTGTTTTTTCCCCGAGCAGATCTGAGCAGATATATTCACATGACAGATTATCTTCACATTCTTTTAAACACCTGTAATAATGAAACAGTCTTTTAACAGTGGGCTCGGGTACTTTTCTCATTTTTATATGCCTCGTACCCGATACTTTGTATGAAGTAGTTCATGAGCTTTATGGCTTCCCGGCTCTTCTAAAAATTCTTCATATATCTTTTTAATATAGGGATTTTCATGAGACTTTCTTAGAGTTTTATTTTTATCAATCTCATAGATTGCTTTCATCCTCTTTTCTATAACATCTTCTGTTGCAGCAAGAGGTTGTCCACCTCCACCTATACAACCACCAGGACAGGCCATAAATTCTATAAAATGATATTCTTCTCCATTTTTCATCTTCTCTAATATTTTTCTTGCATTACTTAACCCGTGTGCAACTGCAACTTTAACTTCAAGGTCATCAACCATTACAGATGCTTCTTTTAGCCCCTTTAGACCTCTTACTTGCTCGAAATCAATATTTTCAAGTTCTTTTCCAGTAATTATCTCATAAGCAGTTCTTAAAGCAGCTTCCATTACACCACCGGTACTTCCAAATATATCTGCTGCTCCAGAAGAAACTCCCAATAATTTATCATGTTCTTTTTCCTGTAGATTTTTAATATCAATACCTGCCTGTTTTATCATTCTACCTAACTCTCTGGTAGTTAATGAATAATCAACATCTCCATTCATTTCTTCTCTTGTTGCTTCAAATTTCTTGGCTGTACAGGGCATTATTGATACAACTACAAGATCCTCTTTATTGATGTTTTCTTTTTGGGCATAGTAACTTTTAGCTATTGATCCAAACATCTGTTGTGGTGATTTACAGCTGGATAGATGATTAATATATTCAGGATATTGATGCTCTAAAAACTTAATCCAACCGGGACTACAAGATGTAAAGAGAGGTAATGTCCCTCCGTTTTGAATTCTATCTATTAATTCTGTTCCCTCTTCCATTATTGTAAGGTCGGCAGTAAAGTTAGTATCAAATACCTTATCAAATCCAAGTTCTTTTAATGCAGAAACCATCTGTCCGGTTACAATTGTACCTGGCTTTTCACCAAATGCTTCTGCTAAACCAACCCTTACTGCAGGAGCAGTTTGTACTACTACATGTTTATTGGGATTATATATAGCATTCCATACTTCTTCAATATACTCTACTTCAGTAATAGCTCCAGTTGGACATACTGTAGAACATTGCCCACAATAAACACAGGGGCTTTCTGCCAGTTCATCATAAAAGGATGGACTAACCATTGTTTCAAATCCACGGCCATCAGTTACAATAGCCTTAACCGACTGTACAGATTTACATACAGAAACACATCTTCTACAGAGAATGCATTTATCAGGATCCCTCATAATTGAAGGAGTAGATTTATCTACCTTTTGTCTGGTTTTTACACCCTCAAATCTTAAATCTCTAATACCTAAAAATTCAGCAACTTCTCTTAGTTCACAGTCTTCGTTTCTAATACAAGAAGTACAGTTAACATCATGGTTAGAAAGCAAGAATTCAACATTCATTTTTCTTGTATTACGCACTCTTTTTGAATTTGTTTTAACCTTCATACCTTCTTGAACAGGAGTGATACATGAAGCAACTATTTTATTACTATCAGCTAGTTCAACAACACATACCCTACATGCACCTATTTCATTTATTTCTGCTAAATAACACAATGTTGGGATATATTTACCTGCTCTTTTTGCTGCTGATAAAATTGTATCACCTTTATTTGCTTGTACAGGAATATCATCTATAAATATTTGCATTTGTTCTTCAGCCATTTTAATCCTCCTTTACTTAATTTCTACATCACAGCGCAGACATCTTCTTGATTCTTCGACTGCCATGTCTTCAGAATATCCTTTTTCTACTTCTTTAAATCCTCTTTTTCTTTCTGATAATAATATTGTAGGCATCTTTACTCTTGGCTTTTCTTCTTCTAAAATTGGTCCTGAAAGTTCTCTTTCAATATTTAATTCGGTTATTATTTTACCGTCTCCACCTAGATATTGATCAATTTCTCTAGCTGCCTTTTTACCGTGGTTTATAGCTTCAACAACTGTAGAAGGTCCTGTCACACAGTCCCCACCGGCAAATATCCAAGATAAATTAGTTTGTAAGTTATTATCAATATCTATTAAATTATCATCGTTTATATTTACCTCAATATCCTTACAATTAAAGTTACAATCTACATTTTGACCAATAGCTGAAATTACAACATCTGCTTCCATTTTGAAGTTAGAACCATTAATTTCTTTAGGCTTTCTCCGGCCGCTTTTATCAAATTCTGCACCTTGAATATTAACACATTCTATTTCTTTAACCTGGCCGTTTTCTCCAATAATCTTAATAGGATTAACTAAACAGTTCATCTTTACTTGTTCATACTGTGCTTCTTCAATTTCCTCTCGGTGAGCCGGCATATCATCAATAGTTCTTCTATAAACTACATTGACTTCTTTTGCTCCAAGTCTCACCATATTACGTGCTACATCTATAGCTACATTTCCTCCACCTATTATAGTTACTTTTTTATCTTTCATATCAAGATCTTTTCCTAAGTTTATATCTCTTAGTACTTCAACACCTGAGTATACGCCATCAAGATCTTTACCTTCTATATTTAACTCTCTATCTTCATGAGCACCAACGGCCATATATACTGCTTCAAATCCTTGTTCTTTTAATTCTTTTAAGGTTATATCTTCACCAATTTTAGTATCTACTACTAACTCAACACCCATAGTAGTTAATACTGTAATTTCTTCATTTAATAACTCTTTAGGTAATCTATATTCTGGTATACCAACAGCTAGCATTCCACCAACTACTGGTAAAGCTTCAAATATTGTTACATCATATCCTTTTTTTCTTAAATAAAATGCTGTTGTTAGACCAGAAGGACCAGAACCAACCACTGCTACCTTTTTATCTAATTCTTTTTCAATATGTGGTACTGGAAATCCACCTTCATTTTTTAGTACATAATCACTAGCAAATCTTTTTAGCTCTCTAATAGCTAGTGCTTCATCAATTGAGTTTCTATTACAAGCACCTTCACATAAGTTATAACAAACTCGTCCACAAATTAAAGCAAGAGGGTTTTCTTTTTGAATTACTTTATATGCCTCTTTGTACTTACCCTGTCTTATGTAGTCAATATATAGTGGTACATCTACATCAGCAGGACAGGCATTCTGACAAGGTGAATTAAACATAGAAGCACATCTAGAAGCTTCACAGTAATTATCAAGTATATGTGACTCATATTCCTCTCTAAAGTATCTTAAGGTACTTAAAACAGGATTAGGGGCGGTTTGTCCAAGACCACAGAATGCAGAATCTTGAATAACTTCTCCCATCTCTTCTAATAGATCTAGGTCTTGAAGAGTTCCTTCACCATTTGATATTCTTTCTAATATCTCTAGCATTCTTGTTGTACCTATCCTACAAGGAGTGCACTTGCCACATGATTCATCTTTGCAAAAATCAATAAAGTACTTTGCAAGATCTATCATACAGGTCTGCTCATCCATAACAATTAATCCACCAGAACCCATAATTGTTCCTAATTCTTTTAATGATTCATAGTCTATAGGGACATTTAGATATTCTATAGGAATACATCCGCCTGAAGGACCACCGGTTTGAGCTGCTTTAAAAGTACCATTGTTTTCTAATCCCCCACCAATATCAAAAATTATCTCACCTAATTTTGTTCCCATTGGTATTTCAACTAAGCCATTATTTTTTATTTTACCTGCTAGAGCAAACACTTTTGTTCCCGGACTTTCTTCAGTACCAAAACTTCTAAACCAACTTTCACCTTTACTAATAATATCCGGAACATTAGAAAGGGTTTCCACATTGTTAATAATGGTTGGTTTGTTGTTTAAACCAGATGCAGCTGGGAAAGGTGGTTTGGCTTTAGGCTCACCTCTTTTACCTTCTATAGATGCTATTAAAGCGGTTTCTTCACCACAGACAAATGCTCCAGCACCTAAACGTAGTTCGATATCGAAATTAAAGTCAGTAGACAGTATATTTTGACCAAGTAATCCTAACTCTTTTGCATCATTGATTGCCTTTTTTAGTCTTTTTATAGCTAAAGGATATTCAGCTCTACAGTAAATATATCCTTTGTCAGCACCAACTGCATAACCAGCAATAGCCATACCTTCTAAAAGACGGTGAGGATCTCCTTCTAGTACACTTCTATCCATAAATGCACCGGGGTCACCTTCATCTGCATTACATATTATATATTTTTGATCACTTTCATTATCTTTTGCAAACTGCCATTTCACACCTGTTGGGAAACCTGCTCCACCCCTTCCCCTTAATTTTGAACTTTTTATTTCATCGATTACTTCTTGAGGAGTCATTTTAGCTATTGCTTTTACTAGTCCATCATAGGCGTTATTAATGACAGCTTCTTCAATACTTTCCGGATCTATCTTTCCACAATTTTCTAATACTATTCTGTTTTGAGATTTAAAAAATGGATCGTCATCTGGAATCTGCCATTCCTTTATTATATTACCCTCAATAACACTTTGGTTAATAAGTTCTCTTGCACGTTCAGAACTTATATCTCCGTATAATACTCTGGTATCACCCTGTCTTATTTCAATTACCGGTTCTTTCGCACATAGACCAATACAACCTGTTTTAGTAATTTCTATATTCTTTAAGTTTCTTTTTTCTACTTCATCTAATACTGCTTTATAGACTTCTTCTGCCCCTGCAGCTATACCACAGGTACCCATTCCAACCAGTATTTTTGTTGCTTGATCTTTACTTTTTTCTTTGTCTAAGTATTTTTTATACTCTTTAAAACCTTCATATGAAGATATCTTATTAATTTTAGTTGCCTGCATTTATTAACCTCCTTACATTTCTTTATTCTCATATTTTTTCAATATATTAACAGCTTTTTCTGTATTTAACAGACCATGTGCTTTACCATTTACAGTCATAACTGGCCCCAATCCACAAGCTCCTAAACATCTAACTATCTCTAGTGAAAACAGTCCATCATCAGTTGATTCACCAGCCTGTAAATCATATTCCTTTTTTACTCTGTCAATAATATCAACAGAGCCTTTAACATAACATGCTGTACCTTTACAGATTGCAATTTGATATTTACCTTTCGGATTTTCAGAAAAATGTGCATAAAATGAAATTACACTTGTTACTTCACCAGGAGCTAAATTTAAAGCTTTTGCAACTTCTTTTTGAACGTACTTTGGAATAAATCCAACTAAGCCTTGAACTTCATGTAATACTTCAATTAAATTATGTGATTGATTTAAGTTTTCTCTAAGTATTTCTTCAAGACGATTTTTTATTCTATTAATATATTCATCATCTTCAAAACGTTTTTTATCAACAAACTGTGTTAATACATTTTTTAATTCATTTTTATCAATTATATATTCTTCTTTTTTTGTAATAGTTGACATCTAAATCCCCCTCTCGTGCATGTGAACACATTCTCATTATTGATTAAAAATTTTTCTCGCTTAACTATATACTGTTATATTGAATATCACACCCCTTTTTGTTTTTGAGAATTATAAAAAATGATATCATTTTTGTATTAATGATATTTTTCACATATTCATCTATATAATAATGCATATACTGTGCCAAAGTACTATTAATTTTTTATTTTAATACAAAACCCTTGTTGGCGGAGTTTGTGATGTCTTTAAAATACCAAAAAAGCCCTCCGAAATATTAGGGCTTCTTTTGGTATAATGCAAAACTGCATCAATAAATATATATCTTTTGGTATGCTTATTATTTTTAAAGGCTTAAATGCAATAATGCGTAATTTCATCAAATAATGCGTAACTGCATCAATGAAAGTATTTTTTGAGCTTTCTTACTACTGTGGATTGATTTACACCAAGAAGTTCTGCTATTTCATAAGTAGTTTTACCTTCTTTTTTTGCTAATTTAAGTAATTTTTTTTCAACTTCGTCAACAGCTTGTTTAAGCGGCATTATATCATTTACTATTATATCTTCTAGGTTATCTTCCTGACTAAACTGATCTAAATGTTCTTGTATCACTTGTTTTGTAATAATACTATTTTGATCAGCAGTAACAATTACCCTTTCTAAAAGATTAATAATTTCTCTGACATTACCCGGCCAGTTATAGTTTAGTAGTACTGATTTAATATCAGGTGAAAACCTTACATCTTTATTATATTTTTTTGAAAATACTTCTGTATAATAGTCAAATAGTGGTTTAATATCTTTAGGTCTTTCAGTTAAAGTAGGCACATAAATTGGTATAACATTCAATCTGTAAAAAAGATCTTCTCTAAAGTTTCCTTCGTTAACCATCTTTTTTAGATCTCTATTGGTTGCTGTTATTAATCTAAAATCAACATCTATTTGTTTCACTCCACCAATTCTAGTAACTTTATGTTCCTGTATAACTTGAAGAAGTTTCACCTGCATATTTAATGGCATTTCTCCGATTTCATCTAAAAAGAGTGTCCCGTTATTAGCTTCTTCTATTATACCTGGTTTCCCTTCTTTTCTTGCTCCACTAAAAGCTCCGGTTTCATAACCAAATAGTTCTGATTCTAATAATCTTTCAGGTATTGCACCACAGTTGATTTTGATAAAATCTTTTCGAGATTTATTTAAATTATGTATATACCTTGCAATAACTTCTTTTCCCACACCTGAAGGACCAGTTATTAAAACTGTAGAATTAGTATCTGCAATTTTATCAGCCACTTTAAGTATCCTCTTCATTGCATCTGACTTACATACGATATGTGACATGTTATTGTAGTGGTTATTTTTATCATTAATTTTAATTTTTAATTTATCATCTGAAAAATATTTGTTATCTACAACCATATCAAGTTCTTTAATGTCTCTTGCATTTACTATTACTCTCATAATTTTATTATCTTCAGAAAAAACAGGAGTAGCTGTAGTTAAAAGCCTTTTATTATTTGTATTTTGTACAATTGTAATATCTCTTTTTTCTTTAAAAGCTAAAAGAGCTGCTGAAGGATATATAATTTTGTTTTTTTCTAGTTCTTTAATATCATAATTTAATAAGTTTTCTTTTTTTAAATTTACCATTTTTAAATAGGAAGAGTTTACTCTCTCTACATTCATATTTTTATCAATAACTAATATTCCATCATAAGAAGAGTCTATTATACTATCTAATTCTAAATTTAGATCTTTTATGTTACTAATTTCATTTCTTTTTTCACTTATTAAATAAGGTAAACACATTTCTAATTCAGCTAGATCTTGGTAAACTGCAACTGCTTTTTGCTTACAAGTTTCATAGCCACAAGCTCCACAATCTAATAGATCTTCATCACTAAATTTGTTAGTTTTCTTTAAAATATTCCATATTTCTTCTTGAGTAGGTTCATTAAGTTGTTGGAAATCTTTTTTAAAGATAGAACTAAAATCAATTTTTTTAACTATATTTATATCATAATTATCATTATTAGATTTATTATATTCTTTCACATACTTATCAACTGCAATTTCTTTTTTAAAATGACTTTTTTCTTTAAGATCTACACCATTTATACAACCTTCACAAAAAAGTGCGTCAACAAACTTAGGTTTTAGTTCTTCATTTAAAATCATTTCAAAAAGTCCACTTAATTTTTGTTCTCCCTCTGCTTTAATATATTGATCTTCAGATGATAGTTCATCTAATACAGCTAATTTTAGCCCTCCTGCAATCGGCAGTCTTCTTGCTGTTTCATTGATCTGTAGATCAATATTATCATCTAATGTATTATTCCTTGCTTTTTGCAAATTATTTTTTCTATCAAAATATTCATTGAACATTTCATGAAATTCTGTATAAGTTAATACACCTAATACTTTATCATTTTCAGCAAATTCAAGTTTTTTAGCATGACATGGTCCTATCAAGACAACTTTTGTATCCTCATCTAATATTTTATCAAGATAGTTAACTAAAGCTCCCATCGGTGAAACAATTGGAGCAAGATTATCTATCAGTTGAGGATAATACTTTGATATATAGTTTACTACAACTGGACAGGTACTACTAATTATTGTTTTGTCTGAATTATTAATTAATTTTTGATATTCCTTTATTATAAGTTGAGCACCCCAGGCTACTTCATAAATTTCTTTAAAACCAGCATAAACTAAAGCATTTTCCCAATCATTATATGTAAGGTTATTATCAAAGGCAGGAAAACTAGGCGCTAAACCAACAACTAGTTTATCTTTTTTGTTTTTAAGTTTAGTTTTTATATCGCTTTTGTAATTTTTCACTTCTTTTGCACCCTGTGAACAAATTACAACACAGTTTGTACAGTTAATACAGCGATTTTCAATCACCTCAGCCTGACCATCTTTTACCCTTAATGCCTTAACTGGACAGTTTCTAACACAAGCATAACATTCATGACATGAGTCTTTGATTGTAGAAACTAAGTTATTAATAATTTAAATCACCCCTTTGACACCCTAAATTCAAATGTGATACAATGATTTTTAATAATTGTATAAAGGTAGGTAATAAGAAATGGCATATAGTATAGTAGTTTCTCAGATATTAAGCCTTTTTGTACTTATATTTTTGGGTTATATTTTGAGAAAAAAAGATTTTATAAATGAAAAAATAAATAAAGGCTTATCAAATTTATTAGTGGATGTAGCTCTACCTGCTTTAATTATATCCTCAATGATAGTGGAAATCAATAACGAACTCATAGATTATGTTAAATCTTTCACTATTGTAACTGCACTTGTTTTTATTATAATCATTGTTATTACAGAACTTGTAACCAAATTATTTGATTTATCTTTACCTAAAGATACTGTATTTAAATTTTTACTTGTCTTCGGAAATGTTGGTTATATGGGTATTCCAGTTATTACAACCTTATTTCCTGAAAACGGTATTATTTTAAATGTAATAAAACTCATTTTCTATAATGTTTTTGTATGGACTTATGGTGTTTATTTGTTTACACGTAAAGAAAGCAAATTTAACTTTAATTTTAATAATTTAGTTAATAATGGTGTAATAGCAATTATAATTGGTTTTATATTACTCTTTACAGGACTAAAACCACCTCAATTTATTAGTGGATCATTGGAAATGTTAGGTGATATTACCTTTCCTATCTCAATGTTAGTAATTGGTAGTTCATTAGTTTCTGTGAATTTGAAACAAATTTTCCTAGATAAAAATCTAATTATAATTGGTATAACAAAATTAATTATTTATCCTTTACTTACATTAATTGTTCTATCATTTTTTAATCTAGAACCCATAATCTATCAAATATTAATCATATTGGTTGCAATGCCTTCTGGTGCTCAAATAGTATTGTTTGCTGAAAAATTTGATGGGGACAGAACATTTGCAGCTGAAGGTGTGTTTATTACTACACTCTTTTCTGTTTTTACGATCCCATTATTTATTTATCTGGTCACTCTGATTTAAGATTTCATTAACCCCGTTTGCAAAAAGTTTTACTCCCTGTTTTAAGATCTCTTCATCTAAATTAAAATATGGGGAATGCAAGGGATTAGTAATCCCTTTTTCTTCATTTCTAGTTCCTAACCTCATATATGTGCCTGGTATTTTTTGTGTAAAATATGCAAAATCATCTCCACCCATGGAAGGTTCAGAAATCTGATATACAAATTCTTTTCCTAATTTATCTGAAACTACTTTTTTCATTAATTTAGTTATCTCAGGATTATTGTATGCAGGTGGATATTCGAAGGTATACTTATATTCATAATCTGCATTAAATGCTGCAGTGATATTTTTTGTTATCTCTTCAATTCTTTGTTTTATATTTTTTCTTAATTTATTATCAAATGATCTAACTGTTCCGGTAATTACTGCTTCATCTGGAATTGCATTAAAAGCATCACCTGAATGAAATGAACCACAGGTTATTACTAATGGTTCGAATGTATCAGTCTCTCTTGCTTTTATCTGATTTATTGCTATCACTAGATGAGAACCAATTGTTATTGGATCAACACCATCCTGAGGTCGTGCACCATGTGTGCCGGTCCCTTTAACTTTTATTTTAAAATAATCAGGAGCTGCCATCATTTTTCCTTCTTTAAGTCCTACCATATTTGAATCTATTCCAGGATAAATGTGTAAACCTAAAATATAGTCAACTACTGGATTGTCTAATACACCATTTTCTATCATTGGTTTTGCTCCACCTGGACCTTCTTCAGCAGGTTGAAAGATAAGTTTAACATTGCCTTCTAAATCATCTTTCATTTCAGAAAGTACTTTAGCAGTTCCTAAAAGAATCGAGGTGTGTCCGTCATGTCCACAGGCATGCATTACTCCTTCATTTTGAGATTTAAAATCTAAATTATTTTTTTCTTTTATTGCAAGGGCATCGATATCACCTCTTAGAGCTACAGTTTTACTTCCCTTTTTACCTCGAATTAAACCTACTACTCCTGTATCACAAATCCTTTTATATTCAATTCCAAAATCTTCTAATCTTTCAACTATATAATCTGAAGTATCATATTCTTTAAAACCCAATTCGGGATTTTTATGAATATCTCTCCTCCATTTAATTAATTCATTTTCAATTTGTTCCGCTTTTTTATTTATTAGTTTATAATCTAACAAATTAAAACTCCTCTCTACTTTTTATTATCCAATTTTATCTCCAATTTCTACATCTTGATCTGGACTTAACAAAACAACTCCATCTTTAGAATATATTCCTAATACTAATACTTCTGATATGAAATCCGCTATTTGTAAAGGTGGAAAATTTGTAATTGCTATTACTTTTTTTCCTTTTAAATCTTCTTTGGAATAAAGTTCAGTAATCTGAGCACTTGAATCTTTGTACCCTATATCCTCACCGAAATCCAACTTTAACTTATATGACGGTTTATTTGCCTTTGGAAATTCTTTAACTTCAACTACTTTTCCAACTCTGATATTAAATTTTTGAAAGTCTTCAAAAGTAACTTGTTCTTCCATATTATTTGATTCTCCTTAATATTTAGAATACTTTAGTAATGATTGACATTAATTTTGTAATCATATATCATTTAAACAGGTCAACATATTTTGAGGTGATTTAATTGGCAAAACATAGTTCAAAAAAAATGGGAACAGAACCTATAGTTCCCTTGTTATTTCGTTTATCTATTCCTTCTATAATAGCAATGGCCGTTCAGGCTTTCTATAATGTTGTTGATAGTATATATGTTGGTAGATTAGGTACAGATCCCTTATCTGCTCTTTCTTTAAGTTTCCCTTTACAGATGATTATTATTGCAATTGCTGTGGGAACTGGTATTGGTACAAGTTCACTAATTTCTCGCCGATTAGGTGAAGGTGAAAAAGAAAAGGCAGCTAATGCTGCTGAACATGTTATTTTAGCGTCAATATTATATAGTATTATTATTGGTTTAATTGGTTTTTTCTTTTCAGATAAACTATTTGTTATTTTTACTGATGATCCTAACTTAATTACATTAGGTACTGAATATATTTCTATTATCTTAATTGGTTCTATTGCACTGTTTTTTCCTATGATATCAAATAATATATTAAGGGGAGAAGGTAATACATTTATCCCCATGGTAACCATGCTTATCGGCGCTATTATAAACATTATATTAGATCCGTTTTTAATCTACGGTCTCTGGATCTTTCCTGAACTAGGAATCCAGGGAGCTGCAATAGCAACTGTTTTAGCTCGTTTTTTAAGTGGTATATATTTAGTCTTTATGCTGTTTAGTGATAAAAATGAACTGAAGTTAAACTTAAAAAACTTCAGTTTTGATTTTAATATTATCAAAGAAGTTTACAAAGTTGGCTTTCCTGCAATGGTTATGCAGCTTATGGCAAGTTTAATGTTATCAGGTATGAACAAAATATTAGCATCTTTTTCAACAACTGCAATTGCTGCCGCAGGTATTTATTTTAGAGTACAATCATTTGTTTTTATGCCCGTTTTTGGTTTAAACCAGGGTTTTATGCCAATAGTAGGTTATAATTATGGTCATAACAATCCCAAAAGAATGCTTAAAACTATAAAGTTAGCAGGTGTAATTGCCTTTGTATTTACAACCGCAGGGTTTATACTCTTTCAAACTATTCCCAAACAAATTGTTTCTTTGTTTAGCACTGATCCACAGCTAATTGAAATGGGTACAATGGCTTTGAAAAAAATTAGTATAGCTTTTCCCATTATCGGACCTGCAATAATTATTTCTACAACTTTTCAAGCTTTAGGTAAAGGATTACCAAGTTTGATTTTTTCCTTTTTAAGACAGATTATTATATTATTACCTTTGATGTACTTCCTAGGGAATTTATATGGTCTTGAAACACTATGGTATTCATTCCCAATTGCTGAATTTATAAATATTGTACCTGCTGCAATTTGGTTAAAAATAACTTTAGATAAGGTAATGAAAAACATGGATGCAAAGAATATACTTCTAGAACATTCTCAAGATGATATCTAAGTTTTATTTTTAAATATAATTACTATACCTAAGATTATTAAACCAATTGACCATAGCTCTGCCCCAAATTCGATATTAATATTAAACCAGATATCAAGAATGAAATATACTCCTAGGCCAAATAATATATAACCGAGTATTTTCATTCTTTTTTCTTTTTGTTCTTTAATTACCGTTTCATCTACTTCTATATTTTCTTTCTCAAATGGTCTTTCAGGTATTATTATCAAGGCAATAATATATGTTATAAAACCAATTCCACCTACAAAGAACAATAATAACAGAATGATTCTTGCAATCACAGGATCAATTCCAAAATATTCACCAATCCCTCCACATACACCACCAATAACTTTGTTTTCTCTTGAACGGTATAACTTCTTTTCCATTCATGTTTCCCCCTTATTATTAAGTTTTTTCTTTTATCTTTTCAATTAAATTTGTAGTAAACCGAGCTGTCATTCCCCAGATTACATTTCCGTTATATTCATAAAAATTAATCGGATATTCTCCATCTCGCCAGTCATAATCCTCACCATCTGGTATTAGATGATAGGGAAAGCTTTCATTAATTTCATATTTGCAGCTGATGGTATGTGTTTCTGGTTCATTTTCTAAAAAATAGTTTATCGGAACTGTAAAAACCTCTTTAACTTCAGCTTTATTAATATCCAGTTCATCTAAACTTTTTATTTTTAAATATCCTACAAAGGGATAAATTGCTATATTAAATAGGGGTACTAAATAATCAATCTGTCCAAACATCTCTATTTGGTCTCTTGAAATACCCAGTTCTTCTTCTGTTTCTCTAATGGCGGCTTCTCTTGCTGTTTCACCGTTTTCAATTCTTCCTCCTGGGAAAGATACTTCACCAGGTTGTGTACCCATATCCTCAGCTCTAACTTCATAAAGAAGCTGTAATTTATTGTCTTTTTCAATTATTGGAAGCAAAATAGAAAACTTGCCTTTTACACCTAAAGGCTGTATCACACTGTTTTTTATTCTCTTTTTTATTAAGTCTAAGTACATATCTAACACCTCAATGATTTTCATTTATTATATTATAATATATTTTGATGAAAAAAGACAACTTTTTAAGATAGACTTGTTAAAACATTTTCTATTGAAAAGTTCCTTTTACAGTAATGTTTTTGTTTTTTATTAAAAATTTTCCTTTTGCGATGACAGAATCTAATAAAAGTGAATCCTTATCTAAAAGTATTAAATCTGCATCATTATTTTCTTTTATAATACCTTTTTGTTTTAAATTAAATATTCTGGCGGGATTTGAAGTGACAGTCTGAAGTACATCAGATAAGTTTAGTTCATATTCTAATACAGAACTTCTTATGGTTTCAAATATTGAACTTACTTTTCCTACCTTCATTCCAATCATCTTTTTGTTATCATCAAAATCCGGAAGACTACCTTGTGCATCAGAACTTAATGTTATATTTTGCATTGGAACCTCATTGTCAATTAAATATTTTAAACTTTCAGCACATTTATTTTTGTCTTCATTATTGTCTGAAGAACTAGTTGTTAAGTCTATTAAGCCACCCATTTTTGCATATTCCTTACCAATATCTAATAGCTTTTTACTACGATTAATATGTGTTGGAAGGATATTTTTTATTGATAAAATTCCTTCTTCCATTATTTTATATAAAAACCCTAAAGCATTTTTACCATCACCCATGTGAATGTTAACTACTCCAGCTTTGTTTGATAACATACCACCAATATTTGTTTCTGCAATCACTTTTTTAAACTCTTCATATGAGGGTTGTGATGATCTATGGTCTTCAATTGCAATTTCTCCAGTACCAATTATCTTATCAATTAATATAATATCTTCTCTAATACCTTCTGTAATTGTATTTGCTGGTATTCTATAGGATCCAGTGTAGATATAGGTTGTTATACCCTCTTCTTCTAATGCACGGGCTTTAGCTAGTAAAGATCTCAAATTACGAGTAACACTATCTGTTCCTAAACATCCAATAGCAGTTGTTACTCCACCTTCAGTTATGTCAGTAAGCTGAATTTCGGGGGTTCTGGACTTAAAACCTCCTTCACCACCACCTCCTAAAAAATGTTGGTGGCTGTCAATAAAGCCAGGTACTAGTATCTTATTAGTTGCATCTATTACTTCAAAATTTAAAATTTTATTATATTCATTAATATTTACATCATTTGTTATTTTCTTTATTTTATTATCAATAATTACTATATCTTTTTCACCCAAATATTTGGGATTATAGACTTCAGCATTTTTAATTATAAAATTCATTTATTTTGGCTCCCTTCCACTACTTATATTATATTTTAAAAAGCTTTAATAGGATATAGATTAAATCCCATTAAAGCCCCTTTTTATAATAAATATATCTATCTGTTTAAATTACTACTTCTAATACTTCATATTATATTTTACTATTTTTCACTAATTTTTTTCCTGAATAATTCATTTACCATCTGAGGATTTGCTTTACCTTTGGTTTCTTTCATAACTTGTCCTACTAGATATCCGATAGCTTTATCTTTACCATTTTTAATATCTTCAATTGCCTCAGGATTATCATCAAGAATCTCTTCAACTAATGACTCTAATTTATCTTGATCACTAATCTGTTTAAGTCCTTTTTCTTCTACGATATCTTCGGGGTCTTTACCGGTATAGAACATTTCTTCAAATACTGTTTTTGCAATTTTAGAACTGATTACTCCATCATCCAACATCTGAAGCATCTTCCCAAGTAATTCTCCACTAATCTTTGTTTCATTTGCTTCCATCTTTTCTTCATTAGCTAGTCTTAAAAATTCACCCATAATCCAGTTACTAACTTCTTTTGGATTATTAAACTTCTCTACACATTCTTCAAATAGATCTGCTAATTGTCGTGTGTCTGTTAAAACTTCAGCATCATATTCTGGTATCTCATATTCTTTAATAAATCTCTTTTTTCTTACTGAAGGAAGTTCAGGTAACTTATCTTTGATTTCTTCTATCCAATTTTCATCTATTTCAAGAGGAACTAAGTCTGGTTCTGGGAAATATCTGTAATCATTAGCTTCTTCTTTTCCCCTCATAGAAATTGTCTTGTTTTTATTCTCATCCCAAGTTCTAGTTTCCTGAACAATCTCTTCATTATTATCAATCATTTTTCTTTGTCTTTTTTGTTCATATGCTAATCCCTTTTCGATTGCTTTAAATGAATTCATGTTTTTTAACTCTACTTTAGTACCAAATTCTTCTTGCCCTCTTGGTCTTAATGAGATATTTGCATCACAACGCAGTGAACCTTCTTCCATATTACAATCAGAAACTCCTAAATATTCCAGTGTCTTTTTTAGAAAATTAAGGTATTCTCTAGCCTGTTCTGGAGTCCTCATATCAGGTTCACTTACTATCTCAGCAAGTGGTACACCAGTTCTATTATAATCTACTAAACTACCTGATGATTTATCTATACTGCCTTCATGGATTAACTTACCGGCATCTTCTTCTAAGTGAATTCTGGTAATTCCTATTTTATGTGTTCCATCTTCTGTTTCAACTTCAATAAAACCATCTTTAGCTACTGGAAGATCAAACTGTGAAATTTGATATGCTTTTGGTAAATCAGGATAGAAATAGTTTTTGCGATCAAACTTACTATAAGAAGCAATCTCACAGTTTAAAGCAAGACCTGTCATTACAAGATAGTCTACAGCTTTTTTATTCAAAACCGGCAAAGTTCCCGGTAATCCTAAACATACTGGACATGTATTTGTATTAGGTTTACTACCAAATTCAGTACTACAGGAACAAAATATTTTAGAATTAGTATCAAGTTGTACATGAACTTCAAGACCAATTATTGTTTCATAATTTTTATCCATTTTCACACCTCCGCCTTTATTTTAACTTAGGGTATTCTATATTTAAATTAAGTATTTTCTCTAATGAATAAGCAGCTTGAATCAATTTCTCTTCTTTAAAATGTGGACCCATTAACTGTAATCCAATAGGTAATCCATTTTTATCAAAACCACAAGGAATTGATATTGCAGGAATTCCAGCAATATTTACTGGAACAGTAAATATATCTGCTGCATACATATCTAATGGATCTCTTTTTTCACCAAGTTTAAATGCAGTAGTTGGAGTAGTTGGTGATAAAATTAAATCAAAGTCTTTAAATAGTTTATCAAAATCATTTTTAATTAAAGTTCTAACCTTTTGTGCTTTGAGGTAAAAATCATCATAATATCCAGAGCTTAAAACATAAGTACCAAGCATGATTCTTCTTTTTACTTCTTCTCCAAAACCCTGTTGTCTGGTTTCTGTAAACATTTCACTTAAATTGTTTGCATTTTTAGCTCTAAGACCGTATCTTACACCATCATATCTAGCTAAGTTAGAGCTAGCCTCTGCAGTAGCTATTATGTAATAAGCTGCAAGAGCATACTCTGCACCTGTTATATCAACTCTTTGAACTTCTGCACCAGCAGCTTCTAATTTATCAACTGCTGCCATTACTGAAGATCTAACTTCACTATCAAAATCCATTTCAAAGTATTGATTTGGTATACCGATCTTAAAATCCTTAACATCATTTTTTAGATATTTTGTATAATCAGGATACTCTCTATTTACACAGGTTGAATCATTTTTATCACTACCTGTTATAACATTCATCATTAATGCAATATCATCAACATTTCTTGCAAGTGGACCAATTTGATCTAATGATGAAGCAAAAGCTACTAAACCATATCTTGAAACAGCTCCATAGGTTGGTTTTAAACCTACAACACCACAAAAAGAAGCCGGTTGGCGGATCGAACCACCAGTATCAGAACCTAAAGCAACTGGTGCCATTCCGGCTGCAACTGCAGCTGCAGAACCTCCACTAGAACCTCCAGGAACTCTATTTTCTCCCCAGGGGTTAACAGTAGGAAAAAATGCGGAATTCTCTGTTGAAGACCCCATAGCAAATTCATCCATGTTTGTTTTACCTGTTATTATTCCTCCTGCTTTTTTTATCTTTTCAATAACTGTTGCATTATAGGGAGGACTATAGTTTTCAAGCATCTTTGAAGAACAGGTTGTTTTTATATTATCTGTTGACATATTATCTTTAACAGCAATTGGTAGTCCTTTAAGATAAGTATCTTTAAAATTTTCTTCAGTTAAGTTTTCAATATCAATATCTTTATTTTGATTTACAAATGCCTTTATCTTAGGGTCTACACTTTTAATCCTATATGACAATGATTCATGGATATCTTTTAATTTTACTCTCTTCTCATCTAACATTTTTAACAAATCAGTTAAAGTTCTTTTATATAATTCCATAGTTAGAAATCCCTAATCGGGATTGTCACCTCCTTATTAATTATCTTCATCCATTATCTTTGGTACTCTAAATTGATTGTTGATTTTTTCTGGTGCATTTTGAAGCACCTTTTCAATATCAAGTGAATCTTCTACCTTATCTTCTCTTAAAACATTTTTAACCGGAACAGTGTAAGCAGTTGGTGTAATTTCTTCAGTATCCAGTTCATCTAACTTTTCTACATAGTCTAAAATATCACTTAACTGTTTAGAAAATGTTTTTACATCATCATCTGATAGTTTCAGATTAGCTAAATCTGCAATATATTTAACTTCCTTTTCATTAATCATTTATTATCACTCCTTATCATCTTCATCTTTAAATCTATCAAGCAGTTTACCCGCAACTAATATTCTCATTATTATACTTAAACCTAAACCCATAACTCCTAAAACAAACAAGCTAAAATATAATTTTGCAAATGAACTTTCAGCCATATTAAAGACACCAAAATATAGATAAACAGTAAAAGTAAATGCAAAATACCTTCTATACAGTACAAAACCTGGGATTAAATATCTGCTTTTAGGATATTTTTTTCTGATTATTTTTATCAACCAATCTGAAATTAATACTGATATTAGTTGAATAATAAAAAGAACAACTCCCCAAGGCCATAAGTAAAAGGGATTTAAGATCGCAATTAAAATCAGTGCTATAACTGAAAACACAAGTGCGTATTTATAAAACTCCCAATTGGGCAAGATTAACTACCTCCCTTGATTAGACTTTCAAAATCAGATTCTTCCAATATATCTACACCTAATTCATTTGCCTGGTCATACTTTGAACCAGGGTTATCTCCTACAACCAAATATGACGTTTTAGAACTAACAGATGATTTAACACTTCCTCCATACTTTCTTACTAATTCAGAGGCTTCTTTTCTTGTATAAGAATCTAAGGCACCTGTAAATACAAATGATTGATCTTCTAGATGTAGTTCTACTTTTTCATTTTTACTTTCTTTTTGCATTTTAACTTCAGCTTTTTTTAATTTTTCTAAAACATTTAAGTTATGATCGTTTTTAAAGAAATTAACAATACTTTCAGCCATTACTGGACCGATTTCATCAATTGCTACTAACTCTTCTTTGGTTGCTTTTTTTAGTTTATCTATTGAGTCAAAATGCTTTATTAAAATACGTGAAGAATTGCTTCCAATATGTCTAATACCTAATGCATAAATTAGTCTATTAAGTTCTCTTTTTTTACTGCTTTCTACTGCCTCTATAACATTTTGAGAAGATTTTTCAGCCATTCGCTCTAAACTAATTAATTCTTTTTTATCAACATAGTATAAATCAGCAAAGTCTTCTATCAGTTCATTTTCTAATAGCTGGTCTACTAAAGAAGGTCCAATTCCTTCAATATCCATAGCATCTCTAGAAACAAAATGTAAAATGCTTTCTCTTCTCTGAGCAGGACAGCTTATATTAGTGCATCGGGTTACTGCTTCTCCCTCTTCACGAAAAACCTCTTCACCACAAACAGGACATTTGTCCGGCATTTCAAACTCTTTTTCTTCACCGGTTCTTTTTTCTTTGATAACTTTTACAACCTCAGGTATTACATCACCAGCTTTTTGTATTAAAACTGTATCATTAATTCTTACATCTTTTCTTTTAACCTCATCTTCATTGTGTAAAGTTGCCCTGCTTACAGTTGAGCCATCTATAAATACTGGTTCTAATACCGCATTTGGGGTTAATGCACCTGTACGACCAACTGTTACATCAATATCTTTTACTTTTGTTGTTTTTTGTTGGGCGGGAAATTTATATGCTATTGCCCACCGTGGATTTTTGGAAGTACTACCTAATTTTCCTCTTAAGTCTATTTGATCAATTTTTACAACCATTCCATCTATTTCAAAATCAATGTCTTCTCTTTTTTCAATCCACTCTTCACAAATCTCAATAACCTGCTCAATATTATCACATTTTCTATACCAGTTAATATTAAATCCGAGTTCTTTTAAAAACTCTAAAGCTTGTTTGTGTTTATTAATTTTTATATTTTCATTTTTAAAATCCACTAAATCATAAGCGATAAATGAAAGGGATCTTTCTGCAGCTACCTTTGGGTCAAGCTGTCTTACAGAACCTGCAGCAGCATTTCTAGGATTAGCAAATAGGTTTTCTTCATTAGCCTCTCTTTTTTTGTTTAATTTTAAGAAGTCCTTTTTTTTAATAAAAACCTCGCCTCTAAGTTCAATATCAATATTATCTTTTCTTAACTTTAAAGGTATACTTTTAATGGTTTTTAAATTATGAGTAACATCTTCTCCTACTCGGCCATTACCTCTAGTTGCACCTATGGTTAATGTTCCATTTTTATATCTCAATATTGCGGAAAGACCATCTATTTTATGTTCAACTATATACTGATAGTCTGTGTTTTTTAGTTTTCTTTTAACCCGATCATCAAAACTTTTTAACTCTTCTCTATTAAATGCATTATCTAAACTTAAAGCCTGTGAACTATGTTCAACCTTTTTAAAGTCCTCTCTTGGTTCTCCACCAACTCTTTGGGTAGGTGAATCTTCTGTAATTAATTCCGGATACTCATTTTCCAGAACTTTTAATTTTTTTAATAACTGATCATATTCATAATCCGAAATCTGTGGATTATCCAATACATAGTACTTATATTCATGTTTTCGAATTTCTTTTCTTAAGTTTTTTACTTTTTCTTTAATTTCTTTATCTGTCATATGACCACTCCTACAGGTTATGCTCTTTGAATAGGGGCATACTTTTCTAATAGTTTCTTTGGAGTTCCCCTACCAAAATCTATTGTTAATTCTAAATCGTTTTTATCAGATATTTCCACAATTTTTCCACGACCCCAGCGGCTGTGCACAACTTCTTGACCAATTTTATATCTATGGTTTTTTTCTTTTTGGGTTGTTTTTGTGGATTCAGCTTTGTATAAACTGTCTTCTTCATTAATATCTTTAATTTTTTCTTTTTTATTATCAATTAAATGATGGGGTATTTCATCTAAGAATTTAGATGGAGAATTATATTCAGCCTGTCCATACCTTCTTCTCATCTTTGCATTTGTTAGATAAAGAATATCTTCAGCACGGGTTATTCCAACATAACACAGCCTTCTTTCTTCTTCTATACCGTCTTCTTCCTCAAAAGAATTTTGATGAGGGAAAAGTCCATCTTCCATTCCACTTAAAAAGACTACTGGAAACTCTAACCCTTTAGCTGAGTGTAGAGTCATTAAGGTGACAATTTGTTTACTATTTTCTAAGTTATCTATTCCAGCTACTAATGATACTTCTTCTAAGAAAGTTCTTAGATTATTATCAGCATTTTCTCTAATGTGTTCTTCTAATACATTGTATAATTCTTGTATGTTTTCAATTCTAGTTTCAGCTTCAGAAGATTTTTCATCTTTTAAACTTTTTATATATCCTGAAAGCTCTAATAAGTTGTTAAATAGGCTTATTAAACCATCGTTTTCATTGATTTTAATTAGTTCTTCTATTATATTCGCAAATGTTTTTACCCTTTTTTGATAACTACCGCTTAATAATGGATTATTCCGAGATGTTAGGGCTGCCTCATATAGACTTAACTCTTGTTTTTCTGCAAATTCTTTAACTTTATCTAAAGTTCCGGCTCCAATACCTCTTTTAGGTCTATTAACTATTCTTTCAAAACTTAGATTGTCTTCAGGATTATTAATTAACTTTAAATAAGCTAAAATATCTTTAATCTCTTTTCTTTCATAGAACTTAAATCCACCAATTATTTGATATGGGATTCCATATTTCATCATTGCTTCTTCAATCTGTCTTGACTGTGAGTTTGTTCTATATAAAACTGCCATATCACTAAATTTATATTCACCTTTTAAAAACTTCATTTTTTGTGCTATAAAGTTTGCTTCTTTTTGGGCAGTTGATAAAGTTTTATAGTATACTTTACCACCCTCACCTCTGGCAGCTTTCAATTTTTTGGGTACTCTGTTTTTATTATTGTTAATTACATTATCAGCAATATCAAGTATTTTTTTATGTGATCTATAATTTTGAACTAATTTAATTACCTGAGCATCTGGATAATCATCTTCAAAGTTTAATATGTTTCTTATATCAGCACCTCTAAAAGCATAAATACTTTGGTCAGGGTCTCCAACCACAAAAATATTTTTGTATTTACTAGCTAAAAGCTGTGCAAACTTATATTGAGCAAAGTTGACATCTTGATACTCATCCACTAATATATATTTAAATCTGTTTTGATATTTTTCTAATACTTCAGGAAAATCTAAAAATAGTTCAACAGTTTTCATTATTAGATCATCAAAATCAAGTGCATTATTATCTTTTAGTCTTTTTTCATATTCAGAATATACTTTTGCTACAATATTTTCAAAATATGTAAGTGGTTTATCCTGATAAGCAGATGCTTCTATCAATTCATTTTTGGCATTACTAATTTTATTTAAAACTACTGATGGTCTAAACTTTTTCACATCATAATTTAAATCTTTTAAGATGTTTTTTACTAATTTTTTCTGATCAGTCGAATCATAAATTGTAAAGTGTCTATTAAAATCAAGTTTATTAATTTCTCTTCTCAATATACGAACACAAAATGAATGAAATGTGCCCAAAAATATGTCTTTTGCATTCTTACCGGTCATTTTTTGAACTCTTTCTTTCATCTCATCGGCCGCTTTATTAGTAAAGGTCAGTCCTAATATATTAAAAGGACTTACATTATATTCTTCAATTAGATATGCTATTCTATTTGTTAAAACTCTTGTTTTGCCAGAACCGGCTCCAGCTATAATTAGTCCTGGTCCTTTATATAGTTGAACTGCTTTTTTTTGTTCTTTATTTAAAGTAGCTAATATTTGTTCTGATTTATCCATTAATTTTTCACTCCTGGTTTTATTATTCTATATTCTTGTTTAACTTGTCTAAGATGTCTACTAAGATCAATTTTTTCTTTGGAGTACAATAAGTGTGATATACAAGTACAGTCACTTGCACCAAAACCCTTAATAGGTACTTTAAAAACATTACTCTCTTTTAAATTATTAAACAAACTGCACTCAAATGTTTTTTTTTTGCATTAAAGATTATATATTCTATTATTTTTGCTCTATCTAATAAATAGTCGATATGCCAGTGAAACTTTTTATCTTTACTTAAATGCCTCTCTATTCTATTGTTAAGATTTTTTTGAGCTGAACCAATGTAGTAATAAAAACCCTTATTATATTTAAACTTGCCTAATGCTCCAGTTTTTATTATATCATCATCTTTTAGATGAATTTGTAGTAAATAAATCCCGGTATTAAAATCACTCATTTATATGTCTCCTAACTAATTTACTTCTATAATTTTATGAATTAATCCTTCCTTAATTACTAATCTTTACTATATATTCCTTTGATGATATAATAAAAAAGAATAAAATTAAATAATCATTATTAAATCTGGCTATAGCGCAGTTTGGTAGCGCGCTTGCTTCGGGAGCAAGAGGTCCCCGGTTCAAATCCGGGTAGCCAGACCATTTTTATTTTTTTATAACACTAAAATATTATAACATAAATAGGGTTAAAATGCATGTTTTGTAGGGATATCAACCACTGCTAATTATAAATATTAACTTAAATATATTTAACATAAAAAGAGTGATAACTAACTCAAGTTAGGAATCACTCTTTTTAAATATCATCTGTTTTTTAATCAATATCTTTTAAATATTCAACTATTCTTTCTACATGACCATCAACTTTAACCTTTGGAAATACTTTCATTATTTTTTGTTCTTTTGAAATTATAAAAGTAGTTCTTTTGTAAATTCCAATCATGTTAACAACTTCAAACTTTTTAGCAAGTTTTTTATCAACATCTGCAAGTAGAGGATAAGTTAAATCATATTCATCTGAAAATTTTTGATGAGACTCAACACTATCACTACTAACACCTATTACTTTTGTGTTTAACCCCTCCAGGGCCTTCAACTGCCTTTGAAAGGCAACTGCTTCCTTTTTTCAGCCAGGAGTATTGTCTTTGATGTAGAAAAACATCACTAATCTCTTATCTTTAAAATCATCGCGACAGTGTTCTTTACCATTTTGATCATTTAAACAAAAATCAGGTAACTTTTCTCCTACTTTCATCATCTTTACCCTTCCTTTCATAACAATACTTAATCTTATATATTATAGTTGTTTGTTTTTAAAAATAATCCTTTATTTAAAGCTATTATACTATAAATTTGAACTACTTGTTCCTCCATCTAACACAATTGATGCTCCATTTAAATAACTTGCTTTTTTAGAACATAAGAAGGTTACAAATTCACCTAATTCCATTGGTTCACCCAATCTTTTTAATGGAATATTACTGCTCTTTGAATTTAGCGCTTCTTCATAAGTTTTAAATTTGCCATCCTCTACCTGTTTTTCTAAAAGATACTTTACTCGATCTGTTTCATGTAGGCCTTGAAGAATTGCATTAACCCTTATTTTAGGACCCAATTCTTTAGTGAGCGTTTTCATTAAACCGATCACAGACATCCTAACAGAATTGGAGAGCACTAAATCTTCAATAGCTTCCTTTACACTTATTGATGTTAGATTAACAATTGTACCTCCGTCTCCTTCTTTTAAATAATCTAGAGACTCTCTTACCAACCTCACTACACTCATTACTAAAAGATCAAATGACTTATACCAATCTTCATCACTTGTTTCGACAAATGACTTGCTGGGAGGTCCTCCTGCTGAAGTTACTAGATGGTCTAACCTACCATAATTATTATAGGTTTTTTCAACTAATTTTTTTATATCTTCTTTTTTAGTAATATCAGCTACTTGTCCAACAACTTTACCTTTATTTAGACTATTTAACTCTTGTACTGTTTTATTTAATCTTTCTTCATTTCGCCCATTTACTACAACATTTACACCTTCTTTAACTAAAGCTGTCGCAACTGCCTTTCCTAATCCACTACTTGAGGCAGTTATTAAAGCACTATTTCCTTTAATCTTTAAATCCATAATATTTTACACCCCTTTATTTACAAAAGATAAATGAAATAATTAAACAAATATCTTCTTAGCTGAAGAAATTATTCTTTTAATTAACTCATCTTTTTTTCTGTTTTTATTGTAGGCTATATAAAATTTACGGTATAGATCCATTTCACTAACTTTAATTTCTTTTACTCTACCATATTCACTTGCTTTACTGGAAGCAAATTTAGAAACAAATGAAATACCCAATCCTGCTTGAACAGCAGCTATTATAGCTTCTGTGCTTCCTAATCTACATTTAATATTTAATTCATTATACTTAACACCTGAATTTTTAAAACCTTCAAGCATTGCTTTTCTGGTACCTGAACCAACTTCACGGATTAAAATACTTTCTGATTTTAAATCCTGTATCTTTATTTTGTTTTTCTTAGTTAAATTATGATCTAGGGGAGTAATCAATCTAAGTTCATCTTCAACTATTTCTATAGTTTCATATTTGCTGTTTGTAGGTTTAGAACCTACTATAATAATATCAACCTCTCCTTTATCTAACAGTTCTATCATTTCTGCACTATCCCCAACTTCAATACAAGACTTAATCTCCGGATCATTTTTGGAAAAATCAGCTAAAAGATCAGGTAATATATATTCAGAAGGAATTGTGCTTGAACCAATTATTATATTTTTATATAACTTGTCTTTTTTGTTTTCAACATCAATTAATAGTTTTTCCCATTTTTGTATTATATCTTTAGCATTATTATATACAGCTTTACCCGCAGGTGTTAAATTAATATTACCTTTTTCTTTGTAGACAAGTTCAGTTTCAAATCTTTCTTCTAATGCCTTAATCTGCATACTTATTGCTGGTTGAGTTAAATCCATTTTCTCTGCTGCTAATGAATAACTACCTGTATCGATTAATTTTACAAATATCTTTAATGTATTTATTTTCATCCTAACACCTACTTCCTTATTGTATCTATTAAATCTTTTACAAATTTATTGTTTTTTAAAAAAGCTAAATAAATCCATAAAGTATTCTATAATATTATTTAAGCAAATTTCATAAAAATGAGCCTTGATTTAATAGTAATTAAAACAATATAAAAAAGGCTTCACCCCATTTTTTGTAGAATATAATTAATAGGAAAATCAAAAATATACACAAAAAGAGGTGAA
>Ga0306869_1000210_pt1 | contig 32390 bp, 32 predicted proteins | sample AntRauTorckE6833_FD_190421 | JGI IMG/M metagenome (GOLD analysis project Ga0306869, IMG submission 190421) | Saline lake microbial communities from Rauer Islands, Antarctica - Metagenome Torckler E6 #833 (v2) (version 2) | ecosystem: Environmental > Aquatic > Non-marine Saline and Alkaline >... | reverse complement strand
TCTCCGGAGTTACTGGTTTCCCGGAGTCCCGGTCTCCGGAGTTAGGGTCTCCGGAGTTAGATTATCTGGTTTCCCGGAGTCCCGGTCTCCGGAGTTACAAAAACCCCGCATAAAGCGGGGTTTTTGTTGTAAAACTACGTTACGTAGCCAATACTTTTTCTAGCGGACTAGATTTCGTATGGATCTGTTTCGAAGTCTTCAGATGGGATAGCTTTTTGTGAAGCTACTGTATCTGGCGCTCCTACGACACCGTCAGTGTAGTAGTTTACTCCTTCCAGCTGTAGAGAGTAGAAACCATTATTTCCAGTCGATGGGTTGTATGTAACCTTTAGAGTGAAAGTCTTAGTATCTCCTTCTCGTACAACGAATCGAGAACCTTGTGTACTCGCGTTAGAAGAAAGAACAGCGTTTGAAGTACCTGATGCTACAGCATCACCGTTTGAGTCTTCAATCTGGAAGACTGCACCGGCTGTTGCTGATGTACCTGAAGCTGCAGTCTTGTTGAAGTAGAAATCTCCTTCAAATGCTGTAACTTCGTACTTCAGTGTGTAAGTACCTTCGTCATCGTCTACAGTTGCATCAGTCTTTGCACTGAATACAAATGATTGGTCGTCAAGTTCAAGGATAACACCTTCTGATCGTAGTGTGTGCTGATCACCTGTTGCAGAACCTCCAGTTGTGACATCGTCAGAACCTTCAGCATCTACATCTGAACCGTCGAGTGAGAACCGGATAGTTGCTCCTTCTAGGCTCGCTGCAAGTGACTTGTACTCTACTTCGATTTCAACTGTTACTTCTTCACCAGCATCTACGTAGAACTCGTTATCGAATTCTACTCGGATTGTTCCACTGTTGATAGTAACATCGTCTGTATCAACTTCATTACCGTCAACAAGTACTACGATGTCGTCTACAAGTAGAGCGGCACTAGTAGCTGTTGTTCCGTCTGGCTCAAATGCGTCAACGGTTAGGGTAAATTCATTGACTTCGATGTCTGCATCTGAATCTTCTGCATCTAGGTCAAAGGCGAATGACACGTATTCTGTGTTTTCGTCATCTTCTAGTGGAAGAGTCGTAGCAGATCGATCTTGGTCTGAAGATCGGATGTCGAATTCATCTCCGAATCCTTCTACTTCAACTGAGAATCGAGCAGCTTTTGATGTGCTCAATGTGTCGTCGATATCGAATTCATCGTCAACAGTAGAAGCTACACCATCTGCATCGAAGAATCGCATTCCAGTTGCAAACAGGTTCCAGTTACCAAGTTCTGCTGTAGCAAGGTTTCCTTGTACTGAGGCAGCAACAATGATTTCAATTTCTTCTCCTTCCTCAGCGATAAGGCGTAGGTTTGAGAATCGTAGTTCACCATCGTCTTCATCTAGGTAGTCGTCTTCGTCATCTGCATTAACTTCAGCAATCTTATCTCCGTCAACCCATAGTGAGATAGACTCGAAAGTTTCCCAAGGTTCTGAAGTTGAAGTATCAGTTTCTCCTGACTTAAGAAGAGCGAGGTCGATTCGAGAAATTTCAGCGTCTCCGTTTTCGAACTCAACAACGAACATTCCGATTTCAGAATCTTCGTCACCTTCTTCAACATCGTCGTCTTCAGCATCTTCGACTGTGAAGTCGTCAAGGTTTGCTTCTCCTCCGAGTTCGAAGTCATCTTCTTCGTCCATGTCTTCATCTTCGTCTTCAGCTCCTTCTTCAGCTTCGTCTACTTCCTCTGTAGTTGCGTCAGCAACACATAGGTCGTTAGCTTTCGCTCGTGACATTGATCCGAAGTAACCAGTTGGATCTACAAGTCCGCCTGGAGTAAGTACTTCAGCTCGGAACATAACTTGCATCTTTGAAACGGCAGCTGCTGTAGCTGGTCCGTAGTACATAGTTTCCATTCCGGCTGATCCTGGTGAACCAGCTGGGGCAACTCGTAGGTCTGGAGTGTCGTTTAGAAACTGTTGTAGTTTCATAACGTCAGCTCCTTCTGAACCCATAGTTAGGTCTCGTGTCCATGTGTATGGGCATACATCTGAAGCGCTTCCGCCACCAGTTGTTCCACCTATTTGCGCTTGTAGCTGTGCTACTTGTGCAAGAAGGTCGTTAATCATTTGCTGTAGATCTTCTGTAGTCTGCGCTTGCGCTGATGGAGCGAAGGCAGCAAAGATCATAGCAACTGCTACAGCCGCAACAGCGAACTTAGCAGTAATATCTTTTGTAAGAGTCGTCATATAATACTTAATTGTTTTACCGTCGTTAGTGACGGGTGTTACTCAAACAGGTTTAATGCTTGAGGCAACTTGATATCTAATAATATGAATTAATTCATATTCACAATTGGAGTATCAATCCAATTGCTCATATCACCACACACCTACCCCGAAGGGTAGATGCTTGGCTGTACTTTCAAACTGAGTTTCGGGTAGGCAGTCAACTTAGGAATCATCGGTATGTGCAGTAGTTTAATTTGCTATGTAAACTGGATGAAAATCATACAGTCCATACTGACAGTAACCACACATCATGCATATGATGTAGGTGGTTTGTTTGTATGTTTTGTCAAGCAACCTCCGCGTGACCCGTCTTCTTTCTTACAATTCTTTTCTAAGAAAAAAGCGCCACCGCGCATACCCAACACTATAACAACTATGAATCATTAGTAAAGCTTATTTACTGTGGACATGATTATTTCCATGCTGATTCTACCGTTGTACAGGCAGTGTTTGGTCTGCTGTTGATGACGCTGCAGGGCAGTATTCTTTACAAACACACATGGCTTAGAACAGATTTTGTGTATGTCAAGTCACGACGATACTGTCTAAAACACTTCTAGCACTCGCCGTACCCCAACCCCACCAGTGCTTCGCACGCTTGGATGCTTGTCATGATCTATGAGCATTTGATCCCCGCGGACGCTCGGCACCGATGGTGCTGGGATACTACCAATTATGCATGTCAGAAAACCAGCTATGAACTAAGAATAAAAATCTACAATGTCCGATAGGACACTAGTCCTTTACTACGGAGTATTTAGACCAACGTCTTTCACCTTCTCGTACTACTTGTCCTTTTTCTATGAGACTGTTTAGTTCGCGTTGGATTGTCTTTTCGCTGACGTCCGTGATGATCTCTGCTACGTCTTTGACTGTCGCTTCGGGCTTGGCTTCAAGGACTGTCTTTATGCGGTCGGCTCTGTCCGTGAGCTGACTGTATACCATGTAGGCATCAGAGCTGATGTCACCAGCGGGGACCTGGACCCGGCGGGCGCGCCGGGTGGGGGTGGTGCTGGTAGACGGGGTTGCTGACTTGGGGGTAGCAGCTGAGGTAGAGATTGATACTTCGTGAAGTTCTTTGACCGACAGTCCGGTGGACTGGAGGTAGTGGTTACCGAGGTACCGCTGCACGACGTCTATTTGTTCGGTGAGTAATTGGGCCAGGTCGGCGGCGATCACGCGGCCAGCTTCGGCTACCCGGACGGTGCTGTCGATGGTGATCAATTGGTAACGGACAGCTTGCAGGCTGTCGGTCTGACTATCAGGAAGTGCGTGCAAGGCACTGAGGGACAATTCATGCATTTTAAAAGACTCGCTTTTGAGTGTATTAGACATTGAGACAGCTGTGTCCTTTTTATCGACGTAGGACAATATATAGAATAATACAGAGACAATCTTTTCTATCTTCTTAAAGACATTATTATAGTACTCGACGTCGTCCGATAGTCTCTTAATGTCTATTACACTGTCTTTATAATTTTGCATGTCTTTGTCTGTTAGGTTCCTGATAAGCTGTCTTATACTATGCACTATAAGGACATTTTCAAACTTTGCAAGGTCTTTGACCGATACGATTTAGACACATCCCGTCTCGACGTATTCTTCGCACGCTTTGATGTTCACCATATTGACTTAGCACTGATCCCCCGCGGACGTTCAAAATACGTCAAGCCGGGATATGACAGATTCTATCTTTCCCTGTAACGCGGCTGGGCATGATAAAATAAATTGTTATACATATATAAGGACGACTACATTCATGGCCCGGAAAAAGAAAAAACAGACAACGAAAGTAGACAAGCCCTCTCGATTTGAGGACCTATCGCCACACGCCCGACAAGCGATCTGGGCGGTTATCTTTGGAGTGATAGGGGTCTTCTTTTTGTTCTCGCTGCTTGAGACGGCTGGCCCGGCTGGTTCGTATACCGCTGCGGCACTGACGGCGATGTTTGGGGCTGGTGCGTGGTTGGCTCCGGTGATCTGTGTGGTGTACATATTTGTACTGCTCAACCCCAAGGAGTCTGATCAGGAAATCAGCGGATCGAAAAAAGCCGGGACCTTGCTACTGTTTGTCGCTGCATTGGGAGCGTTTCATTTGTACGATCCTGAAGCGCAGCTTGGGGGTTGGTTGGGGTGGCTGTTCGCAGAACCACTCAACGCCCTGTTTGCCCTGGGGCTCGCTCGCATCCTGACTGCTGGTGCGATCTTGATTGCCTTTTTCTTGCTGTTTAATACCGGGTTGCGGCTACCAAAACGGAACAAGGATTCTGATTCGCTGAATGATGATTCGGATTTGGATGCCTTTGACGTGCCGGCGGAAGAGCCAGTGAGTGAGACCGATGACTCGCCCACTGAAGAATCGACCGAAGCCGCGCCGAAAGGCTTGGCCGGCATGCGGCAACGAATGACAGCGAGTTCAGCCAAGGCTGCGCCAACGGGAGATATCGTGATCAAGCACTTTAAAGGTACCTACACCCCACCACCGATCAGCTTGCTTAATAAGGAAAAAGGCAAGGCGCAGATCGGCGACGTCAAAGCTAGTGCTAACATGATTAAGCGCACGCTGCGTGACTTTGGGATTAACGTCGAGATGGACGCGGTCGAGAGTGGACCGACCGTTAGCCGGTATTCGCTGAAGCCAGCGCAAGGGGTCCGCATTGCTAAAATTGCCGGACTGCGGCAAGAGCTGCAGCTGGCGCTGAAGGCCAGTTCGATTCGAATCGAAGCGCCGATTCCTGGAAAGGCTTTGGTGGGAATCGAGGTGCCAAACGAAGTGCGCGCTACGGTGGCTCTGTCATCGATGCTCTCTACCCCGGAATATGTCGATTCACCGCACCCATTGATTGTGGCCCTGGGGAAAGACGTGACTGGCCATGTGCACTTCTCTAACATTGCTCGGATGCCGCACGGATTGATTGCGGGTACCACTGGATCAGGAAAATCGGTGACAATCCAGAACATCATTATTTCTCTATTGATGCGTAACTCCCCTGAGCAGCTACGATTTATCTTGGTTGACCCGAAGCGAGTTGAGTTGACGCTATACAATAGCGTGCCTCACCTATTGACCCCGGTAATCACCGACGCCAAAAAAGCCATCCGCGCGCTGTCGTGGGCAGTCAAAGAAATGGAACGGCGGTACGATATCTTGCAGTCCGAGCAAGTCCAAAACATCGCTTCGTACCACAAAAATGTCTACAATCCAGCCAAAGCCGAATGGGTGGAAGCCGGTGAAGATGAAGAAACCCGGACCGCATTACCAGAATCACTACCGTACATCGTGATTATTCTCGACGAGTTGAACGACCTGATGCAGGCCTACCCGCGAGAACTCGAAGGTATGATCGTCCGCTTGGCCCAGATGTCGCGTGCGGTCGGAATTCACCTGATCTTGGCGACCCAGCGACCGTCGGTAAACGTTATTACCGGTACCATTAAGGCCAACGTCCCCACGCGAATTGCGATGGCGGTGGCGTCCCAGGTCGACTCACGGACTATTATTGACCAAGTCGGGGCCGAACAACTGCTTGGTGGCGGTGACATGCTGTATCTATCATCTGACAATCCGCGGCCAATCCGACTACAATCAGCCTTTGTGTCAGAAGAAGAGATCAAAAAGGTCGTCGATTACCTCAAGAAGCAAGATGCCGGCTTGCTCGATCAGCTTGATCTTGATGAACAAGCTGGTGGATCGGCTGATGCAATGTTCAGCTCATTTACCGACAATGATGATGCGGACGACGAATTGTACGATGATGCCCGGATTGCTGTGATTGAGGCTGGCAAAGCTTCTACCTCGTACATCCAGCGAAAGCTGCGAGTGGGTTACTCTCGGGCGGCGCGACTGATGGACTTGCTCGAAGAAAAAGGTGTGATTGGACCACAGGAAGGATCAAAGGCTCGAGAGATTCTCTCGCAAGGCGATGAATCAGAGGTAAGTGATGATGACGATGAATTAGAGCGACAAAACCACTAGTTATGGCATTCCGGATTGAGTTTCGTTCTATCATCCGAGCCAGCTTGATACTGATTGGCGTCGGAGCGCTCGTGGTCTACGTTAGCTACCAAGCCCGGTTTTTGATCACTGGGCCGCAGATTAGTATGAGCACGCAGTCAGATATCCGGCAAAACACTCGTACCGTTGAACTGCAAGGTACGGCGACCAATATCTCTCACTTGCAGCTCAATGGACGACCAATCTTTACCGATCCGGATGGCAAATTCACTACTGCAGTGATTCTCGAAAACGGGTATACTGTAACCACCTTAACAGCCGAAGACCGGTACGGACGAGAAACGACCGTCACCCGTACCTTTATGTATACACCTTCTTCATTTATTAATTAAGTAACCAAGCGTAGGTAACATAGTCTCCCAGACTATTTTACAATTACAAAATCATGTCTCAATTTTTCCTTCTGTCTTAGAAAAAATTGTTAGACGAATTAACCCCTATTGTATGGCAACCAAAAAAACCACGGTTAAAAAAACCGTTCCCAAAGAAACGACCGATAGCAAGAAAGATAAAAGTGGCAGCGAGATCCTCGAGACACTGCGCAGTATCAAAACCAAATTTGGGGATGATTCGATCATGACCCTGGACGAGACCAAGCACGTAGATATTGAATCAGTCTCGACCGGATCAATTGGCCTGGACGATGCACTTGGCATCGGCGGATTTCCCCGAGGAAGAATTATTGAAATTTACGGACCAGAATCTTCTGGGAAGAGTACCCTAGCAATGCACACCGTCGCCGAAGCGCAAAAAGAAGGTGGTATTTGTGCGTTCATTGACGCTGAACACGCCATGGATCCGGTATATGCCGGACACCTGGGGGTAAAATTGGATGAACTATTGATCTCGCAACCAGACAATGGTGAGCAAGCGCTCGAAATCGTCGAATCACTCGTGCGATCAGGAAAGTTGGATGTGATCGTGGTTGACTCGGTGGCAGCCCTCACCCCGCGCGACGAGATCGAAGGTGAAATGGGTGCCCACCACGTCGGGAAACAAGCTCGCTTGATGAGTCAGGCTTTGCGGAAACTAACTGGGATTGTGGCCAAGAGTAAGACGGTGGTGATTTTCATTAACCAAATCCGTATGCAAGTGGGGGTGATGTTTGGTAACCCTGAAACTACCCCGGGTGGAAAAGCGCTCAAATTCTATACCTCGGTGCGACTCGACATCCGTCGCATTGCCCAGATCAAAAAAGGTGACGAGGTGGTCGGTGGTCGTCACCGAGTCAAGGTGGTCAAAAACAAGGTGGCTTCCCCATTTAGAACCACTGAATTCGACCTCATCTACGGAGAAGGTATCAGTCGGGCTGGTGAACTGCTTGCCCTGGGTGAGAAATTTAAGATGGTGGCCAAGGCCGGCGCTAGCTACAGCTATACGCCACCAGGCGGTGATGAATCAAGTATCGTCAAACTAGGCCGGGGGTACGACGCCGCTCGTAAAACCTTGCAAAGCGACAAGAAACTCACCAACGAACTGCTCAAAAACATCCGGAAAGCCCTCAAAGACGACAAGGAAGACAAGTAGACAAGAAAAGCGGCGACCTATAGGTCGCCGCTTTTCTTGTCTTTCTCCACTGCACTACACAACCATTATGCCGTACGAGGGGTGTGCCACAGTCGTAGATGCGCCAGTTGCCAGACCACTACCGCGGACATACTAGCGATGGTAAGCACCACGAGCACCGTCCCGAGCTCGCCACGAGCTACCGCTGCTAAAAACGAATCAACCATATATGTCGGCATCTGTACCACTGGTTTGGCCAAGGTATTATCTAGCACGCTAGCCACGTGCGTCCACCGACCAAGTAGCGCTACTGCCCCGCCAAGCACTAGCCCACACCACAGCAACGGCTGCTCGACGAGCGATAAGGCGTAGCTCATATACACCCGACGCATGATTTTACTGGACATTGCTTTCATACTGGTTAATACACTGATTACGGTTAAATAGTTACGTGAGTAAATCGGTCTCGAGTCCTTCCCCTTCCTTCCGAAACGCCGCTTTGGCGCGGTGGATACGGGCTTTGACCGTTCCGACATTTTCGCCGGTATCCTCCGCGATTTGTTGGTGGCTCCAGCGTTCGAGGTAGTGCAGGCGCAGTACATAGGCAAAGTGCCCCGGTAGCTTGATCAAAATCCGGTCAATACCGTCTCGTTTGGTCTCGAATCCGCTATGATCCTTTTTTTCACCGATGAACTGCTCGAACTCTGGGTCTATGCTGGTAAAGCGCTGCCCTTGTTTGATCAGCTTTTGGTACCGGGTAAAGGCTGTGTTCATGAGGATGCGGTACGCCCAGGAAGAGAACTTTGCCCCTAGGTGGGGCTCGTATTTGTCGGCGTGCACGTAAATCTTGGTAAAGGCGTCTTGGACGATTTCTTCAGCGTCGAGTGGGTTAAACACAATAGTGCGAGCCTTGCGCAAGAAAGCTGCTTGGTAGCGATCAACCAGAATTGCGTATAACCAAGGCTTTGACTGGGACTCGAGGAGAATTTTCTCGTCTTCCCAATTTGCAGCATCATCTGTTGTGGTGATCCCGAGCATATTAGTGCATGGTAGCACCTAATGCGCAGGCCAAAAATTGCGGGTTTAGTATAAATACTGTGCACTAGTGTAATTACTGCTGGTTTGATTGCTTTTCTTTCCTCTAGCACATATAATCTTCTCGCTTATATTAATACTTCTAATCTAATTAAGATGGCAAAACTCGAATACAATCAAGTTCTCGCAAAAAAAGTGGTTGAATTTAACGAAGACCCTTACCTGGTGCTTTCGTCTGATATCGCCAAAAAAGATCGACAAAAAGCCAGTAATACCGTACGGATGAAAAATTTGCGTACTGGTCAAGTCATCGAAAAGACACTTCATCAGTCGGATGTCCTACAAGATGCGTACATCACCAAGCGCGAGGTGAAATATCTCTACCAAAACCGCGGCGAGTTTTGGTTTTGCGAGCCAAATAATCCCAAAGAACGCTTCAATCTGTCGGCGGATGTGGTTGGTGACCTCGGAAAATACGTGACTGAAAATAGCTTGGTGGACGCAATCGAATACGATGAGGAGATTATGAGTATCAGTACCCCAATCAAGGTTGAACTCAAGGTAAAAGTGGCTCCAGAAGCGGTCAAAGGTAACACCTCAAGCGGTGCTACCAAAGAAGTAGAGCTAGAAACTGGCTGGTCGATTCATGTACCCATGTTTATCAATACTGGGGATTTGGTGTCGGTCAATACCGAGACTGGAAGCTACTCGGAGCGAGTTGAGAAGGCGTAAAAATACCCGCCGACAGAAATCTGTCAGCGGGTAGGATCATTCTCTTCTTGTGCCAGCTTTCCATAGTATCAAAAAGGCCATCACAGCGAATATGGTTGTTGAAAAGGCGGTAAGCAATCTCATAACACTTGTCACATCAGAGATGACAATGAGAGCAATGACCATGAGTACTGCTATTAGTATCGCGAAACCCACAGGGTGCATGCTTGTATTCTCCAAAGTAACTATAGTTCAAACTGATTTATAGCATAGTTGTTCATAAAAAAACAACCATTTTGGGTTGTTTTTTTGTGGACTGATGACGTATTCAACAATTATCGCTGGATGTACGGCATGAGGGCCATAAATCGAGCTCGTTTGATTGCTTTGGCAAAGTCACGTTGCCCTCTCGCTGAAAGACCGGTTCGACGTCGACTGTTCATTCGTGCGTGTGGGTTCACATTTTTGTCGAGCCGATTGATGTCTTTGTAGTCAACATGATTGGCTGGAGCACTTTGTTTTACTTCTGTTTCCATTGTTTCCATAGTGAGAATTGGTTTTTTGATTAATAATATTTCAGATTTCTAAACGAAGAAAATGACGAATGGTGAGGCGGACAAAGAAATTTTTGCGAGCCGTACAAATGGTACGGTGAGTAAAAATTTACTGCAGTCCAACAAAGTCAATCGTTATTTTACTGTCTAATTCTTTAAGCGCTTGGGGTGACAAGGATACGAGGCGCCGGAAGAAAATCTCAGGAGACGTACGTTGGTACGGTGACTGATATTTTACTGAACGGCAACAAAGTAGGTTTGTTGCATCCAAGGGTTTAAAAAGGGATGTCTTCGGGATTGATCTCTTCATCCGGATAATCCGGCATAGCTGGCGCCTTCCCTTCATCAGCTGTATCAGATTTACCAGCTTTCTCTGCTGGAGCGCCTGAACTCTGGCTGCCGCTTGACGGAGCTCCGGCTCCACCTTCGCCACCGCCAGAATTCTTTGGTCCAAATTGCACTCGATCAGCTACAACTTCGGTGCGGTACTGCTTTTGACCGTCTTTATCCCAGCTTCGGGTCTGGAGTCGCCCTTCGACGTAAGTTCCACTACCCTTGGTAAGATATTTGGCGCAGTTATCTGCCTGCTTTCCAAACACAACGATATTGTGATAGTCAACTGCCTCTTGGCGGTTGCCTTCACGGTCGTTATACACTCGGTTGGTCGCTAGTGAGAATGAACATACATTCATACCACTTGGAAGGGCTTTGAGTTCTGGATCGCGGGTGAGATTCCCGTAAATCATTGCTTTGTTCAAGTACATATAGAAGAAATCAGATTACCTAATAGATACTCTATTTTACCTCTTCTGCTGCTTCTTTGCCATCTTCTTCTGGTGTGTCGGCTTTTGCAGCTTCGGCTTCCTCTTCTACTGCTTCCTCAGCGTCTTCTGCTTCTGGTGTATCAAGCGCTTCGTGGAACATGAATGGATTCGCTTCTTCGGCTTTGGTGAGTCGAATCACTAGGTGTCGGAGTAGTTGTGGAGTGGCTTCGACTACTTCGGTTAATTCATCTAGTTGCGCTGGATCTAATGTAAATCGCACCCAACCAAAGTAGGCACTGGTGAACTTTCGATATCGTCCTTCGAGCAATTTGATGATCTCGTAGGCGAGTTCAAACCTCGCTGGCGCTTCTTCGATAGTGATTGTTCCGCCGGCTTTCTCCACGGCGGTCTTGATGGCTGTAAATACATCAGCTACTTCCCCTTCAGCCACTGTTGGAAGTACGTGGAATGCTAGCTCGTAGTGAGCAGCATCAGCGGCTGGCATTGTTTCTTTTGACATATTGTCTATAAGATTGTTAATTTGCTAAATGCCTGGCAAATCTATCACACATAGTACTTATATTCAATAAAAACACCGTCCTTGGTGGCCGGTGTGAGCGACGTGGTTCTCATGTTATAATGCTGTCAATTTTATGATTCATAAATCAGGCCCACTTACGTATATTTTTGCTGGTGTTGCGAGTATTGGACTGATTGCTACCGGTTTTCTCACCATGCGCACACTGGACCAAGCGACTGTAATCGAAAATCAATCGAATCGAATCAATGACCAGATAGCAACCATTACTTCGAATGAAGTTACTATTACTGACCTTGAAAACAACCTGGGTAATCTCAAAAACGACCTGGAATCCCTCGTCGAGGATTACCAAGACGAAAAAGAACGCAACGAGGAATTCGAAGACCAACTCATGGATCTGGCTGGTGAGCTTGATGAATTTGAGCGACTCAACGAAATCGATGAGGAGCTACTCGCAAAATACTCAAAAGTGTCGTTTTTGAACGAAAACTACGTCCCATCAGACATTGAAGAAATCGATGAAGACTACGTGCTTGAAGGAAAAGGTGATCAATACTTCCACGAAGATGCGATGCGTTTTCTTGAACGAATGATTGATGCCGCGGAACGAGACGACATCGACCTGAAAATTATCTCAGCTTACCGTTCATTTGATGAGCAAAACGAGCTAAAGGGCGAATTTACTCAAGTGTATGGTGAGGGTGCGAACGCTTTTTCTGCTGACCAGGGATTTTCAGAGCACCAACTAGGAACCACTATCGACATCACCAGCCCAGAGATTGGTGCCACTTCACAGAGCTTTGGAGAGACCGAGGCATTTGAATGGCTTGAAGAACACGCGCACAACTACGGCTTTATCCTATCCTACCCCGAAGACAACAGCTTCTATATCTACGAACCATGGCACTGGCGCTTTGTTGGCCGAGACCTCGCCCGAGACCTCAACCGTGACGACGACCGCACCTTCTACACCATGGACCAACGAGAGATCAACAAGTACCTATTAGAGATTTTTGATTAGAAATTTACAAATCCGTAAAAATTTTATTCTACCACCCCTTTCCGGCACAGCTTTTTATATCGACGATAATAACCACCAAGATATGTAGCGGCTGCAAGCCAAATGGCACAGATTGCAAAAAAGACAGCCGGAATCGCTCCACCTGTTCCGCCTATAATAATTGCCAAACCAAATGCCGTACCCGGATCGGATAAATCAGCAAAAATAAATTGAAACCCATAATAGACAGAAAGTATTGCTAGTGGTGTTAAAATAAGCAAAAAGACGCCGCTGTAAATTAACAAAAACAAACGGGTGCCTGTACAAAATTCAGTGTTTTATTCATGGTTCCTATAGAGTATACAGGCTCTTGGCATTAGCAACTAGCTGACCCCTCACCTGCTCAGCATTCTCTCCTTTCTAAGTGCGCAGCACAAAGCATCAAAATAGTAACTGTGCCCCACTTCGGCCTGTTCGTTAGTAAACTTACATAGGCCGTCCTCGCTCTCGCTCGGAACAGATAAAAAGCAAAACTGTTTGCTTTTTATCCATCCATTTTCATATTTCTGTTGTTGAAGTATAACTGCGCTGCGTTCTGCAATAATTGAAGTCTTACTACTTCGACATCCAGGTTTTTAATTTCTGCAATTTTTTTGTATACCTCAACAACCATATGAGGTTCGCAGCGTTGGCCGCGGTGCGGGACTGGAGCTACGTACGGGCAGTCGGTCTCGGCGTGGATCATGTCGAGCGGTGCGTACTGCACCACATCGAGATAGTCTTGAATACCTGGCTTATGGGCTGGAAATGTCACCACCCCGGTAAACGAAATGGTGTACCCCATATCAAAAAATGCTTTGGCTTGCTCGATTGTACCGGCGTAAAAGTGGGCGTTACCGGGTACTGTAGCTTCATTTCTAAGGATATCGAGTGCGTCGTCGTAGGCATCCCGCTTTCCTCCCTTGGGGTTGTTACGCAGGTGCAGCATTAATGGCTTTTTGACTTCATTAGCCAGTGCAATTTGCGCCAAAAACACATCCCGCTGCTGTTCATAGGTATCTTCTGCATTGTGACAATAATCAAACCCGCACTCCCCTATCCCGACTGCCTTTGGGTCGAGCGCGAGGGCTTTGTAGAAATCGTAGTCAAATTCTGGCTCTGCTACCTTGGCACCATGATCATCTGGATCAACATCAATCACGCTACACGGATGCACGCCGACCATAGCCCAGGCGTGTTCGTATTGATTAGCCAGCTCGACTGCCAGCTGACTGGTTTCTTTGCGGGTCCCAATGTTAACCATACCAACTTCTTGTTGTGCACACGCAGTAAATACTTCTGCTCGGTCAGCGTCAAATTGTACGAGATTGAGATGCGCGTGGGTGTCTAGGTATTTCATGACATTGAATCGTACACATTCTTCCTAAAGCTGTACAGACCAATTACCTTAATAGTTCCATCTGGCAACGTTAATAAAAACTCATCAATTCTGTGGAATAAAACGGGAGGGAAATCTTTGTGGTTCTGGGTTGCTAAGTATAAGGGGTAGCGATTATTTTCACGGGCATACTTACTTAACTGCGCAGCAATCAACGCATCTGCAATGCCAGTATGCTTGTTGTCTGACTTCAGATATATACCTGCTATCTTTAGGGCCCGATCAAAAATATCACTATCTGAAGATAGTACTAGATGGTTTTTACCACATAGTTTCTGGAGTAGGTTTTCACCAGCCTCGACATCGCGTAGTCCTCTTAAAAACTCAAAGCGAATTGTTTGCTCGGTTATAGAGGCGATATGTAAGGATGATAGAGCATTAAAAAATTTACTAAACGATTCTGGGTTTTTAGTTGTATCAATTAGCACATTGGTGTCCAATAAGACTGAACTACCGGCTGGAATCTCCAACTGTTTCTCTATTTCCGTCATTATCTTCATTAGCTATGATATCTTTGCCAACTTTTTTAGCCAGTTCAAAGATCTCTTCATTCCAGGTATAGACGGAGGTATTTTTGCTCTCGCTAGTGCTCATATATAAATTATACACTAGTAACCCCTTATTTGTTGAATAATTAAAACAACGTCCAAATATCTGGATCTTCTTCGCCGTCGAATTTGAAGAAAACGGTGCCTTTGAGGTCGTACTCTTCTGCCAAATCAAGTTTATCTTTGGCTGCCTTGGCATCACCCCACGTCAGCATGCGGACCGGGATCTCGATATTAGCGATGGTTGCGACCAGCAGAGCTTTGGCAGCGGCTTCGTACCCTTTTGGAGTACCTTCAGGGGTTGGCAATTGGTCGAGCACTTTCCAGACTGAATCTTCTGGGAAATACGTGATGACAGCTTCACCGCCGTCAGTCCGCCCGATGGGGACGTTGTAAATATCATTTGCCAGTACCACTGCGCGCGAGTGGTCGACTGAGGCTACTGGCGTGTAGCCCTTATACCACTCTGAGGCCACGGTTACATCATAGGCTCGACCATAGGTTGGGATGCCGAGCAAAATTTTATCAGCATCAATATCCTCCAGCGCAAATTCGAGCACGTGCTCGACCCAGTCAATATCGGCTACCGGGTTATACGGCAACCCTTTTCGTTTATCATTAAAGTACAGGTCAGCTCGTTGCTGGTCGTAGGTCATCAACTCGACAACGTCGCAATGTTCGTTGATAGCCTCATAATCATTGGCGTACTCGATTTTGTCTGGTACGTCTCGCCACCGATGTTCGGGTCGCATGCGGGCTTCAACTGTACACGTGAGAGTGTCACGCCCAAGCGCACGGTTGAGGTCTTTTAAGAACCGTGAATAGTCATCGATGGTCTCTGCCCATTTGTTTTCAAAGTCGATATTAATCCCATCGTAATTATTATCATCGACCAGGTCTTCAATGTCATCAATCAGATTATTGCGGGCGCGACGATCTGATAACACGGCATGAATCCCCTCGCCGTCAAACCAAGCAATCGTCGGTATCACCTCGACCCGCTGATCATCCGCCTCATCAAGTAAATCCTCCCAGACACCACGATCTAGGTCGACTTTCGTGACAATGTCTCCTCCGCCTGCAATTTCATACACGAAGGGATACAGGATATCAATATCATCCATATTGTCGATCACCGATTCTACGCCAGACTCACTAGTCCAGTACGGCACCCAACCGCCAACTTCAGGGCTGGCCGCTTTCACCAACGATGGAAAGAGCACCCAAAACAACAGTAAACCAAGCACGAGCATTATCGCACCATCACCCAGCTTTTTTAACCAGAAGTTCTTCATACTATCTATGACGTATGATGACGAAGCTTCTTTCAAACTATTACAAAATAATCTCTAGCAGCTCTTCTAGTGTCTCCTTTCCAGTGTGCTCGGGTATAAAATGACCGTAACCGGTGAACATACGGACATCAGCGGCAGGAAGGGCGGCGGTAATGAGGTTTCGTGACACGACCGCTTTGTCCGAATCGTTGTCACTGGTCATCACAATAAGCTGTGTTCGATCGGTGATCGTGGGATCGATGGTAAATTCACAGAAACCGGTTTCGTTTGTCCGCAAAGGATCAAGTGACGGAGCGACGAGGATCACTCGGGCTGGCGATGCTTCAGGATGTTCAGACAACCACCGTAGCAAAAATCCACCACCCATACTGTGTCCGATCAGGGTTGTGTCGGATAAAATATCAAAGCGTTCAAATTCTCGTTTCCAGCTTTCGTACTCGGGTAGATAGGCGTGCGGCATCTCGGGCACATTTGGCATTATATCCCTAGTCAATAGTTGTTTTTGCAACCAAGGAACCCAACCAAAGTTACTCGAAGCGTGCCCAGCTGGATCATAGTAATTCTCTTTCGACGGCTTCCCATGGACAATGATAGCGTTTTTCATATGTAGTATATTACCACAATCAGAATACTCCAATTAATTGGAGTATTCTTGTGGTATGTTGGGGGTATGGTTAGAATTAATAGAAATCAAGTGCCACCAAAAGAACTAGAGAAGCTATTTAGGCAATGTGCTTACATTTTGTCACCAGCACAGACTAAACATGCACAGTCAGTTTTAGAGGAGATACTTGGTTACGAAGAGCGTGTCGGCATCGCTAAACGCGTAGCGGTAATAGTGCTTTTGGTTGAAAATATATCGAATTACAAAATTAGTTTACATCTAAAACTTAGCCAAAGTACAGTCGCTACCATTGCTCAGAAATTACATGGTAATGAATACGAGACGGTGCTAGCAACTCTCGGAAGAAATAAAACCGATTATTTTAAAATACTACGCACCCTGGATTCAATCCTACACCTTGGAGGCGTACTACCCCACTACAACGGAATAGACAGATACAAATACTCCAATTAATTGGAGTATTTGTATCTTAGTTTTGGGTCACAACGGTTGGGTCAGGTGCCTAGTCGAGCAAACAAATTGTCGGGTTTTTTGTTGGCGAGTACGGCGGCTTTGATGGTGACGTTGGCTTCGGGCATGATTGGATATAGCATGCGAGCAACTAAATACAGATCGTGTGCTAGTGAAGCGATTATTTTTTGCGCGGCTGCTTTATCTTCTTTTACCAACCGGAAGGGTTCAGTTTCGGTGATTGTTTCGTCGAGGTCAGTGACTTTTTGCCATACATAATCACAGGCGGACATGAAGTCGTGGTGTTTGAGAGCGTCGATGTACGCCTGGTCAAACCCAGCTACCGCTGGCTTTTCAATCGGCGCGTCGAGGTGTGTCTCTGCCATTTTCATAATCCTGGCGGTGAGGTTGCCTAGTCCGTTTACTAGGTTCGCGGTGTACCACTCATCCATTTTTTCCCAGGTGAGGTCGGAGTCATCGGTTGGATGCATGTGCCGCAAAAGAATGTAACGCGTAGCGTCGGTACCGTACTTTTCTGCCACCTCGTAGGGTGAAATGACATTTCCTAGACTCTTGCTGATTTTCTGTCCAGCAATATTGATAAACCCATGATAGTGAATCACATCAGTTTGCGGCAGCTCAGCCGAGAGAAGCATCGCTTGCCAGATCAGCGACTGGAAACGCATTTGATCTTTACCCGCCAGCTGCAGGGTGTCGCCTTGCACCCAGAACTTTTCAAAATTACCGTCCGCATCGTCCGGCCAGCCGAGGGTTGAAATGTAGTTAGTCAGTGCATCGAACCAAACGTACATAACGTGTTCATCATCCCCGGGGACCGGTACTCCCCAATCCATTCGTGATACGTGGCGCGAGATAGAGACGTCGTCGAGTCCTCGCTTGGCAAATTCAAGTGTCCAGGTACGCGCCCAATGCGTCGGTGTCCGGGCTGGGTCTTCTAAATAGGCCACGAGCTGATCTTGATACTTTGAAAGACGGAAGAAGTAGTTTTCCTCTTCCACTGCCTCGACTGGTTTTTTGTGAATCAGGCAGCAATTGTCTTCATCAAGTTCATCTTCTTTGTAGAAGACCTCACAGCCAACGCAGTACAAACCGGTGTATGACTTTTTATAGATGTCACCAGCTGCATCACAGCGACGCCACAGCTCTTGCGCTGCTGCTTTGTGTGCAGAGTCAGTGGTACGAACAAAGGCGTCGTTAGACAGGTTGAGTGCTTCTCGTAGTTTGGAAAATGTTGCGGCGTAGCGGTCTACGTACGATTGTCGGTTTTCACCAGCTTCGTCTGCTTTTTGCGCAATCTTCTGCCCGTGCTCGTCGGTACCAGTATTAAAAAACACATCGTGCCCCATCAGGCGCCAATACCGGGCCAAACAATCAGCTTGGGCGAATTCTTGGGTATGACCAATGTGCGGCTCGGCGTTCACGTACGGTAAAGTGGTGGTGATGTACTTGGGTTTTTTGACACTCATAGTCCTTCTATCCTACACAGCCAAGCAGCGAAAGACAAGCAAGCGGCGTTCATGTGATGACGATTGCAGTAACACATCTGCCACATCCCTGCGCAACCTATTCTGAGCGTCCGCGGGGTACCAGTACCTAACAAAGGCGATCAACCTCCAAGCGTGCGAGGAATAGGTTGCGCAGGGATACATCTATTGCATAGAGATTGACATATTTGATATTCATGATTCAATTGCTGCGGAACATATTTTGTGTTCGTTCAAATCACAACATCTGAAATCTGGAGAGAATGATGTTTTACAAGGACGACAGGCTAGCCCTGTTTATCGACGGGTCAAACCTCTACGCCGCCGGCAAGGCGCTTGGGTTCGATATCGACTACAAGCTGCTGCGCTCGGAGTTCATGCGTCGCGGTAAATTGCTGCGCGCGTTCTACTACACCGCCCTGCTCGAGAATGACGAGTATTCGCCTGTCCGGCCGCTGGTCGACTGGCTGCATTACAACGGCTACACCATGGTCACCAAGACGGCCAAGGAATACACCGACAGCCAAGGTCGTCGAAAAGTCAAAGGCAACATGGATATCGAGCTGTGCATCGACGCCATGGAGTTGGCGCCGCGCATGGATCACGCCGTGCTGTTTTCCGGCGATGGCGATTTCCGCCCTCTCGTCGAAAGCCTGCAACGGCAAGGCGTGCGTGTGTCGGTGGTTTCAACCATCCGCAGCCAGCCGCCGATGATCTCCGACGACCTGCGACGTCAGGCCGACAACTTCATCGAGCTCAACGACCTCAAGGACGTCATCGGACGGCCGCCGCGGGAGGATGGAGAAACCAGACCTCGCTCCTTAGATTGAACAACCAGGTCGCACACCATGTGCGGCTTTTTTATATTCTGATTTACGCAAATATATACTGGAGTATTTTTAATAAAAATACCGACCCCTATTTGGAATCGGTTTCCGTCAAGACAGCGAGTCTCCATACCAGAGCTGAATCGCGCTGCTTCCATGGGTTCTGTGACTGATACATGAGCGGGTTACCAGTAATATAGCTCCCATTATCGAGTCGTTTCAGTAGTTGCTTGATGAATTCAGGATAAGATTCGGTACAAGGTGAGTCATAACTGACATCTATACACTGGACTATCCACTGTCCGTCTTCAATTTCTTCATAAGTGTGTCTGATGTCATAACAACGACAGACTAAAAAATTTTTAACGCACTGCAGCGCAGCTTGGTACTGATCTTTGTTCATTCGCATCCCCTTTTTTTCTATTAGGGATACTAGCTTATTTTAGGTACGATGCAAGCTCTGCTATCGCTACTCGACTCTGCTCGCCGGTATCACGATCGCGGACGGTCACGGTGTCTTTGAGGCTCGCGTCTTCTTCGCCGAGGGTTTCAAAGTCAATCACCACACAAGCCGGTGTACCGATTTCGTCTTGGCGGCGGTAGCGCTTGCCGACGTTTCCATTATCGTCCCACGCGACGTTGCCGAATTCTTTTTTGAGCTGTAGAAACACTGCGCGCGCTTTTTCAACCAGCTGGGGTTTGTTTTTGAGAAGTGGTGAGACGGCTACTCGGTAGGGTGCCAGGTGTTTTGGTAACTTTAGGTACGTTCGCACCTCACCATTCATCTCATCCTCTGTGTAAGCCTCGCACAGCACGGCAGTTAGCGCTCGTCCAACGCCAAAGGATGGCTCTAGTACGTGCGGGATAAACGGCGATCCCTCAGCAGGTACGTATCTCATTTTCACCCCACTGGCTTCTTCATGGTTTTTCAAATCATGATCGGTTCTGTAGGCAAAACCAGCTAATTCATCAAAGCCTTTTCCTGGGTAATTATATTCAAAATCAATCGTCCGTTTAGAGTAGTGTGCTAAATCATTCTCAGGTACTTCATACTCTCGAATGTTTTCTGGCGCAAGCCCGATGTGTTCATGCCATTTTTGAATATCGAGCCGAAGTGTTTCAAACTCTTCTTCCCACTGTTCTTCTCGTACAAAGTACTCGATTTCCATTTGTTCAAACTCCCTCACTCGAAAAAGCCATTCTCGTGGTGCAATCTCATTACGGAAAGCCTTTCCTATTTGTGCAATACCAAACGGCATCTTTGGCGACAAAGTGTCTACAACATTTTTAAAGTTAACAAAAATACCTTGAGCTGTTTCTGGACGTAGATATGATTTATATTTACCCTCCGCACCTATCTGGGTTTCAAACATTAAGTTGAAATCTTTTACTTTTGAAAGCTGATTTCCAGCGGGGCTTTTTAGCTCGTTGTCTGCTATCAACCCGTCCATCTCGGAAGCTGATAGACCTTCGGCCTCAATCCCATTATCTTTTAGTAAATGATCAGCTCTAAACCTTTCTCCAGTTTTAGCGTCTTCAACTAATGGATCAGCAAACCCTGCCCCTGTGTGACCTGAAGCTTCCCACACTTTTTCATTCATTAAAATTGATGAATCTAATCCGTACATATCTTCTCGACCATCAACAAACATTTTCCACCATTCTGATTTGATACGGTTGTTAAGTGCCACCCCCAATGGACCAAAATCCCAGGTTCCTTTGAGGCCACCATAAATATCACTACCAGGAAACACAAATCCTCGTCGCTTGGCGAGACTAGTAATTTTCTCCATTTTTGTGTCCAGTTTTTCGTTCATATATCGAATTAAATCTGCCCACCGGTACTTTTCTAAGGTTAGCGTGCAACTACACCGTTGTCTTCTTCGTAGCCGGCTTCGGTTGATAGCTCAGTGTACACTGAGTCGGCTCTGGCTTGCAAGCGTTCGCCGGTAAAGCGATCGGTGGCGCGAGCAGTCTGACCGCGTAGAAGTATTGGCACCTGGCCGCGCTGTGAGCGGCTCGGAGTGAATTCAAGCTGGAACGATACTTCTTTACGATCACCAGAGAGAATGTTGCCAGGTTTCCATTCGATTTGCTTTGATACTGGATTATAAACAATATCACCATCCCCTTCGATCTTGTCGGGCCATTCTACATACACTGGTAACGACGTATTGTGTATTACATCTGTGAGGTCATTGACCCCAGCCTCTGCAACCATGGTAAGGGTGTACGTGGTAGTCTCACCCACCACTGGTGGAATTGACCCAGAAGCGGCGAACACCCCGCCATGCCCTGCTTGGCTACCAATAGATAACTCTGAAGAGTATTTTGCTTCGATCAGGGCCGTCCCTATCAATTGTTCTGATGCACTGGTTTCAGCTACTCGACGTGCATAGACATTTACCACTAAGTCATAAGAAGCAGTCGGTTTTGGGCTATCAGGGGTAACTTTGAACGACAGTGACCGTTCTTCGCCAGGAGCAACCTCGGCAAAGCTGCTATTATTTGAAACTTCCCATCGAACAGTACCCGAATTGGAATCGTAAAACCCACTGTTACCAACGATAGAATCTTCATTGAGTGCATTTCCACCTGGCACCACCTCGACCACCATATCGTATACAGTCTCCTCGAGCGTATTCCTAATTTCAACGTCGACGGTTGAAGACTCGCCTTGCGCTAGGATTACTGACCGGTCGGTGTCTCCGTCGATGGTGGTTATCACGTCGATAAAGGGTCGTTCTATAAAGAAATTGATACTTGATTCAGCCAGAGTCGATCCGACAATGTATGGATTATCAGCCCTAGCTGGTCCAGCAGCAAAATTAATCTGGAATGATTCTTCTGTCAGACCAACCACTACACCAGTCATGTTGATGACGACTGACTCCTCGGGTAGTAGTTCATCAATCTGCCACACGTTGTCACCAAACACTGGCGATGGTTCAGCCGATTCAAACCGAAAACCATTTGGGTACACGGCGCTGATGAGCACATTACGCACTGGTGTCGACGCGTTTGAAACAACAGTCATCTCGACATCGACTGTCTGTCCTGAGGCAACTTTTTCCACGCTGTTAAGCCGTAGCAATAGAGGTGATGAGCTGATGGTGAACGTCAGCGGTTCAGCCTCCTTGTAGAACATACTATTAGAGCCTTCAATTCGGTATTCGATAGTGGCGCCAATTTCTTGCTCTACGTTTGACTCACCAAAAACAGCTACTTGCACTGGAATATTTTGTACGCCACCAGGTGGAATTGACTCAATCGGAATACGCTCTTCAAAAAGGTTTCGTGGCGCCTCCCCAATTGATCTTGTACCGTTTGGATACTTCATGATCAGTGTCGCGGCTTCGATCGGAACGTCATTTTGGTTTGTGACACCTACTTGTATATCCATAGTTTCTCCACCACCAATGGTAAAGGGACCACTGACTGAAAGTCCGATATTATCACTCGAGATTTGATTTCCACCTAAATATAAATACAAACTTGATAAACCAACACCAAAAATAAACACTAATAAACTACCAATCAAAATCCAAGCACGGTAGCGGCGTTTACGTTTTGACTTGGTCGGAGCGGTCGCGGTAGGTGTCTCATCTACCGGAGGTTGTTCAGCTGTAGGAACGACGACTTCTGTATCAACCGGTGCTGGCTCAACCACTGGTTCTCGATCTATTGCCGGAGCAGGCGGCTGACCGTTTGGTTTTCTAGATATATCCCAATTACGTGACACCTCGACCGGTGCATCACTCAACCCGTGACGTTCAATTGCATCTGCTGCACTGTCGCGCGAATAGAGCCGTCTACGCAGCGCGTCTAGCTCTTCGTGTTCTTGTAGCCCTTTTTTCATTCTTACTAGTATAACACCCTATAATAAGGCTATTAAAGCCTGTCTCCAGCGAACCACTAGAGACAGTACTTGTCTACCTATCGCGGACTATCACTACAATCCAATTGGCAGACAGGTACTCATAGCTGACTGGCGTTTTGTGCCCGTTTGATACTCAGTGCAATAGCGGTATCGTGGACACACACTATGTCACCAGGGAGTTCGTGTAGCGGAACTGCGGTAAAATCTTTCGGTACATCGCTGAGCTTGATATACCCGAGTTGTGCCAAGATACGTTGCGTAAATATGTGCTCGTAGCACGTTCGATCTGCATGCTCAGTCGAGAAAAATTCCAGTGCGGTCACACACTCATCAAATAAGCTGTGGTGCATTTCTTCACCCGCTAGGAAGCGTCTGATTAACCGGATAACTTTCACCACACTACCGCGCGCTGCCTGGTTAACAGACAGGGTGTAATAATTTTTGGTTTCAGCTACACTACCTATTTTCCATCCTCCCTTTCCTTTCACCAGTGACACCCGGATAAATGAGAAGTCTTGCAACGCCTGGCGCTGCTTGGACGCTTCTGTCCGAACACTACGAGCATCGGCGTATAGCATCCCCAATTCACGCGTAAATAGCCGATAGCTTCTATCGGCTGTATTACGGTTGAATGTCCCACACACCAATGCGTCAGTCGTATAAGTTACGTACGCCATATATCTCGCACTCTAGTCGATAGAAAATGTGAAAATAAAATCTCCGGCAGTCACCTCATCTCCATTAGTGTCTGAGAACTGCACGTCAGTCGCACCAACTGTCTTTTGTAATAGATCTTGGTAGGCTGTAATTGCTGCGTGCCCTGAATCATCGGTCTGCACAGTGAGGGTGATTTCGTCTTTTGGCTCGAGCCCGTTAGCCTTTCGCTTTCCTTGGACCGCCCGCATGAGTTCACGGACTGCTCCTTCGCTGATCAACTCAGGTGTTAGGTTGGTATCGATCGCTACCGTATCTGCTACAACGTAACTCTTGGCGTTGAGCTCGTCGAGCACGACACTGGATAGGCCGTCTGGAAGGGCTGGGCCATGAACACTGGCAATCGGCTGGCGGACTTTGATACCTGATTTAGTTCGAGCCTCAAGAGCAGTCGTGACGATGGCTCTAGTTTCTTCCATTTGCTCGAGTAACGCTTCGTTTACCACCCCCTCAGTTGGCCAGGCAGCTAGGTGCACACTTTCTGCCTCTTCATCTTCCCGTACCGCTTGCCACAGATATTCGGCGTAAAATGGCATTGAGGGTGCGATAGTGAGAGCCAGTGTCCGCAATACGTGACGTAGTGTCGCCAATGCTAAGGTTCGATCGACAACGACTTCACCCTTCAATCGATCCCGACTACGTCTGAGGTACCAGACAGACAGATCATCAATAAAGTCACCGATAGGCCTGGTGGCTTTATCGAGTTCGTATGATTTGTAACCAGCAGTTGAATCGTTTACCAGTTCTTGCAGACGCGTCACGATCCATTGGTCAAGGACATTACTTGAATCAGCTCGAGCTTCAGTTCCATCAGCAAACATTTCGTACATCGCCAGCACATTGTGTAACCGGCCGATATTTTTGCGCTGCAATTCCAGCACTTCTTGATCTGAGAAGTGTAAATCTTCACCACGAATAACCGGAGAATTAAGTAAATACTGTCGCATTGAATCAGCTCCGACTCGATCAGCGAGATCCATGGGAGCTGAATAATTTTGTAATTTCTTACTCAATTTCTTTCCGTCTTCTGCCATAATCATGCCGTTGACGATCACGTTTTCGTACGGAGACTTTCCGAATAATGCTGTCCCGAGCACCATCAATGAATAGAACCAGCCGCGGGTCTGATCCAGTCCTTCCGCGATAAACTGCGCCGGCAGTCCAATATTATTTTCAGGATCAAACTCGCTTTGTGGTTCACCCATAAAGTGCCGTTGTCCGTACGGCATCGAACCGCTCTCAAACCAGCAGTCAAATACATCTAGGACTCGCTCCAGTCGCACACCATCTTCTTCGATCGCAATGTCATCAATGTACGGTCGGTGAAAATCTAGTTCGTAGTTATCGTTGTGTGGCAGTGGTGTGAAGTCTAACTGTTCTAACTGAGCATTTGCGAAATATCGACCGCTATCGTAATCCTCTTTTGCTTGTTCGATATTCAGGCCAGCAGCTGCACATCTGAGGGTTGCAATACAACCACCGTGACTAATGACCAGTATATTTTTTCCGGCGTAGGTTGCATCGATATCGTACAAGAAATCACCCACCCGCCGTGTGACATCCCGCCGGTTTTCTGAACCAGGCAGTTCTTTGGTGAAGCGTTCTTCCCAGGTGGCAAAGTTTGCCGCGTAGTCATCGTGCCAGCGTTTACCTTCAAATTCATCAGCCAAGTCAAATTCCCGAATGCGATCATCTACGATGACGGCATCTGCTGGTAATCCCAGCTGTTCTCGCACCAACTCAGCGGTTTGCTGGGTGCGCATAAACGGCGAGACAATGATCAGATCAATATTTTGGTTTTGTAGTTCTGCGGCTGTTGCTAGCGCCTGCTGCTTCCCTTCCTCGGTTACAGGATCATCGTTGGTTATATTCGCACTAATGACCCCAGCGACATTACTCTCGCTTTGTCCGTGGCGCATTACGAAGTAGTGGTTGTTTGATTTTGGTACGTAGGATTTCAGTTCTGCCAAACTACCAAACACTTTGTATTCCTGCGTTTCCGGATTACGCCAGATCGGTAACGGAGCGCCCCAGTAGCGTTGCCGAGACACTGCCCAGTCGCGCGCTCCTTCGAGCCACTTGCCAAAACGGTTGGTGCCAACGTGTCCAGGGACCCAATTGACCTTGTCGTTCTCAGCTACCAATTTATCTTTGATACTCGGCACATCTACAAACCACGACGTGGTCGCGTAATTAAGTAGCGGCGTATCACACCGCCAACAGTGCGGATAACTGTGGGTGATATTTTCTTTTTTCAGTAGCGTTCCGTTGGCTTTGAGAGCTTTGACGATCTCAATGTCGGCATCGAGATGAGTCACGCCACTGTCTGCATCATCTTTTGGCTTTACCAACTGCCCAGCAAAATCAGTGACCCAGTCATGGAAATGACCAGACTCATTAACGTGGTGCACGATTGGCACTCCGTGCTCTTGAGCGAGCTTCATATCATCATCACCAAAGGCAGGCGCGATATGAACTGCTCCGGTGCCGTCTTCTCCAATTTCTACGTAATCCGCGTGCTGGATCACCCAAGCGTTTTCCTTACCTTCAAAGCTTTGTTCTACCATCCAAGGGAATGGCGACTGGTAGCGACGCCCGACTAAGTCAGACCCTTTGATTTCTTCTACGATCTCCACCTCCATTCCATCGAGCTGTACGAGGCGATCTTTGGCGAGAATCACAAAATCTTCCACCGCTTCGATGGTGAGTTTTACTTTCACATACGTAAACTCTTGGTTTACCGCTGCTGCCAAGTTCCCAGGCAGCGTCCACGGCGTGGTCGTCCAGACGAGCAAACTGGTATCGGTCACTGCTCCAGCCTCATCAAGCAACGGTAGCTTTACTGTCACCGCAATATCTTTGATATCTTTGTAGCCTTGGTTGACCTCAAAGTTCGACAACGTAGTTCCACAACGTGGACACAGATGCATGGTCTTGAACCCTTCAAATACTAATCCTTTTTCGTGTAGCTGCTTAAATACCCACCAGACACTTTCGGTGTAGGTGCTGTCCATTGTCTTGTAGTCGTCTTCCATGTCAGCCCACCGTCCCATTCGCGGGATGATCTGCTTCCAATCGTCAGCGTATTCCATCACGGCGTCGCGGGCGGCTTCGTTGAAGTTTTGTACGCCAAATTCTTCGATATCTCGCTTGGTCGCTAGGCCAAGCTTCTTTTCGATCAGGTTCTCGAGTGGTAGTCCGTGACAGTCCCAGCCCCACTTGCGACGCACCCGGTAGCCGTTCATCGTCCAAAATCGTGGGATGGCATCTTTGATTGTCCCCGCGAGAATATGCCCATAGTGTGGCAAGCCAGTGGCAAACGGTGGCCCGTCGTAAAATACAAAGTTGCCTTTGGGGGCTCCCCCGGCTGGAGTGATGACTGATTTATTAAAAATATCCTGTTCTTCCCAGAAGGCTTGGATTTGTTCTTCGCGCAAGGCGACTTCACTTTTATCTACTGTAGTAACAACCTCTACCTCCTCATTTTTACGACCGTGCGCTTTTTTTGGATTTTTGTGCATATAAAATTAGGTTATGTATATCAGACATGAAAAGCAGCAGGCTGCTTTTGACGTGATGTATCAGATCACTTAAAAATCCTAACACGCACCGTAATAAAAACAACAAGGCCGCAACGCGTGACCTTGTTATATAGTAACTGTCAGTATCCTAAGCCCCAGGTTGTAGTCTGACGGAGCGGTTTTCTTTTTGGAGTAGTAGGTGCTCCAGTGAAATAGTTATAGTCAATGCCAAGTTTGTGGTATGTGAAACGTACACCCCATTGGTCAGGACTGCTTAGAACATCCTTCAGTAGTATTTGATGCACCTCTTCATCGTAACGAAACGCGCGGCACTGAGTACCAACTGGAGACCCTCTCCACGGACAGCCAATGTCGTTAACTGTCAACAGTTCACAATCTTCATCCGACAAATCCTGCCCATTCACAGTCAAACCCTTAGCCGTAAAGGTAGAGACACCTTTACTTTTGTCATAGGCAGGTGTGCTGGTTATCTGCATGACGTTCACGACCAGATGGCCATCTTTATGCCGGCGCACCAAAATGTATGTACTGTTAGCTCGCAAATCGTGGTACCCGATTGCGACCACTGTTTTTTGATTGTTCATGGGACCTCTCCATTGTTGAACCTATTTCTACATTTCTCTGCATTCAACTTAATGAATAACTGTATGAATGTCAACAAAATAACAAGAATCTAGCCAACAAAGTGGCGATACCCGATACATACGAATGATGCTGCTAATCTTACATCCGCTCGGGCGCTTCAATCCCGAGTGCCCACAATCCTTGTTTGAGGGTCAGCCCGACAGCTGTTGTCACCGCTGCTTTATAGGGTGCAAATTCATCGCTTGTATCTGCAATTTTCTCTTGCGCGTAGAACGAATTGAACTCTGAAGCAAGTTCGGTCAGATATGTGACAATTGCTTGTGGTGCTCGATCGGTCAAAGCTGAGTCAATTACACTTGGGAATTGCTCTACCATTTTTTCGACTGGATATGACTGCTTTGGCGCGTGTGATAAATCTGATTGAACACCAACTGCTTTGGCTTTCACTAGCACGGACTGAATCCTGGCATACGTGTATTGCAGATATGGACCAGAATCACCTTCAAATGAAAGGGCCTTTTCTTTATCAAAGACAATGTTTGAACCAATTCCATGCCGCAGAATTTGATATTTAAGTGCTGCAACGGCCACTTTGGTAGCAAGCTCATTGTTCTGTTCGGTCATTTTCTCTTTGGCTGCTTCCTCCATTTCTAAGATGATCGACTCACCAGTTAGGACGTTCCCTTTTCGTGACGACATTTTACCTGTACTCAGCGTTAGAAACCCAGTTGGAATATGTTCAAGACGCTTCCCTTTAGCGTCGATAAAGAGCTCCTTAATCGCAGCAAATACAACCTTAAAATACTCAGATTGCTCACTACCCGTAACAATGATTGACTGTGTCCAGTCTGGGTTTTGTTCATGTTTTAATTTGTAGTGCCCAATGTCTTTCGCTTCATAGGTTGGTAAACCTTTTGAATTAAGAAACACCCGGGTATGCAAACCTGAACGTGTACCTTCATAAACTACGGCCCCTTCACTTTCGACGAATAATGTTCCGATATTTTCTTTAACTATTTCTGACCCAACTGGTGCTGCTTCACTTTCAAATATCTCTGTATCAAAATGTGTACCCAACTTTTCACAAATAGCATTAATCTGAGCATTTGAGGTAACGATTCCGGCCTGACGAAGCTGTGACAATTCAGAATCAGTTCCACCATATAAAGCTTGGTTGGTAGCGATAATTTCATCTTTTTCTGGACCTCCAGCTTCGTAGGCCTCGTTCCCAACTCGGTAGGCTAGTCCCAACTCCTCAATTTTATCAGGATCATTCCCAGTGTGCTTGAGTCCCCAGACGGCTTTAGCAACTGGTAATCCAATGTCAGACGGATAATTGGCCCGCACAACCGTAGCGCCAGAGAGTTCGTATATACGAGTGAAAGATTCACCAATTATGTTCCCTACCAAGTTTCCAACGTGTAGCGGTTTAAATAAGTTTGGACTAGTATACTCGACGATAACCAATTCGCCTTTTTCTGATTCATTACAACCCCAGTTATCCCTTGCTATCAGCACAGACTCGAGGGTAGCTGTGAAATATTCCCGATCCAGGGTGAAGTTGAGAAAGCCGGGGCCGGCAACTTCGATGGTAGTGACCTGATTAATCTTGCCCGCAAGCGCTTCGCGTAGCTGCTGCGCGACTTCGTGCGGTGCTTGCCCTACTTGCTTCGCGAGTACCAAAGCTACATTTGAAAAATAATCCGCCTCAGCATTTTTGTCGGTTGGATAATCAACTACAAAATCAGCCGGGGGTAATCCTAGATCTTTGCTGACGGTTGTAATTGCGCTGGTTATTTCTTCTTTCATTGTGTGAACCATACCTATATTATCCAGCCTTTACAAGGCGTACGACTTGGATACACAGATTGAATCATTCAATCCGTGTCACCGCCGGTCGCCGGCCGATGCCTGAAGTATCAATTTTAACTGTGGTACGACCAAGCACTTGGCCGCGGGAATTCTCTACCCCACAGCGCCAAATACCGTCATCAAATGAATCGAGTACTGTGTATCCCCGGTAGCCGCCGTCATTTTCGCCGGTGATGGGATACCCAAAGCGAAAAGCCTCTCGCCAATTGCCGGCCTCATCTTTGTATTCCCAGCGATGGTAGATTTTGGTTTGTATTCTGGTTGGTGCATAGACCCGAGCAAAACAGGCGATCGACCGGCCAGTAGGGTGTAACTCTTCACGGGTAAACGGTAGATTTCGATACCAAGGCTGCTCTTCATCAGTAATGATGTAGTTGCCATTGTTGTCACGATACACTGACTGTACAATATCGAGCTCGGTCAAAGACAACGGGATTGGTGGGATCAAATTAAAAAAGTACAGACCCGTCAGCGCAAAGTATAACCCCCCGACTGTCACAATAATCCGTCGAGTGCTCAGCTGCATAAAATTAGGGATGATTTTATACAGCAGCTGGATGACAATCGTCACCAACAGCAAAGCCACCAATCCGCTCAGAATAAAGATACCGTCGCCCATTCTCCCTAATAAAACCGGCAACACTAAAACAAAATACGAAAAGATCCCAATGAAATAGAGCGAAATGTGATACAACAACATTTCTGATCGTTTCTCAAACAACTCATTACCTACGATTACCAACAAAATCAATATAAAAAATGGTGCACTCGCCAGCCAATCGCCGCTACGACCGTAAAAGATAAGCATGCCTGAGAGCAATCCACCAAATGAGTATTGCAACACAATCGGTGCGTTTCGCTGGACCAAGCGAGACAGCGTCATCCCGAGTCGCTCGGCTATCCCAGCATAAAATACCAAGAGCGACACAGTCGCCAACACAACGTAGGTGAGCAGAATCAAATTATCAAACAGGTCGTCAATCTGGTTCAACAAAAGCAAATCAGTGATAAACCCACCGATAAACGCAAAGGTTAACCAATTGCGTGATACCGCCCCAGCGACTCCTTTCAAGATCATGTCTGTATCATAACAAATACAATAGAAAAAGCGCACGACAATGTCGTGCGCATGCTGAAACTAAGAAATCAAACGATACTTTTCCAGCCCAGCCTTGATTGCTTCTTCTTGATCTCGCACCAAAGGGGTGGTGATCAGCTGACAGAACGTGACGACAGCCAGTCGGGCCTTGCCTTTTTTACAATACGACCCATGCCTAATTGCTGGTAACCCGCCCTCAGTCGCGATCTGCAACTTGGTTGAAGGAAAAAACAGCACTTTTCCTTCAGGAGGTGATACCACCATCTCTTTTTCGGTCTTAGGGCAAATTGCGAACAGATCTCCCCCTTTATCTTTCCAATGGGCAGTGATAGCATCTCGATCGAAATGACTTTGCCCGCCGTTGATAAAGTACTCCATCAAACGAGTAGCCGAGGTTGCTGTTGGTGCATATTGGCAGTGCGCATAGTCAAACGCAGTCGCTAGTGACACTTTTGGCTTAAGTAGCGTATCAAGGGCTTCCAGCAAACCACGGCACATTTCTAGACCCGAGCGATGCAGCTCGTCTGTCGCATGCAGCAGCTTCTCGTCTTCTGGATCCCGGAAGACTTCTGTCCCATGCTGGGTAAACAAGATTTCAGCCATATCTTCAGAAAACATCAGGTGCTGCTTTGCATCTTTTGGACGGCCGGAGTGGTTTTTGTCGTCCGATGTTGACACTTTGTGTCCCACATCGGCCTCATCTTCACCAGGTCTGTTCCCCAGCCAGACACGATCATCGAGCTTCCTTCGTTCAAAGAACGCCGGGATGCCATCGACCACCAGCTGTGGATCACAGTGGGCTGGACAATCGAGATACGTCCAACCCTGATCAATGATTTCTTCTGCGGCGTTTTCAAACGTTGTTGTATCGAGCATGTGTGCTCCTTTCTGCCTATTGGCATTGCAAATTTCATCTACCCAGAAAATAGCACGCTGACGCAAAACAAAACAGCTTGACCGTCTGGTCAAGCTGTTTTGTTTTGCATGCTGGTACTTATACAAACTTCTCTGGCACCGGAAACGCTTCACACATGGCCTGGACTTCTTTTTGCAATTTGGCTTTTGTGTTGGCATCGTCTTTGGCGCGCATAGTTTCGATCATAATTTCGGCGAGCCGGGTGGCTTGAGCTTCTTTCATACCGCGTGTGGTCATAGCTGGAGTCCCAAACCGGATACCTGACGGGTCCATCGCTGTGCGTGGCTCGTCGGCAATCATGTTTTTGTTGAGGGTAATTCCTACCTCGTCCAAAACATCTTCGGCTTCTTGACCCGTGATATCGAGCGAACTGTGGACGTCCGCCAAAAGCAAGTGATTGTCAGTTCCCCCGCACATCAGTCGAACTCCCTGGGCTTTAAACACCACCTCCATCGCCTTGGCGTTTTTCACAATCTGCTCGGTATACGCTTTGAAACTTGGATCAAGCGCTTCTTTAAACGCCACCGCTTTGGCGGCAATCTGATGCATGTGTGGGCCGCCTTGCATACCCGGGAAGACGGCTTTGTTTATTTTCTTGGCAATCTCTTCGTCTTCTCGCACCACAATCATTCCTCCACGTGGACCACGTAATGACTTGTGCGTGGTCATGGTCATGACATCAAATCCATAGTCAAATGGAT
>Ga0306869_1000207_pt1 | contig 32529 bp, 22 predicted proteins | sample AntRauTorckE6833_FD_190421 | JGI IMG/M metagenome (GOLD analysis project Ga0306869, IMG submission 190421) | Saline lake microbial communities from Rauer Islands, Antarctica - Metagenome Torckler E6 #833 (v2) (version 2) | ecosystem: Environmental > Aquatic > Non-marine Saline and Alkaline >... | reverse complement strand
TTACAAAGATTAGATTGTAGATATACTCCTAATGTTTCATATGACTTGAGTACATTTACTACGTTAACTTCTGCGGTAGTTTTAGATGATGTTGGAAATACTACAATAGACATCTCATCAACTAATAATACCAACGTAAATAAGATTGCAATTAGAGAAAATCAAAATTTAACTACAGTAATATTAGCATCTATTTCTATTAGCAGCAATAATATTACAATACAAGATAATCCTAATCTAATAACTATTAATAATTTAGATAAAATTTATGCTTCAAATACAACTAGAGGTATAAATTTAAGTGATAATGTAATTTATAATGAATCTCTACCAGTAGGTTTACAAAATTTAGGTACACAATTTAGATCATGGGTCGCAGCAGGATGCGCATTAGATCAGACATCAGTCGATACTACTATAGATAATGCATATCAAAACCGTTCAAAATTTGTTTCTGATGGAATAATAAATCCAATATTAACTATAAATGGAGGAACAACTGTTACTCCTTCTGGTACATATCAAGCCCCTTCTGGATTTATACTAGGCTCAGCTGATGGTACACCTGCCGATGCATTAGAAAAAGCGTATGTTTTAGTAGAAAATTATGGATGGCAAATTACTTATAATATATAATCTATATTAAACTTTTTAGTCACTTCTGATTAGAATTCTAAATGCACTTTCACAATAGAATATTATTAATTAATAATACAATGGAAATTAAACCTAACGAAAAATTTCAATGGATAAAGGGTGATAACATCGGAGATGTAGAAATAGTTGAAAGAGTAGCCGGTAACAAAGTAAACTTTGAAAGCGGTAGACGTTTAATGAAAACTGTTTTTGCTGAATTTGTTAAACCTATTAAATCACAAGAAGATCTAATGGTCATTCAAAAAGGGGATGCTCAGAGTCAGCAAAATAATAATGCTGTAAAAGATCTTCCTGCAAGTTCACCCGTACCTCAAAATATAGTTGAAACACAAGCAGATCCAGATAACCTTACAATTTCAAACTCAAAAATATTAGATGCAGTTAAAGCATCAAAGAAAAATAAAGTTTTAAATTTAAAAACTAAAGTTAAATATTTAGATGATTCTCTTTATGAATTTTTAAGATCAGCTCATCCTGATTTTGATAAGGTTTATAAAAAAATGTTAGTTGAACAAGCTAATGAAGAACTATCTAAACAAATAGACGAATTTTTAGAAACAGTACATAATAAATCATAACTATGCAAAAACAAGAAAATAAAAACTTTGAATCTGAGTTAGACTCAGCACAATTACAAGAATTGACAGCAAATGTTTCCGAAGGAGCTAAAACGATTGACAAGAATCTTGAGGTAACTGAAAACAGAGATGCTGAAGAACATCAGAATAAACATTACAGTCGTAGACAAAGACGTCCTATCCAAAAGATGATGGAGAGACAGCAAAAGAAAATGTATAAGTCAACTAACCTCGACTTCAAAGGATTTGCACAAAGAGTAAGACAGAATCAAAAGAATGGCAAGACTCTTCATGACAGATACATGCAGAACATGGCAGTTAAAGAAGAGAATTGGTTCATGGATAAAGAAAAAGAAGTTCGTGCCTCATTAGAAGCAAGAGGTCTAACAAAAGCAGAGATTGATTTGCATATTGAAGAATGGTATGACTCAGTGAAGATATGGAGCGAAGGAGTACAATAAATCTAGAAATAGCAGATAACGGAATCATTAAAAACATTCAAGATTCTGATGTAAACGGAACGGGTACTGACTATGAAAGTAGTACCCTTTACGAATTAGATTTAGATAAAGAATTAGCAAAACTGAAAACCATTCAGTTTTTAAATGATTTGATAGACGATTTAAATTTAGAAGTTGGATCGACCTCTGATAAAGATGTAGTTACTATCAGTTTAAGAAAAGGAGAAGATTATTTATATTCAACTCAAGAGTTAGAAGAACAAATTGAAAAAACAGAAATTCATCTTGAGAATTTAAAAGAGTTAAGATATTCTGAGTAATTATTTTATAAATTGTATGAAAGCAGTCGAAAGGCTGCTTTTTTTTGGTCCATGCTGAGCGATCTAATATATAAACTATAAATCAAACATAAACCTCATGCTTAACTTTTATCTTTTATACACAGAATCAGATTATAGAATGCTTAATCTACAAAATATTATCGAGTACAATCATGTCCTTGATTACAATATAGTTAAGAATAAACTTACAAAAGTTGATTATCTGAAAAAGACCCCATCTGATTCAGTAGTTTCATTTTATATGTTCAAAAAGTTGAGTGGTATGATTAAAGAGAATGAGGATTCTTCTATTCTTTATATTTTAAAATCTCTTACTCCAGAAGTATTAGATAATATTACAAGCGTGGTTGAAGATTTATGTAAGCATTACTCAAAAGAAGCACATTTTGAAGTTTTAATTAATTCTAAAGTAGAAATTCAAGAAAAGATATCTGAAAACTATAAAATTATTAATGTAAATGATTAATCAGAAAAGACTATTTAATGTCAATGACCAGATTTTTTCACTTTTAACTTCATCATCCAATCCAAATATTTTAATTCCAGTCAGAGGAGTTGTTCAAGAAATTAAGCATGACTTGACAAATCCTTTATATAAAATTAAGATAGAAGGATTTTATGATACATGGCCGTTCTTAAAGAATTATTTTTTAGATAACAATTATACATATAGTTTTACTGATAGGCCTAGGCCTTGTAAAATTAAAAATATCAATTCATTAGAACAGTTGATGGATAGACTTCAAAATTCTCCAGATAACGATAGATATTATATAGTTGTAGATGCTTTAATGAGTTTTAAATTCTATTATGAAATGGAAGAAGGCTTTGAAAAAATTCAATCTTTTATCATTCATAAAAAAATGAGAGAATTAATGGAATTTCAAACTCGTACATTTTATAAAGGTAAATTTCGAATTGATACCCAAAAGAAATGGTATATCAATGCAAGAAATATTATTGATTCTGAAGCGTCTGATACTGAGTATAAAAAAATAGTTGATAATTTTTAATGGAAAAGGATATTTACAGTGGTATATCAAAATTACAAGCTATCTATAATGATAACGAACAACTACCAAGTTCAACAGAAGGTGATGGAACAAAACTAGAAGGAAGAAGATCCCTTTTAAACAGATATGCACTATTCTCAAATAGAGGTAATCTAATCAAACCTGCAGATATTGAATCAGGACCAAATCCAAATATTTCAATACCTAAATCTGCATTAAATTCTATTGCTCCTAATATTGGAGCACAAGAACAAAAACTTTTAAGAAATCCAGCAGCAAGTTCAATTATTGAATTTTTCAGTTCAAGTGATATCCCAGTAGATTATGACTGGGGAGATTTCTTGTATGCAAAGTATTATGGTAAAATCCCTAATACACATATGGTTACTCTTAGAAGATATCCCGGCCCAATTGAAGATAATATATTTTCTTCTGAAATAAATGCAAAACCTGATATTGCTCGTGCTGTTACTTATATGAGTGAAGAATCGGGTAATAATTTGAAAGAGTTATTAGGGATGAATTTCGGATTAAAATATAGAGAAGAAGTGTCAGAGGTTCAATCATCTAATAATACAGATTTTAATAACCCTATTGATAATGATCTCCTAAATTTATTTGGATCATTAAGTTCAGGTCAAGGTCAGTCTGATATTTCTGCTTCTGGAGATAAAGCAAATGCAGCAAACGGAGGAACCGATTATGATGCATGGGAAGTTGAAGGATTTTATGAAAACAGACTTTTTGGACCTATGGATGTTATTGATAAAATGAAAGTTAGAGATAGAGGATTAGAATTTTCTCATACAATAACTTTAAATGTTGATTATTCATTAAGAGCATATGGAAATATATCTCCGAAAGATGCTTTACTTGATGTGATTTCAAACATCTTAGCAATTTCATATGCTAACGCTCCGTTCTGGGGAGGTGCTATTAGAGTTAGAGAAGATTTAAGGTATCACAAATTAATGGGAAATCAAGAATCTCTTAAAAAAGGTGACTTTGCTGGTTATTTTACATCTCTTATTGGAGACTTAGGAAATAAAGTACAAAATATATATGCCGGGGGTGCTGGAAATACAGTTAATAGTGCATTAAAAAATTCTGCAGCATTAGGAGCAAATAAAGCAATCGATAAATTCGGAATGAGAAGAGAGCATCAAAAAATAAAACCTCTTTTATCAGGTGAAGCAACAGGAGATTGGCATGTTACAATTGGTAACCCAATGAAACCGATTGCAGTAATTGGAAATTTAATTTGTACTGATACTGCTTTAGAGTTTGATAATAATATTGGTGCTGAAGATTTCCCAACTGGGATAAGAGCAACATTTACTCTAGAACCAGCAAGACCTCGAGATATTACAGATATTGAATCGATGTTTAATGCAGGGAAAGGTAGAATGTATTTACCAACAGAAGACGCTAAGAAAGTTGCATCTGCAGCATCAGCAAGTAAAAGTTATTATCTTTCAGGAGGATCTGACCCTAACAATGAAAATTCTCCAGGTGGAAATGAAAACCTTGATTCACTTAAATCTCAATTAAAAGGTGGTACTCCATTAGATTCAAGATTCGAAGGATGGGAAACTGGTCAAATTGCAAATGCATTAATCTTTCACCCAGTAGTTGATAGATTTATAGCAACTGAAAAAACAGATTAAGAAATGGATTTTAAAATATTAAGAACAAAGGATTTAATTAATTTAAATGAGTTTACTAAAATAGTAGATTTATTCCAGTCTACTTTTAAGATTATAAAACCATTAAAAGATAAAAGGATAATTGATAAAGTAGAATATCAAGCAGTTCATACAGTTCAATCTTGGGAACAAGGTAGACTCGATAAAATTGCAAATAAGTATTATAATGAAGTAAATTACTTAGATGGTTTAATGAAATATAATGGAATTTCAAATCCTTTTTCTGTTGAAGAAGGTAGAGAATTATTAATTCCTACAAAAGAAACATTAGATGCATCTTACAGAGTATTAAGATTGAAAAGACCTGCTATCTCAGGGAAGCTTGAAAAAATGGCTAAACTTGCAGATGTTGAGAAGAAATCAAAAATTGATACTGCTAAGAAAGGATTCAATTCATCTAAGAAAAGAAATATCTCTCCTAATATAGTTACGAATGGAAATGTAGGAATTCAAAGAGATTCATCAAAGAATAAAATTATTTTAGGAGCAAATTTAAATAATATATCTAGAAGTTAATGGCAATTATTAAAACGATCTCAGATCCAACTGTTGTCTTAGATGAAATGGCTATTGCTGAAAATATCAATGATGACAATGCGGCCCAAACAGATTTTACTCAAATTGTAGGAAAGTATTATCCAGTTATTCAGATCAATACTTATATAATTGATTCTACAATGATTAGGAATTTTCAGTTAGCATCCGAAGGATTTTTACCTGAACTCAGTTTTTCATTTGTAGATAAGGTAGGTGATTTCAAAGGAACATTTTATCCAAAGGATGGAGATCTTATTTCAGTATACTTAAAATCTCATGACGATGAAACATTTAAGCCAATCAGAATTGATTTTGATATTCTTTCTTTTACAGATTTAGGAATAAATGAATTTGCTGTAAGAGGTGTTATGAATATACCTTTAATATCAGCAGAAGTTTGTAAAGCATATCCAGAGTTAACATCATTTGAATTATTTCAAACCCTTACAGAAGAACTTGGATTAGGATATGCATCAAACGAGGAATCTACTGCAGATTCAATGAATTGGATTAATGCTTATAATACATACGAAAGATTCTTAAAAGATTCGACTCAAAGAGTATATAAAGATGATAGATCATTTTATACTTCATTTGTTGATGTATTTTACTATTTTAATTTAGTGAATGTCAATAAACAGTTTGAGGAATACGAACCTGAACAAACAACTTTAAGACCAACTGTATCTCCAACAGCACAAGGAAATGTAGATCAAGGAGATTTAGAAGAACAAGAAGCAATTGACTTATTTTTAACAAGTCACCCTGGCTACGGAGATACAAATATAGGAATTATTAATTACAAGATAGTTAATGAATCTGGAATAGTTTGGAAATCAAACGGATATAAACGATTTGCTCAATTCTTTGATTTAAATGATAATCAATATTACTCATTCTTTGTTGATCCTGTAACTACAGAAGGCGCTGAGGAAGAAAGCCAGTTGATGAAAGGGCGCCCAGGAGACATGATCTATGAAGACATAAACAAATACAAGTACCTTGGAATTCAGTTAACTCCACCTCCTGAAGAAGAATCTGATGAAGAAGAAGGAGGATCGGACAGTGAGGAGGAAGCACCACCAAGACCAGAACAATTTAATGTACATAGAAACTATCAATATTCTTTAGTTCAAAATATGCAAAATAATGAAGAGTTAAAGAAAATAACAGTTACTTTAGATTTACCTACAATTAACTCTGCTGTTTATAGATATCAATCAGTTCCAATCATATTTTATGAATCAAATCCACAAGCAATAAATAACCTAGATAGTAGAAATGCTGAAGTTGAAGATACAAACTCAGAAGCAAATGATGGAACTGGAAGCGATATTAAAATCAACACTTTACTATCAGGATTGTATGTTGTTTCAGCAATTTATTATGTTTGGGATCAGAGATCTAAAAATGTAAGACAACAACTGAAATTAACAAGAAGAGAATGGCCGATTTCACTTCCAAAAGAATTTGAAAGTAGAAATCCAAGAAAATAATATATTTAAATGGGATTAACCGGATTTTTTAAGAGAGATAGAGAAAATGACGATAGACACGTTAGAAAGATGCGAGAAAGATTTTTTCTTAATCGAAAACCACTCGAGGAACCAACGTTTCTAGGATTTAAAGTTATGTTTGATTTTATAGGTGCTTATTACTCACCTTTATTAAATATATCTGATGAATCTGCAGATAAATTTAAACCTGTAACCGGAATAGGCGGTGCACAAGGAGTTAATATTCCTCAGATCAATAACGATGCCGCAGCATCAAGTAAGTTAAAAGACTCTGCTGAATTGTTCCTTAGAAGAAATGGATATTCTGATAAAGCAAATGATTTAATAGATTTTATTTCAAAATTAAGTTCAATATCTCAAGATTCAGAATGGTACTTCGAAAGTATTGCCGGATTAGAGTCAGCATTTAATTTTGATTTTACAAGTAATAAAGTAAGAGGTGGAGACGGTGAGTCTCTTATATCAATTACATTACCTGAAACTTTGGATATGAGAATTACCTCAATGATGTCCAAGTATTATAATGCACTTTATGATGTAAAAAATAGAAGAGATTTAATACCAGAGAATTTAAAATATTTCTCTATGACTGTTTATGTTGCTGATTTCAGAGATTTCGTAGCATATGATAAAACGCTTTTTGCCGGTGGTAACTATGCAAGTCCAACTCAAGCATTTGAAAGAGCATTAGGAAAACAAGATATCCAAACAATTGATATTCCACAAATGGTTCTTACTTTTAAGAACTGTTATTTCGATCCTTTTTCATTTTCGAATATCCTTGCAGAACTAAATAATTCAGAACCAACTCAAGGTGCACATACTCTAGATATTAGATATAATGGAGATGTAGAATATTCAGTATTTGATTTAGCTAATAACTCAGTTATCGATTCTAAGTCTGATACATCAGTTATAAATAATGAAATCAAATCTGCTCAAGATAAGTTAAATGGCTTTGCAAGAGAAGCAGGAATTGAAAATCCTGAAGAGATTACTAATCAATTAGCAACAGTAGGCTCAAGACTTGCTGGGCAAGGATTAGGAATTATAAATCAAAATATTGAAAGAGTAAGAGGTGAACTTAGAGATCTTGCTTTAGGAAATGTTTATTCAGGAAATTTATCAACTGCTTTACAAGAAACATTATTAAATGGAGCAGCAAGATCATTAGTCCCTGGCTTATCCGCAAATCCTTTTAACGGAGAATAATAATATGATTAATAGAAAAGAAAGAGACGATTTTAAAAACGATAACTTAAAAGATACTCGTTGGTTAGGTCAAGTAATTGATAACTTGGATCCTGATTTTGAGGGTAAAATAAAAGTTAGAGTTTTTGGAAAGTTTGATGAATTAGAAGATGAAAATTTACCTTGGTCATATCCAACTAATTTTTATACAGCGGGTTCATCATCTGGATCCGGATTCTTTTCAATCCCTAAAATAAATTCAATTGTAGAAATTGTATTTGATAACGGAGACATTTATCACCCAAGATGGAGAACTCTACATAAAGTTTCTCAAGAGTTAAAAGATAGAATCGGAAATGAGGAAACATATGAAAACGCACAAGTTCTCTATTATGATACTGAGTCTCAAATATATCTTTACCATATTGTAAATGAAGGACTTTTCATTCGAACTAAATCTGATAGAGTAATTCCTGAGGATTCTGAAGATGAAGAAGAACCACCTGCAAATGAAATTTTAATTACTCCAGAAGATGACATTATAATTAGAAACTTCAATCAGAACGAAATTCAGTTACTTCATACAAATGATATTATAATTCAGAATAGAACTGATGAAGATAACGAAATCAATATTAACTCAATTATATTAGATTCTGAAAATAATATTACAATTACTAACACTCCAGAAGAAGATGTTAATAATATCATTAGGATAGATAATGAAAATAATATAACTCTGCAAAATGCAGATGAAAATATTATACAAATATCAGCCGATAATTTAATTCTATTAGAACAAGCAGATGGAACTGCAATAGAAATCTCTGCTGATTCTGTTTCACTAGGAACTCCTGGTGGATCAGCTGAACCTTCTGTTTTAGGTGATACTTTAGAAGGTTTATTAAATGACATGATTGCAGATTTAGGAGCAGTTTCAGGTATACCAACTCCAGCAGGACCAAGTGGACCTTTACAAAGTGCTCCAAACTGGGCACCATTTGCTCAAAAATATAAGCAATCATTCAAAAACTTTTTAAGTAAGATAGTTACACTCGATTAAATTTTAAATTATGCCATTGAATCCAGCAGCATTCGCTTCAGAATTAAATGATTATTTCAGTAATGAAGATGAAGGAAAAGATATTGCAAGTACATCAGCAATTATTGTAGACTCATATGTAGAAAATTTTGTTGAAGCAGGAGCAGATCCACTTTCTCAAAATTCATTAGTTGTATTGCCTCCCAAAGTTGATGCATTAAAAGCAGCATTTGAAGGAATGTTTACTTTAGCTTTAGAATCAAATACTCCACTTAATTTAGGATTAGTTGCTCCAGCATTAATTGCATTTTGGGCAGGAGGATTATTATCAACTTCAGGATTAGTTCCAGGGACAACAGCTACAATTTCTGCAGTAGTAACAGTTCCAGGAGTTGCAACGCCAATTCCATTTCCACCAGCAGGACCAACTGCAGCACCATTTGTAACAGTACTACAAACATTTTTCTTGACTCACATTTTAACAGTAAATTATTTAATTGTAGGATTGGTTCCTGCTGCTCCATCCCCTATTCCAACACCATTTCCATCAATTGGATATATCTAAAATTGATATAGATATATAAACTATAATCGCTTACATTTATTTTTAACTTAAATTTTTATGAAAAAAACAAACAATAGAAACCTAGAAAAAGAAATTTTAGACTTCGACCGATTTGAAACCAACACCCCTGAATTCCCGTTGAAATCAGGTGAAAGAATAATGGCAACAGACTATACTCAAAGCGAGCTCAAAAAACTTTATGATATGTACACTGGTAATGACTATAGTTATTATTCTCCAGTTGAAGGTGATAGAGTAAAAGGCAAGGTTAAATTTATCAGTAATGATAGAGTGGGAGTAGATATTGGATCAAGGCAATATGCTTATCTTGATTTATCAAAAGAAAACAAAGCATACCGAGAGTATATAATCATTAACGAATTGCTAGAAATTTTGATTACTGAAGCAACAGAAGATACTGTTAAAGGCTCATTCTCAGATTTAGTACAGCAACAAAAATTCGAAAAAATCAAGGAAACAATTGGAGATGACCATGTTGCTTATGAAGCAAAAGTTGTTGAATTAATTGACCAAGGTGGATATTGGATTGAAATCGACGGTATCAAAGCGTTCTTACCTGGCTCACTTGCAGGGATGAACAAATTACATGACTTTGAATCTTTAGTTGGAGAAAACATTACTGTAATGCCAGTAAACTGGTCGAAAGACAAGCAATCAATTGTTGTATCTCACAAGAAATACTTAGAGACTTTAATTCCTAGAACAATTAGAGAACTTGATTATTCTACAAGATATAAAGGATTTGTAACAGGTAGTACTTCATTCGGAGTATTTGTACAATTTAATGAATGTTTAACTGGGATGATTTATAAATCTGATTTAGATGATACTTGGTCAGAAAACTTCAGGAAAAGAAATATTAACCCAGGAGAAGAAATTGAATTTAAAGTGAAGGAAGTTCTTTCACATAAGAAAATAATTTTAAGTCAGAATTATAATGCATATGATCCTTGGGAAGGAGTTGAAGAACGTTACAAACAAGGAACAAATGTAGAAGGTACAATTAAGAAAGTTAAAAACTTTGGTATCTTTATTGAACTTGAAGAAGGATTAATAGGGTTATTAACTCTACCTCAATCAATGACTTCTGAAAAACTTGCGAAATTTATAGAAGGTGAAAAAATTACAGTGAAGCTATCAGTAATTGATAGAGAAACTAGAAAAATATTCTTTTTATTCGCAAATCAAAAGATTAGAAAAAAGTAATATAAAATCGATAACCAATTAAAAGCTCGTAGAAATACGAGCTTTTTTTGTTTGTTAATAAATACAATGAACAAAAGTACTTTAAATGAATAAGGAAATATTAGAATTAACAAAAATTGGTTTCGAGTTTGAGTTTATAACTGAACTTTCGAATAATGACCTTAAGAATAAATTAGAAAAATTATTCAACAAGAAGTTTATTATAACAGATCAGTATCATTCAGATATTAAAGTTACTGATAGGCAATTTAAAATTGAACCTGATTATTCAGTAGGAATAACAGGCAGAGAAATTATCACCGGACCTTTAAGATATTATGAAGCAATGGAGGTCTTAGAAAAAATGTCTTCATTTATTAGAAGATTCGGAAAGACTGATACGAAAACAGCATTCCAACCTAACATTTCCTTTGAAAAGGAAGTATTCACTTCTTTAAAACATAGTTTCAATCCATTGAAATTTATTTTAGAGTTTGATGAAGAATACATCTATGAAAGATTTCCTGAAAGAAGAAATAACTTATACGCAAAATCTATTAAAAGATTGAAACCTGTAAGTAATTTATTTAATGTTTCAGAATCTGGATTTAACTCTAAGATAATCACATACCCCGACTCTAAATACTATGGAGTTAACTTTGAAAAATTAAGATCTGATTATTTAGAAGTAAGATATTTAGGCGGTAGTTTTTATGAGTACAAATTAGAAGAATTAAAAGAATCTATAGATTATTCAATACAGAAAATTTATGAGTCTTCAGTTGTAAATGAAAATAAATTATCAGATGACAATATGCTTGCCATTAAAGAAGTTGTACACAAATACAATAATTTAAGATCTAATGTAAGTTCAGTAAAAAACTTAAAAGAAGCATATCCAAATATTAAGTTTTATACAGATTTAGAGCGAGATAAAAAAGTAATCGATAATAAACTATTTTTATTAAGAGATAAAATGACAGATTTGTTCTTTAACAATGACTTGAAAGAGGGTATTATCAATTACGATTCTGAGAAAGGAAGATTTCAATTGAAAAACTTTGAGTTAGATTCATGTGAATTTGAAGGAGTAGATTTCTTAAACTGTAAAATTTCAAACACAATTATAACTGGAAATGCAGAAATTCATATGTCAGAAATTAAAAATTGTGATATAACAGAATGTAAGTTATATAGAAATAAGATTAAAAATACAAGAGTTAAGAACTCGTATACTAACTCTAAAAATATTCTTGAAAAATGTTATGTGGATGGACCTATGACAAAATTTAATGGAATATTAAAAAGTGGTATTTTCAGAAAAGGCACTATATTAAAAGATGCGCAATTCTCAACAGATAACACGGAAATAATAGAATATAATAGATTTTAATTATGACAAGACAAGAATTTATAACATTAGTTAATGATGAGGTAACAGCAGACTGTGCCCTGCCATTTAATGTACCAACAAAAGCAATTAATAGAATGATTGACAAATTAGCAAAGCCTTGGTTCTATAGAAATTATGAATATGCTTTAGAAGAAAGATATTTAATTATTAATCAAGGGTACGAAAATTCAGAAATGTTTAAAAAGGAAAAAACTGTTAAATTACCAGACTGTATTTTCTCAGTATACTCAGTAAGAGATACAGGTGGAAATTCTTTATTTGGAAATGCAGATTCAGATATTTACGCTGAAAAATTCTTAGTACAACAATCTGGAGTAGGGACGTTAGATTTAGCACCTGAAAATTTAGTTTATGCAACATTCAATTTATTATATTTAGATATAATAGAACAGTTTACACATCAGGCTATTACTTTTGGATATAATCATTTAACACACAAACTTACTTTAAATGGTGAGATCTCCTTTACTGATGTAGTACTTACTGTTGCAAAAAAGATTCCTGATGAGAATTTATTTGACGATGAATACTTCTTAAAATATGTTGCAGGTTTAGTGAAAAAGAATTTAGGTAGAGCACTAGGAACTGCAAAAATGCCTTTAATCGGAAATGCTGAAATTGACTTTGGTGAAATTAAAGATGAAGGAAAAGAAGACATGCAAGAAGTAGAAGATGATATAAAAGGAGATGAAGGAGTTGATTATTTCTTTATGAGTCCTCAATAAAAATAATTTTATATGGTAGATTTATATTTAAGACCAGAAGAAGAAAATACAGATATTTTAGAATCATATGAACCAATAGAAATATTTGTTCAACAACTTGAAGTTCTTTTCTTTACACAACCAGGAGATGTTTTAGGATCACCTAGAATGGGAATTGACTTAGAAAGGTATGTACATGAATTGTTTTTAAATGAATATGACTTGAAACAGAAAATAAATATTCAAATAAAGCAATACTGTCCTTTAGCATTACAGTTTAGTTATGATATAGGGATCTATTTTGCGAAAGCATCTGACGGTAGAGACGCTGTACTTATAAACGTAACAATAGAAAACGAAACAATACTTGGAATAGTATTATAAAAAATAGTTTAGAAATGAAATTTAAAATTTTAAATACTGCAAGAATTACTTTTGAATCAATGATAGTTGATACATTCCAGTATCTAACAAAAACTTACAATCAATCAAAAGTAGTTTTCACTAAGGCATCACCTTATTTACAAATATTAGAAACTATCCAAGAAATTATTAACTTGAACTTTTTATATTTTGAGGATGCTGTTACTGAATTTAATATCTATACTGCTCAAAGAGATTCATCTATTTATGGTATTTCAAGATTAGCAGGACATAATCCTAAAAGAGTTGATGCAGCAAGAGGATCAGTACAGTTTCAATTTGTCCCAGGTGGTCAAAATGAAGTAGCAGGGTCATTTGTTAACTTCGGTAAGAATCCTGTCTTAAAATGTCTAAACAATGAAATATTTTATACTATTTTAAACAATAGACCAAAAAGAATTTATACAGATTCAACTAACCCATTAAACTACCCATTACTTCAAGGTAGATTTCAATCACAAAATTTTACAGGAGATGGAAGACAATTGCAATCTTTTAACTTACAAGCTTCATCAGGACAGCAAATTGATAACCAGTACGTTCAAGTGAGAGTAAATGGAAATACTTACAAAATATATGACTTCCTTTATGACATTCCAAGAAATGGATTTGGTTGTTTAGTTAAAACTGGGATTGCAGGTGGAATAGATGTTTATTTCGGTAATGGTAATTTCGGAAATATTCCTCCTCGAGGATCTGATATTGAAATTGAATATTTAGAAAATATCGGATTTAATGGAAACATTGATAGAAACCCAAAAGAAATTCAATTCGAATGGGAAGAAGATATGACTGATTCTTTAGGGAATGATGTTGATCCAAATGAAGTTTTTAGAGTTTCATTAAGAGAGAAAATATTATTTGGTACAAATGCAGAGAATCCTGAGTTCACAAAACTTATAGCGAATAGAGGTAGTACTACAAACGTTCTGGCGAACCCAGAGAAATACGTGTATTATCTGTCGAAACTAAACTGGTTCTCTTTCGTAGACGCTTATTCTACTTATCAAGACGAGTACTTGGATGACGACAATGTAATCTACTTATTTCTGATTCCTGATATTAGAAAAAAATTAACTACTGATACAAATTACTTCACAACATCTGAATCTAATTTTGTTTTGGAGCAACAAGAAATTGATTACTTAAAAGCATCGATTAGAGAAAGTGGCCAGCAGGTAATGCAATCAGAATTAGTTTTTGTAAATCCTATTATTAGAAGATATGGATTAAATATTATTTTAAAAGTATTCAAAGGATATAACTATAACGATTTAAGATCTGAAATAGTTGCACAATTATCAGATTATTTCTTAGAAACAAGAAGAAGAGATATTATGCCTAAATCAGATATCATTAATTTACTAGAAGATATTGATAAAGTTGATTCTGTAAATGTTGAGTTTGTTTCAGAAAGAAATGAAGCTGCTTTAAGAAATGGATTTTATTTTAACGAAAGAGTTCAAGGTAACACTTTAGTTAAAGAAAGAATTTCTCTTGAAAACAATGAAGATCCTAGATTAGGATTAGATGATTTCGGAGATATTATAATCGGTCAAAATGAATTGCCAATTATAAGAGGTGGATGGAATGATAGATTTGGACAGTTTTATGAAGAATTCCCTGAATTAAATAAAACAAGTTCAATTAATGTAGTAATTGCTCAAGAAATTGAGGAAAGTCTACAGTCAAGAATTTCAAGACAATCAAAAGAAGGCAAGGACATATGAGAACAGAAGAAAAACTTTACGGAATATCAGGTAAAATAAATAACAATATAAAGAATATTGGGTATGCTTACGAAGGAAAAGTAATCAAGAACTCAATTTCTGGATATTTATTAAAGAACAAAAATATTGCTGGATTTATTGAGATGTTAGAACCTATGATTACTGAAGTTATAGCTCTCCCTAAAAAATTAAAGGCATTTTGGAACTTTACAATACCTAAAAATTATAGAGATTTTAATTAATGCCTTTTCTAGACAATAAAAAGTTAATATTTTTTGATAAAAATGGTTATGATGCTAACTTCACATTAGAAGACGGTGTTTACAAAGGATCATTTTATTTACCAACAGTTTCAACATTTCTAATAAGTTCACTGAACTTTTTCATTTATGAAATATTTGAAGTAAATGGTGAGACAAAGTACGGCCAACCTCAAGATATTGCTGGAGTTGCTGAAGAAACAATTATTCGATCTACATTTTCTGACAAAGAAGATAAAAGATGGAATTTTTATTCATTCGAAGAAAGAGGAGAACTGAAAGTATTTACAGAAAGCCCTTCTCAATTTAATTCTACGGATAATGATGTACGAACTACTGGAGTAACTACTACGGGAATTGCAACTACAAATGCTGTTGATGGTGAAGGTATAAAAGTAAAAGCATCATTTGCTACAGGAGATGAAGGTTCTTTCAGAAATACTATTTACATATATGCAGATAATCAAGATACTGATACTTCAGAATTAATTGCCGAAATTGAATTATACATTGAAGTAGAAGAAGAAGATGAAAGATTAGGAACCCTTATTAATAACTTTTATAAAGATGTAGAAGTTGACCAACAAGATTTCTTTATTTTCAGAGATGTTGATATTAAAGAAGGATATCCTGATTGGACAATTATTAATTCCAAGTTAAAAGAGATGCTTTTAAATGGGGCAAATTTAAAAAACTATCAAGGATCTTATAGAGGTTTAATTACAGCAATAAGATACTTTGGATATGATGCATTAAGAATAAACGAATACTTTGAGAATGTTGATGCATCTTCTGAGAATTTCGGGAAGCTAAGATTCAAATCAGTTGCGGATCAATTTGATGGAGTATTAGATCCATTTTTCAATAAAGAGGAAGAAGTACTTCCTAATAAATTCTGGAAAAAGACAGCAAACTTTGGTTTAGCATATGATTTAAATAAAGTTGTAAAAGGAGAATTCGATGAGTATGGATTACCATTAGTTGAAGATGCCTTTGATTTCTCTAACGAAGAAATTCTAATAAAGTTACAAGGATTAAAAGAAAAATTAAAATCTAAATTCTTACCTCTTTCTGCAAGAATAATTTCGGTTACTGGAGAAGGTAATTATTTTTCTAAATATGATATTAATACTTGGTCAGATGCAAATGAAAGAGATGTAGTTGATGTTGGAAAAAGAGCAACTCTAGATGTGAATCCTGAGCCTCAAGGTTTTATTATTAGTTTAAATAAATTATTAATAGAAATCGATTCAATAGTTAGACAGGATGCAGATTTAGTTGTTCCTACTGTTCAAGAAAATACTTATAATACAGCTTTAAACAATGAGATACCATTACAAAATATTGCAGTTGAAGTTGAAAATGTAACTGTCAATGGAAATGATTTCTTTGTTAAAGGAGTTGATTATATTTTAAGTGGAGCTAAAGATTCTATTATTTGGACTTCTAATACGTTTACTTTACAGCAATCAGATGCTATTGTAATTACATATACATATTCTGCACTTGATATTCCTTTAGAAACATGGAATCCAAATCCAACGACTCCATATAATAAACTTAAAGAAGATATTATAGATCAGTCTATAATTTTAGATTCGAAATATACACAAACATTTTTAGAATCTATTATTAATAAAGTAGATGATTCATATTTACTTACAGATGATGAAGATACTCCAGTTGGATGTCCTTTAACTTTAACAAATACTACTTTTAAAATAGAGTGGGATGAAATGGCAATTCAGTGGAATGAAGCAAATGAAGGAGTTAATGGAACACTTACTACTTGGGATAAAATCAAATATGAAAACTTCTACGAAATAGAATGGACTATTGTAAAGAGAGTAGATAACGACTCACCGCAAGAGTGGACATATAATTTAAGAGGTAACGTTCAACAATATGAAAGTATTAATCTTATATTACCTTATAAAGGTACTTATGATATTGATATGAGACTTTATAATACTTTTAATTCAAGTACTTCAGAGAATTATGTTTTAGAAGTTGAACAAAAGAATCCTGAAATTGTTGCAAATCATAAAGCATTTAGAACTGATTATACTTGGGAAGATTTTGATAGAGACTGGGAAAATACATGGTTTACATGGGCAGTTAACTTAACGGGTGATTTAAACTGGGAAGATGCTGACACAACTTGGAATTCAATTGATAAAGCGAATTACTCAAATGCAAGATTCTACAATGATTTATATAATTATACTTTAAATGACATTGAGAATGCTCTTTGGAACGAATTAGATCACTTATGGTGGGAAGGTACAAATGATGCAATTTTCTATAATCCTTATAACTGGAAAGATATAGGGTTAAAAACATGGAATCAGTTTTATCAAAATGAAACATGGGATGGAGTAAAACTATCATCTGATTCTCCTGCATTTTTTGAAATCTATTCAGTTGAAGATATTGGAGCAAAAATGACAATAGGGAAAAGAATTCCTAGAACTTATGAAGTAACAACTCAAGTTCCAGGAGTTGGTCCTGTTACTGAGATATTTGATTATAAATATAAATTTATAAGAACAAATCCATTGGATCATCCTGAAGGTAATTTACTTGCTATAAAAGATACTCCCGGGAATACTTTATTAACTATTTCTAGAGATGCAAACAGATATATTACAGCTCTTAATGGAATTGATTTCACAACTAAAAGAGGATTCTTTATTGAATTTACAAAAGAGTATGATGGATCTAATATTTTAATTGGAGAACCTGCTATTAATGATGAGATTAAAATTATCTTAAATGGAACTGAATTAATTGAAAATACTGATTATACTATTATTGCAGGAGATCCACAAACTATAAATTGGATTACTTCCATAGTAAACGGAGATTCAGTAGAAGTAAGTTATTATTCTTTAGAAGAAAAAGTATTAGAATTAGACAATACAACTAATTTTATAAATCTAGGGAATAATACATTAGAAATAAATGATTCTTTATTTTTTAATAATCTAATTGAAAATGGTACTATTAATTTAAAAATTCCTTCAGGTAGTAATACTGTCACTATTTCCAGACAAATAGAAACAATTAATAGTTTAAATAATACTATTACTTATTCAGGAGCAAATAGATCTACAATCAATGAGTTACAAAATCCACTGAATTTTGATTTTGTATATAATGTAGCAACATATCCTCCTTTAAAAGAGTCTGCATTGAGAACTATTATTCAAGCTTTATCTGAATACAATGCTGATTTATATTCATCTGAAACTTTAAGAAATGTTTTTGATGTTAAAGGTGATACTATTGAGTTTAGTAATTCTGCAGTAGACTTAGAAATTGCATATCAAGAATTATTATCTTCTGATTTGCCTAATTTCAAAAGATTCAATTGGAATATTCTATATGAAGAAGACGAAATCACTGTAAATAGGATTCAAGCAACTTCAAATATTTTTAGTGAATCTCAAGAGTCATATATAAAATATGAAAACATCTTAGGTGATGAATATGCCCCTGCAATTACATTAAACTATAATTGGAGTGAGTTAAGAATATTTGAAACAAGAAAAGAGTTACCTCAATTCTGTCAAGTAATATTCTCATATGATAATTCAACAATGGCAGGGAAACAATTAACCGGCAATTGGGAATTAACTGAAGTTGAGTCAGGAACTACCTATACTTTAACTGAAAATATCTTTTCACATTTCTTCAATAGAAGAGGTGAATATATATTAAAATTGGATCTTAGTGATTCAAACGGAAACTTCAAAGAAACGATAAAACAAGGATTCGTAGTAATTGAATAAATAATAAAATAATAAAAGAATTATAAAATGGCAATTAACATTATAGAAATATTAGGAACTGATTCTATTGCTTCATCAAGGATCACTATTAATAATAATTTTACAGAGATAAGAGATAAAGTTGACCCAGTATTAAATACTTACGATACAGATAACGGTGTAATTAATATTTCTGATTTACCTAACGGACAACTTATTGCAAAGAGATTAGTAGTAACTACAGCGGGTATAAATGTACAAGGCGGATCTGTTTCAATTGGAGCATCTTCAAGAGTTACATTAAATGGTGGTAATTTAGAATTAACTACAGGTTTAGCAACATTTGGCGGTGGTATTTCAACAAATGGAATAACTATTACAAATTCAGCAGTAATCGAAGAATCAGGTATAACTGATTTTGTAGCAGATTCTATTTCAACTGGAACTGTACAAAGAACATGTTATGTTGGTGAAAATACAGCATTCTCTGTTATCACATTACAAGTTTTAGATGAAACTACTGAAGTATTCATTGTAAATGATATTATCGGTACTACTGATGTAACCTTACAATTTGATTCTGGTTTATTTGGAAACGGTGCTGATGGTGATACTATTGCAATTAGCCCACAAGGAACTGCAATAATGAAATTCATTGTTCCAGATGATTCAACTTCCGGTAAATGGTGGTACTTTGGTGGATTCGGTTCAACTGCAAATATAGCGTAATTTTAAAATTAAAAAATATTAATGTCTAATATAACTCCATTAATTAAGACTTTACAGTTAGAAGGTGGTACTTTTTATTCATTCACTTCTGCTGGAAGGGATATAACTAGAACGTTCAATAATGAAAATTTGAAGTTTACTTTTTCAAAGTTTGCAGCTTTAAATATTCCTGATATTGAAAGACCAGTTAGAAGTGAGAATTTTATTCAGTTCAATGCAATTGATGGTGCCGTTTTTAATGACAATTTCACAGATGTAAATGTTTCATTAGCAGAAAGCTTTCAAAACTATGCATTAAATTTAGAGTCAGGTTTATTATCTGATTCAAATTATTCAACTTCTCTTAAAAAATCAGTTTCAGAGTCCGTTTTTTGGAAATGGATGAAAGAAATTGGAGCAATTAGATTTAGAGAATCTAATTCATTAGAAAAAAACTCTGAGTTAAACCAACGTTTATTTGTTGAAGAAGACACATCTACATCTGGAGATAGAAGATATCAAAGAGTAGTAGAATATGTTGGAGACTTAAAGGTTGTAAATAATCTTGCTTTCCAAGGACAAGGATATACAGAAATTTACATGTATATCTCAGATGGTGATGGAAATACTCCAACAGTATTATTCAGCGCTGAAGAAACAGACAACTACCGAATCGGACAAGTTGTTACAGGAGGTACAGAATTTATAACAGGAAGAGACTCAGGAGACACTCATCCAGCAGGTTTATCATTAGATGCATTTTATGACTATGACGACCCGATATTATACACGGCTTCTACAAATGCGGATTGGCATGGTTCCGGAACAGCCAATTCTTACTATCTTGAACCTACTTCGTTTAATAACCCTACTAATATTACGATAGTTAAAGATGATGCTGATTATACAGGTAAAACATTTACAAATGTAGAGTATGAAAGATCAAGACTTGATGGTGTAGGAATTAATTTTAATTCAGAAGCTTATTCTCAAATTATTACAAATCCAAATATTTCAACAATACAAGAATATAATGGAGTTGCAGAAAGTACTTCTTTTGATTTCAATGCTATCTTAATTTATTATGATTTATTTGATCCATCAACTCCAACTAATAGAGCAACAAACCTTTATGGTATATTATTCTTAGATAATGTTACTCCAACAACTGATGGTGGGTTTATTCAAAGGTTTAGAAAATCTAAATTTAATCCTGTTACTAGAATTAATGGTAACTCATATGGTTTAAAATTAAATCTTAAATTTGATACCTCTGTAGATAATGCTGCAATTGAAACTGTAATTAATGATTACAATGCGTATTCAATGGAGCTTTATTCTGATGCATTAATACAAATGCAACAGACTACTAATATTTTCAATGATTTAGTTAAAGATTATAATGAAATAAATGGTAGACTTGGTAATTTAGAAAACTTCATTTATAATGAAGAAGAACTAAAAGAAGTTCAGAATAGTATTGCACAACTACAGCAAAATTTCAATAATGCTAATTTGACTGTTTCAAACATGCAAACTCTTCTTGATATGATTGGAAATCTATCAGATAGATTAAATCAAATATTTGCAGGAGAGGTTCCAAATGAATTAGCATTTAATATAGATCTTTTCAGACAAGGGCCTGGAATTAAAATTCAGACTACTGATTCAAATATTTTAATATCTAATCAGAATCAAACCGAAAATAAGATCGGAAGCATTGATTTTGATACTACTATTTCAAATGATAATACAATATCTGTAGGAAAATTTAGTACATATTATTCGGTAACAAATAGAAATCAAGATCAGTTAGGATTTACAATCCCTACAACCCTGGATGATGTATTAACAATAAATGTAGATGATTCAGTAGAAAAATGGAAAAAAGGTCAATCGTTAAGAATGAACTTTAAAAACCCTATTGATTTAGGTAATTTCTTTATTCAAATCAGAACAGATTCAACAAATAGACTAGGTGACGGTGTTTATGGAAAGAATATTGCTTTGATAAGTGAAGAAAGACTTAAGTCAGACACGCCTATTATTGAGATTATTTGTTTAGATCAGATTGACTTAATTTTCGATGTTTTAATTTACTAAATAAATAATAAAATTTTAACTTACTTCTAAATGGATGTACAAAATAGTTTGAGTTCATTTGTTCAACAATTAATGATTGAACATAAAAACTCAGTAGAAATATGGAAAAAATTTACAGATGCTTTAAATTCTACCAAAGAGTCAGTAGTTGTAAATATTGAAGACGACTCTGGAAATATTGATAGAATTCAAATTCCTTCTTTTGGATGGTTAAAAGCCCAAGTTGAAAGATTGGATAATAATGTTCAAAACCTTTCAGGTCTGAATAATTCGAATGCTGTTAATAGAAATCCTGATGGAACGTTCTCGCAAATAATTCTAAATACTTTAGATAGAGAAGCACCTTCATTGACAGCACTTGCATCTCCAACTTCATTTGATTTCAAAAATAACTGGTTCTTTGAAAACTTCTTAAATCCTTTGATTTATGTTAACTTCGAATTAACTGGGCAGATTGATACTAGAACGGTCAAAGCAATCGTTAGGCGATATATCTTAAATATTGCAACAGATGATGAATTAGATTATTTTAATGTAAACTACGATGGAAGAAATGACATTGATATAGATTTATTAGAAGAAGATTTAACTCAACAAGGATTACAATATTTTACTGATGAAGAAGTAAGAACAATCCCTTACCAAGAAAATATTTTCTTTGGATCTTTTGATGTAATCAAAATATTTGACGATACTATAGATGAAATTGCTGATATTACATCTGAGACTAAAAGAAAAAAGAAATATAAATTAAATAAATTAACTTACTCTTCTAAGAATTCAACTCTTTTTGAAACTGAAACTCTTAAAGTTGGAGATAGTTTAATTGTTAATACAGGAAGAAGAAATACTAGATTTAGAGTTATTGCAATTGAAACAGCAACTAATATTATAGAACTTGATATAGTTGAAGGATATGATTCTGTACAAATTGGAGCAGCCTCATTGAGTTTTTATAATACAAGAAACTCATTTATAAATTTAGAAATTCCTATTGGATTTAATGAAAGATTAGTTACATTCATTAGACCGATAGAACCTAATTCAAATATACCTGCAGATTTCTGGTCTCCAGGAGTTGCATTCTTTACGAATGATTTAAGTTTAGCAGTAACAAATGATTCATCTGTTACTTTAACAGAATTCTACAATCAACAAGTTGTAGATTTTGGTAGTTATATGCTAGGAATTGCAAAAGATGCTACACCGCCATCAGTCAATGGAGTTCAACCTGATCCACCGCAATTGGATCCTGAAGATTTTAAAGTAGTTGAAATCAATTCTCATTTAACACAAAGAAAAGTATTTGATGAAATTAGAAAACTTCAAAATGAAAAGAATAAATTAAATTCAGATATTGAAGAAATCGATGTTGCTGTTACTGAGAAAAGAGAAGAATTAGCAACTACAAAATTTGCATCTAATATTGAAAGATCTAATATTGTAACTGAACTTCAAAACTTTGAAAGAGAAAAGCAGAATAAATTGAAACTTTTAAGTTCAATTATTTCTAAGATTAATAATCTATCTGCAGAATCATCTATCGGCGTTTCTCCTAAATATAGGATTCAAGGATTTTGGCCTTTCCCAGATCCAAAAGAAGGCCCTGACGGTAGTGGACAAGAGGTAATACAGTTTGTTATTGAATATAGATATCTTTCGAAAGACGGTGATGCTAACCAACCTAAGCAAATCGAATTTACAGATAATACAGGTGAAAGACAAGCAGGAGCTCAAAGTACTTGGGTTAAATTAGTAACTGGAGTTAGAGAAAGAGAAATAGATGAAGAAACGGGGCAATATAAATGGTCTGAAGAAGATGTACAAGATGCTGATACTGTGAATGTTAATCAATTAGATATTCCAATCAATAGAGATGAGAAAGTTCAAATCAGAATGAAATCTCTTTCTGAAGCAGGATATCCAACAAACCCAATTAAATCTGAATATTCAAATGTAATTGAGGTAGTATTCCCAGATGATTTATCTGGTGGTGATCCTGTTCAAGATATTATACAAGAAGCAAGAGCTGAACAAATCAGAGTTGAGCTTGATAATGACCTTGCTACTTTAGGATTAAATGTCCATTTAAGTGATCAGTTTACAGCAAATGAGAAATTCTTTGCACATACTGCAACTTCAATTGACTCTGGATTCTTATCCCCAGAACAAAGACCTATTACTCTTGCAGATAAGTTACTTGATTTTAATTCTCAAATTGAATCAATTCAAGCAACACTTGCTCAGGCAACTCCAGAGTTAACTGCTGTATTAATTGATGAGCAAGGAAATACTGTTAACTTAAATGCAAATCAAATTAATACAATATTTGCTGGGTATTATAAAGATATTGTTTCAAACTTATCCGTTAAGAAAGGTGTTATTGTTAATAGGACTTTCTTTTTAGAACTTAGAAATAATTCACAAACAACATTAAGCTTTAAATCAAATGAGCCGGGGCCTTCTGATGATATGCCATTCCAGCAATTCAATTCAGGTCAGCCATTTGAACTATACGATGAGGTTCCTATTATTAACAATACAGAAGATACTGTAAATTCTTCAAGTCAAGTATATGGACAATATATTTACTTTAGAAAAGGAGGTATTAACAGAAAATTATTTTATAAACCTAATACATCTGGTACTTCATCAGAATATCATTATGGAGCAACATTTTTATCTAAATCTCCAGTACCAAATGGATTTGTAGCAGTTAGTTCTGCTGGGGATTTATCTGCAGGATTAATTGATTTAAGTGATACTTCAGTTGGCGGTGAATTAGATAATCCAATTTATGTACACATTGACCATCCTAAATATGTTCAAGATGCTCCTGTTTCAAGTTTAGGAGCAATTGCTGATTTTGGTAATTCTAAATTATCAAATGTAATTGAATCTAATACTTTCGGTATTTATGATAACGATATTCAAAGTTCTGATTTCAGATTACAATGGGAATATAATAATAATCTATCAGATATCAAACAATCATTTAGATCAGATGACCAATTCTTAATCGGGCCGGGGTCATGTGGTTCTTACTTATTCCCATTAATTAGAGAAATTGATGGAATTAGAGTTGAAGGTGATACGATTAATGCTAAAAGATCAATTGAACCAGGAGCAAGTATACAAATACCAATCGTATTCCAATTTAGAATGACTGATTACTTTGGAGAAGGTGCAACTGGTCTAGGAAATATCGGAGGTGATTATACGCAAGCAACAGAAAATCTATCATATGTAAAAGCATTAGGATTTGATTTATATACAGAAGATAATAGAAAATATTCTTATGATATTGAATTCCAATCTATTTATAAAGCAGAAGGAGCAACTCTTAGAAACGTAGGAGGAACCTCATTTGATGCTACATCTAATTCACAAGATATAATACTTTAATATTTTATTTTTACTCAGACATATTGTCCAACTTTATGTCTGAGTTTTTTCCATTGATAAATATTGAAAGCAAAATAAAGCTCAATCAATGGCTGAAAAACTATTAGGTGATGCTTCATTTGGTTTAATAAGAACCAATCCGAAGCTTACGACAAATGCGAAATTAACTTACACTTCAAATTCTGAATTATTTATAAATTCTATAGATGCTTCATTTGAATTGAATAAGACAGATTTTAAAAATTATAAAACGTCTTCAGATTCTGATTACCACTGGGATTTATGGAGATTCTGGAAGAAAGGGATCACACCAAATAATATTACACATGGTTTAGGTGATGTAAATGATCCAACACAAGTTCAGCAAAACTATTCTAATCAATATGACTTAACATATGCAGCAGGTGCAAAATATGAAGACTCAAGATTTTACGATGAAGAATTCTCTTATTTTGCTCCAATATGGTTAGATAGAGTCTTACCTGAGAAATTTGTAATATTCAGAGTAGATGACCCTTCTCAATTTAAATATACAAACATAGATGAGGATAATGATTTAAAAAGATTACAATCTGAAGATCCTTCCAAGTTTAAACAATACATGTTAGATAATGCTACTATTATCAAAACAATTGATTTAGGACCTGAGTCTGAAATAGGAAAGTATATTAGAAAGTATAAAAGACAAAGCGATTTTCCGGCCTTCCCTATTAATATAAGGTATGAAAAGGATTCTTTTACTCAATTTAGAGGAATTTCTTTAAAGAAAGGTGACTTCTCAGATGAAAGTGAAAAAATACATACATCATTAGTAGCAAGAGATCAAAGTATAATTGAATTTGATAACTTTGTTACAAAGGGTTTTGAAAGAAATAACCTTGCCATAGCAAATATTATAAACTTAGAGTTTTTATTTGATGATCCAGAAGCAGAAGAATTCTCAATCAACAGATACTTTGGGTTTTATGTTAATACAGTTCCTGAAGGAGTTACAACTGCAAGATCTTTAGAAGAAATTGATGAGAATAGAGTTAAAATTACTTTAGATGAGACACCATATTCAAATAATCAAATAAAAGATATTGCTGCAATTTATTATATAAAAGATAAAACTGATAAATTTTATAAAATTGACGCTGATTCTAACTGGGATCAAAATGAAATTATTATTAATGAAAGATTAGGCGAAGATGACCAAGGTCTTTTAGGTTTTAGTAATCCTGTTTTTTCTGCAGGCGGTACTTCAACTGATTTCAAAGGATTCTCTTATATGGAATTTGATGTTACAGGCATGCCAAGATCTGGTGATTATTATTATATAGGAAGAGAATTACCTGAATATGGAATCTTTGCAGATCATACGATTGCAAAAGCAGGGATAAATCATGAAAATAGATTTTCAATTCAAGGATCAAAAGAACAGATTGCACTTGCAATTAAAAAAGCTATTAATTATAATTATGGTAATACTGTTGATTTAGAGTTTGATTCTAAATTTGAAGTTGAACATACAACAACTGCTCCTATTGGCGGCACATATACAAATAAAACATTCACAGGGGTTCCGGAAAATATAGATGGAGTAATACCTAACTTAAATTCTTTAGTTCTTATTAAAAATGAAACTATTGATTCTAGAAATGGGATCTATACTGTCACTGCAAATAATGGAGGATTATTGACATTACAAAGAAATACCGCTTTTAGATTAGTGGAAGGTGATACTGTATCTGTAACAAAAGGAATTTCTAATTCAGGTGATATTTTTATCTTAGATATCTCAGGATGGTTTATTTTTAAAGCAACTGAAAGTAAATTAAACGGTAACCAATTTATAAGAGCAACTACGAGAGGTACAAAAGTATTGGTATATTCAACATTCGCAGGTTCAAGATATAATACATTAGAAGTTACTAGAAATAGGCACATCTTGAATAATGTAATCAAGTTGAACACAAACAATGGACTGTTCTTTGGTGGATCTGATACAACTGAAAATAGATTAGCTATTGATATTTCATTTTTAGAATTATTAGAAGGAGATGTATTTTTTGTTAATACTTCAAATGGTTTTAAAGAAATAAGAACACTAAGGTTCTTGGGATTTCCAACAAGAGATACTGATGGTATTATTACTGACTTTGTTAGAGATGATGAATTTATTATAGTTGAAGTAGAATCAGGATCAAGAATTCTTTTAAATAACTTTGGGAACTTAAGTTTCTATACATTTAATAAAAATGAATATGGATTCTTTTCTATATTTCCTATTAAGGATTTTGACTTTGATTTTCATTCTACAGAAAATAGCTCAGTTGATAATAAAAACATGTTAGCTTATTATGATAAATTAAAGTATAAACAATTTATTTCAGGATCAGTTGATTTATCTGATACTTCAGGTTCAAATTATAGTAACCTTTTAAAATATGATTATGAAAACACATTTAAACCTTTTGGTAACTTTACTGAATTACTTGGATTAGAAAATTCAAATGGTGAATTAGTAAAAGTTGATTCAGAGTATGATAGATTAAATGAGAATTTCTTAAAAGAGCTATCAACTTACTCTAGATTATCTCCTTTTGTTACAAAATGGGTTAAAGATGGAGTTAACGTTAAAGAATTGCCATATAGATTAAATACAAGCTATGCATTTGGATTAGATAATTTCTCACCTTCATTTGAAATTAAAACTCCAAATCCTCAATATTTTACACATGAATGGTATTATTTAGGAGCATATCCTAATTATGTTAAAAAATCTGATGAAAGTGTTACTGATTATTATCAGTTCTTTGATGAGAATTTTGATATGGATGCATACTTAGATCCAAACAGAAATTATTTTGAAGAATATTTTACAATAGAGAAAAAAGGTGACTTCTTTATCAACCCTGAAATTAAATACTCAGAGATTGAAAGAGGAAGTACAAGAAGATTTGCAAACACATTTTTTAGAGGAGCTAAATTTTATGTTAAGAAAAGAAGAGAAAATGAAACTAGACTTGATTTTAATGTTGATAATTTAGATTTCTTACAAAGCTCTGAATATAATGGATATAAATTCTCAGCAGTACTTCAACCAACAAGTCACTTTTATACTTTAGATTATGAACAAGGATCAGGTGAAGCAGAAACAAACGGAGCAGGTGTTCCTATTGATAACCCTGGAGAAAGTATTCCTAAACTTAAATTTACAGTAATTGAAAATAAGAAGTTTAAAAATATTACTTTCTTAATTGAATTTAAATTACCAAATACAAATTTATTTAAATTTTACTTAGATACTATTTTCTTATATACATTTAAAAGTATTAAGTTGATTAGATTTAATCCTGTTAATTCAGCTACTGGAGATAATTATATTTTTAATACTCAAGCTGATTTTTTAACAGCAATTGAAAATGGTGATTTTGAATTTGTTTATCCTGATACTCCTTTAACTGGAATTTATGATATTAGAGGAGATTTAGATACAAACAGATATAATAGAAAACTATATCAAAGCTCAAGAAAAGTTGACGGTATAAGATCTATCGAAAATACATTTACTCAAGCTTTAAAAGAATTAACTACAAATCCTGATGGAGTTAAAAATAAAATTAAATTGTATAGAAAGGGTACTCAACCTCATTTATGGGAAGTACAAGATATTTTAAAAGTAGTAAGTGATAGAATTGTTTTTGCTGATTCAATAGGAGCAAGAGAAAATCAATATGTAGAACAAGGGCTAGGAATTAATTTTTCTAATTTTAATGCTTTAAATTTCTATCCATATTATGAAGATGGAGGCTTTAATTTCTTTAGAAGACAGATTGAAGATGCATCGTTTGCTAACATTTTTGATTTAGTAAACCAAGGGTCCCCTGAAGTTGAGTATGTAACTATTCCTGAAGATTATGATGGAAATGTTCCTTTTGAGGATTTAGAAAGAAATAATTTTGTTATCGAGTTTGAGAAACCTTTTAGTATTCAAAAATCTAAATACTTAACAGTTACACAAGATACAGATATACCACCAGGGTTAACAACTGAAACTGAAATTGGTTCAACTTTAAAAAGAGAAAATAGAGTAGAATTACTACCAATGAACAGATATGGTGGGGAATATTTTCCTAAATTTAGAGATGTATTATTATTCACTGATAAAAACTCAAACAGAGAAGCACTTAAGAATTTAAATAGAGAATTTGATATTGAAAACTCTGAGTTTGGAGTAATACCTAATTTTTATTATTCAAAGGTTTCTCCAGAAGCATTTAACAGAATTCTAACAGTAAACCCTGAGACTGGATTTTCATCTAGATATCCTTTAATTGGAGAAATAGGAATAGATAAAAAGGACTTATATATTTTCAAATCTAACTGGGACTTAGGATATTATCAAAAGAGCATAAACAAGAATTTTACACAACCTAAATTCGGTACATGGAATTCAATTGAACAGAAGAACTTTTTAAGTTCTAAGATAATGAAAATTCCTGATGTAATTCGAATTGAAGAATTTCTAGCAAGAGAAGAAGGAGATGCTACTATTTCAGAATTTGATATTGAGTATACTCGACCTACTCAAGATACAGTAGAAATGCAGGTTAACTTAGAAAATAGAATTATATCTAAATTATTTGAATTAGGAATTGCTGAAGTATTTGATGAATTTGTGAACTATGAGTATACATTACAGAATGATAGAGAGGATTTTATATCAGATTATATTAGATTTAATGTATTGCCAAGATATAGAATAGATGAAGTTATATTTTGGGTATTGAGTTCAGTAGGTGGATTATCATTACCTCTTGTATTTAATGAATTAGAAGATGTTGAAAAAATACAACAGAATTTTAAACAGGAGACAGGGTTCAATTTCCAAGTAAGAAGAAATTCTAATTTCAATTTTGTTTTAAATGGAAATTTAAATACAAGTAAATTCCAATCCTTTTCTTCAGCAATCACTGTGAGATTGGTAAAAAGATAATTGTATTCAATTATAAATAAATAACAAAACAATAAAGCTTTAAAAGAATGGCTATAAAAGTAAAACAGATATTTGGTTCAGATACTTTAAACGAAGTAATTGAAAAACTTAATTATAATTTTGACCAAGTCGTAATTAACGGTGGAGGTCTTAGAGGATTCATAGGTAACCAAGGATCAGAAGGAAGAAGAGGAAATACTGGTAGATCAGGTGCTGAAATTCAAGTTGGAAGCTATCCACCTTTAAATAATGCATCTGCTTTAAATATCATTAAAGATAATATTTTAAATGTACAGATAGGTGACTATTATTTATATTCAGGTGAAGATAACATTGGAGCAGGATATTATAAAGGTGACTTATTTGAAGTATCAGAAGCAAGTGGATTAATAACAGGGGTTAATGATTTTGAATTAATATTTAAAATTAATTTAAGAGGTCCGTCTGGAGAATCTGCGTCTGAAGGAAGTACTACACCATCATATATTTCCGCAGCGAATTCAGTTAAAAGGAATAACCAATCAGAACAGGAAATAGTTATTAATAATAAATCTTTTAATAAACCATTTTTACCTGCCGATTCTGCTTTATCTACAAGAAATGTTGATATTGGCGACACTACGGCAATTAATTCATTTATTGCCGGTGGTTCTTCAGATATTATTTTATTAAAATCTTATGATACAACTACTGCATCTGCTGGAGAATTAGGAATTAATTTTGTAATTGAAGATCCGGAATTTGAAGATCTAACAGGGTTATCGCCTCATCAGTTAATAGAATCAAGAAGAGCACAAATTAGATATTATAAAGATCCGCCAGACAGATATATTTTAGATATTGCTAACTTATATGAATCTGAAGGAGTAGAAGGAAGTTCACCTATTAAAGGTGATATTCAAATTAGATCTTCTATTAATGGAGATATTTTTGCTGAGTATGGAAAGAACTTTCAATTAGATATGAGATCTGATGTAATTGGAGATGCAGATTCTTATGATGGTGAGATTAGATTAAGATCAAGAAGAAGAAATATTTTAAGAAATGAAGTTGATGGTAATTCTTCAGATAGAGGATATGTATTACTTGAACAAGTTGATAATAAAATAAGTTCTGGTAATATTGCAACATCATTTGTAAAACTAGAGAATAGAAAAATTACTCTTGAAACTCTTAGATCTAATTCTGCATCTCAGAATATCGATACTAAACCAAATTCTATTAATGTTAATAGTGACTATATTCACCACAAATCAGTTGATACTGTTTATGACTTTTTAGTTCATAAAATGGAGAAACAAGGTTCGAATATGAAACAAATGATTTTCAATGATGGAGGAAGTCAAAAATATTATGCTTTAAAATCTTCATATAATAGAGGATCAAAATTATTTGGTGCAGATGCTACTGAAGGTTTATCTGATTATTGGATGCTGCATAATTTTACTACCGGTAATTCTGCAATTAAATCTGGAGTTGAGGCAACTGAATCAGTAGAAAGATCTTCATATTTTGAATTTAACTCAGATGCTTTCTCATTAAGAAGAAAATCTGCGGATTCCGCAGAGTTTGGAACATCTGCATCAAGATTACCATATCTAGATATTAGAGATAATAATAATGATAGAGGAATTTTATTTGGATGGGGAAGTTCAACTTCTGATTCTACTCAAAAATATGCAGAATTAAGAACTGAAACTGATTATACTTTATTCTTTCATACTCGAAATTCAAGTACAGCAAAGTTTATTTTCAAAAGAGGAGGCACTGATTCTGATGCATTAAAATCTACTTATGCTAAAAATTCTCATGTAGGTTATACTTTCATGGATGGTAGTTTAAATATTACTAATTCTGATGTAAACTTAACAGATAGAAGTTTAAACTTAACAAAAAGTTATAGTAATCCAAGAGGATTTAGATTTAGATATAATGGATCAGGAAATAATCAATTCCTTTTAGAATCTAATGATAACGGTACAGATTGGCTTTCTGCTTTTAGAGTTGACAGAGTTACTAGAAATATTGGTGTAAATATTACAGATCCTATAGAAAAATTACATGTAGGTGGTAGAATTAGAGCAAGTCAATCAATCGATGTATATGGATTAAGTAATCCTTCTGGAGGACCTACAATGAACATGGCATATGATACAAGCCAAAACCTAGGTTTATTAAGATCTAGAGATTGGAATGCTGGTCTTTGGAAAGATA
>Ga0306869_1000203_pt1 | contig 33419 bp, 68 predicted proteins | sample AntRauTorckE6833_FD_190421 | JGI IMG/M metagenome (GOLD analysis project Ga0306869, IMG submission 190421) | Saline lake microbial communities from Rauer Islands, Antarctica - Metagenome Torckler E6 #833 (v2) (version 2) | ecosystem: Environmental > Aquatic > Non-marine Saline and Alkaline >... | reverse complement strand
CATAACGCTCACGAATATGGAAGGTTGCGAATTAAATACTAAAATTATAATAATGAAAACAGATTTGATACAAAAAGCTATTGTAAGGTCAGGATTTTCCAATGCAAAAGTTACAGAATTACACCAATTAGATTTACTTCAAGTAATGTATAATTTAATTGATATTACCAAAGAGCAATCTTCTATATTTGGAGTTGTGCAGCCAGAGGCCGATAAAGTTTGCGAACATTGCGAAGAAGCTAAAGGGTTCTATTTAGGAATGACTTGTAAACATTGTAACAAACCATTTAGGCAGCCAAGCAAACTTTGAGCAGTTTTAAGCTCCTAAAAGCTGTTATAATGTCTAGTTAAGGATTGGATTCAGTTGAGAAATCCTTGAATTATTCAGCTTAAAATTGTGTCACAACGATTAGTATAAGAGCCGTTATTTTCAATGGCTTTTATACCGTGTTAGCCATCTGGTGCGGTAAATTAAAAAACGAAATTTAATATAAAAAACGAAAGTAATAATTATTTTTTTAGGGAGGGAATTAACGTGCTATCTTTATTTGATGGAATAAGTTGCGGACAAGTTGCTTTGGAACGTGCAAGAATGGATGTAAACAAATACTTTGCTTCTGAAATTGATAAACACGCCATTAAGGTAACACAAAGCAATTACCCCCAATACAATACAAATTGGTGATGTAACGAAAGTTAAAGGTACTGACTTACCAAACATAGATTTATTGATGGGTGGAAGCCCGTGCCAAGGATTTAGTTTTAGTGGTAAGCAACTAAACTTTGATGACCCGAGAAGTAAATTATTTTTTGAATTTGTACGATTAATCGAAGAAGTAAAACCTAAATATTGGCTACTTGAAAACGTAGTAATGAAGCAAGAATACCAAGACGTAATAAGCCAACATTTAGGCGTTGAACCTGTAAAATATAATAGTTCTTTAACTTCTGCTCAAAACCGTGTGAGATTATACTGGGCAAACTTTGACATAACCGACCCAACTGACCAAGGTATAAAACTTGAAGATGTATTGGAACATACCGAAATGATTGGACCAAGTGCGATACGTGGAAGAAGATTAAATAAAGCAACTATTTTAGGAAGAAGATTAGATAAACGTGGTAAACGCCAAGACTATGATAAAACCGTACCGATAACCCAATGCCTTGAAGTAAGAGCAACTAACAGAGATAAAAGTAACTGCCTTACTACGGTAGCAAAAGACACGGTTTTAACCACAATGGAGATAGGGCGACACCCTGACGCTTTTAAGAGAAAACTACCTTACAGGAATTACACTAAAATTGAAAGGTGCAGACTAATGAATCTACCCGATAATTACTGTGATGAAATAAGCCTAAACCAAACCATAAAATCAACTGGTAATGGATGGGAAGTTGGAATGATTACCCACATTTTTAAAAGTATGAGTAAGAAAAAAGCGAGGGAATAAAAAAATATTATTACGACTGATTTGTGTATGATTAGTAGCGTGAATGAATAAATAATTATAATATGAAAGATAAATACGTTATAATAGACCTAAGGGACATGCATATCGTTAAAGGTGAAGATGGAAAGATTGCGTATTACGATGATGAAGAATACGCCTGTAATATGTGCGGTATGATTGAAGTAGAAGATGCTTGGGTCATGAAACTCGTCTATAATCATAAAGAAGACGACATTTGGGGTCCTCATTTTGAAGAGTTGGAAAAGAGAGATAGGAAAAGAACCACTAATGGTGCCTACGTAATTGATAGCCTAGGTAAGATGTTACTTGTTCATCCAACCAATCATTCAGAAAACACATGGTCAATACCCAAAGGAATGCTCAACGAAGGTGAAACCTCTTCTAAAGAAGCAACCATTAGAGAAACAATGGAAGAAACTGGTCTAGACTTGACTAAATTTGAAGATTCTACTGAATACACAGATTTAGATAAAGTTAGGTATTATAGGGGTGGTAAGATGCTACATGGCCATTTATTTAGAATAGATAAACCTCTATCAACAATGGACCTAGATTTAAAATGTACAAGTTACTTCCATAACACAGATACCAATAATTCAGAACCTGAATGCGATAGCATCAAGTGGGAAGATATCAGCTTCGGTGACAAGACCTTACGTGAAACACAGAAAAAACTTTTAAATAAAGTAAAAAATATACTTTGTTTGTAGATAAATTAATTGTATATTTGACAAACAAAGATAGATAACAAAAATATGAATGACGAAAGTATGAATGACGTAAAAATTAGTGAGTTTCAGGGTAAAAGTTTAGGAGAAATTCAGGCCCAAATGGACGAATACGAATACGATGTTGGTGGGAATGACTATGAATCTAAGTTACAATATTATTCACAGGTTAATAAACCTAAAATGGCTATATTATTTAATTATTTCAATGTCTTATCAAGTAGGAGAATTAATAAAGAATCCGAAGGTGACATCCAAATGGAGGGTATATTAGATGATGATAATGTATTTATAGATTATCTACCCGATTTCCCGCCATTGACATTTAATTACACTGCACTATTCAACATAAACGGTAATAGGGTGAGCTTTGTAATGGTAGCCTTCAAAGAAGGTAATGAAATCTATAATGTAATAAGGCTTACTAGTGTCAATGTAGATAGAGTAAAATCTGAATCAGTCTACAATGTTGTATGGAATAATGCAGTTGAATGTTCCAACCTTAAAGGTAGTTACTTAACAGTATCAGATGAAAACCTAAGTTGGAAGGTTAGAGAACTTAAAAATTTAGATTTTGATGATGTATTCCTACCAGAAAACTTGATGGAAGAATTACTTACTTACACTAAACTGTTTAAGACTAAAAATGTTTTACAAAGGTTTATGTTTAGTGGAGTACCAGGTACTGGTAAAACAGAATCCACTAGAGCTGTAAGTAATATCTTGAACAGGGATGGGGTTACAGTAATCAAGACTAACATTTGTAAAATAATCAATGAAAAATTTGAGTTGGCGAAACTGTTAGCACCTTCAATAATCATATTAGATGATATAGATTTATATTTAGGTGATAGAAACTCGACTGGTGTTAGCCCTCTTCTTGGTTCGTTCTTAGACATATTGGATGGTGTTGACAAATTACCTGATAATGTAGGTGTTATTGCGAGTACAAACGCACCACACTTAATTGACTTAGCGGCCCAAAGGCCAGGAAGGTTTAACAAAGTTTTATTCTTTGATAAGTTAACTAAAGACAATATCGTAAACATCATCAAGAAGTCATTGACCTCAATGAATAAGAAATACAATAATGTTAGTGATAAAGACATAGAAACTCTAACTGATGAAAGGTTGGTAACATTCTTCAAAGAAAGTGGAGTAACTGGTGCATTTATATTTGAAACAATGCAAGAGATAAAAAACAAGTCAGAGATACTAGATAAACCTATTGACATCCCAAGCATCATAGAAGAAATCAGTGAAAATAATAAGGTGCTAGAAGACAAATTAGCTAGTATTACTATTGATAGTAAACTAAAAGGAAAGGCCAAAAGATTAGGATTTTAATATGAAAGATTTTAGAACATATTATAGTCTACCCTTGGTAAAAGATGAAGTTATAAATTGGGTATGGGATTCTAAAGATTCTTTTGTTTTCCAATTTGAATTCCACGATAAGGATAAACAACAAGTATTGTTAGATGCAATCAATGGTGATAAACTTTTAGAGGGTGAAGCAGTATTTAGACACGATAGCGGTATAATCAGTTCAGATAACGAAGCAAAACTTATACTTATACGTGGTTGGGGTAGACTTACTGGTACAGGTGGTTTTAATCTCGAACCTGAACAAGCCGCTCATGTGCAAGATACGTTTGCAGAATTCATTGTTAATCAACTAAATAAAAGATAATTTAAATTTTTTTTGAAAAAACCTTGTTTAATCGAAAAAAAGGTTATATATTTGCAGAGTAAATAAGAGAAACAAACTCTTAAAAAAAAAATAAATTTTGAAAAAGACTTGTTTAATTAAAAAATAAGTTATATATTTGCAGAGTGATTTAAACATCATAGCAAAACGTTCTTTAAAATATTAGAAAATTGGGGTGCTTATGCTCCTTCCTTCGGGAAAAAGATAAACCAGTAATGGGATAAAGTGATACACTAATATATCGCAATGTGTATTGCGCTGCTATCTTCTTCGGAAAATAGTAGTCTATGTAAGCAAGTTAATTATAAGTCAACATCGAGGGCCAACTGGTTTAGATGAATGACCTTACTCCCTAGCTTTGGGGAGTTGAGATTGAAAGGTCAATAAATATTTAACTAGATTTTAGTCAAAGCATGTAAAAGTGAATAGGCTAAATTCATCATGAGTTGTTATGGAATGTTACCTCTGGATGCTACCTTGTAGTTGATTAGTGAGGTCGTAGACCTAAGTAATAACGAAATGACGTGGCCGTAAAAAGCTGCAACGGGGTGTCGTAAGCTAAACTGGTCAAAAGCCAGCAAGTTTGTCAACCACTAGACACACCCTGTACCTTAGAGCATCGATAGCTATATAAAAGCAACCAACGTTTAATTGGTCTATATAAAGTAAAAGTTCTAGTGGTCATAGGTTGAAAATTAAGTTATTCTGTTGTAATATGCAGACAGTCGATACTCACAAGGTAGAAACTGAAATCAAAAATAAGTATCGTTGGTCAGAGGGTTGCACCTCTTCATCCTCGCAAGGGAACTAGGTAGTGAAATTGGTTTATATAAATCTATGGTAAAAGAGTTGCAGTACTTTAAAACTGTCTTAATGATATCTACCGAAGGGAAACCTTAGGTGTGTGAAATAGGGAAACCGAAAGCAAATGATATTATAAACGCCCAACACTCAAGCGTTAACTGGAAGTATCGTCTAATTGAGGACATCGGCCACCAACGGCCGAAGATGTAGTATCGAGTCTACTACTTCCACTAAACTGATAACGAAAGTTCCTATACCAAATAGATATGATAAAAATTACTTTCCATCAGTTTTTTAAGGGTCGGTAGCTCAAAAGAAAGAGCCTGCTGAAACATGTTATTGGAGTACGCAAGGTTGGGGATTCGAATTCCTCCCGACCCACAAAAATTATAAGAGCTGAGGTTCATGAGACCTCTAGTAGTTTAGACTACGTTCTAGTGAGATGATAAAGAAAAAGCTGTGTGAGACAGTAACCAACCTAGAAATCTTATAATTTTAAACGGGGACGTAGCCCGAACACTACCACTTAGAGGGTTAGTGATTCGGTAAACAAGCTTAAAATGCAATTGTAAGTATTGCCGTCTCCACTAAGTTAAAAGTGGTGCATCGTAGACGCCCTACAATAAAAATTACGCTTTGTGAAACAAGAAGCTGAAAGATGAAAGACGGTCGGTGGGCTAAGTATTCAGTAATTAGTAGAGTCTAAGCTAAATCTACACGAGATTTAGAATTGCTTAGAATGTGTGGTTAAAATCCACACCTTTTAACTTTTTTTTAATAAAATGCATTAAAGATATAATGCTGACTATTTATTGGTAAACAAATATTATGAGTAAAAACAAAGGAGGTTTAGGACAATTTTTAATTGGACAAATGACATCTAAAGAAAATTTAGGTAGAGCATTACTAGGAATTGTAATCTTTTTACTATGTTTCTTTTTCTTAGAAGCATATATAGGAATTATAATCAACGTAGCGTTGTTTGCTATTTGGGAAGGTTATAGAGAATTTGTAAAAAGTAATAGTAGATATGGAGGTAGTCCATGGAGTTATTTTATGGGATTACTACCCTCAGTATTACTTTTCGTATTATTCTTATTATTTGGTTTAATAAAATAATGAATGATTATCACTTAGTTCAAGAGAACATATCGTTAACTAAAAATTGGACGATTCATGACTGGAAAAAGTTCAGAAGTAAGTATAATTATTGGAATACTAGAGATAGATTGATGAAAAATAAAGATTATCACTCTTTTAAAAGGTTCAAAAACAACTGTTTAAGAAATTATAAGTAAAAAAATAGAAAAAACATTGTACATTTAAATACTTTTTAGTATACTTGTACTATATATTAATAACAACAAAGGCGAAAGCTTAAATAAATTAGAAAAGATGACAACAACAACGACATATACGAAACAGTATCAACCGAAAGGCGGGAAGCCTCAAGGCCAACTGGGTATGCGTTGTGATGACATTACAGAGTTCTAAAGGGACTCTATGTAAGAACAGAATAACAAAACCCAGTTGAAAAATCAACTGGGTTTTTTGTGTTTAATAGGTTTTCATCTTCCTTTAAAAAGATGAGTTCTTTGAAATATTGTATTTTTATCTAGGTGTGGGAGAATGGTTAGTCCACTTGCTTTGGGAGCAAGAGAATGTCAGTTCGAGTCTGGTCACCTAGACCTTGAACTTTTGTTCTTTTTGATATATAAAAGTATATTATGTCAAGAAACAAAAGAAATATCATTACATTTATAAAACAACAATGTGAAAAATGATAAATACTATATAGGTATGCATTCAACTAATGATTTGAATGATGGATATATGGGAAGTGGAAAGAGATTATGGTTCTCTATAAATTACCATGGGAAAGAGAATCACGCTTGTGAGATACTAGAATATTGTAAAGATAGGAAAGTAGATGCAGCATGAGAACGGGACCATGGGGTGGTCGAGGTGTGACTTCAAAAATCACCAACTTATAATTCGGGTAGTGACCAAGGTAAAATGAAAAAAGGCTACGGGGCATTGGAAGCCTCAGTATGGTCAGTTCGATTCTGACCTACCCGACAAACTAGTAATGAGCGAGTGGTTGAAGCTATCGGCCTTGGAAACCGATGAGGGTACAAAGGTAGTACTCTCCGTAGGTTCGAATCCTACTTACTAGACTAAGAGACTGTTATTAATTCATAGACCTTAAGAAAAGGATGCGTAGAATTAAATCATTACTATGCCCCATAGTGGAACTGCCATAAACACGTCCGACTTTGACTCGGAAGATTCTGGGTTCGAATCCCAGTGGGGTAACTATTATATAATTTGGTCTCAAAGCTCATGTGGAAGTAGCTTCCCGCTTTTAACGGGAAGGTTGTGGGTTCGAACCCCACTGGGGCCACAAAAATCAGTTGGCAGGTCTGATTGGGAACAAAACTACCAAAATGCGAATGAGGTCCTAGTGGAAGGATATCTGATTTCCAATCAGAGGGTAGCGGGTTCGAACCCCGTCATTCGCCAAATAGTTGTTTTTATAATTTTCAGATATTCATATAAAAAACATTCTGAAGATGCTAAAAATAAAATGTCTGAATCTAAAAAAAAAAATATGGGTAAAGGGCAAAATAATTCTCAATATGGAACATGTTGGATAACTAACGATATAGAAAACAAAAAATAGCTAAAGACGAGCCAATTCCAGATGGATGTCGATTGGGTCGTAAAATGAAATAATAATAATAAAAATAGTGATGTTGATGGAGTTATATAAAGGGAATAGTGAGTCTAACAAATAAGTAACAGCATAGAATTCAATGTCTTGTCCCTTTAATGCCTACGTCCCATAGTGGTCGATTGGACTAGTTTTGTAAACTAGTGGTTAATACCCATCGTCAGTTCGAATCTGACCGTAGGCTCAAAATAAGTTAATCTGGGGGTACGCCAAAGTTGGAGAGTTGGGGGAGTCTGTAAAACTCTTGCATATCGCTGAGTAGGTTCGAATCCTACTACCCTCACTATACATGTAGAACGCAATTGATGTATGTTTAGTAAATGCTCCGTGGAGGAGTCAAACTACTATCTGGTAATAGCTTTATAAACTTGAGTCAGATGCATGGTGAATTGCTAATATTGACCTATGGTATAACGGTTATTACGTCCGACTTTGACTCGGAAGATTCTAGGTTCGAATCCTAGTGGGTCAGCATATAATCTGGGAGTATTGAGCAACTGGTCGCTTAGCAGGTTGTAACCCTGTGGCCTTCGGGTATTGGGGGTTCGAATCCCTCTGCTCCCCAAAGAGGGGATGTTTAACCTAACATCCTTAAAAATAGGTTAATTTACCTCCATAGCTCAGTTGGTTGTCGAAAGACGTAGAGCATTCCGCTTTTAACGGAAGGGTCGGGGGTTCGAGTCCCTCTGGGGGTACTATATAGTACATGCCGACGTAGTTTAAGTGGTTAGAATCTTGGATTGGTATTTCAAGGGTCCTGTTTAGAGTACGGGTGTGATTATCTTTAATTTGGTAGTTTAAATTTTTATGCTTATATTTGTCATATCAATTTAAGTCTATCAATAATGGAAAAGAAAGAATTATATGACAAGGTTTTAGATGGTGACTATGATACCAAGAAACTATTAGGTTGGATTAATTCTTTACCTAATACACGCATGGGTCCTCCAGACAAAATAAAAAAAGGTGATGTCTTTATGCATCCAATATATAAACACCCTTATGTCTTTCTAGAAAAAAAAGATGATAGATGGTTGTGTACAACATTAACATCTAACGGTGAATTTGAAGAAGTTTTATGTAAAAGTAATTCAAGATTCTTCAAGGATTCATATATTGTGAAAATATTGTTTACCGTAACAACACCTATCGGGAGTTTTATGGGAGTTTTTGACAATAACACTCAATTAAATAAAGTTACAAAACAACTCAAAGAGATAATGAGTTAATGTCGGTGACGCATAAATGGTGGTGCATCTGCTTACCAAGCAGAAATAGACTCGGTTCGATTCCGAGTACCGACTCAAAAAAAAATACAATATCCTTTTTTAGTGTCGATTTTATTTGTATATTTGCATTAACAATTTTAAAAAATAACAAATTGGTTTTACACGATAGAATTACAAAGAGAGATACTTTATCAATCAACAACTATTTTAACGAGTTACAAGAGTATTATACTCTAACACCCGAAGAGGAACATGAATTAAGTGTGCTCTCTTACGAAGGTGACGAAGATGCTAGGAATAAATTAATCAAACATAATCTTAGGTTTGTTATTAGTGTCGCCAAGCAGTATGAAGGTAATGGAACCAAAATTGAAGACTTAATCAACGAGGGAAATATTGGGCTGATTAACGCTGCTGAGAAGTTTGACCCAACAAAAGGGTTTAAGTTTATTTCATACGCTGTTCATTGGATTAAAAGATACATAGTTTTATACATCAATAACGATGGTAAGCTCGTAAGAACTCCAATGAATAAGGTTGAGAGTAACAGACAAATTAAAAAAGTCATAGAACCAATAGAAAAAGAGTTAGGTCGGCCATTAGGTTACGACGAATTATTCGGTCAACTAATTGGTAGATTTACCAAGGGTCAAATTGATTTTTATAGTGAAGAAGCTACTAGAGGTGTTGATTCTTTAGATAGAGAGTGGGATGATGGTGGTAGTATATATGGCACGTTTATGAGTGACAATGATGATACTTACAACCCATCTAATAATTTAGATTCAAAGGACTCTAGTAAATTAATGAGTCTATTATTCGACCAGTTAACTGATAATGAACAAAAGGTTTTGACCTTATACTATGGTCTGGGTGATAACGAACCTGTCAAGTTAAAAGACGTAGGAGGCCTCATTGGTTTGACTTATATCAAAGTATGCTCAGCTAAGTTTACTGGCCTTAGAAAGTTAAGAAACCATATGAATGATAATGCTGAGTGGATTTTAAAAGATTAAATTATGAATGAGGAATTACAAGAATACTTAGTTGAATATATAGAGTGGTTATCTAATAAAGAGGACGTGTTTTATGCGTTTGATGACCCTAAAAAAGCTGCTAAAGAATTTCAAAAACAACGAATGGAAAAACATAATATTTAATGAAACATATATTTTACTCTATCGGAATAGCTTTTATCATCCATGAAATGCTTTGGTTAATAAATCCTAAAGAGCAAGCGAAAAACACAAAGAAAATTAAAGTAGAAAGCCGCAAGGTGGACATCGTATATAACTGGGATGACATTAAGTTAGAAGTAATGGAAGAGTGTCTTAGGTCTAAGTTTAGTAAAAATCCATTTAGAGCCATGTTAGAGGCCACTGGTGAGCAGTTAATAGAAGAAGGTAACACTTGGTCCGATACATTTTGGGGAGTCGATTTAAAGACTGGTAAAGGTGATAATAACTTGGGCAAACTAATAATGAAAATAAGAAAAGAAAACAGAAATGAAAGAGACATTAACAGAGAGAGTACTTAATAACCTACAGTACATCACCTTAGAGCTTACGATACATAAAGACAAAATCATTAATGAAGAAATAAGAGGTAAAATGCTTAAATTGATTCAACAAAACAAAGAGTTTTTAATAACCAATGAACGTATGGATACTTATGAAAGGGGTAATGTTGATTTAAGAGACTGCGATGAAGGTGATATCTTAATTAGCGCCCTTGGCGGTGTTTTAAAATACATTAGACCAACTGAAGAAGACAATTATTATGACCACCATGTAGAGTATTTAGATGGTGACTTAGGTGATGGTACTCGAACTCATGACGGATACGTTTTTAGAAAAAATAGAAAACCTGAAACCGACCATGACATTGTTAGAATCATAAAAGTTTAACTAAAACTTTTTTAATCGAAATTTTAATGTATATTTGTAAAAAATAATTTATCATGAATAGGATAGAAGAATGGGATACTACTTTGTGTGAAATATATTGGTGGAAAGAAGGTAGGACTAAACTAAACAAAGTTATTAGAAAGTACAATAAATGGGTTCGTGAGAATTCAGACGATTTAGTTAAAACAGCTAAATTACTGGATAAAATAAATGATAATCTGGAAATGCATTACTGCAATCAAAGTGGTGGTAGTGGATGGAAAGAAGAATTGTTAACTATGAAATCTATTGTTGAAAGTAGATTAAAAGAAATAGCGTGAATTATGGGAGGTATGGCAGATTACTACGCTGATTTAGCATTAAATAGTCAGTTTGACACATCAAAAATGGCTAAAGAAGCGTATGATAACTACGAAAGAGGTTTACTCACTTGGAAAACTAAAAGTGGTGAAGGTAAATTAGAGCAATCATTTACTTCTGCTAAGTTAAAACATCATTCATTAACTATCGGTAAAAAACAATCATAACATGAGCAATCCACTAGAGAAAATAGAAAACGACAGGAAATTAACCTCAATTTTGAATGGCCTTAGAGGTATATTCCAATACGGTGATGAATTTTTATGTATCGTCCTGTATCACACAGAAGATTTTGAATTGGCCAGTGACGTCATAATTGAATTTATGAATGGTGATGAAAATGTGACATTGGAAGAAGCTTTATTTAAATCGATGCCTTTGGAAGAATTCAAAGAGAAATGTTTGAATAGTGATTATTTAAACTACGAAAAATGTAAAAATTTTGTTAATTAAAAATCAGAGTAGGTTTTTATCATTGGTTTTGAGACATAAACCTGACAATATCGGTATAAAACTAGATAAAAGCGGTTGGGTTTCAGTTAACCAGTTATTGGAACAAATGAAAATACACGGAAGAGAAATATCATTTCAAGACCTTAAAAATATAGTTGCTTTTAACGATAAGAAAAGATTTGAGTTTAATGATTATTCAACAAAAATCAGGGCTTCTCAAGGGCATTCAATTAAAGTAAACCTTGATTTGAAGTCTGAAAGACCACCTACTAAATTATATCATGGTACAGTAGAGAAAGCAGTAAATTCTATCTTAGATAAAGGTCTAGATAAAATGAAACGTCATGCTGTACATTTATCAGAAGATATTGATACTGCTAATATAGTTGGTGGTAGACGTGGTAAACCAATAATACTAGAAATAAATTCTCAAGCTATGTATGCTGATAACATAAAGTTTTATAAATCAAAGAATGGTGTATGGTTAACAGATAACGTACCACCAAAATATATTAAATTGCATGAGTAATGAATTCAGGTGATTTTGTAGAAAAAAATATAAAGTTCAGAAAGCAAGATTTAAAAGTTAAAATTATGATAGGTTACATTGAAAAAGAAACTAAGCTAAATGCTAAATGGTACGAAATTGAAGGTGGTGATGACCATTATTTAATCATATATAAATTACCATATGATGACCTTGAATTATATAATGTTTTAATGATTGATGCATATAGAACACCAACATCTAATTTAATGTCTAAAGAAGAAATTAAAGAAATATATAAAATTGAGTTATGATTTCTAATATAAAATATTGGGTTAAAAGAAAGTTTTGGCAAATTAAAAATGTCATTAAATGGTTACCTATAATCTGGAATCAATTTGATTTCGATTATCGCTATTCAATTGATGTGTTTAAGTTTCAATTAGAAAAAACCGTAGAACATTTAAATTCTGATAACTCAATTGTCTTATGCTCCAAGGATAACGCCAAGAGACTTCAAACCATCATTAATTTGATGAATAAGGTTTATGGTGATGACGATTATGGTATTGAGTATTATGATAAATTAGTTGAATTGTATGGTGAAGAAAGATTTAAGCATAGGTTTATTCCATGTGAAGATATGGAGGGGTTTAGCAAATTAAAATATGAGTATGAGTTAATTGACACTCCTGAAATGGTTAAGGAGATTGATTCAATGAAAAATAAATTAATGAATGAAAGTCATAATAAACAAAAACGTGCACATAAATTATTATGGGATTTAATTGAACATAATATTCAAAAAATGTGGGATTAATGAAAAAAGAAGATAAAATATGAAATATTCAGACTTATCAACACGAATGAAAGAGTACGAAGCTGTAACTAAGTACAAATTACTTAGAAGAGGTTATACTATCATAAGAATAGATGGAAAAGCCTTTCACACCTACACAAAAGGACTTGAGAGACCATTTGATTGGGGTCTAATCGATGATATGGATGAAACGGCCGCATACCTTTGTAAAAAGATTCAAGGGGCTGTATGCGCATTTGTGCAATCCGATGAGATTAGTATATTAGTGACTGATTTTGAAAAACCTGAAACAAGTGCATGGTTTGATAACTCACTTCAAAAAATGTGTAGTATATCAGCTTCTATGACCACTGCCAAATTTAATCAACTAAGGATGTTAAGGAAATCTCAGGAAGAAAGAGACCATTCTTTATCATCAATAGCTGAAAGTGCTTGGGATAATGATAATTTATCTAGCCAAATGATATCTGATTTTAAGTTGGCTATGTTCGATTCTAGGGTATTTCAATTACCTACGACTATGGAAGTTATAAATTATATGGTTTGGAGGCAACAAGATACGGTTAAAAATAGTATTTCTAGCGTTGCACAAAGTATGTTTTCACACAAAGAATTACATGGGAAGAACGGTAGTGATAAGCAAGAGATGATGTTCCAGAAGGACGGAACTAATTGGAATGATTTTGAGCCTAAAGTTAAAAGAGGTAGGATGATAATCAAAGAGATTTACGAAAAGATACCTGAGGTATTCAGGAGTAGATGGATTAGCATTCCACCACCTACTTTTACTAAGGATAGAGAGTTTTTATTAAATCTCATACCTAACAAAGAAATGACTCCAACTAGGTTCATACCTAAGGATTTATCAGATGAAGAAAAGATGAAGTTTATTTCAGAGTTAAAAAAGATAAATGATAAGATTTACAGTCGGTGATATTCATGGCGCCCACCTTGCTTTAGCGTAGGTGGGTAGTTCACGGTGAGAGTGATGAATTTGGCAAAGCATCTTTTGATGATATCAGAAGTTGTGTTGAAAACAATAAAGTATTTTTAAGCCCATCTCTTATAAAATCCATAACTAAATTGTTCAATTTTAGGTACAAAGACGAAATGTCTGAGTATTATAACTTATAATTTTATATTTATAAAAAAAAAGATGGACCAGAAGAAACTTATAAGAGAGAATTTAAGGAGAATGTTACTTGAAAAGAAAGGTGATACACACGAATATGGTTGTGCCATGCTAATGGTTAATGCATCAAAAAAAGAGTGGAATCATTTACAATCTATGATTGAAGATGAAGATGTGTACACTCAAGAAGGTGATAAGTCCTATGGTAGAGAAGATGAACCTCATATAACTTTATTATATGGGTTACATAATGACGTAGAGGATAGCGAAATAAAGGATATTGTTTCCGATATGGAAAAAACTGTTGTCAACTTAAGTAAAATAAGTATCTTTGAGGCTAAAGACTATGATGTAGTCAAATTCGATGTTATAGGTGATAGTAAAAAGTCCTTATCTAAGATAAATAAAGAATTAAGTAAGTTACCACATACAACTAACTTCCCTGACTACCACCCACACTGTACTATATCATATGTAAAGAAAGGCGCTGGTAAAAAATACATCAAAACTCTGGAAGAAGACAAGCAACTTAATTGTAAATGTGATAAAGTTAAATATAGCAAAGCTGATGACTCAAATAAATATTATAATCTAAAATAATTTGGTATTATCATTTTATTGTTGTATATTTGTTTTGTAACAAAAATTATATAAAATGGGACGAGAAATAGTTTATAATGACTTTAAAGATTCAGTACAAATAAACAGTGTTTCGGACGACATAAGGTTTACTGAGTGTATAAAAATATTCAAGACCTTTGAAACGCTTGAAAAACTAGAGGAAGCCTTAACTGAAGAGGCTAAAGAAAAATTATCAAAAACGTTTTAAAACTAAACAAATGAGTAACATGATTGAAGTCATCAGACAAGACATGGTTAAGGCCATGAAAAGCGGTGACAATTTAAAAAGAAATGTTTTAAGAGTATTAAAAGGTGAGTTAGATAGAGATTTTATCACCAAAGATGTTGATGTTCTTTCAACAATTAAGAAAATGGTTTCAAACTTAAAAGAAACTAACGACAGTCAAGATGAAATTGAAGTGCTTAAAGCCTACTTGCCAAAACAAATGACTGAATCCGAAATGGAAGCTGAAGTAGAATTTCTTATTTCTGGAAATAGTATTACTAATATGTCAGGTATGGGTATGATTATGGCTCATTTCAAAAGTAATCACCCAAACCAATATGATGGAAAGACTTTAAGTTCAATAGTGAAATCTAAACTATCATAATGGAGTTAGGTATAGTAATTTTATTAATGCTCATTCATTTTTTTGCTGACTTTATCATGCAAACTGATGAAATGGCAAAGAATAAAAGTGAGAGTAATTATTGGTTAACAAGACATGTTGTTACTTATACAGTAACTTCAGCTTGTTTCTATTATTCTTTAATTTTTTTGTGTTTGATGTTATCAGTCTTTGTGGTTGGTGCTGAAACACTTGGTAGTCATCAAGTTTTCATCTCTAATTCATTGTTTAATCTATTGATATTTATTTTGATGAATGGCGTTTTACACTGGGTTACTGACTACTTTACTAGTAGAGCGTCAAAACATTACTATAAACAGGGTAAAAGTCATGAATTTTTCATAGTTGTAGGATTGGACCAATTTATTCATCATGCAACATTACTTACAACTTTTCAGATATTGTTTTTCTAAAACAAAAATAAAGTAATATGCAATTAAAAGATAATTCATTAAGGAGTTATAACTATGGTGCAGGTGTTATAGTAGGAAGATTTCAAGTCCATACTCTACACCAAGAGCAAAAAAAAATCATAGAATATGTAGGTATGAACCATAATAGGGTTATTGTGTTTATTGGTGTATCAAGAACACCACCAACTAAAAGAAACCCACTTGATTTTATGTCAAGAAAGGCTATGATTAAACAGGTCTTACCTGAAGCGACTGTCATACCAATACAGGATAATCGCTCAAATAAAGAATGGTCTGAGACTCTGGATTATAACATTTCGATGTCATTACCAGCTAATACCAAACCGCTTTTATACGGAGGTAGAGATTCTTTTATACCACACTATGAAGGTAGATTTAAGACAACTGAAGTTGTAGGAGATTTTCATACACACAGTGGTACAGCTAGTAGAGAAGAAGTGTCAAGAAACCCACCAAGTTTCAACAGTGACTTTAGGGCTGGTGTAATAAATTCAGTGTATAATAGGTATAGTATTACCTATACAACGGTAGATATTTGCGCCTACAATAATGAAGGTCAAATACTATTAGCTAGAAAACCGTCTGAGGATAAATTTAGGTTTGTTGGTGGTTTTGTTGATACTGATGATGAGTCATTAGAGGTTGCAGTCAAAAGAGAATTTGAGGATGAAACTGGTGAAGATGAAATGGTACTATACTTTGATGGGTCAAATAAAGAAAAACCTTTTGGTGAAGGTATGGATGATTATTTCATTGATGTAAGAAACAGGATTAGAACTCAATGGGATTCAATGCCATTAGACTTAACCGATGGTGATAACAGATATCCAGCAACGGATAAAGTATTACAGAAAAGAATTGAACTTCTTAAGAAATATGCCCCTAAGAAGAACGTTAAAAACTATAAGTAATGAATGATGTTGCAATAGCTATTATATTAATAATGGTAATACCTTTAGTTATCATAGGGGTTGTTAGATACTTCTGGGACTTCATTAACTTTGTAGGGTTAAGATACGAGCCTGACGTTTTAAAATCACTTAGACGTGAGATTAAAAAGTTAGAGGAAACTGAGGATTGGGATAGGATATTTTTAATGTTTGATTTGCATGGAACTATAATTGAATCTAATAGAATAAAGGGTAATACAGATGTTAAGTATTACCCTTATGCCAAAGAAACTTTACAGTTGATTAGCAACAGAAGTGAGTTAGATTTAAACATATATACATGTTCTCACGAAAGTGAAATAAAGGAGTACCAAAGGAAATTTAGAGAGGACGGCATTCACTTCAAATATGTGAATGAAAATCCTGATGTTAAGACAAGTGGATATGGCAATTACGATAAGAAACCATATATGAATGTGTTGTTTGAAGATAAGAGCGGTTTTTTTGGAGAGACGGATTGGTTACCGATTTATAAATATTTCAAAAAAAGATATCGTAAATAAACTTACATTTTTATTGTAAAATCTACTTAATAATTGTATATTTGCAACCTAATAAAAAATAGATTATGGCATTAATAAAATTTGAACTTAAGAAAGAACACCTAATCCTATTAAAATTTATGGATTGGGAAGTAATATCTAAAGACCGTATTTCCGCTAAGATACTTGAAGGTGCTGAGACACCATTTGGCGGGATAGACCTGATAGAAGACGTAGGTATTATGATTTTCGGTAAACCTGAGGGTGAATTCGACCCTACTAGCCCATCACCACCTAAATATTCAACTGAGCAAAAAGAGTTCATAGAAGAAATTGTGAGTGAATTACCAATGGCCTTAGAGATTGTGTTGTTTACACAGAAATTTGAAGAGGGTCATTACAGAAGAAAATTTAATATTAAAAATTGGGAAAAGGTATCATGAAAGTAAAATCAGTTATAGTCAATTTGAACGAATGTGATAAGCTATTTAAATCAGTAATTAAATGTATCACATCTAAGAAACATTCTATTGAGGAAGGTATTTTAGACGTACCAGTTTTTAATGATGGTGAAACCTCACCAAATTTCAAAACAAGTGTAAGAGGTAAAAGAATATATATTTTAACGTCAGCTAATACTCCATTGAAGAGAGAACAGTTGATGTTGACAATAGATTCTGCTAAAAGAGCAAGTGCGTGTGAGATTATTCCAATATTACCTTATATGCCATATGCTAGACAGGACAAGAAAGACCAATACAGAGGTCCTATTGGCGCTAAAGTAATTGCTGAGAGTCTTGAACAGAGAGGTGCAAGCTCTATCATTACATTTGATTTACATGCTGACCAAATAGTTGGGTTCTTCAACATACCAGTGATTCACTTAAAAGGTAAATATTTATTCTATGATTATATACTTCACAATGCTGATGAAAACTTAGTATTGTGCTCTCCTGATGCTGGTGGATTGAAAAGAGTTAAAAAAGTTAGAGACCTTGTATATAAAAGACAACCAACAGTTAAACTACCTTTTATATCATTAGATAAGACAAGACCAAAGGCCAATGAAATTGGTGAGATTGAAGTATTAGGTGATGTCAAAGATAAAGACGTAATTATTATCGATGATATGGTAGACACATTTGGAACTGCTGATAAATCAATAAACGCTTTAATCGATGCTGGGGCTTTAACAGTTAAAATAATGGCAACTCATGGCGTTCTTAGTGGACCAGCATTTGACCGTATCAATAATAATCATAACTTAACTGAATTAATAATCTCAGACTCAATAACACATAATAAATCGAACAATAAAATAAAAGTTATATCAACTAGTAATATGATTGTTGATGCAATATTATCAATAAATGATGATTCATCAATTAATCATTGATAAATAAATCGATAAAAAAGTGAATATTTTAACATAAAAACCCACACTTTTATCTTTTTTTCGATATTTATAATACGGAGCGTAAAACCCACCCATCGCTTTTACGTGGGTGGGATGTAAGCGACAAAGGTAATGATTAACCAATACTATCTGGTTCAGGAACTGACTCGGATATAAAACAAAAACGGAGTAAGGCGTTGCCATTAGGCGAGTCTATGACCTCCGAAGCCCATCCCATCGCCTCTGGCGTGGGTGGGTAGTTCACAATACAGGGGTTTATTAAAAATAAATTATAGTTTCACATGAGAATATTAGTATCTACAAAGGACGGACATTTCAATGCAGCACATCCAGCAGACAGAAATAGAGTAATGACTTTGATAAAAGAAATATCAGACGGTAGTTATTATTGCGATATAATTAATGATAATGGTATTTCAGTAAAAGAAGACCTATCCGAATATTGTTGTAAAGATTGGAATTCATTAATTGATGAATTCATTGGACGGGGTCACTTAGAATATGTTCATTTGAATACAAATATACCAAAAGGGTGTATTTGTTCCCCTAAAAATTAGGAGTTTCAGAAAAAAGGCCATATATTTGCCTTTAAAAATAAAGTAAATAATGACAAATAATTCAATTAAAAAAGTAACCATCATTGACATGGATGGGACACTTATCGATACTACCGAACCAAACGAAGGTAAAAAGATTTGGAAAGAAAAGACGGGTGAGGATTACCCACACAAAGGTTGGTGGTCTAAAAGAGAGACTTTAGATGCTGACGTCTTTGAAAACGATGTATATGATGATATGCTAGATGTATACAAAAAAGCTAAGAGTGAAGAAAATACTTTTATTGCTTTGTGTACAGGTAGAATTATCCCATTGAAAAGACAGGTCGAAAAAATCCTAGATAAACACGAGTTGGCGTTTGATGATGTCATATTGAATGGTGATAAAAGATTCGCTGTTAAGGGCCAAGGTAATGATACTTTATCTTACAAAGTCAGAGTTCTATCATCTTTAAAAGATAGGTTCCCAAATTTGGAAGAAATTGAATTCTGGGATGATAGAGATTCACATCACCAAACGTTTAAAGAATGGGGGGCGAAGCAACCGATGAAGGTTCAAATAAATTATGTCGTTAGAGAAAAAAACACTCTTCACTAACCAATAATAATTATTGATTTTAATAATAAAAAATAAAAGAAATTTATGCGTAAACTAGATGTATCAGAAAGAATTACTAAAATGAGAACAGAATCGATTAAAAGGTATTTCTCAGATATCAATAATATATCTCTTTTGACCAGTGATGAAGAGTATGAATTAGCGACATTATCACATCAAGGTGATGAGGATGCTAGAAAGAAACTAGTTAAACATAATCTTAGGTTTGTTATTAGTGTTGCCAAGCAGTACGAAACAAATAACCTAACCCTAGAAGATTTAATAAATGAAGGGAATATTGGCTTAATTAAAGCCTCAGAAAAGTTTGACCCTACAAGAGGTTTTAAATTTATTTCTTATGCAGTATACTGGATTAGAAGAAACATTCTAGCGTTTATTGGTGACAATAATGAAACAATAAGAATACCCATTAATAAAGTTGGTAGTAACTATAAAATTAATCAGAAGTGTAGTGACCTAGAACAAAAGATACTTTACTCACCAAGTTACAATGAGTTTATGAACCATTATGGTGATAAGTTTAATAGCTCGGATGTCAAGTTTTACTTTGATACACTGAATACTAATACAACCTCATTGGATAATAAAATGGGAACCGATAGAGATGAGGGTTCATTGGTTGACTTAATTGAGGATGAGAAGAGTATGGGTGCAAATCACTTTACTGATGAAACTGATAATGACCATAAACGTAATCACTTACTCAATATGTTAACTAAGAAAAAAGAGAGAGAAGTTATAAAACTTTTATTTGGGATGGATGGTAAAGAACCTATGAGTCTTAAGACAACAGGTTTCGTATTAGGTGTTTCAAGTGAGAGAGTTAGACAGATTCGTGAAATGGCTCTTGAAAACTTTAGAGAGATTCTAGGGAAATAAATTATTATTTTATCGCAAGGTTTGATAAAAATCACATATTTATATTTATAAAACGGAGCGTAAAACCCACCCATCGCTTTTACGTGGGTGGGTAGTTCACACTAAACAACCAATTATAATTATTGGTTTAAAAACATGAAATATGAAAGAAGCTAAAATAAAAAAAGTACTTAGAGAAGCTACAGTTAAAAAGAGTAAGTCTAGTACGAAATCCGATGATTCTGTTGAAGACAAAAAGATTGATAACATATCAACCCTTTTGAGTAATGATATTATAAATCATGCGGCTATAGTTCGTAAAATGACTGGTGAAGATTGGGTTGGAAATAGTGAAGCTACTAATAGGTCTAAGTTCAGAAAGAAGTTTAATAAACTATCCAATGATGAAGGTAGTATGTACTTATTTGACGATGAAGAAGTTAGTCAGATAGAAAAAATATTGATGAACCTTTCATCTACAATAACAAGTACTATAGGTAACCAAGGGAAGTAGTTTGGGTAAAGAATTAACGATAGAAGATATTAAAAGTAAAATTGAACTAATTCATGATACCTTTGATGAACTTTTAGAAATTAAAAATCTATCTAAAGACGAATTATCATCTATTGATAGAGAATTATCTAATCATTATCATAACATTGAAGGTAGTGAGATTAAGTTCATGACTGATTCACACCTTATGATAATGAAACTTAAAGATATTCTATTTTTTAGGAGGGACGCTAAGATAAAGTATATGTTATTAGAGTCATTTATCGGCGCAATGGAAAGGTCTATGACCAAAACCAAAAAAAGGTATAGTGAAATAGTTGATAAACACCAAAAAATAAAACGGGAGATTATTAATAGAGCAACAGACTAAAAACTATTTCCTATTTTCTTGCTCATTAATTCTAAATGTTATATATTTGTAGAATAACATTTATATAAAATATCATGAGTAGAGATAATTTAGAGTTTAATACAATCAAAACGGTAGGGACTATCAATAAAGATAGTATGCTACAAAAAGTTTTTAAGAAAAAGTTTGGTGATTACAATCCTAATAAACTTACTGAAGAGGCCAAAGCAAACTCATTAGCTGACGAGACAATAAAATTCCTAAAAGGCGTTTTCAATGACGTAATCCTTAATAGGGAAGAGTTGTTAGAGAAATATAATGAGGTCAAGATTTCTAATAAAACACCTAGAAGATACGGTAAAACGAAAATACTTTCTGATATTGAAGCTCAGAACGGTGTTGCAACGCCCTTACAGAAGACTATGCTTAACTTAGGTAAACTAAAGACACTAAATACTAATTTACTATATAAAGGCGTCTCTGACCACTATAGAGGGACTAAGAACCTATCCGATAAAGATTTAAGGGCCATAAATGCAGGTATAAGAGACTTTGAAAAGAAAATATCAATGATAAAGTAGTTTTTGAAGTTAATTTGTTGAGAAAAATGTTAAAATGATTGTATACTACGTTGATATGTGGTATATTTGTGTGTAACAAAAAAAGATATTATGAGAACTCAAGGAGAAAGACAGAATTATAATTGGAGACCGAATGACTACGGTTCTACTACTCTTACTAGATATAATCTAGAGGCAGAGCACTGGACCAAAGCATTTAGGGATGCAGCAGGTAAACATAAGGTTGGTGATATAACTACACCAGTTGCTAGTTTAGTATCTCTTATTGATTTGATTCTATCATTGACACTGACTTTGATAATTTTGTTAGTTCATGGAGTGACAATGTTGTTTAAATCAAGTCCTAAGGCTGAGAGTAACACAAAGACTGGTAAAACTCTAAGTGATTCAGAAATTACTGAGACATTTAATGATGAAACTTGTAAAGAGATAAACATATATGGATAAATCTAATGTATTAAAAGGGTATATGTTTGATGAAAATGGTCAACGTATCAATATAGATAACGTTGACATTTTTGTTAGTGAAATGGAAGATAGGTTACTAGTCAATACCTACAGAAATACAATTTATCAACATACACTTATATTAGAAATGGAAAGTTTAGTTGAGAAAGGGTATGTCAAGACAAACAGTGATGAGTCATATGATGGTGAATTGACAATAAACTCATTAAATTCAATGGCACAAGAAATTGAAATGAGGTTCGGTGAAGAATATCATCAAGAGGTTATCGACTCAGTTGACCTATCATTTTTAGATAACAAACCAGAAAACTTATAAAATGGAAGCTATATTACATATATTAGGTGTTTGCGGTGATACGCATTCACACGTTGACTTATTAGACATCTTTTTTGGTGGCGCTTTGGCCAGTGGTAGTACTGTAGCAGTAAAATACTATTGGAATGCTGTAAAGGTAGTTGTCAAAAATAAACTAACAACTAACAACACAAAGTAAAATGAATGGTGGATGCCATTAGACTTTAAAATCAAAAAATAAACAACATGAAAAAATTAAAATATATTTTTGTCGTAGCACTTATACTAGCATTAGCTTCAAGCTATTCAATTGCTTACTATGTGAGCGCTGAAACCGTTGAGGTTACAATTAAAGACAAGGAAAGAATAACCACTGGAAGTGGTGAGAATATAAGTAGTAAATTCATTGTCTATACACAGGACGAGGTATTCGAAAATACGGATAGCACTCTGTTTTTAAAGTTTGATTCTTCAGACTTACAGAACGAGCTTACACCTAGTAATACTTATAAAGTAAAAGTAGCTGGATGGAGAATACCAGTTATGTCTTCATATAGAAATATTCTATCAGTGGAATGAGTATAGAATTAAATCATAATAGACCTTTATCAGACTTTCAACCTGAAATAGACAAACTAAAATCCAAAGGTTATAACCCTATAGCAGTAAGTCAAATGTTTCTTGAAGATTGTTTCGTCCTTGAAACTAAAGATGAGGCCGAAAACGCTTATAGAGAATTTGAAAGGGATGTTAATGAAAAGTGGATTGGAAAGGTAGTAGGTTGGTGGTATGATAAAGAAGGTTTTATTGAGGCCGTCAACGACTATGAAAAAACACAAAACAATTCCGTAAAATCAATCAAAGTTTTAGTATACTGGTTAAACCGTAAATAATAATATTATGTTAAAAAGATTATTTAGTTTTTTATTCCCTAAGGGTAATAAAGTAGAAAAAGAATCTGATAAAGTGCTTGATGAAGAATTTAGAAGAGTACGCATACAAAAACTACATGAGTCATTAAATGATTGGGTGGGGTTTGACGAAAATGACCCACCTGATGATGTGGTTTTGGCTGCTTGTGATACGCATGACTGTGGTTGGGTAATTGATACCGCTTGGTGGCATGATACTAAGAGGTGTTGGATGGTTACAGGTGCTGTAAGGAGTACAGAAGCACATTTACCTTATACTCATTGGAAAAAACTACCAGCTAAGCCTGAAACGACTAAAGTTGTCTTAGGGCGTGAAGATTTGAGTAACTTAAAGGTCGATAAACGAATTGAGGACATTCAAGTACATGATTTTAAATCATCTTCAATAAGTATGGAAATGATATATAAGGCTGAACTTATCATCTTTAAAGATGATAACGATATTCTTAAAATCCTTAAAAGTAGATACGTATGATTAAGAAACTTGAAAGACCTAACGTGAAAGACTACGACTTCAATGATAGTATTGAAAGTGTTAGATACGCTAGAGATATGGGAGAGTATGCTGATGAATTAGAGCGTCAACTAGATTTGCAAGACAGTGGGGATGTATTTAGTTGGCAAGAAGTGTTAGAGTTCGGAAGAAATGCATTTTATGATGGTAGGGAAATTGAAAAATACTATGAAAACGGTATGGCTTCATTTAAGAGGTCCACATATCAAGGTTATTTAAGAGAAATAAATAAAGAATGAAAATGGAATGGATTAAAATAAACAAAACAGATTTACCACCTTTCAAAGAAAAAGTGTTAGTTACTGATGAGTATCAGAATAATGAAGAAAATGAGTTTCATGTAGCTGTATTTCTACTGGAAGGTATATGGGAAAATGAAAGAGGTAGGTTCCCAGAATGGAAAGACTTAAATAATTCTGGTATACGGGACCCAACACACTACTGTAAAATACCCGAACTTAATGAAAAACCTAAAGAATTATAATACCCTAATTATGAACGAAGTGCAGATTAAAAAATGGCTTAATAGTAAAGATGTTATTGTCTATGAACCAAGAGAAGAAGCGGTGTTAATTGAGACTATTAAAATCTTTATTAACGACCATAGTAAGCAATTGCCTTTGTCTGATATGAATGAAAGTCTAACTGTTGGTAAAAAGTTGTTGTGACAGATTGTATATATGGACATGAATTTGAAATAGGTCAAGAAGTCGAAATAATTTACAACGATGTGACACAGAAAACTAATTATTTGTGTGATAACGGCAAATCTAGTTGGTGGTTAAGTAGTGAAGAATTAACAGTTAGATAATTAATATGGACTTTCCTTGGAATAACCAGTAAAAAGTTCTATATTTGCTATAACATAAAACATTTTAAAATGACTGAAAAAAAAAAGAAGTGAAATTATATTAGATGAAATTAAACTTGCTATAAAGAAGTAACATCATGGAAAACTTTACCGAAAACGATTGGAACCATTTGCACGACTGCATATTAAATGCTACGTGGGAGACAACAAAAAAGAAATCTACAAGGGAAGAACTTGTGAAAATATTCAACGAATTGCCATACCATATGAAAGGAGAGGCATACTCATGGGGAATGTCTGATACCTTATGGAGAGAAGATTTTATCGATTGGTATAAAGAGAATTACAAATAAGAAATATGGTAGAGTATAAATACAATAAGGATTCAAATAAGTTCACTGAGAACGGACATACGATGTTTGAGTTCGATATTTTACGTAGACTCAAAAGACTAGCTTATCTTGAAGAACAAATAAAACTATTACGAACCAAAGAGGTGTCAACACTAACTGAGGGTAACCTTAAAAAACCTACTGAGGGTAAGTCTGCACCACCGCCACCTCCAATTAATAACTGATAAAATTTACAAATTATGAAAGAAGAGGAACAAATTGTAGTGGAAGAAGGTATTGAAGTTAACTGGGATATGTTTTACTTATAACATTATAGAATATGATAAAGATTAAAATCAAAGGAAGGAGCAAAGAAATGAATAAGTTTGAGATAGAACCTATCAACATGTTTACGTTGCTGTTTTTAGAAGAAACCACACTTGTAAACATAGATGAGTTCGTCCAAACTGAGTTAGGTATAATTAAGAGTAATAAGCTCCTGTGGGGAAAATTATTCTCTTATTACACTGTAGATGATAATGGTAAAAAGCAACCTGTGGTAGCTACTAGCGGTAGTTATATCAGGTCTAAACCTAACGACACTAAGAGTGATAATCTATCACACCTACCAATAACAGTAATCTAATGAAGTCTATAGACTTAGGTCGAGCAGAGAAAATAAATAAGGCTATTCTAGAGGATATTTTTCTTTGGTTTACGAAAGAAGATTTGGTAAAACTTTCTAAATTCAATTATGGTATTCACGTCTACGAGAGTATTGATTACAAGTGGTACGACAGATTCAAGCACTGGGCAATCCACCAGAAAACATCTAACTTAATTAAAATAATAGAAATAGAAACTGTATTATAAATATATGAACTCAACAATCCCATTAGAACTCACAATAAATTTAAATGATTTCGATAAGATAGGAAGTAACGATATATCAATAGCTTTACATAGCAACAAACATGATGAATTAATATTAGAGGGTAAAAAATTAATTCATCTAGTTTATGACCCTAAAGATAGGGTTATAAATAGAATAAACTACATTGAAAAATCTAAATTAGGTAACGGTAATTTAATCAACTTTAAATTTCAGTATGTTACAGAACTAAAGTACAATGGTGATGATACAAAACCCTATGAAGAAATTATAGGTGACCTAGTGTTAAAGTATAAGTACGATGAGAACAAGCTCACATCAATCACTACTTCTAAAGGTGGTACATTAGAGCAAATATTTAACGATGGTAACCTCCATAAAAAAATATACAAATTACTGGATGAAAATGATAGTTACTTAAGTGCGACGTTTTACTTTAACGGTCATGTGGAGCCGTATTCTTATGAAGACAATAAGGAAAACTTCTGGCATTTAGGTTTAAGTTATGAAAACCCTTACAGAACAGATAATGACTTACTAAAACTGTTAAAATCATAAAATATTTGTTTTATATATAATTTTAATGTATATTCACTTAACCAAATAAAACAGGATATGAAGTTACCAATTAAGAATATATATGGCGAAGTGCTTTTTGAGCATGAGGAAAAGTATAATACTATGGCAAAAACGGTTGAATCAACTGCTGAATCTGGTATTGACTTGTCATATGCTAATCTATCTTATACCAACTTAGGATATATCAAAATAGAAGATGTTAATCTAAGTAATGCTGATTTGACATGAGCTGATTTGTATGGAGCTAATCTTAATAATTGCAACTTAAGTGACGCCATATTAACGGACTCTATTTTAGTTGTCACTAACTTTAGTGGTTCTGATTTATCTGGGGCTAATTTAGATGGAGCTAGAACAAAAGGAATTGTTTTAACTGATGTTAAGACAGAGGATATGAAATTCTATAATTTTAACACAAAACTAGTTGGACCTAATAAGTATGAAATAACTGTAGAGTCACCTAAAATTAAGGGTGTTAAAATCGTGGTTACCTGCAATACTAAAAACCTTGAAATGGTAGACGATATGTTAAAAGAAATGATAATTAAAATTAATGATAAAACCTAATAATTATGGAACAAGCATCACAGGAAGTATTTGAAGATTTAAAACAAGCTGCAATTAAAGTTTGGAATACCTACGATAACGAGTTTGGTTACGTAGATGAAAAAGTGGATAGGGTTAACTCAATTTCTAATGTAGGTGATGACCCTATGCTCATCTATAGAATGTTCGACCACATCAACCAAAGTAGAATGGTTAATATGTTAGAGTTAGACGAAAGTGTAACTTACTTGAAAGAACATATATACGGTTAATTTTATGAAGAGCAAAGTGAAGATACCATATCACTACGGAGTGGTAGTTGATAACATACACGGTAGTAGGAATAAAAATAAAGAGGGTGAAACTTGTCATGATAGGATGGTTAGACAAGCTGAGCAATATGCCAATAACGCCTTGAACGGCGAAAAAGATGTTAAGGTAGATTATATTTAAAAATAATTTATGTTAAAATAAAGCATTATGCTTTGTCACATAGATAAATTATGTTATATTTGTTAATATAATTTAAACTTAAAACCCTTAACCATGCAAAAGTTAAAAGAAATTGTCCATAAGATTTCTCCCATATTTTTTAGGAGAGCATATTTTATAACGATTATAATTGACGAAGGTGAGAAAATGTATTATAAGGGAGTTGGTGACGTTTGGACTTCCGACATAGAAGAAGCATACAAGTATCAATACCAACCTGATTTTATGTGGTTAAATGATGCTCACTACAACTTAGAAGAATATTATTTTTAAAATAAATAACACGAAAATGGAAAAAGACAAAAAATACATACAGTACGCTGCAATGATAAACGATGCATTAGCAGAAACTCTTTTTAACGAAGATAGCGACATGGTAATCGACCAAGAGGTGTTGATGGATAATGAGAACTTAACTCAGTTTATTCATGCGTTAGCCAATGTAGCACCTAATTCTCTGTTTAATAGATTGACAGGTGATAATAAAAATCACTTACAGTTCAATCAGTTAGCTAATAGTTTATGTTTTCAGTATATGACTAAAACAAGTAACTCAGAGGAAGAATAATGCAAAAGATAGGGGAAGAATTACAGGAGTGGGAAGACCAACACGAAGATGGTTACCAGCTAAAGACAAATCAAGAAATAATTGATATTATATCTTTCTTTGGTAATGGTGAAACAGAATTTCACACTGTCGACATCAACCGATTAGTAGTTGAAAATGATAGAGTGAAGCAGTTAGCCCGTGATTTATAGTTCATGAAGGAAATGCACATTAACAATAATAGTGATGAGTATGAATATTCCAGAGGGTTTACTGAAGCAATAGACAAAGTTATTAAGGAAATTAATTCAATATTATGAGTAACATAATAACAAGAGATAAAGCTAACAAAGTATACGACCTTTTGGTTTCGATTGGCGGCGCCAGTGAGGATGAAAGATTTGACTTCATTTATCATCATTGTGAATCTGAATTTGGTTGTAGTGAGTGGAGATTCCGTGGTAAACTTGGTTTTGGTGGTAAATATAGAAGCACTTGGAATGGTGTAAGTTATTATCCTGAGGATGAAACACCTGAAATGGCGAGAATTAAAGCTGAACTAGATGAGAGATTAAGTGAAATTTAAAACAATATAACATGAAAGTTGCTGAAACATTCGAACAAAAAGAGATTAAGAATTTACCAAAAGAAGTATATGCTAATGAATACTTGAATAAATTTGCGGATAAGATGATGCATTTATCAAATAGGTTGAATCAGGCTGATGATAATGATGACTTTGCTGATGATATCGATATCAAACGTGACTACCTACCAGCAATTCAAGAATTCATATTGAACATAAATGGTTTATAATAATTTACCAAAAGCTTTTTTAGTAGATTAATTTATTGTACATTTGCATTAAACAACAAATAATGACTCATCAAACGTTTATGACTGTAAATAATCCACCATGGACTGTATTTTTAACTGTATTCATAATTGGAGTTTTTATATATCGATACGTTTTTAAAAAGTAGACAATGGCTTATATTATGTTCAAAAATGCAACGATTACTAAAAACATAAATGATTATGTGGTGATTGATGAGAAGTATAATACCTACACTCATGAAATATTAACTAATGAGCAATTGCAAAAACTTAAAGATATTTTAGGTGTAAGTGAACTGAACGAACAAAAAGAAATACTAAATGATATTTCTTACATAAATAAATTTGAGTTTTATGGGAGTACTAGATAAAAAGGGTGTCCGTTACGTAGTGTGGCAATTTAATGAAGGGGAAAAAGAATACCAAATAGATGGTAAGAATTTAGTGTATTGCCAATTACATCCTATAATGCACGGTTGTCAATGTAATCACGTAGGTGGAACAAAAGAACATGCCAAAATAACTGAAAACCTATCCAAAATAGCAAAGTTATTTCAAGAAATTGACGAGATTAATAATGTTGAAGTTGAACTTAAAAACTAGGTTATGAAAAATGATGAGATTGAATTAGGTAATTGCCCTAACTGTGCGTGTGATGCAGTAGGTTATGACGGGACTGGTCCAGAACCATTCCTAGAATGTTTCCAATGCGATTACAATTGGACAGCTAAATAAAGAACCTATGATTACCAAACTAGATATTGATATTATCAATAACATTAAAAAAGATATTAACAAAAGAATCACAAGTAAAGGGACTCAAATAGATTGGGACCTAGTTAATCAACTTGAGACATTGGATAAATTAGTTCATTGCTTAAAAATAGCTGAACATAGTTACAAGCCAGTTTCAGAGGAAGATAAATATGATAATTTCTTTACAGCTGAATGTCTTGAATGTGGATGGTGGGGTAGTTCTAGATTAGTAGAAGGTGGTCACCCAATAGCTGACACTGGAGATTATTCTGACCCAGTATGCCCCGTGTGTTACTCTGATGAAATAGAAGAAAAACAAGGACAATGAGAGAACTAGATTTATAAAACGGAGCGTAAAACCCACCCATCGTTTTTACATGGGTGGGATGTAAGCGACAAAGGTAATGATTAACCAATACTATCTGGTTCAGGAACTGATTCGGATATAAAACAAAAACGGAGTAAGGCGTTGCCATTAGGCGAGTCTATGACCTCCGAAGCCCATCCCATCGCCTCTGGCGTGGGTGGGTAGTTCACTAACACCAAGTGTCTTTGATGATGAGGGTATTCAATGTGTATTGAAAGACGGCTATTTCGTAATACCTATGAGAAATATATGCGAATACTATGGAATCAACATAAAAGAAATTTTTGATGAATATAAAGAAGAGAATTAAAAGAGCCTTAGCAGCGTTTCTAAGAGAGGAATTATTAGAATATATAGGATATAACCATGAGATACCTTATATGAGTTTACAGGACCGCTATGTGATTAATCAGGTGCCGTTTGAGAGTGTTGTGATGGAATCTAAACTATCAATTGATGACTACGGTCATAATCAGTTACGCATTGAAGAGCAGATTAGTAGAATGAAGCAAGAATTTGCTGATAAGGTCCTAGAAAATATACATGTAGATGCAAATGACCTAACAAATCATAAGCATTATAGGCAACGTTATGTCACGTTTAGACTGATGGTTCAAAAGAAAAAGGAATAGAAATATGAAAGCAATTATAATAGATAGGATTAACCCTGATGATGCCAAAGAATTGGTTTTGGTTTCATTGTCGATTGATAATGAGATTTTAGAGGGATGGGTATTGGCCAAGCCACTTAATTACGATAGGAAACATACAACATTGTTCCAGCGTTTTAAAGCGGCCTTGAAGGTACTATCTGGAAAAGCAATTGCTGTACAATATTTTAGTGACTTAACTAAAGAAGAAAAAATAGCTTACGCTAAATCGCAATTAAAACCTAAGTAAAATGAGAATGTTAGAATTTCTAGAGTCTCTGGACCAAAATAAAACTGTAGCTGAAGCCACAAAAAAATATAAAGAGGCTGTTGAAACTAAGAAATTAGAAAGAGATAGGCGTAGAAATGAAATTCTAGGTTTTCTAATCGGTTCTTTTGTTCTTGTTAAAGATGAGAGTGACTTATTCGGTGATTCTATAAGTTACATAAAAGTTGATGACGCTTCTTTCATTGGACAAAGCACAGATTATGAAGATATATTTCAAATAGAAGGTGAGGTCGTTTATTTAAGCGGTAATAGTGTTTACATTAAAGACACAACATATGAACTTCTTAGTGAAGATTTCGAATACATATCGGAGGGATTTTTTTATGACAAAAAAAAGGCGGTTAGAAATATATTAAGTCTTATTGAAAAAGAAATATGAAACAATTTTTTAAAAGTAAAGAAGATTTTCATAATGTCATACATTCAAAACTTATGTCAGAGTATAAGTGTGAAATATGGTGGGACGACTTTTCAATAGACTATCCTTATATTAGACTAAATGTATATGAAGATGGTAAAAAATTCCATGGGGAATATACAGACCAAAGTTTATTAGGTGGTAAAATGGATGACCTAACTTGGTTATACACAACAAACGAATTATACATTAAGAATTAAAATAATTATGAGCGGAAAAGTAATAATAACATTAAAAGAGTATTCAAAACTAATAGGAGAGCCTTTGGGTGAAGGTTCAATTGAATTACCATTTGAAGAATATCATGAGCTTTACATCAAATCATCAGACGAAGCTAACGAACTTAAGATTACGGGAATAGGAGATAATCTATTACAAATGTTGATGTATTCTAGTAACAGCGCTTCAGGTATTAGTGGTGAAATGATAGAAAGTAGAATGGCTGAGTTGGAAAGTATAAATGGCCTTTCTAAATTAAAAGAAATAACCGAAAAAGCTATAACTAAAGAGCAAGGTAATGCCTATAATACCTATAATCCCATGGACTCAAGCCACGCCGTGAAGATGAATGCTTTAAATAAAATGTTAGATTTAATTAAACGTAGATAATATAATGGAAATTGTAGAAAAAGGCTGGAACGTAACTGTAGGTGGATTAGCAGAACCTTATCTGTATGAAGATGTTTTTGTTCATGCAGAAAATAAAGGTCAAGCTCGTTCAAAAGGTTTTGATGAAATGAAGTATCAAAACGCAGAAGTCCAAATGAGTAACACAGGTTTTACTAAATGTAGAGAAGTACAATTTACTGATATCAGAGTAACTAGAAGTAAAGAGCATGATTTAATTAAATGCAATGATGAGGTTATGACTCGTCAAGCTGTGGGTGAAAAGAGATGGTGTGAACAAAGAGATGAGGAAGCTAAGAAAATAATGGATGAAAATCCAAATGGAATTGCTGTTGTTTATGCAGGTTGTCATTCCTCTTATTGGGGACCTAATCACGCAGGGTATTATAGTAATTTACTTTCAGCTGGTAAATATTCAACCAAAGAAGCCTATGATATAGTAAAAGGAAGTGATTATAGCAGAAGAGAAACTGTAATGTTGGTCAAACCAGATGAATACAATAAAGATATTGATTCACAAATTGAAGCTTTAAAGACTAAAATTCAGAGGCTAGAGCATAGTAAAATAGATAAATCAATAATCCCATTAATATAACAAATATTAAGATTTATTAAAATAATTTCATCATTTACTTGGTGGAATTATTTTTTTGTGTATCTTTGTCAAGAATCAGTAAAATCTGATAATTTAAATAATAATAATAACTTAAATTAAAAATGAAATGAACAAATTATTATCAATCTTTTTACTATTCGCTTTAGTAAGCTGTAGTATCGACAGATTAGAAGAAACTCAAGTAATTGAGGGATTAGACGGTATGACCACATTGGTCAATTCATCCACGGAAGGGCAAGGTGAAAATTGCGAAAATGGTGGAGTTAAATTAGAGTTTGGTGTTGATACTAACTTTAACGGAGTATTAGAGAGTGACGAGGTTACATCAACTGCCTATGTATGTAATGGGTTAGATGGTGAAGACGCATCACCTTATATTGTTGACGTTATAGTAGTTGATGGTACTGGTGAATGTCCAAATGGTGGTGTATCTGTAGTTACAGGTATAGACCTTAATGGAAATGGTACATTAGATGCTGAAGAATATCAGACCCAAACATTTATATGTAACGGAACTGATGGAACTGATGGTCAAGATGGTAATGACGGAACTGATGGAACTGATGGTCAAGATGGTAATGACGGAACTGATGGTAATGA
>Ga0306869_1000202_pt1 | contig 33435 bp, 36 predicted proteins | sample AntRauTorckE6833_FD_190421 | JGI IMG/M metagenome (GOLD analysis project Ga0306869, IMG submission 190421) | Saline lake microbial communities from Rauer Islands, Antarctica - Metagenome Torckler E6 #833 (v2) (version 2) | ecosystem: Environmental > Aquatic > Non-marine Saline and Alkaline >... | reverse complement strand
ACGTTAGCTATTGTTCCTGAAGAGATTGTAGCTCAGATGGGTTCTGATTTTGATGTTGATAAACTCTATACATACCAGCCTAAGTCTGAATATAAGATGACTGCAGATGGTGGTCATAGATTAGAACGTATTAAAGGAAATGTATTTGAAGTTAATAGCGAAGAGTTTATAGAAATTCCTTCAAATGCTCCTGTAAGTGAAATTGAGAGTGTTGAATTATTTACTACGAAAGTAGATCAATTTAATTATACTTTTAATCCTGAAACTGGTGAAGTAATACACAATGCCAAAAAAGGAGATAAAGTTGAAACTAGAAATACTCAGATAGGTAAAGTATTAGCAGCTTATTCTAATGAGAATAACTTACCTACAGAGGAGTTCAACAATCAAACGTATGCTAAAGTAGGAGACAGAGTAGTTAATGTTAACAATAGCAATATTGTTACTGATCCTAATATTGTTAGCAAGTTCGATGACTCATCTGATATAGAAGAGGGTGTTGATAGTATTCAACAAACTGGTTTAACTGAAGATAACCAAGCTTTATTGGAAGATGTACTTTCTAGTTTTGAAATAGGATTAGGTGTAACATTAGTCGAAGACTTTGGTTCTAAAGATAGAGGTCAAATGGCTTCTGTTAATAAAAATCAAGAAGTGAAGCTGGCTATTGACAGAATAACTGCAGAGAGCTTTATAGAATACCTTTATGGTGAGGATGAAACTGATTCTCTTACTACCAAGCAAAAGAGAGAAGTAGCTAAAAGATTAGATGCTCAGGGTATTACTAGAGAGGATGTTGAAAATCTTGTACAAAATAAAAGGGATGCTGTATCTTTTATCCTATTACATGAGAAGAGTCATGTAGGTAATAAAGATTTTCAGAATGATGAAATAACAAGTGTTAGAGATCAACTCGAAGCAGATGAAATAACTCCTGAAGAGTATAGAATGAGTGAGTCTATGCTGGCTATAGAAACCAGAGCTACTGTAGATGCTTTCAGAGAACTAACACAGTTCAAAGAGGATGAAGTTGCTCCTATATTTAAAGCAAGAGAAGTAAAATTAAATTACACAAGTGACCAACAGGTAGCTCTTTCTAAAGCAGGTACCTTTGTAGATAGTTTTAGAGAGTCAGGAAATAGACACTTCTTACTAGCTGGATATGCAGGTACTGGTAAAACAACGATTGCAGAGAATATTGCTAATTATGCAATAAGTAAAGGTATTCCTGTAACAGTTTCAGCGCCTACTAATGCTGCTGTAGAAGTTGTACGTAATAAATTTTCTGGTACAGACTTCAAAACACTCCATAGCATGTTATATGGAGCACCTGATCTTATAACAGGTAAATGGGAAGATCCTAAAGTGCCTGATAATACGCTCATCATTGTTGATGAAGCTTCTATGATAGATCAAGACTTACTAGATGATATTGTAAAAGGTGCTAAAAGAGCTAATAGTAAGATTGTATTTCTTGGAGATAGTTACCAATTAGAACCTGTAGGTGTAGATCCTAAATTATTTGAAAACTTTGACTTTGGAGATAATCGAACAGAGTTACAAGAAGTTAAAAGAATTGATAATGACGTTCTGAAAGTAGCTACTCATATACGTAATACAAAGAGTAGTAAGCCTCAGATACTCGATATAAATAATGATGACTTTGCTTTTACAGAGAGATTTGGCAGTGAGTTAGCTCAAGATATAAAAGAAGATAATGATTTCGTTGTACTTACTACAACAAACAGGAAAAGAGTACAAAATAATAACAGTATAAGAAGAACCAAATACGGTAAAGAGTCTTCTAATCCTATAGTAGATGGTGAAACTCTAGTAGCTGTAGCTAATAACACAAAGAAAAATTCTCAAGTATTTACTGTAAATGATCCTGTAATAGAGCAAAGTTTTACAGAAACTGTTTATAAAAAAGAACATGAGTTTCATCTAGTACGATATACTGATGATACTGGTCAAACACGTAGAGTGTTACTTGCTCCTAACTTAGACCAAGCTTCTTTACATGGATATCAGTTAATTTATGGTACTCAAGGTAAAAGTAGGTTTCATACTTTTCCTTTTTCTGAAAGTGATGAAGGTGGTAAGACTTCTTGGAAGAAGTCAATAGATATTGCTACATACGGATACTCTCTGACTATCCATAAATCTCAAGGTAGTCAGTGGGATAATGTATACGTAGAAATACCTTGGATGCACAAAGACTGGGAGGCTGGTAGAATGATCTATACAGCTATCACAAGAGCTGCTAAAAAAGTACGATTAAAAGAAACTCATTATATTCAAAAAGTACCTGTTGATCAATATAGAGAATCTCGTGGATTCCCTATTAAGTCTGATCAGCTAGAAGATGCTCTTAAGTATACAGAAGATTCTTCTTTAGAAGCTATAGATGCATTTAATTCTCAACCTAGAACTCCTAGAAGAAGTGACCTGGTTAGAGTGCGTGCAGCTACTGCTGATTTCAAAGGAGTGTCTGATGATCTTCTTAAGAACAAGTACATAGAGATCTTTGAATCTGTACTCAGTCATCCAGACATGTATGAAAACATTACAAGTTCTCTAGATAAAGATGACTTGCAAGATGTAAAAGAGAAAGTAGAAAATGTTCAGTTATCTAAAATTAACGTATATGCTCCTAACTCTTATATAGGTCAGAGAGATTACAAACTCAATCAGAAGTCAGGTAATACGTTGATTGGTATTTATGCTCTTGCTAATACGTTGAACTCTGTTATTCAAGATAAGGGTAAAGCAGATTTACGTCTAATACAAACAGAGGACAATAAGATAATGCCTATGACTATTCCTGTCAAATTAGGCAACAAGAAATTGGAGTTATCTACTCTATCAGGAGAAGGCACATCTAAAGTTGGCAAAGAGACACGTACTAAAGGTGATATCATTTCATTGTTATTATCTGCAGCTGTAGATAATGCTAATGAGAACGTACTTGGACCTCTAAATATCAATGAAACCACAGCCAACGCCACTGTTGCATTAGCCTTACTAGAAGATGATAAAGGAAATTCAGTAGGTCTGGATTACATAGGAACATTTACCTCCCAACCTATTATGAGAGAGCTTGTAGATCTTGTAGCTAGAATGGAAGGTGTTAACTATGAAGCTTTTATAAGTGATCCAATTACTCAAGCTATAGATGAGCTTTCAGAGAAGTATAAAGTGAAGATAAGTAGGAAAAATACAGTTCTTTCTGATACTGATCTTAATGATATGCTCTCTATAGATAATATTGAAAAAACTACAGACAATAATAAAGCTAAGCAGTTGAAAGTTCTAGACATGTTCAGACAATTCTATAAGCTTGGTCAGGAGATTAGAAACCTACAGCAAGCAATTTTAGCTCCTGCTACAAAAGGTGTAGAGAATAGAGTAGTATATGCATTACGTCAGATTAATAATGCTAAAGAAATAGTTGTAAACGGCTCTAATATGATTGATAATATTCAAGAGTTAATGACAAACGTAGACAGTTCTCCTACAGAACAGGCAGTATCTATAGATGCTATTCATAATACAGCTTCAAAGTTAATATCTGAACTGTTGCCTGAGTATACTAGTATGTATACACCTACGATTGCAGCTATAGAAGAAGCTACTGGCAAACAATACTCTAACAAAGAAGCTGATAGAATCTGGAAGGGTATTAAACGCTACATGAATGCTCACTTCTCTAAAATGAACTTAGATGAGAAGGATAAAGATATAAGGAAGCTAAGAGAAAGACTGTATTATGGAGATCCTACTCATGAGAATCCTAATAAGCGTCAAAGTATATTTGACAGGGTTAAAGAAGCTAAAGATACTTGGGCTAGTGAGGAATTCTTAATTAAGAGACTAACTGTAGAACAGTCTGTAAAAGCAAGTGAAGTAAGCAAACTTGAATATAAAGCAGCTAAACAGAGTAGATTAGATGATTCTGAAAATACAGTATCTCTTCTTAGTATGTTACATGCAAAAGGTAATACTGTAGAAACTGAAGGAAAATCAGAAGAAGAAATTGAAGCTGAAAAAGCGGATAATAAAAAGAAAGCAGATCTATCAGCTGATTTAATCTTATTTGATCTTGCTACTGGAGGGGTACAATCTCCTGTAAGTTTCAGTAAGTATGTACCACCTTCTATATTAAGTGCTTTAGGATTAGGAGAAGTCTTTAATGATTCAGATTACAGTCCAGAAGTAGTTGGAAAACAGATTATACAGCATAACCCTAACCTTGCTAAAGAGATACCTTCTGAGCTAATTGTAGAAAAAGGTGTTGTTAGAAATAACAATAAAAAACTTGAAGAAGTTACACTAAAACCAGCTGAGAGTGATGCAAAATTTAAATTAGCTAGAACGGTAGAAGGTGTACCTATGTATCCTACGTATACATACTTCTTTGATAAAGAGTCAGGGAAACCTGTACCTATGGTAATCTCTAAACAAGATGAAGAAGGGGTAACATACTCCGCTTTAGCTGTTCTAGGAACTCCAAATAAATCAGAATACGTTCCTGGCAGAGTTATAAATCAAAGTTTCTTCAATGGAACTAAAACTACCCCTCATACTCCTGTAAGTGTAGATCCTTATAAGGGAACAGCTAAAAGAACAGCCAATTCTGAAAGTTTAGGTTCTCTAAATGATATACTTAGAGATAATAAAATATTAGAAAATGGAATACCTAAAAAGGATATACCTGTTAGAGACTTTATATCTAGTATAGCTCTTCAAGATAGATATCAAACTCTTCTTGATATGGCTTCTAGAAATGAATCTATTAAAGATTACACAATATCTTTTACCAATGATACTGAAGGCTTAGCTGGGGTAATTGACCCTAACAATAGGACAATAACTCTATCAATCCCTATCATTGATAAAATATCATCTAGTATAGATGAAGTAATCGCTCATGAGCTGTCTCACGCTCTCACTCTAGATGCTATTGACTTAGATCCTAATAGTAAACAAGTCAAGCAATTAAACGCTCTCTTACAGTTTGTAAAAAGAGAACTTTTAGATCAGGGTGTACATGCTGATGCTTATGCACTTTCAAATGTATCTGAGTTTGCAGCTATGGCTATATCGAATACACAGTTTCAGAAGAAGATAAATGACATGAAGTTTAATAATGGCACAGCTTTTGATCGTTTCAAGCAGATTATCATGGATTTAATCTCTTCTATAGCATCTGGTATGGGTATTACGGTAAAGAGGGGTAGTGTGTTAGAAAACACTATTATACAAGTTGTAGAGATTGCTGAGGCAGGAAATACAGGAGTTAAGCCTATGCAAAAAGAGCTTACAGATCCTATTGAATCTGAATCAGAAATAGGTAGTGAGCCTGGTATTGATGAAGGAGAAATGTCAGGTAGTCTTCAAGCTTTGTTGGAACAGCAAGCTGATCGAGAAAAAAGAGGATTCTCTGCATGGGATGAAGTAGATGAAACTGTGCAAAATGTTGTAGATGCTTTAACAGCTAGAATTAGTAATATCACTAGAAGAATTACTTCAGAATCAGATGAAGAAAGATCTGATATGACTAATAAGAAGAGACAGGAATTGATGACTGTAGTAGATCGTCTGAAAAATGACAGACAGACTCTTCTTAATGAGAACGCTGAAGATGCTATTATTAAAGTAGCTAAAGAGCAAGCAGCTTGGGTAGAAAAAATAGCAAAAGACCCAACATCTTCTGATGCCTTATTTAGTGCAGCTTATGATACAGCTAAGAGTTGGAGCTATGATGGATTTACCAGAGACTTCTTAAATCGTATTAAATTGAGAGCAGGAAATAACAGTCCTGTAGTAAAAGCTCTTAGAGAAGCTGACTCTATCATGCGTCCTTCCAGAGATACTATTGAGGAACGTATGTTAGTACGTGTAAGAGATCAGATTAATGAAGGATTGCCTGATAAATATAAGATTAAGACTACAGATGAACTTAAGTATTTGCAAGATTCTGGAATCCTTACAAAACACTTCTTTGATTCTTCTCAGATCAGCCATCAAATAGGTCAATACTTCTTTGAGATAATGGCTAGTAACTCTAGACAAGCAGAATCAGATCTTGCTACCTTTAAAACAATACTGAAAGAGAAGTTAGAAAAACTTGAAGGAGAAAGTCTTGAAGACTTTAGACAGTTAGACTCTACAGGTAAATGGACTGGTGATTTAATTCATGAGTATAGCTATGAGTACCAAAGTAGAAAACAAGCTGCAGACAAAGCTTTAAAGAACAATCTTAGAAAAGCTAGAAAGATGTCTAAAAAAGATGCTAGAGCGTTCTTGGGTAAAGTACTTCCTGAGTATCACAGATACATGGATGAACTGCAAGAAACTGTAGATACAAGAATACTTGTACTAGATGATTTTAATTCTTCCAAATGGGAGAGTAGAAAAGATTATATTGAATATCTAGAAGAAACTTATGGTAAAGAGAGAGCAGAAGATATGGTACAATCTGCTGAAACTCAGTATAAAACATATTTAAATAAACGAGATACCCAAAGAGAAATCTTTCAATCAGAGTATAACGCCCAAGAAACTCCTATGCCTGAAGATCTTTGGGTAGATGAGCAAATGGCTGAGTGGGAATTGCAACACAGTCCTTTAAGGGCTCTAGATGAGAAGTTTGGTAGTATAGAAGGTAGAATGGATAGTTACCATTCTATAGAAGGTAAAGACCACCTGACAGTAGTACCTAAAATGAGAAATAAGAAAGGTGAATTAACAGGGTTTTATGACCAACGTTTTGGCAATCTTTCTGATAACCAGATGGAGTTCTATAACTTCTATGTAGCAACTGTAAATCAATTCAAAAGCTTTTTACCAACCTATAGAACACAATTTTTAGGAGATAACTTCTTCCCTAAAATGAGAAAAGGATTCTATGAGCAAGTAATGAACTCTAATTTGTCTGGATCATTCCAATACTTAAATGAAGAGTTTACAAACTCCTTCACTACAGGAGAACCTAGCAAGCTTATAAAAGAAAAACTAAAATCTTATGAAGAGATAGATCCTGAAACAAAGCTTCCTAGAAAACAAATACCTATACGATTCTTAGATCTTAAATCTGATATGACTGTAGATGACCTGACATTCAATATATCAGGTAACTTAGAACTGTTTGCAGGAATGGCACTTCACTATAAATACATGTCTGAGATTGAGGATACATCTAATCTTGTACTTCAGGTAGCTAGAAAAGCTTCTGCACTAGCAGAACAGAATGGTCAAGGCATCTTAAATAGAGACAATAGCCCTGTTGCTAAAAAGAATGGTGCTGTTAATATGGTAGAGATGCTTGAATATACCAGAGATGCTGTTATGTATAAGAAAGCTAGGCAGGAATATAAACCTTCTAACATTCAGATATTTGATTCCTGGAATCCTAGAGAAAACAACAGAAAAAGAGCTAGACTACGTGAACTAGAAGCAATGAGAGATCAAGCTGATAGAGATTTAGAACGAGGATTAATGTCTAAAGAAGACTACGATGCTAAGATTAAAGAATGGAGTAAGGAGTACGAAAAAATAGGTGGTAAAAACCTTGTATGGGGTAAAGTAGGTGACAGATTCCTAGAGTTTAGTCAGCTGAAAGGTATGGGATATAACCTTACTGCAGGTATGGCTAACGTAGGTTTTGGTGTACTATCTAACTTTACATGGGCTGCTTCTGGTAGAGACTTCACTACAAGAGAGTTGATGAAGGCTTATCGTATGGTTATGACTCCTCGATTTGATAGTGGGCTTAAACAAAAAATAGCTTATATTGTTAAGAATTTTAACGTTCTCTTTGAAGTTACTGAAACAGAGTTTGGTAAAGTAACTAACAAGGCTAAAGCCACAGATTCTAAGAAATATAACTTTATGTCTAAGTACCTTAGCATTTATGCTATCCAGAGAACAACTGAATTTACAGTACAGGCTTCTTCATTAGTAGCTCAAATGCTCCATACAAAAATATCTGTAACAGATACTAGAACAGGAGCTCAAGTTCAAAAGAATCTATTTGAGCTTATGGATAATAAAGGAGAATGGGATACTAGATATGACATACCATCAGAATGGAAAGACATGAAAGCTGGTGGCCAAATTACTAAACTGATGCAGTTTAGAAATAAAGTTGTCCAGGTGAATAAATATTTACATGGTAACTATGACCCTAACTCACCTTTCTTAATGAAGAAGAGCCTAATTGGTAGAGCGATTGGTCAGTTTAGAAGTTGGATTCCTTATGGATTTAAGCAACGTTTTGGAGAAGAGCAATATGATAGAATGCTTGGAAGAGCGTTTAAAGGAAGATATAGAACGTTTTTAGATATTGGATTTACAAACTCTATTAAAGGTGTATTTGGTTCTTTAGTTAGAGCCGATGAGTTTGCATATGGCAAAAAGGGGACGACAGATCGCCTTGAAGATATTGATATAGATAACCTGAAGATGGCTCTTAGAGAAATGCTTGTATTAGTTTCTCTCATAGGTACTGGAGTCTTACTTAAAGCTTCTATTGAAGATGATGATGATAGCTGGACAGCTTTCTCAGGTAGAATACTTGCTAATCAGCTTTATAGAGTTGAACAGGATATCTACTTCTATTTAGATCCTAGAACATTTGAGGAGATTCTTAGAAATCCTATAGCTGCTATCCAGGTCTATAAAGACTTTGCTAGAGCTTCAGGAGATGCTATGAGATACATCAATGATGATGACTTTGAAACTGATACTTTATTAAGAAGTGTTGGTAGGAATGCTCCTTTAATTAACCAGTTCATTAAAACGAACTATCTAGGTAACAATTTACACTAACTTATCACTTGTCCTATATTAGGCTAGCCTCTGTGAAGGGAGGCTAGCTCATTTTTAATTTAACTATCTAAATCTATAAGTAAAAGCTCTAAAGGATATTTTGCAGATTCTTCTTTAGTTTCTATCTGCTCTATTATTATACCTTCACCAGTTTTACCACACATTACTTTTTCCACCTGCCCATTTCTACCAAGTCTCCGCTGCTTCATATGCTCTCTTACAGCGGTAATGTATCAACATTAATCATTGAATTTCTCCATTAATCGTTCATATTTATTTAAGAATAATCCTTTACCTAATTCAGGATGTAAACTCTGTATATAACCACTCTCATCTGTAACACCTATTACACTTTGCTTAAACTCTACTTCTTCTGCCCAAGACCCGTCTGATAATAACTGTCTAGCTTCTATACATAGAGCCATATGATCAGCAGAATACACAATGTCAGGCAACTCTTTAGTGTTTATGTCTATACTAGATGATATTTGCTCATTTAGCAGAGACTCCATCTTCTGGTATAATGGTAATAGATCTTTAAGAGGAGTAGACAAATCTCCCATAAAAGCTTCTGTAGAATCGTGCAGGAGAGCTTGTAATCTTTCAACAGTAGTTCCGCCTGCCTGAGCTACGATATGTTCTACGAGCAATGAATGCTGCGCCACAGAGTAATACCTGTCAATGTGACCAGAGAACCTACAGATCATAGACAGACCATGAGCAATATCCTCTATAGTTATCTCAGAATTTTCCAAATTATTAAAGTTTAGTGTCTTTCCACTAGCTACTTCTATGTAGTTATATTCTCGTTTAGGTTGAGTGTTTGCTATATACTCACAGCAGTCTCTTAAAAAGTCTTTAAAGTTCATATTCTATAGGTTTTATTACTAAATAATTATCGGTTATGTATAGAATCCTGTACATTCTACTTATTCCATGAGATTGTACATTCATAATTTTTACTACATCTCCTCTCTTAAACATAAAAGAATCAACTATATGTAAAGGAAAGGCTCCGTATACTACATGATAGTATACTTTTATAAAGAAATGCTTAATCTTTATATGTAGTTTTTCATATTTGACAAGTCCATATCCTAAAAAGCTAACAAAACCTGATAAAATTATCAAAGAAATTAGTATAAAAATATCGCTAATTGTTTTTTCCATAAATACTAATATTTTTTACCATGAAGCTGTTCTCTGGTTTTATTATATTTGATTTTCTGATCTATATGAAACTGTAAATCTATACCAAGACCTTCTGCCATATCTAATAATCTAATGACAGCATCCGCTATTTCATCCTCAAAGGTATCTTTAATGTCTTCTTGAAAGAATTCTTTATCAAAACTTTTACCATTATCTACTACGTTTGAGATGTATTCCTTTATATCCGCTCTTCTTCCTTTTCTGTGAGCTTCTATAGCTTCTCCTAACTCTGAAGTTACTAACATAAGTAGTTCTCCTATATTACGCTCATTATTCCAAAATCCTTTCTGTTTATTTATGTGATGTATCTTTTTCTGTAATGTTTGTATATTCATAATAAAATTTAAAAAAAGGGGGCTATATATATGCCCCCAATTATAATTAACTGTTATCTACTGAGTTCCAATCAGTTTCATTTTCTAAGATAATAAGCCGTCTGTTAAGACTAGTTTCTTCTTCTGTATCAATCTCTTCACCTGCTGCTTTTTGCTCATACAGATGCTTAAGACGTTCTTTGATTTCTTCTACATCATAGTCAATGAAATCTTCTTCAAAGTAACCATGTGTAAGTTCTTCCCAGCTTCCATCACATCTACGTTCAATTTCAGCATAAGGAAAGTATCTACATACTCTAATCTTAGAGTGGTCGTACTCTGGAAGAGCTACTACATCTTTAGGGTTAACTAAAACAGCTAGTATGGAATCCATACCACTGCCAAAAGAATGTACATACTTATGTGAGCCTACATGAAGACCGTATGAGCAGCTAACATTTATATCTGGATCACACTTATCTCTAGGCATAGTTACTGGAACTCCCAGTTTAATTTCCATACCATGACTACCTGAATGCCAGGGCTTGTAAACAGCTACCCGCTCATCAGATTCTATCATTTCTTTACCTACCTCTATAACTTCTTTATAAAGATCGTGAAGAACACCTAGATCTTTTAATATCTCGTCCTTTTCTCCAATATTAGGCTTAATACCTTTATGGGTACTTATCTTATAGACTTCTTCATAAGAATCTACATCTTCGTCATATACGTTTACACAAAAGACGTGATAGTTCTTAGGAGACTTCTTCATACCTTTAATATTGAGGTATTGAGAACTTACATACTGAGAGAAACTCTTATCTATAACAGTCTCCTCCTTTTTTTGGGTCTTGTTAACAGCTTTATACAAGATAACATATCCATAGTCTGTAATAACAATACCATAATCTTTTACATAAGTATAGAAACCGTCTCTTGCTACCTTATTGGGATTAGCTAAGCAAAGTTTCCAGAAATTGATGAAAGATGTGATATCATCACCATTATCTACATACATCTTCAATAGAGAAGACAGACTTTCAGGCATAGGCTCTTTTGTATCTTTAAGATAAAGATTACCCTTCTGATCTATTTCCAAATTATCATTAAAGTCAGCCTTAGTCATAGGATTAAGAAGACCTTTCAGATAACCTTTATTATCTTCAGTAGGATCTTCTTTTACCATCTTACAAGCACCTATAATCTCATCTACTTTTTCTTCTTCGTCTGTTATATTTCTGGTTATACCCTCAAACCTGACTAGAATTTGATTCTTTTCAAAGCGAATAAATTGAATATTACTCATCATTGTCCGTATTTAATTGTTGTTTTTGTTCTTTATACTCTTTAAGCCTTCTTTCTAATGAAGGATTAATTGGTGACTTACCTTTTAAATAGAAGGGAAGCTCTTCTAGTATATCTTCTTCTATGTCCTCTGTTATCATTATCTTATATAGTAAAGGATACTTATTTATAAAGTCTTGTGTCCTTTTATACTCTTCTAGAATGTGAGGGTTTAAGTAAGCAGGATCTTCTAACAGTTGCTGAAAGGAATTTGGAATATTATACTCAACTCCTGAATTTCCATTTCTTACAGGAAACTCTGAAAATTCTATCTTATTAATATTTTTAAGTGTCCTATTTAAAGACTGGTTAAAGTCATCTAACCCTAAGTGCTTTAATACTTTAGAAGCTACTTCACGTTTTATTAACCTGATTGGTTTTTTTGCTTTATAGTCTAACTTGTCATAAATATAAAAATAAGTAAGAGTTTTTACTAGTAATTGAGATCTTCTTGAAACAAACTCATTAACATGAATGGCATTCTTCTTTGTAGCCAATATAATCTCCTCTTTACTCTTAGCAATTTTAAGTATTAATAGTCTGTTAGGTTTAGACCTATTATAAGACCAAAATCTGTGTAACCTCCTATGTAACAATGTATCTAGATCTTCTAACAAATCTGAATCATCTTGAAATCCATAAATGGTAAGTACACGGGGATTTTCTACTAGCTCCTTTAATTTAGGTTCCCAAGCAGAAAACCCAGTCACTAAACCGTAAGTACTATTTACAGAGTTACTACATGCTCTCTTCAAATGAATCTTTAATTCAGGCTTAAACTCTGAAGTAGATGGATCATACATACCTTTCTTAGCTGTTCCTTTATTAGCATCCTTAAACCATTTAGGTACTACTACATTATCATAGTTCTGGGTTATTTTATGGAAGATTTTTAAGCACTCTGATGTATATTTTTTAATATTAGCAACATCTTCTTTTGGTATCTGATCAAATGCTGAATTATCATATCCAAAGGCCCTTAAAATATTAGCTTCAGTAGCTTTATCTGAATCTGATCTCTTTCTAACTATGTAAAATACACTTTCACCTACTTCATCATACAAGTACTTGTTTTTAAGAGTACTATAGGACTTTGTACTTCTGTATAAAGTACTACCAGTTGAGAATTTTTGAATTCTATCAGGGCTTAAACGGAAACTTAAAGCTGAACCGTAGAAAGATCGACTAGCTCTCCCCTGTCCTATCCTTTTATGGGTTTTATATACTAATTTTACCACTTCTGAAAGTTTAGGGTAATTAGGCATGTCTTCAAAACCCTCTAATCCTACATTCATTTTAACCATATTAGTTGCATGAGGTATTAAAACATCGCCTGGTAGTGATAAAGATTTCTCTTTCTCTACTTTTTTAGCTAACAATAATTCAGGAACTGTATGTACTTTCTTTTTACTCTTATCATATATTCCCTGAAGCTCTTCTTTAGCTGCTTCAAACTTTTCTTTAATCTTATCAATAGCTTCATCTGTATACTCAAGGTTTTCCCTTGACCGGATAACAGGAATTTCTCCTATCTCAAACTTCAATCCTATAGGGGTTTTACACGGTTTTTTGCCATAACTATAATAATCAGTCTGCGCCAGAGAAGGTAATGATATAATATTTGTATCTATAGGGTAATACACCTTTCCTAAGCAAATATGAGGCCTATCTAAACCTAAGTCAGCAGCATGCTCTCTGAAGACAAAATTATTACCTTGAAATATCCTATAATTGTTATCTACTCCTGTGTTTATATGGTTAATGTTATCAAAATAAGCAAGCTGTCTTTTTATCTCTCTTCTAAATTTGCCTGTATCTCCTGGTTTAATGTTGATACTTATAGAAGTACCATTAGGTTTATCAGTAGGGTTTTTAGATAACAAATCTATACTAGGAGAGTTCTTACCCTTATGCATAGCATAAAAATATTCTATACCTGCATGTACAGTCTCTGCATAAAATAGATCTGTGTAACTAAAAGGAGATTTACTTCCTAATCCAAAAGCACCATGCTGTTCATTGCTATCCCGTTTAGTAGATGCTAAGAATCTTGAATATACATTCCTAACTCTATCGGGACTTAATCCTATACCTGAATCTTTCACTGTAAAAGTATAATCTGCATTTGTTAACTCATTCTTTTCTGATACTTCTACTGTAACTCGTTTATCTGATTTAGACTCTATATGAGCATCAAAAGCATTTGTAGTAAGCTCTCTTACTATAGACCCTACAGGATTAGAATATTGACTTAATATCTCGTACAATAGTCCTATCTGACTAGTATCTATACCATATTGGATAGACTCATCAGAAGAACTATCAATTTTTCTATCTTTTTGCAGTACATTTAACTTCATACTATTTTTCTTTCATTAAAATTTCTATGAATGACACAGGCAATCTTACGTTATCTAAATCAAAAGCATTTATAAATAGGGGAGCCATCTCTTCAGGAGTGAATCCAGCTAGCCCACAGCCTATCTCAGTCACTAAAAACTCATCTAAAGACTTGACCATAGCAAACTCTACGAACCTGTTTACATAGGCACTCACAGAGATTCTTGTCAGAGTATTAATCCTCCAATCTTTTGTAGGTATTGCAAATGTTCTACCAGAAGGTCCAAATCCCTGCCCATCTCTTGCCCCCCATTCAGCAGCCATAAGTGCTGCTCCTGCTCCATGAATGCCTGCTTCATTAGAGCCAAATACAAATATCTGATTGTACTTTAGTTTTGATATCCAAGGTGGGCATGCTTTCTCATATACATCATTTACGTTTTTTATCACTTTCATCTTTACCTCTACACTTATTGCAATATAACTGCTTAGTTAGCCCTGTTGTTATAATTACACTACAATTATGGCAGAGAGTTGCCCCTCTACCGTTATTGAATTTATGAATTGGCTTTAACTCTGTCGTCTGTTTTGTTTTCTTCATTAAACATTTTCCTATATTGTATAAAACCCCTAAAGTTGCCTGACCAGCCTATAATATCTTCGGGTATATCTAGAATATCTTCATATTCTGGTTCTGAGTGAGTAGTTTCAATAAGACCTCTAACATTAAACATGAATTCTTCATCAGTCATAGCTCTGGCACAATGTTCCATTGGCGACCAATGACCCATAGATGCTAATCTATCATGAAGTTTGATGTCTTTCTCGTAATCATCTCCACCTTCAAAGTTCTCATAGCTTACTCTCGCACATCTGGCTGTAGCTATTTTTACTTTAAGGTCTACAAAAGGATCTATTCCTATCTCTTTTTTCATAGCATTATCAAACATAAGAAAGCCGCCTTTACCTGTAAACATGTCTCCTACTTTATATCCACCCTCTGGTAAATCTGAAAGATGTCTTTGAAGAGCCACTAATTCATCTTCATCAAAACTATCTCCAAATGGAATGTGCCACTCACCTGCCTTTAATTCTCTAGGTTCAGAGTTGTTATATTCTTCCAACATCTTAAATGCTAGATCCTGTATATGGATTTCAGCAGCTTCATGTGCTCTAAGGGCAAAGAAGTTTTCCCATTCTGTAGCAGTTACTATAGCTGTATGCCATTTGAAAGGCTCAAGAAGTCTATTCACAAACTGTTTGGTGAGACCCATATTTGAAAGTCTAATAGCCATAGTTAAAGCTTTATTTTTAGCTAATAGCCATTGTTGTCTAAGAGCTTTACTTTCGCTATTAAAAATATCAAAAGGACTACCCTCATATTTTAAAGCTGGGTCTACTGAATCATTGCTAAAATACTCATTACCCTGCATTCCTTTATGATCTTTCATCCACTTGATAGGAATAAAAGGATGCTCTTCTATTTGCTTTAACATCTTCTTAAATGGAATAGCTCTACTAGAAGCACTATTTCTGGATAACATCCTGTGAGTATTAAACTCAGCTAATATTATACGTGGAAATGTACAGACAAAAGATGTTATTCGTTGTCCATGTTCGTTATTACTGTCAGCAATGATAGTAGCATCAATACCATGATAATTGTGTTCTTGTAATGTTTTACTCATTTTTATCCTCTATATTCATGATTAAAATGTCTAGCTGTTCTTCTTCATGTTTCAAATTATTTACAATTTGCTCCACTCTTGCATCCTTTGATTTCTCTAGCTGTTCAATAGTTTTGCTAAGCATTATTAATCCTATTCTTATAGGACTCATTCTTCTACTTTTAAAAGATTACGTGTTATACCAAAATCTCTAGGCGCTGTTACCTGCTTCTCTTCTTTACATATACCACAAGTATCTTCATGAAATGTAGGTATATGACCTTCTGGAACTCTTGCACCTCTTTCTTTAGCACAATCCAAACATATCCATGCTGGCTCTATTTTATTCATAGCTATTTAATTTAAGATTGCTTTAGTTTTTTTTTGGGTTTTTTCATATTTATAAATGTTGACACCTGCCTCCTGAGCCATATTTCTTGAGATTTGCTGATCTATATCTACCTCACTAGATGCACCATTAGTCTTTTCTTCAAAGTAAACTATTTCAATAATGCCTGACTGTATAACAGCTCTCATACAATCGCTACATGGAAAGTAATTACAGTAAAGTGTTGATCCTTTTAAAGATATACCTTCTTCTGCAGCTGAGTAGATAGCATTTCTTTCTGCATGCTCTGTCCACTGATACTTTTGAGGTCTGTCAAAACGTTGAGGTATATCATCTCTTACCCCTATAGGAAATCCATTATAGCCTATAGACAGGATTTTATTCCTACCATTAGCTACAACAGCTCCTACTTGAGTTGATGGATCTTTACTCCATGATGCTATATGTTCACACAGTCCTATAAATTTATCTATCCAACTCATTGTATATTTCTTTTACTTTAGTTAATAATTGTTCTATTGTGCCATCGTTTTCTATGAGATAATCCCAATCAGTCCACTCATCTAATGCTGTTTCTGAAGGATGCTTTTCTCTCATGTCTTGTAGAGAATCAGGAAGTCTGTTTGTTTCTAGTGAAGGAGGTCTATTAACTCTGATGAGAATACCGCCTCTATCTCTAACAGCTTGGGCTTCATTGGGAAATCTGGTATCTGGTATTAGCCATTTAGGTTCTCTATGATACTTTTGTACATTAGCATTAGAGTCAGTTGGGAGTTTTTCAAGATAAGGAATATACTCATTCATCAAAGTATTAACCCAAATATTAGGATGAATTATCTTTCTACCTGCTTCTGTACCAAGTAGTTGCATCATCTTACGAGGAGTCATAATTATCTCTCTTACACTAGAATGCTCTAAGACTTTACCACTCTTACTAACCCTTAATCCATATGTAAGAGCTATTCTTTCAGCCTTTTCCCTACTGTCAAGTGATAATGGTTCTGAAGAATTAGCAGGAATTACTACATACTTATTCCATTCTTCTCCTAAAGGTTTTTCTTTAAACTCTCTATCTTCAAGTTGCGCTCTGGTACATCCTATCCAATCACAAACAGTATCTTTAAGTTTGTCTGCAAATCTTCTGATTTCCCACTTGCAAGAATCAGAAGGTTCTACATTTATATCGTGTAAAATATCTTCCTCATTATTCCATTTCCATTTATCTAAATTAGATTCTTCGGAAAGTAATTGTATAATTTTTGCTACAGTATCTTTACCTGAGCCGATCTTACCACTAATACCTATCACCATAATGCTCCTTTACTAATTTATTAATCTTCTTTTCTATTAATTTATTCTCATACCTAGAAAGACTACTATAAAACCTAGTTGCTTTGAAATTCAGTTTTATTTGATAATATTTAAAGTCTTCATCTTGAGTTAGTTCTTCAAATAAGGTGTCTAAGTATTCTGTTACTGAAAGTATGTCAAAATCTAAACCATAGTGCCCGTCTTCTAAATGATCTTTATACTTTTCATTAAATTCTACATTAGTCATAATACTATAATTAAGTTGCTTTTGTCCAGTGTTTTACTTGCACTGTATTTGAATTGAAGTGAACTTTACCATACTTCATAGAGTACTCTGTAAGGTTATTTACCTTTAACTTATTATGGTAATCTCTATCAAAACTGTAAATCTTATGCTTGTTAAAACAAGTACGTAAGTTCTTAAAAAACTCACCTCTATCTTCCCACTCATGAGAAGGACTATCTACCCAGTCTTCGATATTGCTGAGAGCCCTACCCATATAAATTTCTAAGGGATACTTGTATCTTGCTATACTACGTGTAAAAGATTCTAGTTGATCTCTATACACAAAAATACTATAAAATACTAAGCAAGAATGTACATTAATGTACTTTGCTACTAGATCAAAGTTATGATCACGGTGTATTAAACCAGTTAATTCTGTCTTTTTGTCAAAGATATCGAACTCCTCTAGGAAAGATTTCACTAGAGGGCCTACTACATAGTCGTTTTCTAGTATTAATGCTTCCTTCATTTATCCTCCCTAAAGCCTACACAGACAGGAAATCTTGGTATTCCATCATCTGTATACTCAAAAAATCTAATCTCTGCTGTTCTTCCTACATAGTCAGACTTATTAGTCAGTAGCTCTTCACGTTCTTTATGACTACCTTTATAACTAGCTGAAAATACCTGATCTTGATCAGTTTTACAGATAACTATACCCTGTTCTGGGTAAGCATCCATAGGCTTAATATCTACTATTTCATAAGATTCATCTATGAAATCTTTATACTTAAGAAGACATGAAGATCTCTTCATCTGATATCCTTTGGTAGTATGTCTGATAATAGTACCTTCATACCCTTTACCCACTATGTGGCTGTGATTAACTTCTAAAAAGTTCTGATCAAAGCATCGTACAGTAGGAACTATCTTTATACAATCAGGAAGATCTTTAATCAATTTTCTAGCAATATTAAATCTATCAGGAAAAGGATCACTATAAATCATATCATATACATGGTAAGAAATTTTCTCTGTCTCACCTTTCCTATACTTCTTAATCATACTCATATTCTCCTGAAAAGAATACTCATGAGCATACAGTTCCCCATCAAGTATAATATCATCTGGTATAGATGAAAGAGCGTCATTGATGTGCTGTACGGTGTCTATTAATCTATTCTTCCTAGAGTTGAGAGTTACCTTGCCATTTTTAATTTCAGCTAAGCATCTCATCCCATCTAGTTTAGGTTGAACAAATGCTGACTCCCATTTTACTTTTGTCTTTCCTGGCTTATAAGTCTTAGCGAGCATAGGCTTAACAAATGTAACCGTTTCCGCATCTTCTTGGGAACCAAAATATCCTTCTTTTAACTTCTTCTCATGCATAGCTTCTGCTTCTTTGACTGCCTGTTCTTCAGGAGTGGTCTCATTAGCTCTACCTACATTTTTAGCTTTTGCTGTTTTCCTATGCTCAACAGGACTATCTGTATCTATCCTACCAGATGTTTGTACGATCTCTGAGCCTTCAGTAGTCACTTGCCAGAACCGTATATACTCTTTACTGTCTTTCTTATAAAGTGTTACCATGTTATTCTTTTTCTAATTTCCAAATTGAGGGTTTTTGTGAGGGTAAAGGTTTATCTTTATACATAGCGTATGCTATATCATACTCTCTGTTAATTTCTAATTTAAAGTTACTTGATGCTATTATTTGATCATCTACTATTAATATATATTTATACATCTAACTTATTCCTTAGTTTAGACATAGCATTATAAAACTCATCTTCTACTTTTTCATATTCTGATTCAAGATTCTCTTCTACATATATTAACCTAGCTAAGTTTAAAAAACCATTGAGAGTTATATAATATGCACTTTCTACATTCAATCTGTTTAGAAGTTTAGATAAATTCATTCTAACATTAACAGTGCGATTTTTTCCTACATCTATAGTACTATCTCTGAAACGTTTCTCTAAGCGTTTTTTAGCTTCCTTTTTAAACTTTTCTTCAAATGCCATTAATTCCTCCGTTAAATGAAAGGGAGCTGTTAAACCCCCTTATTAGATTTATTTAAACTCAGAAAATTCATTTCCAAGTATCGTTTTCATTGACTGCTCATGTTGACGTAAATCAGAAAGCATTTCTTTTCTAGATTCTAGGTACTCAGCTAAAGCATGAGCTTTTTGAGCTAGTAGTCCTCTAGATAGATTCATAACATAAGATCTTCCTTTAACACTGATAGTACATAAAGATTCAGTGTCATCTGCAAGCATGAGTCTACCAATAACTACTTCAGATCCATGTCGTGCATCAAATGTATCTGAGTCTGCACAAACAGCAGCTTTTACAGTTATTTGAACAGTAGGACGATCATCCTCTCCTTGAACTTCACGAACCATATAACCTATTGTTACAGGCTTACCAAAGAAGTTAGGAGACTGAAATACCCGTAACATATTATGATTAGCTTCGTCTATTTGAAACAACTCTTCTACTACTTCTAAAGAGCCTTCTTTACCATTTTCTAGTGCGATTGATATTTTATCCATTATTTCCAGTTTATTGGATTTAAGTTATTGTTTGTTAAAAATGTATTACACTTACTAAAATGCCTACACCCTAAAAATCCTTTATCTGCTGATCTAGGAGAAGGGTGCGATGATTCTAATATTAAGTGATTTATGGGATCTATAAGGTGTTTTAACCCTCTAGCATGAGAGCCCCAAAGCATAAAAACAGTCGGAACAGGAGACAGGCTCAGTCCCTTAAGAACTTTACCTGTAAACCTATTCCAACCTAACCTAGAGTGAGATCCTGGCTGACCTTTGTTAACAGTCAATGTAGTGTTTATCAAAAACACATCTTGCACTGCCCATCTGGTTAAATCAGGATTGTCATAGACATCTATACCTAAGTCGTCTTCTATCTCTTTTAAAATATTTGACAAAGAAGCTGGCATAACTTTCTGATGGGTGCTAAAAGCTAACCCATCTGCCTGTCCATTATAATAAGGGTCTTGACCTACTATGACTACTCTAACATCTTTGAAAGGAGTTAACTTAAAAGCCCTAAATATAGCCTCTTTACTAGGATAGACAGTTGTTAGTTTCCTTAACCTATTTACTTCTCGTCCTATTTTAGCTATATAAGGCTTATTAAATTCATGCTGTATAAAGTGACCCCAGGATTCTCCTAAGCTAGCGATTGCTCTATTCTTTCTTTCCATAAGTTTCTGTCCTCTACAAAAGGTAATTCTATAATACCGTTACCTTCGTAGTATTCTTTAGGATATTTGAACTTGTTGTTCTCATAGTGCCAGGTAAGTAGAGCAAAGTCATCTCTGAGTTTCCTTACCTCTTGATTATACCACTCTTCAGGTAATTGAAAGATAGCTACATCATAAGAACCTGTAGTTCTAGCTGATATAATACTGGGTTGAGTTACTTCATAATTTTTGTACTTATCACTTCTACTGATTATATCTAATAATATCTGATCATAGAGAACAACCTGCATAGCATAGTCCCTTTTATTCACTTCCCACAAGAAGTTGCACAGATGATAATTTGTACTCTTTAAATCAAAATGGGAGATCAGTTGTTGTTCATGATCTATAATAAGTAAATCTATCTCACCCCTTACAGGTAAATCACTAAATAAACCTTTCAGTTTAAAGTGAGTTTTAACTTCTATATGTTCTGGAGCATCATCAATATATCCCATAATCTGAGATAGCACCTTATGACCTAAGAAATTCATCTTGATCTGACTTAATATAAAAGAATCATCGTTAGAATATCCCTGTTTAGAAGCTAATTTAGGTAACAGCTTTATGAAATCTTCATTATCCTCATATAGTTCTACTGCTTTTTTATAGAGAATAGATGATGTTTTAGGAGGATTTTTATAGGAGCGTTTATACGCTTCATCTATATCTACCCCCTCATTAACTAGCCTGCAAAATTCCTGCTGATTAGGAGAACTTGGTCCTTCTGTATCATCTAGTATGTACTTATCATCAAATTCCTCTCTATTGAGAAAATACTCATCTATTAACGTGCCTAAAGATAGGCTGGGAGATGTATCAGGTTCTAGCTCTCTTTCTTTATATCTATAATAATTATGAATTCCCCCTTCTCGTAACTTCTTTAGAGAGCTATAAGAAATAGGAGTATGTCCTAATCTCATGTGAGATTTAACTGCTTTTGTTCTTGGTATTACTAATGTCATAGTGTAAAATTATACATTGTCATTATATGTTCGATCATTGCTTTTACTTCGTCTGTCTCTACTACCATCCCTTCTAGTTCAGTGATTATTGTCCATTTTTGGTAGTCCTTCTTACGTAATATACACCAATGTTTCCCTGCAGGTGTCTCTTTTCTAGCTGTTTCTATCCATTCTTTACATACAGAATTGTAAATACTAACATCATTGTATCCGCCTTTAATCTCAAATCGAATACACTCTATATTTGTTAGAATATCTGCACTAGTATCATCTGTACGTACTCCACTGAACTGCTGAGAACGTCTAGCTTCAATTCTACCATCAAACCCCTTTAATAATTTGCAGGCTTGTCGTTCTATTCTACTTCCTTTTTGTTTACTGTTTACACTCATAAGAAAAATAATTTAGGCTTGTATTTTAACTTGTACTTAGCATGTTGGATTAATTTAGTAGTCATATCAGATCCTTCAGCTTTTAAATAGTCTGAAAAATCCTTATGTTTATAGTCTTTAGATCCAAAACTACCATCTGTAAGAAATAATGGTGGGATATCATATAATTTCTTAATAATATTAGAAGACCTTATACCAGGTCTATCAAAATCCAGTAAAGTGTATATGTTATCATACCTACTTTTTAACTCATCTATGATATAATCATAAGGTATTTGTGTCTCTCCCTGCATAGCTATAGCAGGTATCTTAAACTTAGCTAGACACATCACATCTTTTAATGATTTTGTTATAATTAAATTCTTTCCCTTCTCAGGTATCTGAATCCATCCATTTATCCTATTAGTATTTCCTATAAATCTCCAACTATCTCTGGTCTTATAAAAATATATCTTCCACTTCTGCCTACCACTATCATCTAATCCAAAGTAGTAACCTAAAGCAGGCTTATTCTTTGAATATACATAGAATCTATTACCATTTAACCAAAAGGCTTTAACACTGAATACATTGTATGCTCTTACTATCTTATGAGTAAGATGATAGCTTTTAAGATACTCTACATCAGTAGATGTAAATCTTTGTTTTTTAACTTCTATTATACTCTTTTCATTGTTTTTACGTCTTTTATAATTTTCTGTAGATAGCTTTGAACTAGCAGAAAATCCCTCTCTGGGAGTCTGTAATGTTAAATTGAATTCCTTAGCTATAATTTCTAATGCTGTATAAAAGTCACAATGATGGGTCTCTTTTACTATTTCAAAACAATCTTTAGCGTGTGTTTCTGACCAGTCTCTGAACCATAAGGTGTTACTTATCCACTTGAAAGAGCATGTAGGGTTTTCATCTTCTCTTAGAGGACTTCTAAACATACCTCTATAATTAACAGGAATTTTTAAAAAGTGTTCAAATATTTCTTCCTGCCCTACCTGAGATAAAATCTTCTCTTTACTCCATAATACTTTATCTTCAATAGTCTTTTTACTTGTACCAAATGTAAGTTGGGGCATAATGTTATATTAAAAAAGGGTAGAGAAGCTCCGTACCACTCTACCCTTCTAATTTACTCGGATAGATCTTTCTTTCTTTTATCTAGAACAAGTCATCATCTTCTGCGAAACTTCCTGTTTCTTCGGGTGCTTCATCTGGTGATATACCCTTAGTAGCCAACCACTTAGCGTTAGCTTGCTCTTCTTTAGCTGAGAATGCCAGAGCATTATCTTCTTTACTACTTTGGATAAATCCTTTATAGTTAGGGATACCAAATGATACTTCTCCCCGATACTCACTAGCAGGAGATTTCATTTTAACCACTTTCTCAAATGCTTCTGGTTGCTGTTCAAATCTTGAAACAACAGTATCTACAAAGTGTTCCCAAGACTTAATTTGAGTAGAATCAATAATAGCAGCTTCTTCTGACAGGAATTTAGACATAATATATCCAACACGTCCTGTCTTATTATTTACTTTCTTCTGATCGTCTTCTTCTCTAGGTTCCCACTCTGCCTTCTCTATAGTGAACCCACCAATCTCTTTATCAGCAATGTCTGTTACTCCAGGCATTGTTTTAAACACAAAAGAAAGAACATTAGGATAAACAGTTTCATCCCTACCTATAATTTCACGTTTAGATACACTGTCAAGCTTCACTTTACCAAGAAAAGGATTAGTTACTCTTGGTGCTCCACTGGTATCTTGAATTGTTTCTTTTGAGGTACCAAATTTAAAATCACTCATATATATATGTAATACTTTAGGTTATTGATTATTTAATTAAAAAGAAGGGGAGATATTTCACTCCCCTAAAATGTTACTAAGCAAATGGATCGTTCTCGATTACTTCTTCTTCATTTACTTCTTCTACTTCTTCTACTTCTTCATTAGTTGCTTCTTCTTGAGTTGCTCCTGTAAGATCTGCTTGTGCTTCTTCAGGAGTGTCTTCTTCATCTTCTTCCCAAGGCTTAATCTGATAGTATGTAGCACCATCATTCTCACCTACATTTACTAGTTCAAAGTTATCGAATCTAGCATCGTCATCTTGAGAGATAAGTCCCATTTCTCGGAGACCTTTCAGGAGGACACTGTATGCAAATCCTGTATCTTTGTCTGCATCTCCTTCTTTACCTTTGTAGAAGACAGAATCTTCATTAGACTGGATAGAAAGTAGAGGAATTACTTCACCACCCTCAACTTCGAGAGTATGATAAGTAAAACCATTAGTATTCATGCCTTTGTTGGCATAGAAGTTGTCAGAGAGCTGAAATCTATTGCTTGAATGCATAAACCTCAAGTCAAAATTCTGCTCTTGAATTGAACTTTTTCTTACTGTTGTTGCTTTGCTTAAGTCCATATAATTATCCTATATGTTTTATTATTAATGTTAATCATGATTAACGCTAGTTTATTATAGAGAATTAGCTCTTCTCTGTTGTGCTAAAGTACTCTTCTACTCTAACTAGAATAGGCGCTAAGTCATTAGGGATCAGTGACTTTTTAAACATTCCCATAGGTGACTTAGAATTGCATATTCCATCTGTTCTAGTTCTAAATAGATAGCTTATCTCGTCTTCACCTTCTTCTTTCCTTAAATCTGTAAAGAATACAATAGTGAAGAATCCTTCTAGTGTAATATGCTGATCTACTAACTTCCCAGCTGTCTTCATTTTACGTGCTTTTTGATATTCCTTTTCTATCACTTCATCGTGTGTGAGAATAATTACATAAAGATCATCTCGTAACCTTTGATGTAATTTAGGAGACACAATCTCTACTATATGCTGTGCCATTGAACTAAACTTGTCAAATCCTTTCTCAAGAGCTTTCTCTACAAACTCTAGCCCTACAATATACTGAAAATCATCAATAACCACATATTTAATATGGGGCATTTTTGAAGAAACGTTCTTCATAATAGCTACAATATCTTCTGCTGTAGTAGCTTCTAAGTAATTCTTATTCTCTTTGTTGTATAATTTTCTAGACCCTTCAAAAGGTAGATCTTTATTAGCAACATTAATCATCAGTGTTTTGGTATGATCTAAGTTACGCAAACTTGTACTCTTACCATGCCCTGAAGGTCCTGCTATTCCTATTAGTTTACTCATATTAACTGCTGTACTTTTAAATTTGGATTAGGTGGGTTTAATTCTGGTCTAGCAGCTTGGCTATAATCCAGAGTAGTCATTTCAGTAGGTCTTTTTACTTCATTAAAATGCCCATTCTCTCCTATAAAGTTTAACCCTGTAATGATGTTATCCACACCAAAGGAATTTTTCAGTATATGAAGAGATCTAAATCTATTAAACCCTTCTTGGTTATTAAATTGTGGTATCTTATACTTCTTAAACTCTCTGATACCTGACTCATGGGGATTAAATACTGCACATACAAAGTCTGCATCCTCATACATATTACCTGATCCTTTAAAATCCTGTTTCTCTGGAGTGAGATCCAACTTTACTCTTCTAGTAGTATCTGCAATATTTCTATTAAACTGATTAACTGCTATAGGACTCCATTTGTAGATATCTCTTAATTCTCCATAGTATTCAGAAGCTTTATCAAGTGTCTGTTTATCATTAAGCATCATTCCATCATGCTTCTCATTCTTCCATTTACCATTATGGTCACCTAGTATGACATTTATGCTATTAGGATGATCAGGATAATATTTTGTGTAATAATGAGTAATCTTTTCTACCTCACCTTTGATTGTAACTTCTTCATAGTAAACTTTAACACCAGCTTTATTGATCTTGTAGTGTTTATTACTAAACTCTTTTATTACCTCCCCTTTAGGGTTGTATTTATCAACTTTTACAATCTTTTTATCATTACTTTTAATTAGAAAACCTTCAGATAAAGAGATAGTCTTACACTGCTTATACATTCCTGTAGGATTGATTGCACCATCTGTAACTTGTACAATATCAAACATTTCTTCAAAATAGTCTCTGGCTTCTTTGATCTTCTTATACACTTCTACAGGAATGGGTTTTTTATCTACTCTCCATCCTAGTACTGTAGGTACATCTACTAATATATTGTATTTTAACCAAAGTCTTAGGCAAACCCACTTTGCTATTTTGTGGGTTTTAGATCTTTCCATAGACCTATAGATAATTCTTAACTTCTTATCCGTTTTATCCTTGTTTCTTATATACCAGTCATAGGGGTTTAAGACAAACATCTCATCTGTAAGTGCAGTTTTACCTGTACCTGATTCTCCGCCTATAAGGATATAAATACCTTTACCTATACCTATATGTCTGTTTAACTTAGGTAATCCTACAGGAATAAGTGTATTACCACCCTTAATACCTTTCTCTACTTCATCTACGAAGTCATCATAATCAGTATTTAGAATGATATCATCACTCATATTAAGACCTCGTAACTTTCAAAACTTTCACCAGTTTCATCTAACTGGTACTTCTCTGTTAATAATTCCCAATCTCTGGAATAAATAAACTTCTGTATACCTTTCCTAATGATATCTTTTTCTTTAGCCCACTGAACTATTTTCAGTATCTTTTTATGCTTTTTATTTGTCCTAACTAGCTTTGTGTAGTACTCTGCTACTTCTTCCATAGGACGATCTAGAGATTTAAGGGAAGCTGAATGTTTACCTGGACCAAAACTTATCCTGTCTGGATATATATTAAATAACTGCTCAAAATTAGACCAGTGATTAAATACCTCCTGTTTAAATTTATCTGTTATTTCTAGTTGATCTGGCACAAGCCTATCACCTGTTTTCCTAACAAAACCACGATCTATAAGATCATTCATTTCATCAGATTCCATAGGCTTAACGTTTTCTGTATAGCGATAAATGATTGCTACAGGGTGTCCGTCTTTTCGTTTTACACGTTCACCATCTACAACAGAATCTTTATCTAACTGTAATACATAACAGAGCATATACTGCTCAATCGTTAGCTTGTGCTTTATTAAAAAATCAAAATCTACTTCAATTACCATACTACTCGTTTAAGTGTTTATTTCATTTATTGTATCTATCCATTTTATGTTTACTAATTCTTTCTGCCTGCTTCTCAGCCACAGTTCATCTTGTGTATTCTTGACATAAATCTCAACCTGAAAAGCTATTTTACCCTTTACTTTTCTGATAGATCTCCCTAACCGTTGGATACTCTGTCTAGTCTTTGACGTACCAGATGTTACTATAGAAGCTGTAATCTGTGGGATGTTAGCCCCTTCATCTAAAGCTTTAGCTGTATTTATAGCTCTAGTTAAATTATCTTTGTTCTTAAACAGTTTTAGAGCTTCTTTACGTCTGGTCTTTATTCCTTTTCTTCTAAGGCTTAGTTTAGGATATGCTTCTTTAATACTTTTCCAATCATATGCTCTACCAGTATTGTCCTTATACCTAGTTTTACCATCTATTGTAACAGACTCTGCTATTACCTCTTTTGTCCGTTTATCTGTTATAAGTGTACTTAAATCACTGTGATAAGATACGGAAATATCTGGCATTTGTCTAGTCAGTTCATCCGCTATTTTGTTGGATTCACTGAATGTAATAAATATATCATCAGAAAATTTCCTGATAATCTTCTCTGCAAGCTCTACTTTTAATGGAAGTTCATAGAGAAAGCTTTTTCTCTTCTGAACTATTCTAGTAAGCTGAACTGCATGAGTCATTACAGCACCTTCTTCCCAGCCTAGATCTTCTGCATGACGCTTTCTAAGCTTATCATTAGATAGGCATTCCATAGCTAAGCCATAATCAAAGTCAAAGGTCTTAAAGTATTTATTATACTGCTTTTGAAGACTCTTATAATATGTATCTTCTTTTGAACTTAATTCAATTCCAAGATTATATATTGTAAAATCACTAACCCAATCATGTTCTCTAGCTTCCTCTAACGTCACTGTGTCTATAATAGGAGCTATTTGTTTCATCCGTACAAACTTAGGATCTTCATCGTCTACTGTAGCTGTAGTACCAAACACGAAATTGTAATTAACAATGTCGAATAGAGTACCATGTACATCTGAGTGATATCTATGAAACTCATCTGGTATAAGTAATGAAGTATTGAGTGGTCGTTCTCTAGAAAACTCATTTACTAGCGTATTTATGATATAGACTCTACTAGGAAAATCATAACTAGCCAGACGTTCTTTCCACTCATTATATAAGTTCACACTAGGAACTATAACAGTAACATCTCTTTCTACTTTAGCATTAGGACTACTAAGAAGTTCCTTAGCAGCCATCATTGCTGTTCTAGATTTGCCAAAACCTGTAACTGCTAATAAGGTACCTCTACCATTATTAGCTTTCCACTTTCTTACAATCTCTTCTTGTCTAGCAGTTCTTACAGGATCTAGTACAACCCCTTCTTCTTCTACTTCAAAAAGATCTGATTGCTTCATTTACTCTGCTAATCTTCTATCAAGAGTTTCCATCTGAAGACCGTGATACTCCCACCAAGCTTTGTGCTTATCTCTTTTTGCTCTAGTAATTTCATCATCCTTTAACCTAATAACCTCTTCCAAACCCGCTACTCTAGTGTTTAGATCTGAAATAACAGCTTTAGCATCTTCTAATGTCTTAGGTGTATACTTGCTGAATATATCCTCTATTTTCTCACCATTACCTTCGTCTTCAAAAGCTTCCTTATACATGTTTTCTGTTTTATTCAAAACTCCTCCTTTACTAATTCGTTTTATAATTTTCCAATAAGAAATCAATAATCTCTTTATTCTTCCCATAGTATGCTTTATTAAATGTCTCTAAAGTCTCTAGCAGATGATCCAAATCATGAGTCCTTAATCCAGAAAGTAAGCTATCTAATTCTTTAGCCTGTTTAACTAGTGGTTCTATGACTTTAGATATGGAACTTATCTTCTGCTGAATGTTATATATCTCTTTATCGTAGTCTTCCCAGATATCATACATTTCCTTAAGCTGCTCTTTCTTAGCTTGTCTAAACTTCTGTTTAAAATCAGCAAGCATTCCTTTATACTTGATGACTTCATCATCTAGCATATCTACTTCTTCCTGCATAAGACTATTTACCTGCCTGGCAGCATCAGCTAAATACTTTTCTTTAGTAAGAGGATCATCAACTGATTCTATTAACTTAGCTGTTTCTTCAGTCACCCACATTGATACAATTTTATCTCTACCTTCAGACATCTTTAGTCCTCTCTAATATATCTTTTAGTACTTCTATTCTAGTTTCTACTGTGTTTGGATGTAAGTAACCAGACAATCGCACAGAATAATGCCTTTTAAAGAACTCATATAGATTAATTCTACTATCTAATTTAAAGTTAAAATACTCACATAACCCGCAATATGTATCATCAGTTTCATCATCTACTGCAAATATACCTATATCATCTACTTGTTTGAATGTTTTCCACTCTTCGAAAGCTGACTTTATATCTTGTCTAGTTATTCCTACCGGTAATTCCATCATTATCCTCCAACTGATCTAACCGTATTCCTGTTTCTTCATCTGTAATTCTTTCATCCAAAAGACCTACTTTTATAGCTTCTGACTCTTGGATAAAAACTACACGCTCATCATTAAACCTGTCCAGATCTCCATATTCTGCTTTAACTTCTTCTGCAGATACAATATAGGTCTGATGAAGCCTATTAATTTTAGTTTCATCAGACTTATCTGAGATTAAGACAAACAGAAAGTTACCTTCCTTGATTTGTTTCTTACAAGATGCACAAGGCTCACTGCTGTACGTGTTCATAACATCTGTTCGTCCTTCATCATCTGGATTGGTTAATTGCTCACAAACTATGCAAAATTCAACTACTGGATTTCTCATTACTTATTCGCCACTGTAGTTTCTTTAGTTTCTACAGGCTGATCTACTTCTTCAGGATCAATAGATCCTTGAGGTTCTCCACCACCATCTTGCTTAATTTCAGGTGAGAGATCTTTACCTTTCTCAAGCTCCTGTAATTCAGATTCTTCATCTTCTACACTGTTAAATGCAGCGATAACCTGCTCTGTAAATTTAGGTTTGAAGCTTTTACCTACAACTACACCGTTTTTATCTTTGATTAAATCAACACCGTTTTGTCTATCTGCTGTATACATATATTTATTGTTTAGTTATTAGTATTTAATGATCCCAGTAATCACTGATCTCACATTCTGAAATAACAGGCACACTTGTTATAATTAACTCTGCAGCCCGTTTCATTGTTTCTTGTAAAATCTCTTTCCACTCTTCTGCTTTAGTGGCTTCTACTTCTGTCTGAATTTCGTCATAAACGGACAATATAATTCTAGCAGGGTAATCCTGTGCCTCAATGAATTCATGCGCCATAACCATAGCTAGCTTCGTTATGTCAGCATTTGTACCTTGAATTGGAGTATTCATTCCTGCCCGTTCTATCTTACCTAGTGTAAATGAATCTCTTTCTGCTCTAGCTCTTTTATGACCACCAAACCATCGTATTCTCCCATAAGGAGGTGAGGTTTTGATATAACCATGCTGAACAGCAAACGACCCAAACTTTTTAAGCTTTCTATCTACATAAGGAACCTTAGCAAAGAATGAATCAATAATTTCTTGAGCTTTTGCTTCTGTGGTGCCCATTGTAGTTGCTAACTTCTTAGCAGACATACCATAAGCTAGCCCATAATTGATTGTTTTCTGAATATCCCTGTATGTAATAGAAGGGTTATCAGGATAGGGGTCTCTTACTTTATCTTCTGGTATATTAAATGTCTCTGCACATAATACTGTGTGAAGGTCTTTACCTTCATTAAAAATCTTTAACCATAATGGATCTTGGCTAAAATGTGCTAACTCTCGTAATTCCATAGCAGAGTAATCACCACCTACAATCTTCCAACCTTTCTTAGGTGTAAATGCTGATCGAATTAATGGACCAAACTTACCTCTTGCTGGAATCTGATTAGTATTAGGCTCAGATACTGATATCCTGCCTGTCTGTAATATCTGCCAATAGTTAGGATGAAATCTACCTGTCTCTGTCTTATATGCTTTATCAAATAAACTCATTCCAAAAGAAGAGTTTAACTTGTTCAGCTTATTTAATTTCCTAAGTTCTTTCACTATAGAATAGTCATCCTGATACTTCTGTAATATATAATCTGCAGAAGAGTCTACATTAATACCTAATGCATTTAATAGCCGTACTTTCTGTTGAGATGACCCATAATTTATAGACAATTCTCTTTTCTCAAAACCAAATAGGTCTCCTTGCTTATGCTTAGGTACAAAACTACTAAGTAAAGGATGCTCTATAATCATCTCATCTAACTTCTCTTCCTGAGCGCCATATTCTTTCTGTATTTCTTTAGAATTCTTTTTCCATTTATCAGCATCTATACCTACACCATGATACTCCATAGAAGCAAATACACGCACTACTCTATTCTCTAGCCCTAATACTGTAAACAAGTTATTCACGTCCCTCTCATCAGCTAGACCATACTTTACCAGATGAGCCATTTGACCCCTCTTGATCTTACCTAGATATTTAACATCATGAGCTGCGTAAGTAATGACTCTTTTTGTAAGACCTCTATGAATCTCACCTCTAATCTCTTTGTTTAATATTCCTCCAGCATACTTTGAAGCTAGAGCATCTAATGCTAACTGTCTGTTTTTATAACCTGTAGTTAGTATACACTCTGCTAAGAAAGTGTCATATACTCGTGGTACATTTATACCAAGATGTAATAAGAATCGTAAGTCAAACTTAGCATTTTGAAATAAATATAACTTGTCTTTTCTTATTAACAGGTCTTTAAATACCCTGATATCTACTGTAGTAGCATCTATAACAAATTGTGTATCAAAGTCACCTAGTTGGAGAAGTAATACATCATCCTCATAAGGATCAAATCCTTCAGTTTCAGTATCCACCTCTATTTCAGATTTATACTTGAAGTAGTTATAAATATCTTCAACTGTTGCTCTGGTAAAAGCTTCTAATTCATCTGATAGAGAGGATTGATTAGTAACAAATTTAATCATCATCCTCTGGTTTATAATATTTATGGTTATCTAAATAATCTTCATACGTTCCATTTACCCAATAAGCAGTTATAGGCTCTGTTGTAATTACTTTATTCCCTGCTATAGGATATATTTGAACAGAAGGTTTTGTAGGTATGCCCCTTACAGGCTTTCCTAACTCTGCTATAATATGATGTTTGGTAGGTTTAGAGTCTTCTTCATGTGCCCACATAAAATAATCTACAAGAATACCTACATCTCCTTTATTAAGGTTGAATTCTTTTACACAATCTCCATCATATAATAGTCTAGCTATCATTCTCTTAAAACATACTGCAAACTGAAATCCTTTTAGTTTTGTTTTAAACGTGTCTATATATTCTTGTGCGGTTTTACTCATGGCGTTTGCTCTTTTGAATTTAAGGTTTTGCTTCTTTCTTAGTGTAAACTTGTTCAGTATTTGTTCCGGCCTGCCCGTTACATAGCCACGAGCACCTGCGCTTCATGTTTTTACGCTTAAGAACTGTTTTCAGTTCTAGCTGATCGGTACTCCCGGTAAAAAAGAAAATAAATCTATCATCAATTATAACCGGATTTTTCAACCTTTCAACATCTGAAATGTTGACCTTTCTTTTAGTTTTTAAGTTAATCGTATCAAAAAATGAATTAATCAAATTAACTTTGTGCTTTCTTTCCTCTTGCCTATTGTGTTCATTGATTTTTAAGGTTTCATCAAAAGGAATTTCATCTACTTTTGGGTCTATATAATCAAATTTCATGTGTTCGTGGTTTAATTAATGTTGTCTATTTTCGGCAAAGAATATAAATCATTAATATCTTCATATCATTTCATTGTTTTTTAAGGGTTTCGATTTTTGGTAAAAACTGAGCGAGAGCCTGCCAGTTGACGGCTAAAGCTTAGTGGTGATATCCTACGTTAGCAGTTATTTAGAAAGATATTCGCTAAAATCTTCTATTACCACTACATCATCGTTTTCAATTTTTACCTTTCTCCAAGTTCCTTTTCCCTTTTTACCGATAGGTTGAATAAATCGTATTCCAAGTTGTTTCCAACACATAGGACAAACAACTGCTAACATAAAATATAGTGTATAGCTTAGCTTTTTTCTTAAATTCTTCATGTATTCTA